>Ga0116210_1000188_pt1 | contig 66600 bp, 61 predicted proteins | sample TshhotsprinmetaG_FD_94483 | JGI IMG/M metagenome (GOLD analysis project Ga0116210, IMG submission 94483) | Hot spring microbial communities from South Africa to study Microbial Dark Matter (Phase II) - Tshipise hot spring metaG | ecosystem: Environmental > Aquatic > Thermal springs > Hot... | reverse complement strand
GCAAGTGAGACCGTGACGTGCACGTTTACCAACACGCGTGTCCCATCTTCCATCGTTGTCACTAAGACGGCTGATCCGACGAGCGTGGCGGAGCCGGGTGGAGAGGTGACGTTCACGGTGCGCATCACGAACACCAGTCTGGCGGACACGGTGACGATCACAGAGGTGGTGGACAGTGTCCACGGGGATCTGGACAGTCAGGGGACGTGTGTGGTGCCGCAGAAGCTTGCGCCGGGAGCGTGGTACGAGTGTGCGTTCACGGCGACGGTGAGTGGCAATGCTGGGGACACCGAGACGAACGTGGTGACGGCCTCGGGCGTGGACGACGATGGCAACGCGGTGAGTGGGTCGGATGATGCGACGGTGAAGATTGTGGCGAACCCGGTTGCTCTGCAAGTTCTGAAGGTCGTGAACTGGAACGGAGTGCCACAGGATGAGGCTCAGATCTTCGAGGTCTGCATTGTCGGCCCGTCCCATCCCTCCGGCAGCTGCCAAACAGCTGGCCCTGTTGGCGGTATGCTCCTGTGGCCCAATCTGATCCCGGGTGTCTACACGGTGACGGAGACAACGCCGGCGCCGGCGGGCGCTTGGACGGTGGAAGGCTCAGGTGTGCAGGTCGAGGCGCCTGCAGAATGTCCCGACAACGGCAATGTGGCTGCCCTCTTGGTGGATGGTGCACCGTGTTGGGTGAGCACCACGATCACCAACACACGCAAACTTGGCAGCTTGCGGGTGACGAAGCTCGTCGAGTGGAACGGTGTGCCTGCTGACCGCGATCAGGATTTCCAGATCTGCATCCAGGGTCCTTCCTTCCCAACCCCCAATTGCAAGACACTGGAAGATGCGCCGACTGGTGGAGCGCTCACTTGGCTCGGCCTGATCCCGGGTGTCTATACCGTGACAGAGACAGCGCCGGCGCCGGTGGGTGCATGGACGGTGCAGATCAACCCGGCTCAAGTGACGGTGCCCGTGGATGGCAGTCTAGCGCATGCGAACGTGACCAACAGCCGCAAGGCACCCAGACTTGTGCTCGACAAGGAAGTGGTCGGTGAGGGCGATGCGGTGAACGGCCTGATCACCTTCACGCTGCGCATCACCAACACGGGACCCACCGCGCTCAAGCTGGTGCCGCTCACCGACGTCTTCACCGGTCCGGTGCAATTCGTGATCAGCCAGCCGCCAGCCGACGCGGTCGCGGACAACCGCATCACGTGGAACAATCTGGTGGCCAAATTCGGTGGTAGACCGTTGCCGCCGGGCGGCAGCTACCTGGTGAGCGTGACCTTCCGCGTGACCAGCGCGGAAGCCACCTTCAATATGGACAACACGGGCATCGTCGAGGACGCTAAGGACATCTACGACACGCCGGTGCCGCGTGCCGAGGACACCGTGCCGCTGCGCAACAAGGCCACTGCGGTAACATTGCTCTACTTCGTTGCTGAGCCGACGCCGCAGGGGATACGGCTGCGCTGGGAGACGGCTGAGGAAATTGACAACTACGGTTTCCGCCTGCGTCGCAGCACGACCGGCCGCCTGGAGGACGCACAGGACATCGGTGCCTTCATCCCCGCGCAAGGGCATGGCCAGCACCAAGGCGCCTCCTACGAGTACCTGGATACGAATGTGACACCCGGTCAGCAGTACACCTACTGGCTGGTGGATGTGGATGTCAACGGAAAAGAGACAGTGCATCCCGAGAGCGCAGTTGCTGCTATGATGAGCGACAGTCAGCCCAAGATTTTCTTGCCTGTGATCGCCAAGTAGAACGCGCCGCGCGGTGATAGCATCTGTTCTCGTCTGGGGGACCTCAGCGGTCCCCCAGACGGCATAGCCAGGAGGGGTGGATGGCGTCCTCTCAGGGATAGCCGGGCAAGTCCGTTGACCGAAACAGCCGCTTATGAAAAATTTGCGTGTCTTTGTACTCGTCTCGGTGATGATAGCATCTTTGTCAGCCCCGACGACGAGCTCCCGAGAAGCGCGAGCCCAGACGCAGGAGGCGGAAGTGCCGATTGTCGAGTCGCATCGTGAGGGGCTGACCTTCACCTGGACGCCGCCACCCTACCGTCTGAGGTTGGTGCGCGTGGATGGGGTGGCTTACAGCCATCTCGAAGTGGACGGTGCCCAGCCTGCGGGCTCCGCCGGGGCGCCGCAGTTGCCGCTCTACAGCGCATTGATCGGCTTGCCACCCGCGGCCACCGCACGGCTGGAGATAGTGCAGCTGGAAGTGGAACGGACGCCGCTGCCGCATCCTCCTCTGCCGGTGATGCCGCCACGCCAGACCCCTTGGGGAGATACCAGGCCGAGGGACGATCCGGCGGAACGCGATGAGACCATTTATTCCGCAGATGCCTTCTACCCTGCGCGTGCCATCGAACTCTCGTCCCCAGTCACGTTGCGGGGGCATCGCGTGGTGGCGTTGCGCATCTATCCTCTGCGCGTCAACCCAGTACGTCGGGAACTGGAGGTAATCAAGCGTGTGCGACTGGCTGTGCGTTTCAGCCGCACAGCACCAACGGGTGGCCTCACGGCGCAGGCCGATTCAGGCGATCCGGTGACGCAGGCTTTGGCGAGCGTGCTGATCAATCCAGAAGCGGCTGGCTGGGTCGATTCTGCGGCAGCGCGCAGCGACCGGGCCGGGATGGCGCAGTCGACGACGGTGGGGGCGCAAGCGAGCGGTGGACAGATCAAGGTGCTGGTTGGCGAGCCAGGTCTGTACGCGTTGAGTTTCAGTACTCTGCGGGATGCCGGCGTGCCGGTGGACAGCATCGACCCAGCCACGTTTCGGATGACTCATGGCCATCCGCGCCAGGAGGTCGCTATCCGCGTTGAGGGCACGCGCATCCTTTTCTATGCCGTGCCTGCCCCTAGCCGCTATACCGATCAGGATGCCTACTTCCTCAGCTATGGGGGACCGTCTGGGTTGCGTATGGCCTCCCGTTCGGGTGACCCGGCTGGCCTGCCTGAGGGAGTAGCACGTCGCACGGTCATCGTTGAGGAGAACCACTATTATGACCCGCACTATATCGCGCGCGACGGCGATTACTGGTATTGGGATAATCTGCGACGGCCAGACCGAACCTCCGGCAGCTATACCATCCGCCTTGAGACGCCGCGCACGGACACATCCGCAACATTGACGGTGTGGCTGCGCGGATACACCAATCCGCCAAGCAATCCCGATCATCGCATACGCTTCACCTTCAACGGCAATGTGCTGGGTGAGCAGACTTGGGATGGCGCCAAGGCCATCACTGCTACCTTCAACGTGCCGGGTGGCTGGCTGCGCAGCGGGGAGAACCAGGTCGGCCTGTCGCTGCCCGGATTGAGCGGAGTCACGGTGGAGGGCACCTGGCTGGATGCCGTTGGACTGCGCTATGCCACACGCCACCTGTCGGGCCAGGTGGTGGTCGAGGGTGAGAATGGACGCAAGCGGTATAGTCTCATACTGAATAATCCTGATTCGTATCATGTGTATCTCCCGATCATTCAACGTGCAGCCACCACCGCGACGGCACAGGAACACGCAACGGATTTACCGCAGGCAACCTCCACCTCTGTAGCGGTCTATGACATCACCCAGCCGTTGCAGCCGAAGATTGTGACCGGTTTTGCGTGGGATGGCAATACGCTCACGATCGGTGATGCCGACACGTCGTCAGCCAGGTACCTGATCGTGCCAGCTGGACAGGAAAAGACGCCACTGGCTTTGCGTCCGGTCAAGAGTGTGAACACACCATCCAGTGGCGCCGACTACATTGTGATCACACACTCCAACTTCACTGCAGCCGCCAGTCGGTTGGCGACCCATCGTGCGCGCCAGGGGTTGCGCACTACGGTGGTGGATGTGGAGGCCATCTATGACACTTTCGGCCCGGGCCGGTTGGACCCACACGCCATCCGCAATTTTCTGGCTTACGCATACGCGAGTTGGCCGCGGCCGGCACCTCTCTACGTCGTGTTGCTGGGCGATGGCAGTTATGACTTTAGGAACTATAGTGGCTACAATCCCTCTAACTATGTTCCTCCTTTCATGGCAGAGGTCGATCCTTGGTGGGGCGAGACGGCAACGGACAATCGCCTGGTGACATTGGAAGGAGACGATGCGGTGCCGGACATGCTGATCGGCCGCTTGCCGGTCAACACGGCGGCCGAGGCCAGCGCGGTGGTCGACAAGATCATCGCGTATGAGACCAGCTCGCTTGGGCCATGGTTCTTGCAGCAGCTCATCGTAGCTGACAACCCCGATAGCGCAGGTGATTTTCACTCCGAAGGGGACCAGGCGTATACGTATGCAGGGGCGCCGTTCAGCCCGTCAAGACTCTACTATGACAGGTCATCCAGCTATCCCTACGTGTATTCCGATCCCAAAGCGCTGAATGGTGCGCTGGTGAATCGCATTAACATTGGCGTTGGACTCGTCACCTATTTTGGCCACAGCTCATGGCATCAATGGGCGGCTGAGAACCTGTTTCACCTAAACGATGTCGCACGGCTCAACAATCAAAAGCATCTGCCGGTTGCGCTGGAGATGACCTGTTTCACCGCCTTTTTCCATCATCCCCAGTACGCCACGCTGGATGAAAGCTTGCTGCGCCGCGCGCAAGGCGGTGTCGTGGCTGCCTGGGGCAGCACAGGTTTAGGGGTGACCCTTGGGCACAGTCGCCTGCATTACGGTTTCTACACTGCCGTGCGAGCCGGTCATGGGGGGGCACGGCTGGGCGCCGGTACGCTGGCCGGCAAGCTAGAGGTATGGGATAGTGGACTTGACCTTGATCTGCTCGACACGTTCACCCTGTTGGGCGATCCGGCCACAATAGTGCGTTTCAATGACGTACCCGAGTTCCCGCGTGTCTTTCTGCCGGTGGTGCGCAGATGACACGGTGTGTTATAATCAAAAGGCGATCGTTCAGTGTTATGATGAAATGGCATTTGTTTAGAGAATAGAATATGGACGCCAGAGGACGGACAAAACCATACAGGAGGAGGAATCCATGCAACACGCAAGACGGCCGACACTGATCAAAATTGGCCTTATGGGCTGTGTACTGGTTGCCCTGTTAGTAATGAGCTGGCTGTCACCGGCAACGCCGGCTCCGTCGCTGGCGGCCGGTTTTACTCCCAGTGCCCCACCAACCTCTCCGCCGCAGCCCACTGCGACACCCGAGAAGGAAAAGGAGAAGGAGAAGGAGAAACCAAAACCATGTCCACCCTCTACCATCCGGGGCACTGTGATCGACCTGTGCTACGGTGAGCCGGCGCGTGGGGTGAAAGTGTCCATTAATGGAGCGGTGGTGACGACTGACAGCTTCGGCACCTATTCGATCACTGGCCTGCCGCCGGGTGAGTACCACGTCACGGTGCTGGTAGATCCTGCCTGGCAGCCCTCTTCTGAGACGGTCTACCTAGGTTGTGACCAGACCGCTATCGTCGATCTGACCTTCAACTCGTGCCTACCTGCACCTGCGCCATCTGTAACTGAGACTGCGCCACTGATTCCTGTGACCGGTGCAGCGCGCAGCGATCAAGTCTCGGCTGGATTGGTTGCAATGGCAGGTTTGGCGCTAGTGCTGCTGGGCATGGTTTTGTGGGCAGGTGGCCGGCGTCCTCGCTGAGCCAATTCGTTCCGCCCACGGCATGATGGGCTTGTCGCCGCCCGAGGACACGTATCCGACAGCATCACGTTTGATTGCTTGTACCCGGGTGGCTCACATATGGATGACACCCGGGTTCGATTCAAGGCGGGGATGCCGCCGTCGACGATGCGACGTACCGCGTGTGTGCGTTGCCCGTGTGGGCTGATGATTCCTCAATGTCCCCGTGCACGTACGGCGTCGCGCCAGGCGTCCAGCTGGGGCCGGAAGTGCAGGTAGAAGGAGACGACCCCGTAATAGATCGGATAGATCAGTGACAGATAGACAATGGTTGGATCCGGTCGCTCCAGCTGCAGCGTGATAATACAGTAGGCCACGAACCACAGAGCAGTCATGGTCAGGTTGAGGCGGCGCAGCACTGGCGTGCGTGAGGGGTAAATGTATTTGATAGGGATGAACACCATCACAGCCAGCACCAGCAGGATGAGCGCGTGGACAACGGGTTGCCCTCGTAACACGTATATGTAGAAGACGGCGATGTTCCAATAGGAGGGGAAACCGGTAAAGTAGCCATCATCGGTCTTGGCGGCCTTGTGGCAGAAGCCGTAGGCGGAGGCCATCAACACGATTGGTAGCACCACCAGCCAGGCGCCGGTGACCAGCTCGAAGCGCCAGGCGAAAAAGATCGGGATAAAGGTATACGTTAAATAGTCGGTGATATCGTCCAGCTTGCGCCCATCGAAGCGAGGCGTCCAAACGACCACTTCCCAACCGCGCGCCAGCATCCCGTCGGTTGAGTCGATCCACAATGCGATGCCCAAAAAGATGAAGACATCGCGTGCACGACCTTCCGCCGCTGCGATGATTGCCAGCAGCGCGGCAGCCAATCCTAATGCAGTGTAAAAGTGCACTGCATACGCGCGGAGCGTTGCTATTCTGGGATATGCCAATTCCGATCACCCCCTGTGTGAACTACGTTGTTCATCCCCCTGAAATCATACCCAGTATAGTACTTTTGGCTTTATTCTGCCACAAGAGCCCCACGGAGAGACGACCGCCACCATCTGCTGGTGTCTCTCTTTCCAAATCGGCAGTGATTTGTCGAGCTCAAGCCAGATCGAAACTGGCTAGTCTGGCTCCCAGTGGCTCCATCACAAAGGTAAGATGATCTCACCCCCTTCCATGATGGACTTCTCGATGGCGCAAGCTACCTCGAGAGAGCGACGTCCGTCCTGGCCTGAGACTATGGGTTCCTTGTCGGCAAGCACGCATTCGAAGAAGTGCTCGAGCTGCAGCTTGAGCGCCCCAGCGGTGCGCCCGTAGATTTTTGGCCAATGACGCGTTTCGGGCATCTTCCATGCTTCGGCATCGACTGCATATATGTCCATTGGAACAAGGTTGATATTTACTACACCTTCCTCACCGATGACATTCATGCAGACGTCTCCAAAGCCTCCCCAGCTGGATGGCTCACGCCACGCAAGCCAGCGCTCCGGATATCCCCAGCCCGTCTCTACTATGCCCAACGCTCCGTCTTCAAACTCAAACAGCCCCCATGAGTAGTCCCACGTACCCAGTTCCCGTTGCACCTTGCCTCGCAATGCTTTGCCGATGACCCTGACCACCTTCTTGGGGTGATACCAGAGGATCAGGTCGATGTCGTGCACCGCAATGTAGTTTGTGACGCTGGTACGCCCTCCTAGTCGCCTTGCCTCCTGAACGGGGGTGTTACGCCGGGCATACGCCGAAAGGAATCTCCCGAGGGCTCCTGTTTCGAGTGCCTCTTTCACTTTGACATAGGTCGGCTCGAAGCGCAGGATGTAGCCTATCATGAGCCTGACGTTAGCTTTCTGACAAGCTTCCAGAATCGTATCAGCTTCTTCCAGGGTGCGAGCTAGCGGCTTCTCCAGAAAGATGTGCAGTTTTCGTTCAGCGGCCTGGAGCACGGGGTCAACGTGGTGTGTCTCCGGTGTGCAGATGATCACTGCTTCCAGATCTTCTGCTTTGAGCATTTCGGCATAGTCACCGTAAGCTTTGGCCTGAAACTTGTCGGCCAGAGATTGGGCAAGCGCTCTATCCGTATCCGCAACGCACACAAAATGTGCATAGGGACTGTGATAGCCTATCTCTGCGTGTAACCTGCCCATGAAACCGGCGCCGATCACTCCAAACCTTACTTGTCTCATTGAGCTAGCCCTCCCCTCCCGCTAAGCTGATGCGGTTTATCGCCTGGTGATATGGTCCGTAGTCCAGTGCAGGCCTAGGGTCATAAGCCATGTAGAGTTCAATGACACCTCTTTCGTTCCGGCGACTCTTACGCGCAGCAACCAGTCCCTCGATAACTTTGCTTTGCGAGCGGAATCTGCGTATGGCGCGCTCCACGGTCTCTTCTACTTGGAAGGGGGCCAGGATCGCCCGATTTGCGCGCAGCGAAAGGTCACGACCGCAAATCAGAGCATCTTCAGGCGAAAAGTCTCCCCAGACAGCGTATTCAAGGCAGGAGCGCACAGGCGGAGCTAGTCCCCAATCGGCCAGTATATTGTCACCGACCTGAGGAGCATCGTAGGCGCCGATGCGAAACACTGACTCGTGGTCAATGTGCTCTCGGTAGCCGTTCGGTAGCAGGACACGAGTGATTCTCAGACGGCGCAGTGCTTGGATGGTTCTTGGGAATGTTCCTTCTCCACCCCAGGGCATTTGCCATCCTATATGGGCCGCCACGCTGAAGTCGGGATACTCAAAACGCACGATGTTCTCGGGCGCGATGCCCAGTTCAGCGTAGGCGACTATCGTTTCCTGCTTGCGTGTCTCGACAATAGTGTCCTTTTCCTCGGGGGTGCTGAACCCGGCACAGCCGTTGCAGTATATTAAGATGTACACCAGCCCCCCGTTGGCCTGAGCCGCCAGGATTGCGTACCCGGCACCCAATAATCCATCGTCGTCGTGCGGACACAGCACAGCGATCCGTTCATCTCCTGGCTGCCAACCTTGGAAAAGCAGTGAGATATCATCGCTGTGCACTCCGCGTGCCAAGTCGAAGTAAACCATATCCTCACATAGACGCATAAGCTGCCTACATGCTCCTCAGGGCGTGAATCGCTGTTTTAGACCTCTTGGAATTCCTCTACCAGTATGGGTGGCACCCATTCTTCAGGCACACGTTCGTCTATATCCAGTTCGACGAACACATCCAAGGGGTTTGCAAGTGCCTTCCGTCTCCTCTCGATAGGGTCGAAGCGGTCTTCGTCGCTGTCGCCCAAACGGGCAGGTAGAAAGGCCATCTTTTCGTAATAGAGGCTGTCGCCCGGCACGCGGATGACGCGCTGGGGATTAGGTGTGGCGAAGGTGTAAACGAGCGGGCGGGAGCAGTACGTCCATGGTCCCCAATTCAAGTAGATGTAGGGCTGCTCTACTCGAACCAAGCCTTCGGAGCGGCGTGTGTAGCTCAGCTCCAGGTTAATTGCTGCCAAAGCACAGGCGAGATCCCGATTGTAGAAGGCAAACCATGGGGTATCTGCTTCTATGATTAGAGCCCGTGTTGGATGGCGCGGGCACTCTTTGATTACGACGCTGCCGATCTTCCCATCGGGCTTCTTCCAGGCGAACTCGCGCACCACATTGTGGTTGAGCACGATTTCGCCGTTGCGCAGAGCTATTGTATCCATATCCTTAAGCACATGGGTGGAGGAAGTCATAAGGATGTATGGATTATGGGCATAAAACGTGTAGGTAACAGAAACGTCTACCTCATCGTATAGAGGCATGGCTCCCCAGCGTTTAGTCATAAAGAAGACTGGACCGCCCATTGTCTGGTAACCAGGGGGTGGATTCCAGTCCGATGCATGCATCCAGGTGCGAGGTGGAGCATAGACATCAGGATTCCAGTGCAAGGCCCCATTCGTTTCCAAATGATGATCGAAGGTTACATTGACACCCATTTTGAGAAAGATCTCGTCAATCGCCCCACTGAGTGGATGAAGCTTGGCGCGGTAGAATGAGTTCTCTACTGTAAGTCCCAAGCCTTCTCCGCTGATCTTCAGGTCGGAGGAATAGTGTGGCGTCTGCGCATTCGGGTTGCCGTAGAACACCAGATACACTTTGGAAGAACGCGCCGGGACATCTGCCAGGAAAGCCACCTCGACAGTGGTGGTTGGCTGACAATGCTCGTCAGCAAATGCATCCCAAGTGGATACGCCATACACTTGGCACGGCACCTCTTCTGCGGCGCCGCTCTCTGGGTCAATTCCTACCACTCGAATCTCTCGCGCTGGATCGGTCAGCCGGTCGGCATATAGGCCCAACGTCAGATGCAAGGGTTCTTTCTGCCTGGCAAGTCCCTCGTTCTCAGTGAGCGTGACACTGGCGTAATACTTCCAGCTCTTGTCCCAATAGCCTCCCTCTGCTGGTGCTGGGAAGGATTCGGCCAAAATCTGCTCCTTGCCATCCCCTGCAACCAGCTTCAGCTCGATGCGGTTTGTGGAGTTGTTCTCCCACTCGACGCGCACAACCACTTCCGACCTCGCCTTGCCAAGCACTGTCTTTTGCGAACTGAAAATGCCATTGTTGTATACCCAAAAGTCACGTGTGCGCTTGCCGTTCACCAAAACACGCTCGACGGCATAGTCGTTCTCTGTGTGCACTGCGAGCTTCAGGTGATAGCAAGGATGTTTTGGGGTGGGAAATGAATAGGCAATAGCTTCCACCGTAGGGGTAGTCATTGAAAAAACCTCCTCAACTGATGTGATTAGGATGTGCTTATCGGATACTGGCCGTATTGATGAGCTGCCTCAAACATTGCAACTATGTTCTCAGGGGGGACATCATCCTGAATGTTGTGAGCAGGAGCCAAGATATACCCTCCTCCCGGCCCAAAGGCCCTGATGCGATACCTGACCTCCTCCATGACCTCTTCCACAGAACCGTAGGGTAAGACGCGTTGAACGTCAATACCTCCGTGGAACACGACCCGACTTCCAAAGCGTTTCTTCAGCATCTCCGAGTTCATATCCTTGGCCAGAGGCTGCACAGGATTGATTATATCCACACCTACATCTATCAGATCCTCCAGGATGCCAGAGATGGACCCGCAAGAGTGCAAGAAGACCTTGGCTTTGGTTTTCTCCTTAATCTTCTCCATTAACCGTCTGTGGCTAGGCTGCAGCATCTCACGGTACAGCGCAGGGGAAACCAGCAAGCCAGTCTGCGTCCCATAGTCGTCGGAGGTTTCCACAATCTGCACGTAAGGGCCAACAATGTCCAGATAACGCTCCATCGCGGCGAGTTGGAACTCAAGCACCTTTTCTATTAGCCTCGAGGCAAAGTCTTTGTTCAGCAGCAAGTCCATCATAAACTGCTGTGGACCGCGCAGCCATTGTGCTTGTTCAAAGATCCCTTGGCCGATAGCCGAGGCTACCAAGGCGTAGTCAGTGCTCTCATATAGATGTTGAACTTGCTCAGCGAGGCCGCGAAATCGTCCAGGATCGCGAGGATCAGGCCATGGGTAAGTCTCCAGGTCGTTCAGACTGGCTTCCGCCAGTGGAGGATCAACCATCTCCGCATAGTACACGGTTCGCCCCAGACGCGCAGAGTAGTGTCCGACTTTGCGTTTCTTGATACCCCACTCATCCGTCCAGCTCCCATCCGGGTGGACAATTGTTTGGAAGCCATCCGGCGGGCGCAGACTCACGCGACGGAAGTCCACATCAAAACGTGTCAGGACCTCCTCGCTGGTCTTCTCCACCAAGAACCATTCGTTAATAACAGGTTCTTCAGAAAGTCCCAGATACTTTAGAAGGTTGCAGCAGGCTCCTTCAGTGAAGTAACAAGCCCAGCCGCCAAGGTCAATGGGGACTCTGTCTGCTTCCTGATGATTCAAAGCCAGTAGAACGCGTTCACGGTGACTTAAGCCGGCCATTTCCCTCCATCATCGTCGGGCTAGTCTGGCGCGTCGGTACCGAAGATGGAACACCCCCAGCTCCAGACGTGAGTTGCGGCTAGTGGTCCCTACTGTACTCCCCCGGCAATCAGACCTTTGACCATAAAGCGCCACACCGGTACAACAAGGAGGATGGTAGGAATGAGTCCGATCGCAATGCTGGAACTTAGCAAGCCCCAGGTCACGTCGGGATTCCAGGATACGGAAGCTAGAATTACCGGGAGGGTCCTGGCTTCGCGTGCTGGTGTGATGATTAGCGCGAAGAGGAACTCACTGTACGAGATCATAAAAGCAAACAATCCTGTTCCGATCAAGCTGGGCAATGCCAAGGGAACAGTCACGCGCACAAGGGTTTGAAAGGGACCACACCCATCAAGCTGTGCTGCTTCCAAAATTTCGCGCGGAATACCCCGGAAATAGAGTGTCAGAATCAGGGTGGTGAACGGCAAGGTGAGCACCGAATATATAGCGATCAAAGCCCAGTGCGTGTTCAGCAGACCCATCCTTTGCACGATCGCATAGTATGGCACAGCTAGTGCAACCGCTGGGATCAAACGACTCAGTGTGATGAAGAAAAATGTCGGTGTGCGTGCACCGAAGCGCAAATTGGCGTAGGAATACGCAGCCAAGCTCCCAAAAACCCAGTTGATAATCATCACCGCTAAGGCTATCAAAGCGCTATTCACAATGGTTCTGGGGACCAACCGCACCTCTTGCGAGATCATCGTGCGCAATTGCCCCGTCACCAAGTGCGACTTGGGAATCTCACCAGTGAAGATATAGTGATAGTTGTCAATCGTGAAGCCATACTTGAACCAGTTCGGTGGAAAAGTTAGGATGGCTTCCTCCGGAAGGATACTGGAGAGAAAGATCCAAGCCAAAGGAGCCACAATGAAGACTGCCAACAGCACAGCACCTATGTAAACCGCTATTCTATCCCAGCGAATTCTCACCCTTCCTTGCCTCCTAGAAGTGCTTCACCAGGGACAAGCCTCAGTATGGCCAAGATAATCGCAAGCGCTACTAACGCCAGGATGACAGCCAGCGCAGCCCCTTTGCCATAGCTGAGCATCTTGAAGAACTCTGCCCAGATGAAATAGCTGATGAACATTGTAGAGGTTCCTGGCCCGCCACCGGTCATACCATAGGTCAGGTCGAAAGTGTTCAGGCTCATAAGAATCTCAAAGAGGCATACAACAATGAGCATGACCTTTATGTTCGGCAGAGTAATAGAAAAGAAACGTTGCAACGCGCCGGCGCCGTCAATGGCGGCAGCTTCATATAGCTCTTCGGGGATGGCCTGCATGGCGGCCAGTGCAAAGACAGCAGCCATCGGAAATTGCATCCAGATGTGGGCTACGATGACAGCTGTGGTGGCCAAGTGCCGTGTGGTAAGCCATTCCACGTAGTCCGGGATGAGACCAAGTGTGTACAGCACAGCATTGAGTACCCCCCAGCTATCGCTAAAGACCCCTTTCCAAATGACCCCGGTGATGGCGGCGGGTATGGCCCAAGGCAAAAGGACTGCCGCTTTGAGAACAAAGTCGCCAAGGAATCGCTGGTTGAGCAGTGCGGCCACAAGGACTCCTAGGATGACAATGATAGGCACAGAGATCCCTGTGAAGACCAGCGTGTTTCCCAGAGCATTGAAGAAATAGGTGCTGGTAATAACCGACTCGTAATTCTTCAAGCCAGCAAAAGAAGGGGGCAATATCGGGGATAAAACCTGAAGGCTTGACCAGATGGCGTAGCCGTACGGATACAACGTGAAAATGGCCATCAGTATGAGCGCCGGGCTAATCATAAGATAGGGGCTGAGCTCTATCCGGCGCTGCAGGCTCCGCCCTCCAAGTTTTCCTAATACAGCCTGATCATAGGCCATACGATATATTCGCTCCGTAGACTCTTGGGGATGCGACGCGTCGCTGTAGAAACCTGGAAGGATGTATTAGCGAGTGCAAGACTAAGTGACTATGTTGATGCTCTTGACAGGCTCGCACCCCGGGCAATTCCATCCTGCGTTCTCGACAGGCTTAGCGACGCGTCGCGCTTCTCGTAGAAGAATCGTTTAGGCGAACTGCGCCTTGAGCTCTTCGGCCTTCTCAGCGGCTGCCTTCATTGTCTCCTCGACTGTCGCCTCACCTGTTACAGCACGCAAGAGATGGATCCGGAAGAACTCACCCCAGATTCCGTACCACACCGTCTGGTTGCGGGCACGCGCCAGCTTCGCCTGTTCTTTGAGCATCTCAGGGTCGATCCACTGGGCAAAAGACGCCTGCACGTCTTTGTCATCGTACAGTGGCAGTTGTCCAAAGCCCAGACCCTTCTCGACTGCCCACCGCTTGGCCACCTTATATTCGCCCTTATGTTCCCCGCCGAAGTATTCTATGAATTTCCAGCAGGCGTCCATAACATCTTTGCCCCGATCGACAGCCATCTGCGTCATGTTATAGAACTTGCAGAAGCCGTAGGTTTCATGGGTTTCCCCAGGCATCAGGGCAATCTTGAACTGACCCGCCAAGGGGGAAGTGGCCTTATTGTTCAGTTCAGCCAAATTGTAATTGTAAAGGACAGTGAAGACGTGCCTGCCTGTGTTGAGCGCCTTCACCACGTCGGTCTCGTGGGGCAGCAGAGAAACCAGTTTCTCGCGATAGGCATCGGCAAGCCACTGCATTTGCTTCCAGGCCGCGCTCTGCGGATCGTTGAAAAGCACATTGAACTTGTCGTCGAAGAACTCCCCGCCCCGGCCGAAAACCATAGCAGTGAAGTCTTCCAATGTAGTGGGCATTTCCTGAGCGAACTCCAGAACAATCGGCACCTGGATGCCCTTTTCACGCAAGAGCATACACTGGTCCCACAGCTCTTCCCACGTGGCGGGAGGTGCAGCAATACCGTTGTCCTCCAAAATCTTAGCGTTGTACTGGAAGGTGGTGATGTCGGCGTAGTAGGGCAAACCGTAGAGCTTGCCATCATAGGTCATATCCTTGAGAGCATAGCCTACGATCTTGTCTTTGTAGTTGGCTGCTTCAGGGAAATAATCTTCCAACGGCACTACCCAGCCTGCTTTGGCGAACTCGGGCAGCCAGTCGCCACCGTTGTAGCACACATCGGTGGGGGTCTTGGAGGCAAATCGGTTCACCATTGTCTCGTGGTAGGCCGTCCAGGAAAAGTCGGTCAAGGTCACTTTGATGGCGTTATTGTATTCTTCCTCAAACCGCTTGATGTTGTCCAGAATGGTTTCGACGCTGTAGCTCCACACCACAAAGTCAAGATGAATGGGCTCTTGTGCTCTCGCCAAGTTGAAGGACCACCTGCTGCTCAGCGTTGCAGCGGCTGCTCCAGCCCCTACCATCTTGAGAAAATCCCGGCGACTTACTTTGTTCATGGCTTCTCACCTCCTTGTAGGTGTTTCATCTTTAAAACCGAACTTGTCGCAGGAGCTATACGTTTGATCTCTTCGATCGCTGTGGCGGAACTGCTGTCGACTTATCCTTCATCGAAAGAACTCAAGAGATCGTGTCGAGTTAGCCGCATCACCCCCTTCCCGCTGTTCCTCCTGTGATCACCGCGCCCGCGGTCTATCTCCAGATTGAACGCGCTCTAGCGATTCTGAAGACAGGGCATGAATCCAGACCCGGCGCCAGTCGTTTCTCCCCTTTATTATACCATTATCCAATCCCTTTGCAAGGTCTGGGTTTCTTATTTCGAGGCTGTATCCAGTTCCGCCATGGTCGGGATCGCGTTACGCCAGAATGCTCGCCCGCGCTGCGGCTACACTCCCATTAGCAGGTTGACCACAGCGCCTGGCCAAAGACCCAGCACTACAGTCGCTGCTGCGGCAAGGAACACTGCCACGGCGAGAGCACTGCGCCAAGGCCTGAAAGCAACCTCCTCCGCGGGCGAGCGACCTGGTTCGCGCAGATACATCTGCACCACCACGCCGGCATAGTAGTAGGCCGACAGAGCACTGTTGAGCACGCCCAACACAGCCAGCCAGGCCAAGTTAGCCTCCACCGCCGCGCGGAAGACAAATAGCTTACTCCAGAAACCTATCAATGGGGGGATACCAATTAGCGATAGCATAAAGAGGAGCATCGCCGCTGCCAACAATGGAGAGCGTTGCGCCAAGCCAGCATAGTCAGCCAGCGTCGTTGTGCTCTGCTCACGCCGTTCGACAGCGCATGCCACGGCGAAGGCACCCGCCGTCATAAAGGCATAGGCCAATATGTAGAACAGCATACCGCGCACACCCACCGGGCTGGCAGCAGCAATACCCACCAACACATAGCCGGCGTGAGCAATGCTGGAGTACCCCAGCAAACGCTTCACATCCCGCTGCACCAGAGCTGCCAGGTTACCAAAGGTCATCGTCACTGCAGCCAGCACGGCAGCCACCGTCACCCAGTCCGTCGTGAAGGTGGGACTGAAGGCGCTGTACAGCACTCGTGTCAACGTGGCGAAGCCAGCAGCCTTGGCACCCACCGACATGAACGCGGTCACTGAGGTTGGTGCTCCCTGATACACGTCCGGCGTCCACCAGTGAAACGGCACCAGCGCCACCTTGAAGCCAAAGCCCACCAGCAACAACGACAATCCGGTCAATGCCACCGGATCCTTCGGAATGCCCCTGCCGCTCAGCCAGCTGCCGATCTGTGCCAGATTGGTGCTGCCTGCTGCTGCATAGGTCAGGGCGATGCCGTACAGGAAGAAAGCCGAGGCGAAGGACCCTAAAATGAAATACTTCATAGCTGCCTCGATCGAGCTCATGTCCCGCTGGTTGGACCCGCTCAGCACATAGAGCGCCACCGACATCATTTCCAGGCCCAGAAAGACGATGAGCAAGTCTTCGGCTGCCGCCATAGCGATCATGCCAGCCAACGAGAACATAAGCAGGGCATAGTACTCACCCCGCTGAAGATCTTTCCGTTCCAGATACTCGATGGCGACCAGCAGGCCCAACGCTCCCGTCACTAGGAAGACCAGGTTGAAGAACAGTGCCTGCCCGTCACTGATTGCCATGTTCTGGAACGAGGTGGGCACGCCGGGCCATAAGGCAACCGTGACGACGGCAGCCACGATGACGCCGGTCAGCGCCAGGTAACCCAGTGCACGCTTATGCTGCACGAACAGGTCGGCCAACAACACGAGCACAGCCCACCCGGTCACTACCAGCAATGGATAGAGCGGGACCAGATCCAGCGTCGGAAGTTGTGGACGCATCGGCGTTACATCCTTACACCAGATATCTGACTGTTTCGCATCTATAACTCACGGCCAGCTTGGATCGCAGCAAACCAGCTGGGCGTGTCCTGTGCCAGTCGCTCGAATTCCTGCTCAGTGTACACAAATAGATCCACTCCCACCGGAAAACCCACCGGCAAGTAATCGACACTGCGTTCCCGACGCGGTTTGTTCATATGGGACACAACGAGACAAAGATCCACGTCGCTGCCTGGGGCAGGAATGCCCCTCACCCATGAACCGAACCAAATGATACGTCGAATTTCTGGATGTTCCCGACGCAATTGTGCCACATATTGCTCAACTGCCCGGGTGATCGCGCTCCGATTCGCCGATTTGATCACGATAGAAGTCGACGAGTGTCTGGGCACAGCCAATTGCCTGTTCCGCCTCTTGCAATGTGTAAAAGTCAGTGGGCGCGCCCGAGTCGAAGCCGTTGGGATAGCGCGTCGGAATATAGTGTTTGTCCAATACCTTGGCGCACCGGATCAAATCTCCATCCGGCTGGGCCGACAGCGGCAGGTTGTCGATGAGTGCTGTAAGTGTGTGATCCCAGGCATCCATGCCCAGCCAGCGGAAAACAGCCTCCAGCGCTTTCTCGCCTGCCTGATGCGCTGCAAAACAGCTCCATTCATAGTCACCGCTCGCCAGCGCATTGCGCGCGTGGCGCAAATCTGCCTCTGCCTGTCGCAACCAGTCCAGATGTCGGCTGGCCATTTCCTACACGTTCCAGCGCCCTATTTGCCTAGCTGCACGTGCACTTGTGGCGCAGGGGACTGCACCGCAAGTACCTCCACTGCCGGGTTGATCTTCTCAAAGAACCAGTTCGGAAACAACCCGATGACAAAGAAAAGGATGACGATAGGCAGCATTACGAGAATCTCGCGGGCTGTCATATCCGTCAGGCTGCCGTTGCCTTGCCGCGCCGGGCCGAACAACGTGCGGCGCACTGCTGTCAGCAGATACCACGCTGCCAGCACGATGCCGAAACTGGCCACTGCCGCATACGCTATGTTCACATGGAAAGTGCCAAGCAAGATGGTGAACTCGCCGACGAACCCGTTCATGCCGGGCAAGCCGGCAGATGACAATGCCGCGATGATGAAGAAAGAGCCGAAGATGGGCACTCTGGCCCACATGCCACCAAAGTCACTCATACGCCGTGTGTGCAGACGTTCGTACAACACACCCACCAGCAGGAACAGTCCGCCAGTGCTCAGCCCATGATTGACCATCTGCAGTACTGCCCCAGCCATTGCCTGTGAGTTCAGCGCGAAGATGCCTAATACAATGAAACCCATGTGCGCCACACTGGAGTAAGCTACCAGGCTCTTGATATCTTCCTGCGCCAGTGCTACCAGCGAGCCATAAATGATACCGATCAATGCCAGGATGGACAGCCAGGGCACGGCATACGGCACTACCTCAGGGAAGAGCGGGATGCAGAAACGCAGGTAGCCGTAAGCGCCCATCTTGAGCAACACGCCGGCTAAAATCACCGAGCCAGCAGTTGGCGCTTCGACATGAGCGGCGGGCAACCAGGTGTGCAATGGGAAGAGGGGCACTTTGACGGCGAAGGCAATGGCGAAGGCGATGAACAACCAGCTTTGTAGTGCAAAAGGCAGTTGCCCCGGCAGGGTGCGCAACAGCTGGGGCAAATCGCTGGTGTTGCCACCCCACAGGTAAAGCACGATGGCCGCGACCAACATCAAGACACTACCTGCCAACGTGAACAGCAGGAACTTGATCGCGGCGTAAACGCGCCGCTCGCTGCCCCACCGCCCGATCAAAAGCGCCATAGGAATCAAGCTGCCTTCCCAGAAGACATAGAATAGGAACAGGTCGAGCGCCAGGAATACACCCAGCATGCCTGTCTCCAGCAGCAACATCAACACTAGATATGCCTTGACACCCTCCTGGATAGCCCTCCATGAGCTGAGCACGGCCAGTACCATCAGCAGTGTGGTCAGCACCACCAGCGGCAGGCTGATTCCATCCACACCCAAGTGATAGTGGATGCCCAGACCGGCTACCCATAGCATGTCTTCTTCGAACTGGAATCCAGCGGCACCCGGTCGGAAGAGGAACCATACCAGCAATGAGAGGCCGAAGACCACTAATGTGCCGCCCAACGCCACGCCACGCAGGAGGTCATGGCGCTCGCGCGGCAACAGTGCCAACAGGAGCGCCACCAGCGCCGGCAGGCCAATCAGCAACGATAGCAGTGGGAAATACAGTTGCTCTGTCATCATCAGCGCAGCACCAGATATGCCACCAGCACCAAGGCCCCGACGAACATTCCCAAAGCATAGTGTGGGATGTGCCCGTCCTCGAACTGTGTTAACCAGGCGCCACCACGCACGAACAGTCGCGCTCCGCCGTCCACAATGCCGTCAATAGCTGCTTTGTCCAATCCCTGTGCCAGCAAAGCAGCCAGCCGCTGACCGCCACGAGCGAATACCGCGTTGTAGATATCGTCGAGGTAATACTTGTTGATCAGCAGGACGAAGATCGGCCGCAGTGTCACGGTTAGCCGTGCCGTAATGTCACCACGTTGTGCATAAAGCCAATACGCCAGCGCGATGCCCACCAGCGCCACCGCTGCCGAGATGCCTAGCAAGAGCCACTCTGTTGTCACGCTCAGCATGTGTTTCTCGGCCGGTGCATGCGCGGCAAAGATCGGCGCCAGCCACTCAGACAGCCAATTGGGCACACCGAACACAATAGGCAGCCCCAGCAGACCACCCAACAGCGCCAATATTGCCAGTATTGCCAGCGGCGCCGTCATAATAGGTGGCGACTCGTGTGCCTTCTCATACAACGGCCAGTCGCGCGGCTGACCCCAGAAGGCTACGATCAGCGCGCGGAAGGTGTACAGGGCGGTCACCAGAGCGGTCAGCAGTCCAACAGCCCACAACCACGGGGAGAACTCGAACGCCTTGAGCAGGATCTCATCCTTGGAGAAGAAGCCTGCTGTCAGTGGAAAGCCAGCCAGTGCCAACGCGCCCACCAGGAAAGTCAACCAGGTCACAGGCATCTTACGCCGCAGGCCACCCATGCGGCGGATGTCGATCACGTCGTGCAAGGCGTGCATCACGCTGCCTGCTGCCAGAAAGAGAAGCGCCTTGAAGAAGGCATGCGTGGTCAGATGGAACATACCGGCGGCGTAAGCTCCTACACCCACCGCCAGAAACATATAGCCCAGCTGGCTGATGGTAGAATAGGCCAGTACCCGCTTCAAATCGACCTGCACCAGCGCGATGGTGGCGGCATACAACGCTGTGACGGCGCCGACAATGGCAACCACCAGTGAGCTTGTTGGCGCCAGATCGTAGAGCACATGGTTGCGCGCAACCATATAAACACCTGCCGTCACCATGGTGGCGGCATGGATGAGCGCCGACACGGGTGTTGGGCCGGCCATGGCATCAGGCAACCAGACCGAGAGTGGCAGCTGGGCACTTTTGCCGATGGCACCCATAAACAGCAGCAGGGTGATTGCCGTGATAGTCGCAGTCGGCACCTGTGGCGCCGCGGCGAAGACATCTGTGAAGTTCAGTGTGCCAAAGGTGCTCCAGATCAAAAACACCCCCAAGGCGAAGCCGAAGTCGCCGAAACGGGTGACGATGAAAGCCTTCTTGCCCGAGTCGGGCGGATTAAGGTTGGGTGGCACGGCGACTTGACTGCCATCCACCAGCACCACTGGCGCTTGTTCCTCATCACCTTTGTGGAACCAGAAGCCGATCAGAAGGTAGGAGCAGACACCCACCAGCTCCCAGCCCGCGTACAACAGCAAGTAGTTGTCGGCCAGCACCAACAGCAGCATCGAGGCGACGAACAGATTGAGATAGGCGAAGAAGCGCGCGAACATGCGCTCATCCTCGTGGCCCATATAACCCACCGAATACAGGTGGATCAGCAAGCTCACGCCGCTCACCACCAGCACCATCCACAGCGACAGGGCATCGGCGCGCAGTGTCATGCCCACTTGCAAGCTGCCGATGGTGATCCAATCCCACATACCCACGCCAATGGAGCGCTCTGCTGCAGGCAACGCTCCTAGCTCGATCAGCGCCAACGCGCCGACAACGAAGGACACACCCACGCTACCCACGCCGACCAACCCGACGAAGGCGCGTCCCAAGTGGCGTCCTAGCAATCCATTCAGCAGAACACCAGCCAGTGGCGCAGCGATGACGAGCCAGATGGAATGGAGCATCTTAAGCCTATCCCTTCAGCCCTGCCACCTCATCCACGTCTGCTGTCTGGTAAAGCCGGTTGAGCTCGATCAAGATGGCCAGCCCGACCGTTACCTCAACAGCAGCCACCACAATGGTGAAGAAGACGACCACCTGCCCTGTCAGCGAGCCCAACTCGCGGCCCAAAGCAACAAAGGTCAGGTTGACAGCATTCATCATCAACTCAATGCACATGAGCATGACCAGGATGTTGCGCCGCACCAGTACGCCCACTGCACCGATGGTGAACAGGATAGCACCTAACAGCAAAAACCATGTCGTTGGCACGTCTTGCATGGCTCAACTCCGGTTCCCAGTGAGAGACGATCGATTTGCTCCCGCGGACGCTGATGGCATCCCCTCGCGATTAGCGCGCTGCACCCTTATCCCGCGCTCGCGTCGCCACTGATGTGTCAGTACCAGCGCGCCGACCAATCCCACCAACATTAGCACGCCGGCCAGTTCCACCGCCAGCAGATAGTCAGTGAACAAGGTCATCCCCAACACTTGCACCTGGCCAGCTTGGTTGATCGCCTGTTGCGTGGCACTGCCGCGCGCGCCGCCGATTGGGACCTCGTACACCACACTGCCCACGATGACCATGATCAGAAACCCTACTACGAGTGCCACGATCAGGTGTGGCGTGAGGCGCTCAACCACGGGGATGCGCCCCACTGCTCCCAGCAGCATCTCAACGAATACAAAGAGCACCACCACCGCGTCCGCATACACGACTACCTGCACTATGGCGATGAATTGGGCGTTCAACATTAGATAGAGCGCGGCCAGCATGATGAAGTTGGCCAGCAACGACAACGCGCTGTAGATGGCATTACGGCTAAGCACTACCCCGCTGGCCGAGAGAACCGCTATGACTGCCACCAACCAAAAGAGTGGGTGCTGGATCATCTCAATCATCCGGATGCCTGTCCTTCTGCCTTTCCAGCTGGACGCGCTACACCGCCCCACTGCCCCCAATTGGGCTCCAGCGTGGTATCGTCGCGCAGCACAATGTGGGGTGGCGTGTGCGGCTGCAACAGCTGTTCCCGCGTGATGATCGCATCCCAACGGTCATACACACTCAGGGCAAAGTCATATTCGAGCACAATCGCCTCGGTGGGACACGCTTCGGCACAGTAGCCGCAGAAAATACAGCGCAGCAAGTTGATCTCGTATACCTCACCGTAACGTTCACCAGGGGAGTAACGCGCTTCCGGCGTGTTCTCCCCGGCAATGACCAGAATACAATCCGTAGGGCATGCCGCGGCACACAGCGCGCAACCGATGCAACGTTCCAGACCATTGTCATAACGTTTGAGCACATGCCGGCCACGGAAGCGCGGATAAACCGCAACGGGTTCATTCGGATATTGGTTGGTCACCGGGCGACGCAGCAGGTGGATCAGTGTGATCCACATCGCCCGCGCAATCTCAACAGCACCCAGTCCTATCGTTCGTATCATAAGTCTTCACCACTCTTCGCTATCCCCACAAAGCGACCACTGTCGCTGTCACCATCACATTGAATAGTCCTAGCGGCAACAAGAACTTCCAACAGAAACCCATAAGCTGGTCGAAGCGGACGCGAGGCAAGCTGGCCCGCACCCAGATGATCAGGAATACTACTGCTGACATCTTTAGCACGAAGTAGAAGATGCCCAAGATGGGCAGCTCGTCCACAAAGGGTCCCCACCAACCTCCCAGGAAGAGGGTGGTCGCCAGCGCGCTGGTGGTCATCATGCTGATGTACTCGCCCATGTAGAATAAGGCAAACTTTATGCCGCCGTACTCAGTGACGAAGCCGGCCACCAGCTCGTTTTCCGTCTCTGGCAGGTCGAAAGGAGAACGGTTCGTCTCGGCCAGGCCAGTGATGAAGTAGATGAGAAAGCCAAGCGGCTGGAGGAAGATAAACCACAGGCCCCGCTGGGCGTTGACGATGTCCACCAAGCTGAGCGAACCGACTACGGCTAAAATGCTCAGCAGTGCAGTACCCATTGGCAGACTATAGCTCAGCATCTGGCTGCTGGTGCGCAAGGCGCCGAGCAGGGCATACTTATTGTTGCTGCTCCAGCCGCCCAGGATAATTCCGTAGGTGCCTAACTCTGCCACGGCCAGCGCGTACAACAGGCCAATGTTGAGATCGGTGAGGTAAAAGGTGATCTCATAGCCGAAAATCCGAAACGAGAAATTGCTGATTGGGATGACGGCCCACACCAACAACGCTGGTACGACCACAATAGCTGGTGCCATCAGGTAGAACAGCTTGTCTGCGTGTCGCGGAATAATTTCCTCTTTGAACAGCATCTTGAGCCCGTCCGCAATCGGCTGAAGCAGTCCAAAAGGACCCGCCCGGTTGGGCCCATAGCGCACGTGGAACCGTGCCACCAACTTGCGCTCGACATAACTCAAATAGGCGAAACCTGTCAGCAGCAACACAACAAGCACCAGTGCCTTGACGAAAGGTATCAGCAACCCAGCAATCCAGTCCATCGCTCAGCTTCCCTGTTGCTTTTCGACTATCAACCCGGCTGGGCTGAACAATTGCCCCTCGCCCAGCAACATTTCGGCAACGTTGTTGGCTAGATTGCGTGGAATGGCGATCACACCCGTCGGCAGTGCCGGATTCACACGGCAGGGCAGTGCTATCTCGCGCGCGCACACAGCGACGCGCACACGTTGGCCATCGGCCAGTCCCCACACGGCGGCATCCTGTGGCGACACTGCCACGTGCGACGTGACCACATGCGACGCCAGCAACTGGGTCTGGCCGAGCAATGTGCCACCGTCATACAGCACACGTGGCGCAACTAGTACCACGCCCCTCGTCGGAGGATCAGGTGGCGGCGCCTGCCACTCCAGCACAAAGGTATGCATGGCCTGTTCAGCCAGCGTGGGCCACTGCAAGCCCTCGTACGCTTCAGACTGGTAGCTCATACCGGCATAAATGTAATGCGCCATGTGGCGCGAGATCTCAACAGGCTGGGTGAGCCGCTCATAGCTCATATTGGCATACAGTGGTATCGTACGTGCCATCTCTTCGAACACTGCGGCGGGGGTGGCATAGTCCCAGCCTCCGGCGCCCAACAGCACTGCCAGATGGCGCAGGATGCTCCAGTCGGGTCGTGCCATACCGGGTGGCAGTAACGCGGGATGGAAGTACTGTACGCGACGTTCCAGGTTGGTATAGCTGCCGGAACGTTCGCCTGGCGCGACTGCCGGCAGCACCACGTCCGCTTGCTGCGCCGTGGCACTCATAAAGAGCTCTTGCACCACCAAGAACTCTAGGTTGACTTGCCGTGCCGAAATGGCGAATGGATCGGCGCCAGCCACCAGCAACGCGCGCACACCACCTTGCACCATCTCAGTCGCGTTCAACCCATGCCTCTCCGCTGGCGCGTAACCCGGCAACCGATGCGGCACAATGCCCAGATCCTCGGCGCCGCGGCTGTTGGCATGTGCCAGCACAGCGATGACCCCATTATTGGGTCGCCCCACGAAGCCGGTCACAATGGCCAGATTCGCAATGGCACGCCGCAGCGCTGGGTGGTTGCCTGCCTCGCCACCGTAGATGATGATGCCGTTCTGAGCCGCTGCGAAAGCATGTGCTGCGGCGCGGATGGCCTCTGCCGGCACACCGCTGATCGTGGCTACCCGCTCCGGCGTCCACTCGCTCACATGGGCGCGCAATTCGGCCAACCCTCGCACGCGCCCGGGAACAATCTCATTGCCAGTCAGCGCCCGTCCCTGCTCGTTCGTTTCGTGTAACACAACGTGAAGCAGCCCCAGCACTAGGTGGGTCGCGCTGCCGTAGCGATAGCGCAGTACATGGGTGGCACGTTGGTCGAGTTTGGTGGCGCGCCCGCCAGCGTTGATAAGCGTCGCGCCATGTCGGGCGGCGCCGGCAACGCGCAGATAGAGGATGGGGGCCTCTTCATCCAGGTCGCTGCCGAGCACCAGGATGGCTGTGCCACACCCCACGCGTCCGAGATCGGTGCCACACGCCACACCCACCTCGGCGACAATGTCGTCCTCAAAGCCAGCGCTCAGGCCCACGCGATAGTCCACGTTGGGGGTGCCGATCACCTGACGCAGCAACTTCTGGAAAAGATAGAGGTCCTCGTTGGGCAGGCGTGCCCCGGCAATGCCGCCGATCGCCTCTGCGCCGTGTTGCTCACAGATGGCGCGCAAGCGTGTCGCCACGTGTTGCAGCGCTTCATCCCAGCTCACCTCCACCATCCGACCGCCCTGCCGCATCAGCGGAACGGTCAGGCGCTGCGAGCTGGCGTGGAAGTGGTGTGCAAAGCGTCCTTTGTCGCAGATCCACACCTCGTTGACCAGCTCGTTCTGGCGCGGCATCACGCGGACAATGCGGCCCAGGCGTGTGTCCAGCACAATGTTGCAGCCCACACCGCAGTGATTGCACACGCTTGCTGTGTGCTCCAGCTCCCACGGCCGCGCATGGAAGCGAAAATCGCGCGTGGTCAGCGCACCCACCGGGCAGATGTCGGTCGTGTTGCCTGAATAGTGGCTGTTGAATGCAGGCTCGGAGTAGCTGACGATCATCGCATCGCGGCCACGATTCTCAATCGCCAGCACAGGGTCGTCGGCAATTTCCTGTTGGAAGCGCGTGCAACGGGCACACAGGATGCAACGCTCCCGGTCCAACACAATCAGATCGCCCAGCGGATACGCTTTGGCAGCGTGGTACTTGCTGGCTATGTCGAAGCGGCTGACACCTGGGCTATGTCGATAGGTCAGGTCTTGCAGCGGGCACTCGCCCCCTTTGTCACAGATCGGGCAGTCAAGCGGGTGGCTGGTGAGCAGAAACTCTAGGATGCCCTTGCGATCGGCTGCCACCTGTGCGCTGTCCGTGATCACCACCATCCCCTCGCTCACCGGCTCGGTGCAGGCAGTCACCGGTTTAGGTAACCAGCGGATGACGCGCTGGCCTGCTGCATCCACTTCGGGCCGACCCGTCTCGCGGTTGACCACTGGCAGCCCCACCGTCACCAGACACATACGACACATGCCCACCGGCAACATCTTGGGATGATAACAGAAGACGGGTATCTCAATGCCAATACGCCGAGCAGCCTCAACGATGAGCGTCCCGGCTGGAACTGTCACTTCACGGTTGTCAATCGTCAACGTTACATCCATACGAACCGTTCAACCCCTACCAACTACTTCCTTAACCTATCTCCAATCAACCAACCCATTGACATTGATCACACTCACCTGCTCCCCTGCGGCACATGGGCCTCATATTCCGCGCGGAGATGCTCAATGCTGCTGCGCACAGGGCAGAGGGCAAACTCACCCAACGCACAGAAGCAATTGCCATTCATCTGCTCGGCAATGCTGAGCAACAGCTCCACATCGCCCGGCCAGGCGCGTCCGTTGAGCAGCCGACGATAAACGTCCTCCAGCCAATACGTCCCCTCGCGGCATGGGGTGCACTTGCCACAGCTCTCGTGTTTGAAGAAGTGGGTGACCTTCGCGATTGCCCACGGGATGTCCACCGTCTCGTCCAGCACGATGAACGAAGCGGAGCCGAGCGGTGCCCCGGCCGCCTGTAACGACTCATAATCCAGAGGCAGTTCCGGATTGTAACCCGGCAGGAGATGTGACGAGGCGCCGGAGGGCAGAATCGCCTTGATAGCCCGTCCTTCGGGCGCCCCGCCACCACACTCCTCGATCAGCACGCGCAAGGGAATGCCCAACGACAGCTCGTAGTTGCCCGGCCGGTTGATGCAGCCGCTCAGACAGAAGATCTTGACGCCTGGACTCTGCTCGGTGCCGAACTGACGATACCACTCCGGCCCATGCAGCACGATCGGTGGCACGTTGGCCAGCGTCTCCACGTTGTTGACCACTGTCGGCTTGCCGTAGAGACCGTACTGCGTCGGGAAGGGTGGCCGTGCGCGCGGCATGCCCAACTTTCCCTCCAGGCTCTCCAGAAGTGCTGTCTCCTCGCCGCAGATGTAGGCGCCGGCGCCCAGATGAAGGTGGATGTCCAGCGAAAAGTTGCTGCCGCGGATGTTCTGACCCAGCCAGCCGGCCTGATATGCCTCATCAATCGCTCGTTGCAGGTCGACGAAGAGGGTACGGAACTCACCACGCCCGTAGATGTAGGCCACGCACGCCCCGATGGCATAGGCACACAGCGCAGTGCCTTCCAGCAATTGGTGCGGGTTACCCTCGATGATCTCGCGATCTTTGAAGGTGCCCGGCTCGCTTTCGTCGGCGTTGACCACGACATAAGTGGTTGGGGCATCTTTCGGGATGAAGCTCCATTTGAGCCCGGTCGGGAAGCTGGCGCCGCCACGCCCGCGCAGGCCAGACGCCTTGACCATCTCGGTCACCTGCGCCGGTTGCAGTGTGTTCAGCGCTTTGTCCAGCGCCTGATAGCCTCCATGGGCCATGTAGACATCAATCGTCTTGATGCCGGGCACATCACGATGTCGCAGTAGTATGTGTTCTGTCAAGTACGCCATATCACCCTTGCTCACGCAACCGGGCAATGACTGCATCCATTGCCTGGTCCGTCAAATGCTCGAAATACTGCAGGTTGATCTGCGCCACCGGCGCGCGGTCACACGCCGCCAGGCAGACCACCTCTTCCACGGTAAACAGCCCGTCGGCGGTAGTACCCCCTTCGGGCGGCAGGCCCAGGCGCTCGCATAGGCGCCGGTAGAACGCATCGGCGCCGCGCAGCGCACACGGCAGGTCGGTGCACACCTGAATGAGGTACTTGCCGGTCGGCTGACGACGAAACAGGGAATAGAAACCGACGATCGCCTGCACCTCGGTCACCGTCATCTCCAGTGCTTCGGCAGCTGTGTGGATGTCCTCGTCGCTCAGGTAGTTCTTGTCGCGCTGTAGGATGTACAGCGCCTCCAGCACGGCCGACTGCTTGACAGGGTACTTTTTCAGCACTCCCTGCAACTCCTCATAGAATGCCTGCGATGTCATCAGCGATCCACCTCTCCCAGAACGATATCCACCGACCCAATAAGGGTGATCAAATCCGACAGCAGGTGCCCGCGCGCCATCGTGTCAAGCGCCTGCAGATTCACAAACGATGGCCCGCGGATGTGCAGGCGATACGGGATCGCCGATCCGTCGCTGACCAAGTAGAAGCCCAGGATGCCTTTGGGGTTTTCCGCCATGCCGTACACATCGCCCGGCGGCGGCTTGTAACCTTCTGTCACCAGCTTGAAGTGGTGGATGACTGCCTCCATTGAGGTGTCCAGCTCGGGGCGCGGCGGCAAGACCACCTTACGGTCGGCAGTGCGGAACGGCCCGCCTGGCAGCCGATTGATCGCCTGCTCGATGATGCGCGCGCTCTGCTCCATCTCGCGCATGCGCACCAGATAGCGCGCGTAACAGTCCGATTCGGTGGCGGTGGGCACTTCGAACTCGAAATGGTCATAGCTGGAGTAGGGCTGCACCTTGCGCAGGTCGAGCGGGATGCCTGCCGCGCGCAGCATGGGCCCGGTGATGCCCAGCGCGATCGCTTCCTCGGGCGCCAGGTAGCCGATGCCCTGCGACCGTGCCACCCAGATGGGGTTGCGCGTCAGCATGGCGTCGTATTCCTTGAAGCGCTTGCGGAACTCCCGCAGGAAGACTTTGACTGCCTCCGGAAAAGCGGGCGGAATGTCTTGGCGTAGGCCACCCACACACATGCCGGTCACTGTCACCCGCCCACCGCAGAACATCTCAAAGATGTCCAGGATCATTTCGCGGTCGCGCAGGCAGTACATCAACAGGCTGTGGATTGTGCCGCTCACGTCGTGGGCATGCGTTGCCAGCCAGAAGAGGTGGCTGCCGAGACGCTGCAGCTCGGCCAAGATAACGCGCACATACTGCGCCCGCAGCGGCACCTCCACACCCAACAGCTTTTCCACCGTCAGCACATAGGCCAGGTTGTTGTTCATCCCCGACAAATAATCCATGCGGTCGGTGTAGGGGATGAACTTTTCGTAGCGCTTGCTCTCGCCTGTCTTCTCGAAGCCGGAGTGCAGGTAGCCGACGTCGCAGTGGGCGCTCACGATCTGTTCCCCCGCCAGCTCGGCCACCACCCGTAACACCCCATGGGTGGCGGGGTGCTGCGGCCCCAGGTTGATCACCATGTGGTTCTCGGGATCGACGCCGGGCGGCAGCTCACTGGGAAAGGAGAGCCCTTCCATGATCTGCTGCCCCAAATGGGCGAAGCGCGGGTTGTCGCGGTCACCCGAGAAGTTGACCGGCTCGCCGCCCAACGGATAGTCCTTGCGCAGCGGGTGGCCCACCCAGTTCTCAGGCATCAGGATGCGGCGCAGCCACGGATGGCCCTCGAAGTGAATCCCTATCAGGTCGTACACCTCCCGCTCCAGCCAGTCGGCCGTCGGCCAGATGTCCGTCACGCTGGGGCAGACAGGCATCTCGGTTTCGCCATCCCATGGCAGCGGCACGATCAGTCGCACCGCCTGGTTGCGTGGGATCGAGTAGAGCTGATACACCGTGGCGAAGCGTGGCGTGATGCCCAGCTTCAGCCGGTCGACCGCGGTCAGATCGAGCAGCAGGTTGTAGCGCAGGCGTGGGTCGTCGCGCAGCATGCGGGCGACGTCGCGCAGAAACTCGCGCTTGAGCGTGATCACCAGGTCGCTGCGGAACGTGCTCACCCCTTCCACGGCGAGCGGGAAACGTGCTTTGAGGACATCTGCTGTGGTATCGGATCCGTTCATCGGCGCACGCCCTCGCGCCCGACAATCAGACTGCGGATACTCCGCGTCCGCAGGAGCATGCCGTCAGACTTACAACCGATCGCCCAGCTTCTCATGGCGCTGAATCTTCTCCTGCAGCTTGACGATGGCGTCGAGCAGCGCCTCCGGGCGGGGGGGACAACCCGGCACATAGACGTCCACCGGTATCAGCTTGTCCACGCCCTGCACGATGGCATAGTTGTTAAACGGCCCACCTACTGAGGAACAATCGCCCATAGCGATCACCCACTTGGGATAGGGCATCTGCTCATACAGGCGTTTTACCACGGGCGCCATCTTGTTGGACACGCGCCCGGAGACGATCATCAGGTCGCACTGGCGCGGCGAGCCGCGAAAGACCTCGGCACCGAAGCGCGCAATGTCGAAGCGGGGCGCCCCGGCCGCGATCATCTCCATCGCACAGCACGCCAAGCCGAAGGTCATCGGCCACAACGAGTACTTGCGCCCCCAATTGACCACCTGTTCCAGCGTGGTCAGCAAGATACCTAAACTACCACTTCGTCCATCCTGTCCCTGTAACATGTCTGCCTATCACTCCATCTCAAAACCACCCTTTTTCCACTCGTACACGTAGCCAACCACCAGCAAAGCGGTGAAGATACCCATCTCAATCAAGCCGAACACGTGCAGCTGCCGCAGCACCACCGCCCACGGATAGAAGAAGATCACCTCCAGATCGAAGATGACGAACAGCAAGGCGATCTTGTAATAGCCGATGGGCACTTTGTAGCGCGCGTCGCCGTAGGGCAGCTTGCCCGACTCGTACGTCTCTATCTTGGCGCGGCTGGGACGGCGAGGGCCCAGAAAAGCGGGGAGCACCAGCGCGATCACCGCAATCGCAGTTGCCAGGGCAAAAAGGACCAGCACAGGAATAAATTCAATCAGCATCGCGTACGCATCCTCAATTGCGTGAATACGATCTGACGCTGGCCTGGGGAACAGGATTTTCTACTATTTTACCACGCTCTGGACGCGCTGTCAATTGTGTATTTTGGCACAATCTGGGGCATTGTGGGCAAAAAAAGAATTTTTCGAGCTATTTTAATCCAACTCAAACCAAAAAACTTGAGAAGTGTGCTATAATGGTGTGGAGTGCTGGGCCGGTCTGCCGCGAGGGCTTTGTTTGCATACCTGGTTTTCCGGTTTGGTGAGATTCCCGGGCGATCATGTGGCGAACTCTGGCCACAGATTCGGGTTCTTTCTAAAATTGCCCGGGATTTTCTTCAGAAATTGGGCCCTTCGTAATGTGAATTGTAATGTTTGTGTGTTATAATATAATAATATAATTGAAAATGATGGAGGAGTGCCACAGCGAGATCACGGCAGCAGCCCGTGGGGACGGTTAGGAGAGGGGGAGCGTTTGATGATTCCATTGCTTCGCACAGACATCGTTCATCATAAGTGGCAGCACCTTGTGGACACGCTCAGGCGCGAGACAGGCCAGGACCTGATTGAATACGGGCTGCTCGCCGGGCTGATCGCGCTGGTGGCCGTTGCTGCCGTGCACCTGACGGGCGTCGAGATCGGCAACTGGTGGGCCTACATCGGCAATCGCGTCAGCGAGCTGTTGGGCGGCCAGGGGTGACCCGCGTGACGCGCGGCGCAGGCGGGAAAGGAGGTTGACGCTAGCGGGGTAAGGTAAGCATCAACCGGGTCTTCAGGAGGAGGCGGGCAATGCGCCTGCCGCAGGATGGCCGTTTAGGCCGCTTTTCGGGATGCGTTGACAAAAAAAAACTATTCACGATTGAGGGGTAAGGCCCCAAGGAGGAGAACCACATGTTTGCTCTATACTATCTGCGCAATTGGTTGAAGTGCCAACGCGGCCAGGACCTGATCGAGTACGCCCTGTTGGCCGGGTTCATCGCGCTTGCGGCTGTCTTGGCTGTGATGGCGACAGGTCAGGGTGTTAACACACTTTTTGAGGCTGTTAGGACCCAGGTGGAGGAGGCTGCCGGCCAGTGATTAGCTGCCCCGTTGCGGGGTGACAGGAGTTCTTCCTGTCACCCCGCTCGCCCGAGGTGGAATTAACGCTAACAAGTTACTGGTAGAAGGATCATCTGTGAAGCGTTGGGTGCAGCGTGAATACACGCGCGGGCAGGACCTGATCGAGTTCGCGCTCATCCTGCCGCTGCTCCTGTTGCTGCTCACCGGCATCATGGAGTTCGGCCTGGCCATCATGGCCTACAACACAGTGGCCAACGCGGCGCGCGAGGGGGCGCGCTACGGCATCGTGCGCGTCGAGGCCGCCGACTGCGCCGACGATTATGCCGAGCACGCCGCCGCCATCGAGGACGCCGCGCGCCGCCTGACCGTCGGCCTGGATCAGGACCGGCTGGACATCGTGGTCTCCTGCCCGGCGGCGCGCACGCTGCAGGTGGAAGCCACTTACGTGCATCAGTTCATCACTGCTCCCGTCCTTATGGCGCTCGGCGGGGACGGGACGTTGCCCATGTACACCGTTTCGACCATGTATCTGGAGTGAGGATGGAATTATTATGACGCGAATGCGGGGTTGTGTCTGGTTGGCCGCCGGGCTGATCGTTGCCCTGCTGGCCGGCTTTGCTGCCTACGTGACGCTCAACCGCGCGGCGACGGTGCGCGGCGGCGGTGCCGCTGCCGGGCCGCAGGTCTCGGTGGTGGTGGCAGCGCGCGCCGTGGCGGTGCGCAGCCAGCTCACCGCCCAGGACGTGCAGCTCAAGCAGCTGCCGGTGGAGCTGGTGCCGCAGGGCGCGCTGCGCGAGGTGAAACAGGCCGAAGGACGCATCACACTAGTGGACCTCTACCCGGGCGAGATCCTGCTGGAACAGCGCCTGGTGAACCCCAACATGCTCACCGCTAACGGGCGCTACGCGCTCCTTATGGCGGCGGATCAGGTGTTGATGGCCTTTCCCGCTGAGGACCTGATGAGCCGTGTCGGTGTGCTCAAGCCGGGCGATCACGTGGACTTGCTCTTCTCGCTCAACTTCCCGGTCAACCGCAGCGTGGCAGCGCTGGGAGCTGAGGGGGGCGGCGAGGCGGGAGGCGGCGAGGAGGAACAGGCGACCTTCAACCTGCTACAGAACGTCACCATCGCCGCCATCGTGGCGCAGCGTCCGGCAGCCACCACCCGGACGGTCGGGATCGGTGCCGCGGCCACCCCGACGCCGCAGCCGGGGGCCACGGCGCAGCCGGTGGCGCCGCAGACGCCGCCCGAGGCGCTGCTGCTCACCGTCAGCCCACAGGACGCGCTGCTGCTCAAGTATGCGCTGGACGCAGGCGGCAAGGTGGACATCGTGCTGCGCGCGCCCGGCGTCGAGCAGCCCTTCAGAGTGGAGCCGGTGGATGTCGATTACTTGATCAACAAGTATCGCATCCCGACGCAGATCGGGCGGTGAGCGCGGACTGCTGTTGCGGGCCGCCTGCGGGAGCCGGCAGTGCCGGTCGCTGGCCGGCGGTCGCGGCTCGCCTGGAGGTGGGGTGTCGGATACGTTTAAATTGAATCGGGCCGTGCGTGAGCGCGCGGCATCGTGCAACAAGCGGGGATAGATAAGGGAGACGACGAGATTGGTAGACGGTGGAATGAGCGGGACAACGCGCCTGCTGGTGGTGGCGCGCGAACCAAGGCGCGCTGAAATCGAGCAGGCGTTGCTTGGTTGGGGTGGCGATTTGCGCGTTTTCTGGGTGGCGGAGCCGGACCTGGCGCCGGCGCGCGCCCAGGATGTGGTGCCGCACCTCATTCTGGTCGACGACGCGCCGGGCGCCGGCGATGCGGTGGCGTTGATTCGCCAGCTGACCACACGGGTGCCCAGAGCAGCCGTCCTGGCCGTGGTGGACGAGGAGGCGATGGACCGCGCGCGCCAGGCAGTGTTGGCGGGCGCACGCGGGTTTGTCACCCGGCCGCTGCGCGCCGAGGATCTGGTGACCACCCTGCGCCAGGCGCTGGCGGGGACGCGCCCGCCGGTGGGGCCGCCGGAGCCGGAACGCGGGCGCGGCCATGTGCTGGTCTTCTGCTCGCCCAAGGGGGGCAGCGGACGCACCACGCTGGCACTCAACACCGCGGTCAGCCTGCACAAGACGACACAGCAGCCGGTGGTGCTGCTCGACGCCGACTACGCCGCGCCGGCGCTGGATGTGGCGCTCAACCTGCACACCGAGCGCAATCTGGCCGACCTGCTGCCGCGCGCCGCGCGCCTGGACGAGGATCTCCTCTCCAGCGTGCTGGCGACGCATACCTCGGGCGTGAAGGTGTTGCTGGCGCCGCCGCCCGGCGAGCTGCTGACGCCGGTGACGCCGGCGCAGATGCAGACCATCCTAACACTGCTGCGCCGCATGTTCCGCTGGGTGGTGGTGGATTTGGGCGTCGGCCTGGACGAGCTGGCGCTCAGCTTCGTCGAGAGCGCCGACCGCGCCATCGTCTCGGTGCTGCCCGAGCTGGTGGGGCTGCGCAACGCGGCGCTGCTGCTGGAGGAGCTGCGCGCGCACGGCATGCCGACGGAACACATCTGGGTGGTGCTCAACCGGTCCACCATGCGCGGCGGCGTGAGCAAGGGTGACATCGAGAAGCGCCTGCGGCTGGCGGTGAAGCACAGCGTGCCGGACGACCAGCCGCTGGCGACTTACAGCATCAACCGCGGCGTGCCGCTGGTGCTGAGCCATCGCGGCAGCGCGGTGGCGCGCGCCATTGACCAGCTGGCGACGCAGCTCAGCCGCGAGCTGATAGACGGCAGCGGCCCGGCGCGGTGAGCACGGCGAATGGGTGTGTTGCGGAGGGTGGATCGGGAGGTGAGAGGAATGGCCCTGGGTCGTGCGTGTGCATGTCCGAGCCACGCGCGCCAGATCCGAGCCACGCGCGTCAGCAAGTGGATCAGTCATGCGCGTGAGCAAGCGACCGGGCGAATTATGACGGTCGCGGCTCGGATGGCTCGGATATAGGATGGAGGTTAGCGTTTTCGGCTGGAGTGGGGTTCGGTCGGGATAGAGGCCAGTGGAAGACTGGTCGCGCACAGTACACAGCATTCTGGCACCGGAGTCGGTCCAAGGAGATGTCACCATGCAACAACGACGTTTCACCAGCTATGCCTTCTTCATCCTGGCCGTCCTGGCCTTCATCATCTTCGGTCCAGTGATTGGCGACTGGACGATGGCGGTCCTTTTGGCCCTGCTGGCCATTATTGTCGCGGTGATCTTCTACCGACGCGGCAAGTAAAGCGCTCTCGTACCTCCCTGACCCCTCTCTGCCAACGCTCTGGCGGAGGGGCGGGGGCGCGAGCACAATCCCCTCACCTGCAGCCATGAGAGAAGCTGGGGGTGGGGGTATAGAGGAATAGAGGAGATATGATAAGCGGACCCTTGTTGGTCAGTCTGCTGGTAGCGTTGGCTGTCTTCATTATCTTCGTGGGCATCTCGCGCAGCATGCGCCACGGTGACGTGGTGGAGGCGCGCCTGGACGAGTACGGCGCCAACTGGCGCGCGCCGGTCGGCGCGGACGGGGCGGAGCCAGCGCGCCCGGGCGCTAGGCTGGAGAACCTGCTGGCCGGCTTCGGCGCCGGCCGCCGCCTGGCCGAGGCGCTCACTGTGGCCGACCTGCCCATGACCGCCACCGAGTTCACCCTGCTGATGTTGGGCGCCGGTGTCGGCGGCTTCCTGCTCGGCACGCTCTGGCGCGGGCTGGTCGTCGGTCTCTTGCTGGGCGGGCTAGGGGTGGTGGGGCCGCTCATCTACCTGCGCATCGCGCGCAGCCGCCGCCGACAGGCCATCACCATGCAGCTGCCCGAGGTGCTCACGCTGCTGGTGGGGGCGTTGCGCGCTGGCCACGGTGTGGCGCAGGCGATCGAGATGCTGGTCGAGCAGCTGCCGCCGCCCGCCTCGCGCGAGTTCGCCCGCGTGGCGCGCGCCATGGCGCTGGGCGTGCCGCTGCCGCGCGCGCTGGATGACATGGCGCGGCGCGTCGACACCGACGACGTGGCGCTGGTGGTCACCGCCATCACCGTCCAGTACGAGATGGGCGGCAACTTGGCGCAGACGCTCGAGACGATCGGCCAGACGGTGCGCGACCGCATCACTATGCACCGTCAGATTCGCGTTCTCACGGCGCACCAGCGCCTGACCGGTTACGTGTTGGCCGGCTGGCCGATCTTCCTGGGGGTCATGTTCTACCTGCAGAACCCGGCGCGGATGGCGCGCATGTTCCAGCCGGATATGATCTGGTTGCCTATCGCTGCTGGGCTGATGCAGCTGATCGGCTTTCTCATCATCCGTCGCATTGTGGATATTGAAGTATGAGCAGCGTTGATCTGGCCCGTTTGATTGAGAGCAGCGCCCTGTTGTGGTCGCCGGCGACCTTCGGTGCGCTGGTGGGACTGGCCGTGCTGCTGGTGTGGGTGGCGCTGGCGCCCTCGCCCGCGGCGCAGGCGGTGGACGAGCGGCTGGAGATCTACCGTGGGGGGCTGGACATCGTGGAAGAGGAAGAGATGCACCGTCCCTTCGCCGCGCGCGTGCTGGCGCCGCTGCTGCGCAAATTCCTGAGCGCGCTGGGCCGCTTGGCGCCGCTGGGCAACCTGGCGCGCACGTAGCAGCTGCTCATCTACGCCGGCGAGCCCTTCGGCATGAGCGCGCTCGACTTCGCCGGGCTGCGCCTGCTGGCGCCGGTGGTGCTGGGCGGGCTGGCCTTCCTGCTGTTGCGCCGCCTGCCCCTCAACACGATGCTGCCCTACCTGTTGCTGGCCATCGGGCTGGGCTATTTCCTGCCCTACATGTGGCTGCGGCGGCGCGCGCGCCGCCGCCAGCACGAGATCGCGCGCGCCCTGCCCGACGCGCTGGATATGATGACCATCGGCGTCGAGGCCGGGCTAGGCTTCGAGTCGGCCATGCTTAAAGTGGGCGAGCGCTGGGACAACGCGCTGTCGCGGGAACTGCGCCGCGTCGTCGCCGAAATGCGCGTCGGCACGCCGCGCGACGAGGCGCTGCGCCGCATGGCCGAGCGCACCGGCGTCGAGGGCGTGCGCAGCTTTGTCACGGTGTTGATTCAGTCCACCCAGCTGGGCGTGAGCATCGCCCAGGTGCTGTACACGCAGGCCGACCAGGAGCGGCTGCGGCGGCGCCAGCGCGCCGAGGAGCTGGCGCGTCAGGCGGGTGGCAAGATGGTTTTCCCGCTGGTGATCTTCATTTTCCCGGCTTTATTCGCGGTTATCCTGGGTCCGATGGTACCGGGCATCCTGAACGCGATACAGAACATCCGGGCCAGCTTCCCCCGGATGCGTTAGAGATGAGAGGTGTGCATGGCGAGCGATTCGTGGCGTGAGGGCATCCTGAAGAACGATGCGCGCTTCCAAAAGGGGCTGGCGCACCTGCAGGCGGGTGAGTGGGAGGCGGCGATTCGCACGTTTGAGGAGCTGGCGCGCGAGTTCTCCGGCAGCCCCACGCTGGAGCGTCTGCTGGAAGAAGCGCGCTTCAAGGCGAATCTCGACGCCACGGCGCGCGTCAAGCCCAAGCGCTGGGCCTTCTCGCTGCGCGACCTGATGATTCGCGGGGTGGTGGCTGTGGTGCTGGTGCTGCTGGCGATCCAGGGGGTGCAGCTCTTCCGCGCGCGCGTCGCGCCGGCGCTGGCGCAAGTGCAGCTGCAGTGGCGGATCGCCAGCCTGCAGCGCGAGGCGGATGCGCGCCTGGAAGCGGGCGACCTGGACGGCGCAGAACAGCGCTACCGCCAGATTCTGGCGCTGGTGCCCGATTCGCAGGCGGCCAAGGACGGGTTGGCGCACGTGGCCGAAGAACGCGAGGTGCTGGCGCTCTATCAGGAGGCGGTGCGTCTGCAAGAGGCAGGCGATTATGCTGCTGCGTTGTCGCTCTACACCGACATTCTGGTGCGGCGGCCGCGCTACCGCGACGTCAGCCTGCGTGTGGACGACATCCGGCGGCGCCAGCAGCGTGACGCGCTCTTCGCTGCGGCGGAGGAGGACTATCACGCGGGCCATCTGGCCGAGGCGGCCGCCAAATACGAGCAAATTCGCACGCTGGATGTCAACTTCCAGCGTGAGTTGATTCAGCAGCGCCTCTTTGAGCTGTACATGCGCATGGGGCGGGCGCTGGTGGAACGCGACCCGCCCGCCGCCGAGGTGATTCCCACCGCGCTGGAGCTCTTCACCAAGGCGCTCGAGCTGGAACCGCGCAACAGCGAAGCTGCATTGGAGCAGCAGCTGGCCAGCGCCTATGTGGACGGCATGGCCCAATTCCAGCAGGGCAACTGGGAGGCAGCCATTGCGCGCCTCAAGGCTGTCTTTGACCTGCGACCGGATTACCTGCGCGGCCTGGTAACCAACACGCTGTATGAAGCTTACATCCGCAGCGGCGACGTCTATCGCGACGCGGGGGACTATTACTTTGCCTACGAGCGCTACCGCGCCGCCGCGGCATTGCCGGTGGCGGACACAGCGCTGGCGCGCGGTCGCATGTTCAGCATCGAGCCGCTCCTGACGCCCACCGCCACGCCGACCAACACGCGCACGCCCACGCCCACAGCGACCAGCACGCCCTATCCGACCCTCACGCCGATCCCGTCGGCCACGGCCACGGCGACGCCTGTGCCGCTCAGCGAGTTCCACAACCAGATCGTCTTCTTCTCCGACAACGAGGAGCAGCCCGGGCTGTGGGTGATGGACCCCACCGGCGAGAATCGGCGCTATCTCGGCGACATCAAGGTGTATCGCGACCAGTATCAACAGCTGTGGGAGCGCGAGTCGCTTTCACCGGACGGTCGTTACCGCGCCTACGTCGGCAAGGGCGACCGCGGCAACGCGCAGATTTTCATCGCCTTTCCGCCGGACCCCAAGTGGGGTGAGATGCCACCCAAGCAGCTCACCCTCTTCACCGGCATCAGCTACGACCCGGTGTGGTCGCCCGATGGCAGCCGTATCGCCTTTGTCAGCCAGGAGAACGGTAGCGACGACATCTGGGTGATCTACACCGACGGCAAGGGAGCGCGCGCCCTGACGCGCAACACGTGGGAGTGGGACAAACATCCGTCCTGGTCGCCGGACGGCACCCGCATCGTCTTCTGGTCCAATCGTACGGGCACCAAGAACATCTTCATCATGGACGCCGGCGGCGAGAACGTGCAGAATATTAGCAACACCCCTTGGGATGAGTATGATCCGATCTGGGTGAAATAGAGGAGGAACATAGAGGTATGATCGGAACGGAACGCAATTCACGTGCGGCACCGCGCGCTGAGCCGACGCGCGGCGGATTTGGTCGCACTGATGGCCGCCAGTCCTACGATGCCATCCGCGACAAGGTACAGCATCAGCTGCTGGCGCAGCTCAGTCCGAGCGCCGACCTGGGCAACGTCGAGGAGGTGCGGCGTGCGCTGGAACGCATTTTCAACGAGGTGATCACTGCCGAGCAGATTCCGCTGACGCGTGCTGAGCGCATCGAGACGTTCGAGCAGATCGTGGCCGACATTCTCGGCTACGGGCCCATCCAGCCCCTGTTGCTGGATGAGACGATCACCGAAGTGCTGGTCAACGGCCCGAACCAGATCTACATCGAGCGCAACGGCATCCTTGAAGAGACCGATCTGCGCTTTCGCGACACGACCGAGCTGATGCACGTGATCGACCGCATCGTCGCACCGCTGGGACGGCGCGTAGATGAGAGCAGCCCAATGGTGGATGCGCGCCTGCCGGATGGCTCGCGCGTCAACGTGATCATCCCGCCCCTGGCGTTGGACGGGCCGTGCATCAGCATCCGCAAGTTTGCCAAAGCGATTTTTTCCGCGGACGACCTCATCCGCGTGGGCACGCTCACACCCGAGATGATCGACCTGTTGCGCGCGTGTGTGCTGGCACGTCTGAACATCGTCATTTCCGGTGGCACCTCGACCGGCAAGACCACCTTGCTGAACGTTCTCTCCAGCTTTCTGCCCGACAACGAGCGCATCATCACCATCGAGGATGCCGCCGAGTTGCAGCTGCACCAGCGCCACGTGGTACGGCTGGAGGCGCGTCCGCCTAACGTGGAGGGCAAGGGGGAGATCACCATCCGCCAACTGGTCATCAACGCGCTGCGCATGCGCCCGGATCGCATCGTCGTGGGTGAGGTGCGCGGCGGCGAGGCGCTCGACATGCTGCAGGCGATGAATACTGGCCACGACGGTTCGCTGACCACGGCGCACTCGAACAGCCCGCGCGACACGCTGCACCGCGTTGAGACGATGGTGCTGATGGCGGGCATGGACCTGCCGCTGCGCGCTATCCGCGAGCAGATCGCCTCTGCCTTCGATGTGATCGTCCACTTGGAACGCCTGGTGGATGGCACGCGCAAGGTGGTCAAGATCTGTGAGGTGCAGGGTATGGAGGGGGATGTCATCGTGTTGCAGGACATCTTCCAATACGTGCAGACTGGCATCCAAAACGGCCGCGTGCAGGGCTATTTCACCGCCACCGGCGTCCGCCCCAGCTTCATGACCAAGCTGGAGACGCATGGCTTCCACTTGCCGGCAAGCATCTTCGCGCCGATGCGCAAACCGGCGCGCTGATAGGGGAGATGGAATGACAGAGTCGGCGATGGTGTCGGGAGAGTTGACGCAGCAGTGGGAGCTGGAAGCGACCGGACCGGCCACGCTGTCTCAGGTGATGGACGAGATCGAGGAGCAGACCGCGCGAGGTCATACGGCGCGTTTTGTGCCGCTGCCCACCGGCTTCGACCCACTCGACGACGTGCTCAACGGTGGCCTGCGCCCGGGCGAACTGCTGGTCATCGGCGGTCCGATAGGCGTGGGCAAGACCATTTGGGGACTGCAGGTGGCGCGCAACGTGGTCTATAACGACCCGGACGCAATGGCGATGTATGTGTGCTACGAGCACGACCGCACGCATCTGCTGCTGCGCCTCCTTTGCCTGGAGAGTGCCGAGCAGGGCTACGATGACGAGGCACTTACATTGCGCGACCTAGCGCGCGTCGCCGCGGACGCGACGGGTGGCAACGCCGGCCTGATTGCGCACCTGCGTCATATGGGCCGGTATGCGCGGTTGATGCGTGCGGTGGACAGCTATGCCGGGCGATTGGTGCTGGCGAAGGCAAGCGGCGACCACACCACGCTGGAGCAGGTGCGCGAATGGGTGGAGGAGGTGGCGGCAAAACAGGCTGGCCGCCTGCTGCTGGTGGTGGATTACCTGCAGAAGGTGCCGGTGCACTGGGAGAAGCTGCAACAGGAGGAAGAGACCACCACCTATTTGACCCATGGCCTGAAAGAGATGGCTATGGCGCTGGGCATCCGCATCGTGGCGATTGCTGCGGCGGATCGTCCCGGCCTCAAAGCGCGCCGCATGCGCCTGGCCGACTTGCGCGGTAGCTCGGCGGTGCAGTACGAAGCCGATGTGGGGATGATTCTCAACAACAAGTATGCCATCATCAGCCGTGAGCATCTGGTCTACAACCTGGCGCAGGCCGAGGCGATGCGCAATTATGTAGTGCTGAGCGTGGAGAAGAACCGCGCCGGGCGCAATGCGATCGACATGGAGTTTATGCTGGATGCTTCGCACTTCCGCATTGTGCCGCGCGGCGGCTTTGTACGCGAACGCCTGGTGGACGAAAAGGTGATACTGGGTTGAAAGCTGGAGGGCACCCGAGAGGTGAGCAACGATGGCCGAGTTGCTGCTGGCCGGCAAAGGATGGATCGAACCAGACTCGCTGGGTGCTTTGCTGCGCGAAGCGCTCTCGGACGAATACCTGGTGGTGGATCATCCGGTCGTGTACGGTTGCCCGCTGGATGCCGTCGTGGTGGGGCCGCGGGGCATCTTCATCCTGCACGAGTTAGTGGCCCCCGACGAGGGCAGCTCTAAGATTCTCAGGCGAGTGCAGCGCGCCGGGAAAGCGGTGCGCGCTTTTCTGAAGGATGAGTTTCCCACGCTGCGGGTGCCCGTGCGCCAGCTGGTGTGCCAGGCCGTCACACCGGTCGCGGTGGCAGCCGCTCAGGGGCCGGAGGTGGAATGGGTGAGCAGGCAGAACGTCGGATCCGCTATTGATACTGCTCCGCTGCCGGCAGATGAACCGCTGGCCGACATCGAGACGCGTGAGGCGGTGGCGGTCGCGTTCCGCGATCGGCGCCTGGCAGCGAACCAGCGCGCCACGCAGCCGTTTGTCTTTCGTTCCAGCAGCTTGCTGGGCAGTGGCACTACCGTGTGGACGATCCGCGACGCCATCCGCCATATGGACCGTCATCCCGAGGACGGCATCTTTCATTTACGCAACGGGACGTTGGCGCGTTGGCTGTCCGAGCAGGGAGCTGAACACCTGGCTGCACTGGCGCGCCAGGTGATCAACCGGCGGGACACCGATATGCGTATGGCGCTGGAGAGCTTCCTAATCGGTACCGGCCTGGTGGCGCGTCCACGCCTGCAGGTGCGTCCGTCGCGCCTGAACCTGGGTTGCGTGCTCTCCGGCGAGAAGTGCAGTATGCGCTTCCGCGTGCAGAAGGGCCCCGGCCGGGGATATCTCTTCGGCAGCGTGAGCACCAATGCGCCCTGGCTGCGCGTTGAGCCGCGAACGTTCGCCGGCGAGCCGTTGGATGCCATCGTGACGGTGGATTCTGAGACGCTACCCATCAGTTCGTCGCCGTGGGTAGGCGAGATTGAGATCGATTCGAGCGCCTCGGCGCAGCCGCTGCGCGTGCCGGTGTACGTGCGCGTGATGGGCATGCCCTCGCCCTTGCAGCGTTACCTGCTACGGCCGCTGGCGGGCGCGTTAGTAGGCGGCGCGTGGGGTGTCATTTTGGGTTGGTTGCTGGCGCGTTACGGCCTGCCCGCCGCCAACTGGACGTCGCAGGCGGCGCACCTCGGTCTGGCGCAGGGTGCTTGGCCGCTGGGCGGTGGGCTGTTTGGGGTGGTGTTGGGGTTGCTGCACGGGCTGGGACAGTCAGTTGTGCTGCCGACCAGCTGGGCGTTGGGGCGCTGGCTGCTGCGCGCGGTGGCATGGGGCGCTGCGCTGGCGCTGGTGTTCATGGCGGCTTACTGGTCGTGGAGATGGTTTGAACAGGGGGAGATGGCTGTTTTGGCGCCGCCGGCTGTGCTGGTGTTGGTGCTGTTGGCGCTCCTGCTGGCGCTGTTGCCTGCGACGCTGGCGGAGGTCGCTTCTGGCGGGCAACGCGAGGCGAGGCAGCTCGTCCGTGGAGAGCGCCTTGCTGCCCTGCCATTGCGCATGGCGCTGATCGGCGTGGGGCTGGCGTTGATCGTGGGGGCTGGAGCCCATTTGGCGGCGTCGGCATTGGAAGGCTGGGACACCTCGCAAGCGGCCGCGACCGCACAGCGCTGGCTGAGCGACAGCCTGAGTCAGCTGGAGGCGACGTTAAACCATCTGGTGGACCAGGCTTATCTGGACTACTACGATCAACGTGCCCCGGTGGAGGCAGCGCCCGAGACGCTGCCGACGGCGACACCAGCCGCCGGCGTGGGGACCGCGACGCCTTGATGGAGGAGGGGAACGGATGGGACGTCAGTTGAAGTGGGTCACGCGTGGGCAGCGCGGCGCCAACCTGATCGAAATGGCTTTGGTGACCACACTGCTCATATTGCTGTTTGGTGGCATCGTCGACCTGGGGCGCGCCTTTCACAGCTATATCGTGATCACCAATGCGGCCCGCGAGGGTGCGCGCATGGGGTCGCACTTCCCGGATCGGGAGGATTTGATCGTCGCTGCTGCCATCCAGGAGGCAGCTACAAGCGGAGTGGAGCTGCTGCCAGGCGATGTTGACGTGGATTTCCCTGCGGGCGCAGATACAGCAGGCAACCCCATCCGCGTGACGGTGGTGCACGAGGTGCCTATGTTCCTGGGGGGCATCTTCGGCTACGGCACCTCACTCACGCTGACAGGCTATGCCGAAATGGTCATCTTTGGACGGGATTTGTAGGGGATTGAGGCAGTTCGCTTCCGGTGCGGAAGGCACAGCGTGCGGCGCGCAGACGCCGACAGGAGGTATCCGATGAACATACGACGTGTGATGGAACAGCAAGGCCAGACGCTCATCATCGTGGCCGTCGCGCTGACGGTGTTGTTGATGTTTGTGGCGCTGGCGATCGACGTGGGCAACATGTATCAGGTGCGCCGCCAAATGCAGAACGCGGCTGACGCCGGCGCGCTGGCCGGTGCGCGCGAACTGTGCTTTGGCGATCCGTCCCAGGCTGAGGCGCGCGCCATCGAATATGCCCGAATGAATGGCGCGGAGGACGTCCAGGTGACTTTCACCAACGGTGGCTGGACAGTAGAGGTCGTGGCCGGCGAGTCAGCCGATATGTACGTGGCCGATATTATGGGCATCCCCACAGTGGATGTGCCGGCCGAGGCGGCAGCGACCTGTGGCGAGGCGGTCAGCGCGTGTGGGCTGTGGCCAATTGCCTTCAAGTTGAGTACCTGGCAATATCTCCTTGACAACGGTTACGGTTGCGGCGATCGTTTCTTTGTATGGACCGGTGACAACCTCAACGACAGTCCGCGCTGTTGGGATCCCAACACCATTTACGACTGCGACGTTGATGACGACGGCAAGATCGACTTCGTGGATATTGTCAGCCGGGGCTGGCTGGACTTCTCCGACATAACCGATGTCACACTCTATCCGGATGCTTGCGCTAAATCAGGTTGTGGCGAGTCTGAGCTGGCCTGCTGGATTGAGGATGACTCGCCGGCTAAGATCATAGTCCCATCGTGCATTCCAGGTTTACAGGGCGTCAAAGCGGGTGTGAAAGATGAGGTCAACTCGCGCATCAACGATCTCGTGGGCGTACCGCTCTTCGAATCCAGAGGTTGCAGCGGCACCAGCTCCTGTCCTGGCGGCGACACGTATTATGTCACGGGATTCGGCTGTATCCGCGTGGAAGGTTGGATACATAACTTCGAGCTGCCCCAGAAACCAGATCCGGTGACGGGCAAGATAAAGCAGCCGCCGTGGAAGGGGCATGTCATCGCCGCTTCCATCAATTGTCGTCCGGGCTGTACCACCGATTGCGGCGAGACTGGGGGCACTCCGCCCGAGATGGGTGGCATACGCGCAGTCAGTCTGGTCAAGTGAGTTTCGTGTGAGTGTTGCCAGGAGTTCGCAGTCGCATGGACGTTATCCTCCTGGGTGGTTTGATCGGCGCCGTGCTGGGCGCGCTCGTCTGGCGCGGCGCTGTTTTCTTCATTGCCCGCTTTGAGCCGGGACGTGTCGCCGATGGGCTGGTCTCGGCGCCGGCAGCAGTCACCATCGCGGGCATGGCGCTGTGGGCTGCCTTCGTCGGCTGGCAGGCAGCAGGCCTACGACAGGCAGTGGCTGCGCTGGTGATCGTTGCCCTGCTGGCGACGATCACGCTGGTGGACTTGCACGTGCACCAGATACCCAACGCCCTGGTGCTGGTGCTGCTGGGCTGGGCGCTCGTGCAGGCGTTCGTCTTTGGGCAGCCGGCGCCGCTGGCGGCCGGGTTGGGGTTGCTAGTCGGCGGGGGGCTTTTCTTCCTGATGGCGGTGGCCGGGCGCGGTGCCATGGGCGCCGGCGACGTCAAGCTGGCGGCTGCGCTGGGTGCCGTGCTGGGCTGGCCAGCAGTGTTGCCAGCGTTGTTATATGGCATCATCGCCGGTGGCTTCGCGGCGTTGCTGCTGTTGTTGCTGCGCCGCGCCAGCCGCAAGAGTGCTTTCGCCTACGGCCCCTATCTGGCGCTGGGTGCGCTGATCATGCTGGTGCGCGCGCTGCTGGCGTAGCCACCACCAAACTCATCATAGGGCAGAACGCGGGGGCAGAGCACGGATGAAACCCAAGGAACCTGTCATTGTCGAGAATCTCACACGCGGGCAGACGCTGGTCAGCCACGGTCAGGTAGCCGACAACCACTGGACGCGCTTGAAAGGTCTGCTGGGCCGCAGCGGCCTGGCAGCCGGTGAGGGACTCCTGATCGTTCCCTGCAACTCGATCCATATGTTCTTCATGCGCTTCCCCATCGATGTGCTCTATCTCGACCGGTCGCTCAAGGTGGTCGGCCTGCATCACACGCTCAAGCCCTGGCGCGTCGGCCAGTTCAATCGGCGTGCCCACTTCGTCATTGAGCTGCCCGCCGGCACACTGGCAGCTACCGGCACCCAGCTGGGCGATCAGCTCGCCGTGCACGGCTACGCGCTGTAATGCCCCAGCCACCCCCCAAGGCCTGATTTGCCGGATCGGCCCATCCGGTTCATTCCCTCGCGCCGCGCATACTTGACGTAAATCACATTCCGTGGTATACTATATATAGTCTACATAACGTCGCTGAAGGAGGACCTGGTATGAAAAGGGCCTCGCGGAGTGTGCTGATCCTGTTGCTGCTGGTATCTCTCGCTGTGGCTGTGGCGAGCTGCACACGGCAGAAACCATCGATTCGTGCACTGGAGGCGGCCGGGGAGGGAGGCACGCCGACTGCCACGTTGGTGCTGGTGGCACCGACGATGCCGATCGGGAAGGATGTGTTGCCCACCCTGACGCCCACCTTGCGCGCCACTGTCATTGCCGTACCCCCTACGGCCACACCGGAAGGAGGTTTTGCAGAGCTGATTGCCCCAACCTCCACGCCGACGCCACCTGCTCCTTCTGCGGAGGTCACCACACCGGCCGTCGGCGTCGCGGAAGCTACCCCGCTTCCCACACCGGTGCCCGTCCTGACGCCACAGCTGGAGACTTTCCCGTTGCAGCCGATCGTGGTGAGTTCGCCCACGCCGATGCCGCCTTCCACATTGCCCACGAGCATCCCTGCGGCACCTTCTGGCACCACCTACACGGTGCGCTGGGGTGACACCCTTTTTTCCATTGCAGCTCAGTTCGGGGTGACGGTGGAAGTGATCAAGAGCGCCAACGGACTCAGCAGTGACACCATCCTGGTGGGACAACAGCTGGTCATTCCGCTGCCATCCTCGCCATCTTCGCCGGCGCCAGGGAGCGGTGCCACCACCGTTCACATCGTGCAGCCCGGCGAGACCCTTTTCCGCATCGCATTGCGCTACAACACCACAGTAGAGGCAATCGCACAGGCCAACAACATCTCCAACCCCTGGTATATTTATCCCGGCCAGCAGCTGACCGTGCCGCTTGGCCCAACGAGCAACGTGCCACCCTCCCCGCGTCGCACTTATGTGGTGCAGCCGGGTGATACGCTGTACGCCATCGCATTACGCTTCAACACCACCGTCGAGGCACTCATGGTGCTCAACAACATGTCCAACGCCAACATGCTGCATCCGGGCCAGGTACTGCAGCTGCCGGAGTAGCGGGATGCCGTAGAACGCATAGCGCATGCGATGCAAGGTGCACAGGCCGGACAACCCCCTGTGCACCTTTTTGTTGCCCCGAGAGGGTGATGGCGTTACACTGGTGTCGGGAAGATGAAAGAGCTAGCAGAAAAAGCTAAAGCCTTGGGCATCGCACTGGATGCGCGTCAGGTGGAACAATTCCAGACGTATTACGCGCTGCTGCGGCAATGGAACCAGCACACCAACCTGACCGCCGTTGACGATTACTGGGGTGTGCTGACGAAGCACTTTCTCGATTCTCTTTCGTGCGCACTCGTTCTCGATCTGACCCCGGGCAAAATACACCTGATTGACGTGGGCAGCGGCGCCGGCTTCCCGGGATTGCCGCTCAAGATCGCCTTCCCTGAAGTTCGCCTCACCCTGCTGGAGGCGACCGGCAAGAAGACTGCATTCTTGCACGTCGTGGTGGAAAACTTGCAGCTTTCCGACGTCACCGTGGTGACTGCCCGCGCAGAAGAGGCCGGCCACGACCCGGCGCACCGTGAGATGTATGAGGTGGCTGTGGCGCGCGCGCTGGCGACGATGCCTGTGCTGGTGGAGCTGTGTCTGCCCTTTGTGCGCTGCGGCGGAGTGTTGGTTGCTCAAAAAGGGGAGCCCCCCACCGCAGAGATTGCGGCAGCGCAGGAGGCGTTGCGTATTCTGGGAGGACAAGTGCGCCAGGTTCAACCAGTGCGCGTGCCCGGACTGGAGGCTGCGCGCCATCTGGTGGTGATCGACAAGGTGGCCACCACGCCGGCACGCTATCCGCGACGGCCGGGTGTGCCGTTGCGGCGGCCGCTGGGGGTGCGCTGAGCGGCTATTCGTGCGCGACCTGCGTGATCCGGCCGGCCACCACCTGCAGGCGATGGGCGCCGGCCAGAAACTCTGGAGCGAAGTCGTTCCAGTCGGTCGTGGTGATGATGAGCTGTTGCACACCTTGGACGGCGCTCATCACGTGCTCACGTCGTCGCGCATCCAGCTCGCTCATCACGTCGTCCAGCAGCAACACTGGCGTCTCGCCGGTGACGCGAGACATCAAGTCCATCTCGGCCAGTTTGAGTGCCAGTGCTGTGCTGCGCTGCTGTCCGCGCGAGCCGTATAGCGTCATATCCACCCCATCCACCAAGAAGTGCATATCGTCGCGATGTGGCCCGCTGACAGTCATCCCGCGCGCGATCTCCTCACGGCGCGTCCGTTCCAGGCGCTGCAGGAATGCCTGCGCCACCTCGGGCACTGGCAATGAGGCCGGACGCTCCGGCCACAGATCCTCGAGGTGCAGCGGGCGCTGATAGTCGATGACAGGGCGATTCTCGGGATCAAAGCTGGGGGCATAGCTCAGACGGAGGCATTCACCGTCACCGCTCAGCGTACGGTAACGCTCGCGCGCCAGCTGATCCAGCTGGTAGATAGCCTCATAACGGGTAGCGATCAACACGGCGCCGTGCTCCGCCAGCTGGTGATCCCAGTAAGCCAGTTGATCCTCACCGCGTCGCCGTTCTGCCAGCTGCTTCAAGAGAGCGTTGCGTTGGAGCAACACCTGGTTGTATGAGCTCAGCGCACGGCAATATGCCGGGTTGATCTGGCAGAGGGTGATGTCCAGATAGCGGCGTCGTAAGACTGGCGCACCGGTGACCAACACGATGTCCTCGGGCAGGAAGAGCACAGCGTTGAGCTGGCCTACCACGTCCAGCGCGCGCTTCTTGACCCCGTTCAGACGCATCTCCTTGTGAATCTGGCCGTTTTCAGTCGGCAACAGGGTGATGTCCACCCGGAAAATGCCCTTGCTGCGCTGCACGCAGCCCTCCAGGCGTGTGTAGGGGAAGGGATCCTCTTGCAGTGCCTGCCAGTTCATCACCTGGCGTTCCGCGCGGGTGAAGGTGGCGCGTGTGGTGGCCAGGAAGAAGACAGCTTCGAGCAGGTTGGTCTTGCCTTGGGCGTTATCGCCACGCAGCACGATGGCGCCGGGCGGCAACTCCAGCTCCAAGTGTGTGTAGTTGCGAAAGTTGATCAAGGCCAGACGTGTGAGGAACATACCAGGTCATTATAGCACGATGGGTGCTTTGGCCGAAACGGGCAGGGATTGCTGAAGGTGGGAACGCTCGTCTCCGAGCGTGTGACACACTGTGGCGAGTCGTAGCCGGGTTCGCCGGCTATCCGTTCTCATGCTGCAGGCGTTGCAGCATGCGGTAGCTCTGAAAAGTGTACCATCCCATCAAGCTGCACAGCAGCAAGCCCACCCAACCGTCGCGATAGCCCTGCAGCTGCACGTAGCGGCGCCAGAACTCGCGCACCGACATGGAGAGGGGACTCCACGGTTTGGGACGGACGCCGCGCGCATGCAACACACGCGCTTCGAAGAGGAGATAGCGGCTTTGTTTGGCGCGAAATTGCTGTAATGAGTCATAGTTGTAATGAATCAGGTGCTCGTGCAGCGTGCCCTCGGGTCCGTCCAAGAGCACAATCTCATGCACGTGGCGCCTCGGGTCGTAACGGGCGCGTTCCGGGCGCATCAGGCGCAGCTGGGCGTCGGGATACCAGCCGCCGCCGCGCATGCGATGGCCCATGATGTAGTTGTAGCGCGGCACCCACCAGCCGACCACTGCTGTGTTCTGCATCGCCTGACGAATCTCGGCGGCCAGTGCAGGCGTGGCGCGCTCGTCGGCATCGATGAAGAAAACCCAGCGGGCGCCGCGCTGGCGTGCCTCATCCAACGAGAGGTTGCGCTGTTCGGCAAAGTTGATGAAGGGGGTTTGCAGCACCTCTGCGCCCAGCTCGCGCGCTATTTCCACCGTGCCATCGTCGCTGAATGAGTCCGAAAGAAGCACCTGATCGGCCCACGCCACGCTCCGGATACACGCAGCGATATGGCGTGCTTCGTTCTTGGTCAGGATGATGGCGATCAGGTCAGGCATGGAGCTTCTCCTTGTCCCTGCTCGCTATTCCGGGTATACCGTTTGGAGACTGTGCGGACCAGCAGTCGAGCTGCCCAGGTGAAAAGCTTGCCGTAGTGCTTCTCGAACAGGCGAAAGCGACTCTGCCACAGCAGCTCGTTCATGCGCGCAGGCTGCTGGCGGGTGCTGCCACCGCCATGATGCACGATCACAGTAGCGGGCAGGCAGTAGATCTGCCAGCCGGCTTTCTTTACGCGCAGGCACCAGTCGACCTCCTCGGCATACATGAAAAACCTCTCGTCCATCAGCCCCACGTGCCGGATGACGTCTGCGCGGGCCATAAAGGCTGCCCCCAGCGGGTGATCGATGCGGAAAGGCTCTCCGGCAGCGTAGAGCGTGCGCGGGTAACGACCGTTGAGCGGTGACTCGACGAAACGTCCCGGCCACTGCACCAGGTCAAACCACACCTGGAACAGGGTGGGAAAGCGAAACGCACTATGCTGGAAGCTGCCATCCGGGTAGATCAGCGAGGGTCCCACCACCCCGGCGTGTGGGGTGACGTGCAGGAATGCGCGCATGCGCAATAGTGCCTCAATGTTCGCCTCGGTATCCGGGTTCAAGAACAGCACATAGTCGGGCACCCATTTGCCCGAGGAGACCCCGTCGAAGCCCAGCTGGCGCAATGCCAGATTGTTGGCCGCGGCAAAGCCGAGGTTGCGTCCGGCCTGAATCAGGTGTGTGCGCGGGAACTCGGATTGCACCATCTCAGCGCTGCCATCATTTGAGGCATTATCCACTACCCAGATGGAAGGCGGATAACTGCTGGGTGGCAACGCCAGTGAGCGCAGGCAGCTGCGCAACAGGTTACATGTATTGTAACTGACGATGATGATCGCCAGGTCGCCCAGGTCTATTTGCTCAGAATATTGCATATGTCCGACAGGTTATCGCATCGAGAGCGCGGTCAGGGCATGCGCATGCCTCGGCAGCTTTAGGTGATGCCCAGCTGTTCCAACCTGCGTGGGCGTGGGGCACCTTGTTCGTCCCAGTCGCGCAGCTCATAATAGGTGCGCAGCATGGTGTCCAGATCGGGCAATACGTTGGCTGCTCCTCCATCGGGGCGCGCTTCGCGCAGCAGGCGCGGCGGCAATGTGTCATCCGCCGCCGTGATGCCCAGCCGCACATTGATCAGTCGCTTGAGCTGAAACAGCCGCTCGCCGATGGTGAGGATGTCCTGTGGCGTCCAGTTCCAGCCCATAGCACTGTTGACAATCTGACACAGACGCTCTGGCCCCACCTTGGCCTTGATGATGAATTTGCACAGCCCGAGCGGGTTGTAGACGCTCACATAATTCTGGTAGTCGTAAGCGACCTTCGCCTGCAGGGCTCCCGACTCATGGGGTGGCACCTTCTCGGGATAACCCAAGTCGGGCAGGGTGATGTTGTAGCCGTTCCAGTAGGAAAGCGACTCCAGGTGGCAAGCACCTCGCACAGCGGTGGCATAGTTGACCGCCATATGGACAAAGGCGCGTGGATCGTGGTAGGGCACTTCCATTCCCTTGACGTGCACGGCAAATTGCCTGGCTTCGTCGCCCAGGTGTTCGGCGGCTGCGCGCACGCCTTCGGCCAGCAGATCTCCGATGTCGCGCCGATAGGCGATCTTCTCGATGAGTGCCAGGACGGCATCTTGATCCCCAAAGCGCAACACCAGACCGCCCGTGTCCTGCGGGCCGATCAGTTCACGTTCATATGCTTCCATGGCAAATGCAATAACGGAAGAGGTGGAGATGGTGTCCAGACCGTAACGGTTGCATAGGGAATTGGCCAGGGCAACTGCTTCCACTTCTGGGTTCATCACCAGTGCGCTGAAACCTGCCAGGGTCTCGTATTCCACCCCTTCGCCGCGTGGGACGATGTAGCGACCTTCGCTGACCTCGATCTCCTTTCCACATCCGATGGGGCAGGCGTGGCAAAACGTGTGCCGCACCAGATACTTGCTGTAGAGCGTCTGGCCGGAGACTTTTTCCGCGTCCGGCCAGCTGCCCAGCATCCAGTTGCGGATGGGTAAATCGCCCTGCTTTTCGGCCCCTAGCAGCCCGCCCGCGGTACCGAAGTGGGACAGCGCGACCGAGTTCTCTTTGATGAAGGCATTCTGAGCTTTCACCACCTCGCGGAAAGCGAATTGATCGGGGTACTCGGGGCGTTGGTTGCCGCGCACCACGATTGCCTTCAGCAGCTTGCTGCCCAGCACAGCACCCATGCCGCCGCGCGCCGCGGCGCGCACGTAGTGCGGTGGGCCAACCATCACACCGGCGATCTTGACCAGGTTCTCGCCCGCCGGGCCAATGCCAGCCACCTGCGCGCGTCGGTCCGTCTCGCCCAGCAAGGTCTCCGCGGTCTCAAAATAGTCCTTGCCCCACACATGTGCCGCGTCGCGCAGCTCGATCGTGTTCGCCAGACCGTTGATGTAGAGGTAGACCGGCTGGCTGGCTCGTCCCGTGATGATCAATCCATCGTAGCCGCTGTAGCGCAACTCAGCCCCCCAATGGTGGCCCACCGTCGCCTCGTTCCAGATGCCGGTCAGTGGTGAGCGACCACACCATGACGTGCGGCAACCAGTGGGTGCAAAGGTGCCAGCCAGCAGGCCGTTGAAGATCAGCAGAGGGCTCTCCGGGTCAAGTGGCGCCCCGTTACTGTCCATCTGCTGGTAATACTTCCAGGCGGCAAAACCCGAACCCAACAGCCATTTCCTGACCTGTTCCTCCGAAATGGTCTCTTCGCGCCAGGATCGGCTGCTCAAATCCACATACAAATACCTGCCTGCGTAAACGCCCATATCGCCTATCTAGCCTCCACTACGCTTCCGTTAGATGATCCTGTGAGAAGAACCCGAGAGTTGTTTCTTTCTCTGCTTCGCTACCTTTGTCTAAGGATACAGTTCCTCGCTGATCGCGGTCATGCGGCCATCCTGCCAGTAGACGCGGGGCAGCCGCGGGAGGAGATGTGTTACCACCTCATAATTGATTGTCTCAGCCCAGGAGGCAACTTCCTCCGCGGAAATAGTCTCATCTCCTTGTCGCCCGATGATGACCACCTCATCGCCAGCGCACGCCTCAGGGATATGTGTGACCTCAGCCACCAGCGTGTCCATGGTGACACGGCCGCGGATGGGTGCACGCCGGCCACGAATCAACACAGCGCCCCGATTGGAGATGAGACGCATGAGCCCGTCTCCATAACCACAGGGCACCAGCGCCACCCGCGTCGTCTCCGTTGTGACATAGCTGCGACCGTAGGAGATGCCGCTGCCGGGCGGCAGCGTACGCACCTGCGCCACGCGACTTTTCAGCGTCAAAGCCGGGCGCAAGGAAATGCAGGGTGGCACTTGTGTCGATGGACGCAGGCCATAGATCGCGATCCCGACGCGCACAGCATCCAGGTGGGTGTCCGGGCGTGCCAACGCCGCGGCACTGTTCGCCACGTGGCGCATCGGCACTGTGATGCCGGCGGACTGCAGCTCCTGCAGAACGTCGAGGTAGAGCGCCAGCTGACGGTCCACCCAACACCCATCCGCCCAGTCGGCACAGGCGAAATGGGTGAAGACACCTTCTAATCGCAGACCGGGCAGGTTGCTCAGCGCGCGCACGAAGTCCACCACCTCGCCGGGCATCAAACCGAAGCGCCCCATGCCGGTGTCCACCTTGACGTGGTAGGGCACCTCTCTGCCGGCTGCCTGGGCTGCCGCGGAGAGCGCCTGCGCCAGCTCCCACGTGGTGAGCGCCGGCCGCAGGTCGTATTCCACGACGCTGGACGCAACGGCAGGGGGCAGATAACCCAACAAGAGGATAGGCACCTGGATGCCCTTGTGACGCAGGGCAATGGCGGGATGGACATGGTTGAGCGCCAGCCATGATGCCCCGTTTTTCAATGCGGTGCGTGCCACCGCCTCCATGCCGTGTCCGTAGCCATTCGCCTTGACCACGGCAATGACGGTCACCTTATCTCCAACGTGGCGCTTGATCGCGGCAACGTTGTGGGCGATGGCGTCCAGGTCAACCTCGGCCCATGCCACGAAGTCGTCCCGCATGGCCTCCTACCTCCTAGTAGGGGTACTGTAGCATGGCGACGGGCAGGTGTCAAAACAGGTTATTGATCACCTGTAACTTTACATAACATAACACACGGCTTCTCCGGTGGACGCCGTGCACCGTGGGCAGAGCTCTTTCGTCCGTCGCGCGTTGCCTGCCCATCGAGGACGTGCTATACTTAGGATGTTGAGGGATAAATTGATTCCCCCGTCGGCCACGATAAAGTTTGCCAGCCAGCTGGGTCTGGAGGGAGCACTTCTCACAGAAGTGATGATGAGGTTACGCCATGGATGATATCAAACGCATTCTCGTCGTAGACGATGAACCTCGCATGCGACGTTTCATCCATATGAATCTGGATTTGGAGGGCTACCAGGTGCTAGAAGCCAGCAACGGGTTGGAGGCGATCAAGCGTGTACGCGAGGATCTGCCCGATTTGGTGCTCCTGGATGTGATGATGCCAGAGATGGATGGCTTTGAGACGCTGCGCGAGATTCGCCAGTTCAGCAATGTGCCAGTCATTATGCTCACCGTCAAGGCGGATGAGGAGGACAAAGTGCGCGGCCTGGAGCTGGGCGCCGACGACTACGTCACTAAGCCCTTTGGCCCGCGTGAGCTCTCCAGCCGTATCAAAGCGGTCTTGCGTCGGGCGGAAATGCCCATCCCGGTCGAACAGTCGATCGTGCGCGTGGACGACCGTTTGCAGATCGATTTCAACTTGCGCCAGGTGATCGTGGATGGCCAGCCGATCAAGTTGCGCCCGACCGAGTATCGCCTCCTCTATCACTTGGTCAACAATGCGGGCTGGACGATGCCCCATGAAACGCTGCTCGCCAAGGTGTGGGGGCATGAATACCGGGAAGAGACGCATTATCTTCGCCTCTATATAACTTATTTGCGCCAGAAGATCGAGAAGGACCCTGCCAATCCCCAGTATATTCTGACAGAGCGAGGCATCGGCTACCGCTTCGTGGACTTCAAGAATCCTCCTAGGGAGCACGGGCAGAGATAGAATCGGGCGATCTCCTACGGCACGAAGCGTGCCGGCAGCTCTTCTCAGCGCGTGCCGGGGCCAGGCCAGCGATGTGCTGCTGCGGATCGTTTGAGATATTTTGGACCACCCTATGAAAGCACTTCTGATCTGGAATCCGGCTGCTGGTTCAGCTGATTTTCATCATCACCTTACAGAAGGGATTCACTCTCTGGAGCGTTGGGGCTGGCAGGTGGAATGTGCAGCGACTGCCGCCAGGGGTGACGCTACCCGGCTGGCGCGTGAATGTGCCCAGCAGGGCTACGATGTGGCCATTGCTGTCGGGGGCGACGGCACGATCAATGAAGTGGTCAATGGCCTGGTGGGGAGTGACACCGCTTTGGGTGTCATCCCTGCCGGCACCGCCAATGTCTATGCTGCCGATGTTGGCATTCCCATCTGGAGCCATTTGCATCCTCACGCGGTGAGCGAAGCAGCCAGCATCATCCACACAGGCCAGCGTCGCCGTCTTGATCTCGGACGCGTACAACTGAAAGATGGTCGGGAACGTTACTTTTTCATGTGGTGCGGCATCGGCCTGGACGCGGCCATCACCCATGAGGTGCGTTCCGAGGACACGCGCCGCATGGGCTATCTCGCCTGGATCATTGCCAGCATAATGGTAGCGGTCAATTTTATGGGCCATGGCGGTCGTGTTACTATGGGCGGTAAGAGAAGGCGGTGGCGATTGCTTTGGGTGGTGGTCAGCAATGGGCAGCTCTATGGTCGCCTGTGGCGTATTGCCCCCACAGCCAAGATGGACGATGGGCTGTTGGATGTGACCGTTTTTGAGGGGTACGGCATCTTGTCCACGATCCGCCACATCCTGGGTCTCACGCTGGGCTTCCACATGCGCGATCCGCGTGTGCACCATGAACGTTGTTCGTCTGTGTTGGTGCGCACGCGCAAACCGTTGCCGGTGCATGTGGACGCCGAGCCCATAGGCAACACGCCGGTGCATGTCAGTGTGGTGCCGCGCGCCATCACAGTCATCCTGCCACCCAGGTTGCCGATGCATGTGCTGTCCCACCAGGATGAGCAGCAAGAGGCAGTTCAGGAGATGACCACAGTATGACAGCCAGGCGACGCAGCGAGTATCCCGACGCGCCGCGGGTCGGGGTGGGAGCAGTGCTGGTCAGGGATGGGCGTGTGCTGCTGGTCAGGCGCGCCAGCCCACCCAATCAAGGCATGTGGGCCATCCCCGGCGGACGGGTGGAGCTGGGCGAAACGCTGCAACAGGCGGCAGAACGGGAGTTGCGCGAAGAAACAGGGGTTATCGCGCGCGCCGGCGAGCCAGTTTACGCGTTTGACTTCATCCAGCGCGACGAAACGGGGCGCGTGCGCTTTCATTATGTCATCGTCGATTTGTGGATGGAGTACGTTTCCGGTGAGGTGCACGCCGGCGACGATGCCCTCGAAGCAGGTTGGAAAAGCGCCCAAGAGATTGCCACACTGCCCATTCACCCGGCCACGCAAGAGCTGCTGGAGCAGGTGATGGCGCTCCACAGCGGCACCATAGGCACCCCCGATGCAGTTAAGAACGTTCCGCCATTCGAGCATTCCGAGCGTGTGCTGGAGCTGCTCAGCGCTGCCCGGGCCTGGCTGCGCAAGGAACCGGGCAGCATCAAGCGTTTAAAGGCAGCGGTACGTGCGCTCGAATAGCACACCCACCTAGACGCGGGTCACATATTCGCCGGTGCGCGTGTCAATGCGAATGACGTCGCCGACCTGGACAAACAGAGGAGTCTGCACCTTGAGGCCGGTGGAAACAATCACCTCTTTGGTGGCACTGGTGGCAGTGTCGCCGGCAACTCCGGGCTCGGCATGAACTACCTCCAGATCCACCGTGGTGGGAAACTCGACGTCGATGGGTTCGCCTTCATACATCAGCATGTTCAGCGTCATCCCATCGGTCAGGTAGTACACCCCATCCCCCAGCATACTGGCAGGCAGCACGGGTTGCTCATACGTCTCCGTGTCCATGAACGTGTATAGGTCGCCATCGTGGTAGAGATATTGCACCTGGCGCTTCTCCAAGCGAATGTCCTGCACCCGTTCGCCCGAGACGAAGGACTTTTCCACTGTCGCCCCGGTGCGCAGGTTGCGCGCTTTGACCCGGATGGTGGCGTTGCCACGCCCCATCTTGATGTGATGATACTCCAACACGCGATAGATTTCGCCGTCCAGCTCGAAGGTTACCCCTTTTTTCAGATCGTTTACGTCAATCATTGTGTCCGCCTGTCCCCTTGGAGAATGATTCAACGAGTCAACCCCGATGCCTTCACCGGCCTCCACGCTGGGTAGAAGGGCATGGGATGTGGTCATCTAGCATCTCGCTATTTTACCACGGTGCCTCTGAAAATGCACATTTTCTCCCCGGTCGATTCATGCCCCCATCGGGTTACTAGCGCGACACGCGTCCCGACACGTCCCCGGCCATAATTGCCTCCACCTCGGCGACGGTCACCATGTTGAAGTCACCCGGGATGGAATGCTTCAGGCACGAGGCCGCGACGGCGAAGTTGAGCGCCTTCTGGCGGTCATCCCCATAAGTGCGCAGGCCATAAATCAGTCCGGCGACGAAGGCATCGCCGGCGCCCACGCGGTCGACGATGTGGGTGATGTTGTAGAGCGGTGCAGTGTAGAAGTGCCCTTGGTCCCATAGCACACCACTCCACGTGTTGTGGCTGGCTGAAATCGAACCGCGCAGGGTGATTGCCACCGTCTTCAGATTGGGGAAGCGCTGGTGCAGTTCCTCGCAGACGTAGCGATACTGTCCTGCCTCCACATGGCCGGCCTGCACGTCCACCTCGGGCGCCTTGATCCCGAACACCTTGTCAGCATCCTCCTCGTTGCCCACTGCGATGTCACACAATTGCACTATGTCGGGCATCACCTCGGAAGCTTTCTTGCCCCACTTCCACAGGTTCTTGCGATAGTTGAGGTCGCACGAGACGGTCAGCCCCATCGTGCGCGCCACCTGGATGCCCTCCAGACAGACGTCGGCCAGGTTGGCCGAGATGGCCGGGGTGATGCCAGTCCAGTGGAACCAATTGGCGTCAGCAAACACCTGTTTCCAGTCGATCATGCCGCGCTCGATGGTGGCGATGGCCGAACCGGCCCGATCGTAGATCACCTTGCTGCCGCGCTGCACGGCGCCGTGCTCGAGGAAATAGATGCCCAGGCGTTCGCCTCCGCGCACAATCTTGCCCACCCCCACACCAAACTGGCGCAGGAACATGATGCATGCGTCGCCCAAATCGTTCTTCGGCAGGCGCGTGACGTAATCCACCGGCACGCCAAAGTTTGCCAGTGATACAGCGACGTTGGCCTCGCCGCCGCCGTAGGTCACGTCGAATGAGCGTGTCTGCGTAATGCGCAGGTGATCCGGCGGCGACAAACGCAGCATAATTTCACCAAAGGTAACGACTGTGTTAGTCATCGCAGTGAATCCTCCTTGGATTATGGGGTTAGGAGCAGTCCGCCTTGGAACACGATGAAGGCAGCCAGCCACGCCAGGCTGAGCTGCCCGAAAACGCTGAAAAGCAGCCAGTAGATCCCCAGCTCCTGGCGACCCGTCGCAGTAGCCACGATGCACGGCGTGTACAGCAATACGAACACCATAAAAGCAACAGCAGCCAGATCGCCACGCCCACCACTCGTGCGCGCAAAGCTCTCCCGCACCCGTTCCGTCAGCTGGGTGGGTGGCGCTTCCTCCTCTTCCGGCAACAGATTGATGCCCACGATGAGCGGCAGCGAGCGCAGCGTGTCGAGCGTCGCTTCGATGAAGCCCAGCCCGATTGTGCCCAGGTCCTGGAAGAAGCTCTGGGTGGGTGCGGACCGAGTGGAGTCGTCTTCGGCCTGATGCACCTGCGCCAGGGTGCTGATGATCACCTCCTTGGCCACCAGTCCGCTCATCAGTGCGCCACTGGTCTCCCAGCTGCCGAAGCCGAGTGGCGTCAAGGCCGGCGCGAGCTGCTCCGCAACGAAGGCGAAGGCGCTGTTGCGCAGCGGAATCTGGCCGAACTCCCCCTCTCCGCGCACCGGCAGCGCGGTCAGAAGCCAGATCACTAAGCTGGCCGCCGCGACAACCGTGACAATGCGCCGCAGGAACGAGGAGATGTGTTCCCACATGTGGAACCACAGCGAGCGCAACGTGGGCAGGCGGTAGGGCGGCAGCTCCATCACGAAAGGCGATTCCTCATAGTGGCGGAACACGGTGTGTTTGAACAGTATGCCCAGCAACACAGCAACGAGGACCCCGGTCAGATAGAGCAAGAAGATGACCTGGCCGACGCGCTCCGGGAAGAAAATCGAAGCAAACAGGACATACACCGGCAGCCGCGCACCGCAGCTCATAAAGGGCACTAGCAGGCCAGTCAGGAAGCGATCCTTGGGGCTGTCGAGCGTGCGCGTGGCGTAGAGCGCGGGCACCGTACACCCAAAGCCGAGCAACATGGGCAGGAAGCTCTTGCCATGCAACCCCAGGACATGCATCAGATTGTCCATCACAAAGGCGCCACGCGCCATGTAGCCCGTGTCCTCGAGAAATGCCAGCATCAGGTAGAGTGCCACCAAGACAGGCACGAAGACGACCACGCCGCCCACACCGCCGATGATGCCGTCCACCAGCAATCCACGCACCCAGCTGTCGCTCAGGCCTGCCAGCTGCAACAGGGCCAGCACCCAATTGGTCAGCGGGCCGTGTACCGCATTGTTCAGCCATTCAACGTAGGGCGAGGTCACATCCGTGGTCACCTTGAACACCACCCACATAAAGAACAGGAAGATGGGGATGCCCAACGCGCGATGCATCACAACGCGATCAATGCGATCCGAAGTGGTAATGCGCTGATCAATCGTGCGCGTCAACACCTGGCGCACCAGGCTGTGCACGAAGCCATAGCGGAAGTCGGCCACGACCAAGGGCACATCGTTGCCGTAGTGCTGGCGCAGGTGGGCGCGGGCTGCTTCCAGCGCGCGGATAACCTCCTCTCCCCATGGGGATCGCTGCACCTCTGCCAGCAGGGCGGGGTCGTCCTCCAGCAGCTGAATGGCCAGCCAGCGCGGCGGGTAGACCTCGGCAAGCGCTGAGCTCTGCCGGATGGCCGTCTCCAGACGCATGATCTCTTCCTCGATGTCCGAGCTGTAACGGATCGGGACGGTGAGCTCGACGAGCGAGGCATCCGTAGTGCTCATGGTGAATCCTCCTCACGCTCCGGAGCGTTCTGCCTCAGCCATGACAGCCGGGGACCGAGCGATGGACATCTTCCTTACGTCTTGGGGCGTTCTGGCCGTCGCGCGAATGCTCGGCCGCGAACTGGGCAATTGCTGCTTTGAGTGCCTCGATCCCCTTGCCGGAGCGCGCCGTCATCGGGATGACGGGCACACCATTCAACAATTCTGAAAGCTTGGCCACGTCGATGCGCAGGCCGCGCGCGTCGGCCATATCGCTCATGTTGAGCGCCAGGATCAGGGGCACACCGGTTTCCAGGATCTGAGCGGTCAGATAGAGATTGCGCTCCAGATTGGCCGCGTCGATCACGTTGACCACCAGATCGGGTTTGTCCTTAACGATGAACGTGCGGGCAATCTCCTCCTCCGGCGAATACGGCGAGAGGCTGTAGGTGCCCGGCAGGTCCACGACCCGCACGACCAGGTCGTTCCATCTGAAGGTGCCTTCACGACGTTCGACGGTCTTGCCGGGCCAGTTGCCCACGTGCTGATGGGCACCTGTCAACGCGTTGAACAGGGTGCTCTTGCCCACATTGGGGTTGCCTGCCAGAGCGACCAACAGCTCCTTGGCCATAGGCATTTACTCGTCCAGCAGCTCCACCCACACCTTGTCGGCCATGCCGCGTCCCAGCGCCAGCCGTGTGTCGCGCACAGCCAGCAGGATTGGCCCGCCACTGTTGCGATGCAATACCTCGATTTCGACGCCGGGGATGAGGCCCAGTTCCGAGAGGCGATGGATGAGACGATGCCCTCCTTGAATGCGCACCAGTCTGGCGCGTCGTCCGGGCATCACACTGGTCAATGGCACGGCTGGTTTGTGTTCCATCACCTCACCTCGATCGTACAGGGATTTGTTACAGGTAGCAACGACACCTCGATTTGCGCAGCCAGTTCCTGGCACATAGTCAGGCAGCGCGCCGTTGTCTGGAGCAACAGCGAGCCGTCAGAAGAGGCAGCCAGCACAGTCAGCTCGGCGCCGGGCGTGATACCTTGGGCACATAGAAACTCGTTGGCGACCGCATCCTCCACGGCCACGCGTGTCACCCGTGCGCGCTGACCGCTGACCAGCTGGGACAGTCGCGGATGGCCCGACGCGGCGGCCTCGGATGCCGTGTCAACGTGCATCCCAGTCTCCGGCCTGGCCAGATACTCCGCCATCCGACGCGCCAGATTATCCGGGGTCGCGTGTTCCAGCTGACAGGCGAAAGCGCGAGCTTCATCCACGTCGGCGCCCAACCGCTCCACCAGGAATGTCTCCCACAGCCGGCGGCGCCGCAGGACTTGGTGGGCCAGCGCTGTCCCTTCGGGGGTGAGCGTCACCCCTCTGTAGGGCTGATAGATGGCCCATCCGCGTTCCACCAGCTTGCGGCACATCTCGTTCACCGACACCGGCGAGTGGGATAGTTGCTCGGCCAGTTGCGATAGCGGCACCGGTTGCTCTGCCGTCGTCTGCAACGTGGCAATCGTCGCCAGGTACATCTCGATGTTCTTGCTGATCTCGCCCTCGGAACCCATAACACACCTCAAGCCCATGTTAGGGCAAGCCAGAGAACCAGCTGCTAGAATTGTAAGGTGTACCTTAATTTTATCACCCCGCGGCATTCTGTCAAATCCAGCCTGAGCGATGTGAGCCCACGCAGCGCCGAGACACCTTGCTCAGCGTCGGCGGATGCGGTATGATGCTCACAAAAAGGCTGCCGTGTATGACTAAGCGTGATGTCATCCGCATGGTCCTCGATGGAGTGCGACCGCCATACATCCCATGGTCCTTTTCCTTCACCCTGGAGGCCAAGGAGAAGCTCATAGCCTATTACGGCACCCCCGACCTGGACACCGTCCTGCACAACCACCTGCTCGCGCTCGGCAACCCGGTCGGCTTCTTCGAGGAACTGGGAAATCATCGTTTTCGCGATGTCTTCGGAGTGGTGTGGGATCGCACGGTCGACCGCGACATCGGCATCGTCGAGCAGACCGTATTGCCGCAGCCCACGCTGCGCGGCTACCAGTTTCCCGACCCGTTCGACGCACGTTTCTTCACCGATATTCCGGAGCGGATTGCACGCTACGGGGACTGTTTTCGCGTCTTCGAGATAGGTTTCTCGCTCTACGAACGCGCCTGGACGATGCGCGGATGGGAAAACCTGATGCTCGATTTCTACGATCATCCCGCCTTTGTGCGCGAGCTGCTCAACACCATTGCCGATTATAACATTGCGCAGGCGCGCAAAGCCATGGAGTATGACATCGACGCGGTCTACTTTGGGGACGACTGGGGGCAGCAACGCGGTCTGCAGATGGGGCCACGCATTTGGTACGAGTTCATCTACCCTGTGTTGAAACGCATGTATGGCGCCGTGCGCGCAGCCGGCAAGTATGTCTTCATCCACTCGTGTGGCGATGTGGACGAGCTGTTCGACGATCTGATCGCCATCGGGCTAAACTGCTTCAATCCGTTTCAGCCGGAGGTGATGGACGTTGCCGACCTACTACAGCGCTACCGGGGCAAGCTGGCCTTCTACGGTGGCCTCTCCACCCAGCGGACGCTGCCCTACGGCACGCCCGAGGACGTGCGCCGCGAGACGCGCCGGCTGTTGGAACTAGGGCGCGCGGGAAGCTACATCCTGGCGCCGGCGCACGATGTCGAGGGCGATGTGCCGCTGGAAAATATGCTGGCCTTCATCGAGGAAACGCACCGTCAAGCGGGTCTCGCCTGACCAGTCGGGACGCCGACGCGTGCGCCTCAGACTTAGCCCTTGAGCGTGCCGGCCATCAACCCGGCAATGAAATAACGACCCAGGAAGATGAAGATGATCAACGGCGGGATCGAGGTGATCATCGCGCCGGCCATCTGAATGTGCCATAGCTGGGCGTAGTTGCCCTTGAGCCCGGCCAATACCGGTGTGGCCATCTGGGTGTAGGGCCCCTGGGTCAACGTGATCGCGATCAGGAACTCGTTCCAGATCATCGTGAAGATGAGAATCGTAGTCGAGACCAGACCCAGCTGGGCCACGGGCAGAAGGATGCGAAAATAGAACGTAACCGGCCCGCAGCCGTCCAGCGCAGCCGCTTCTTGCAACTCGACGGGCAGCATCTGGAAGAAGGTGGCCGAGATCAACGCTGCCATCGGCACGTTGAGCAGCAGATAGGCGACAATCAATCCCCACTGGGTGTTGAACAGGTTCAGCGCAGCCATAAACTGTGTGAACGGGATCAGGATGATCTGATAGGGCAAGAAGGTGGCAACGGAAGCGACAAAGAAGACGGTCTGACTGTGGCGGAAGCGGAACATAGCCAGGAAGAAGCCGGCCCACGAGCCCAGAAACACGGCTAAGGCGGTGGCCGGAATAGCCACCACCACACTGTTGAGCAGGCCTTGCTTGAGCACCCCGAAGGCAACCAGGTAGTTGTTGATCTCCAGACTGTGGGGTGGGGTGATATACTGCCCCAGCGCCACTTCGCGCGGCGTCTTCAGCGACGTGCTCAGCATCACATACATGGGTAGTAGCCATGCCGCAGCGGCGATGGTCAGGACGAAGTACAACCAGAGGCGTTGGGGGCGTTTCATACTTGCATCCGCTTCATGGACCACGATGCATAGGGGATAACCACCAGCACAGCCAGCACCAGGATGATCACGCTGATGGCGGCGCCGATGCCGACCAGCTGCTGGCGGAACGTCGCCACAAACATGAAGTACGAGAGCACTTCGGTGGAGTTGCCCGGGCCCCCCATAGTCATGACCCACACCAGGTCAAACACTTTGAGGGAGAAGAGGGTCAGCATCGCGACAACGATCATTGTGGCGTGCTGCACGTTGGGCACCACAATGTAGGTAAACACCTGCAAGTCATTGGCACCATCCACGCGGGATGCCTCGATGATCTCACGTGAGATATCGCGGATCGCGGCCAGATAGAGCGTCATGGCAAAGCCGGTGTACTGCCAGATGGCGGCGCCGATCATGCAGTAGAGAGCTTGCTTGGGCGAGGCGATCCACGGCTGTGCCAGCGCTCCCAACCCCACCCCCTTCAGCAATGAATTGATCACACCGGTGCCCGGGTCATACATCCACGCCCACAGCGTGCCCGTCACCACGAAGGAGAGCGCCATCGGGTAGAGAAAAATGGGGCGGAAGATTGCCTCGGCGCGCCCGGAGAGCTCCAACGCATAGGCCAGCACCAGGCCGAGGAAGGCAGTGGGCGGGATGAAGATCACCATCCAGAGGATGTTGTTCTGCAGGTTGATCCAGAAGCGCTCCATGCGGAACAGGGTGATATAGTTGGCCAGGCCGTTGAAATCCCAAGACGGTGCCATCCCCACCCAGTTGTTCATGGACACGTAGGCCGTCCACAGCATCATGGCGTACATAAACAGGACGACCAGACTGAGCGGGGTCAGGAACAAGATGATGTGAGCTCTGGTATATCGCATGGGTGATGATGACTCTGGCAGGGAGGCGTCGTGCCTCCCTGCCGTTTATGCCTGAGCGAAATCGGTTTGCTTACTTAGCCCAGTACCACTGGCTGACCTCGGCGACATTGGCAAGCGCCATTGAGTCGGCGATTTCACCCTGGATGCGCTCGATGTCTGGGCTGTACAGGAAGCGCGTCAGGATGTCTTGCCAGTCGCTCAAGAAAGCGGGCGGCGCCAGCACGCCATGGATCGAGCTGGGCACGATACGCTTGGACTTGAACGCAGCAGATGCCCGCTGGTGCAGCGAGTCGGCATACGCCGTGTCGGGCACGTCCTTGTGGATGGCGATGGAACCCTTGATGATGTTAAACTCCTCCTGCACCTTGGGATCGGTCAGGTTGGTCAGCCAGGCGGTGGTGGCCTCCGGCGACTTGGCACCCGTCGGGCGGGTGAAGGTGTCGACGATCATCAAGAAGACTTCTTCCGGCTTCTTGGGGAAGGCCTCCGCTTCCCACTGCACGCCCTCCTGATAGCCTGCCTGCACCAGCAGACCGGCAGCGAAGTCGCCAATGACCATCATGCCAAACTGACCCTCGGCGAGCGGTCCGACGATGTCGCTCCAAGTCTTGGCGCCGTGGAACTCGTACAGGTAGGGGATGAGCTCCTTGTACTTGGTCAGTGCGTCCTTGAGGGCGGGATCGGTCTTGGGGTCGAGCTGGCCGGTGTAGAACTTCTCATAGGCGTCCGGCCCACCCACCGACAGCAGCACCACGTCGAACAGGAAGACCGCTGGCCATTTCTCACGCGTGCCGATGCCGATCGGGGCGACATCCGGCTTTTTCTCCTTGATGGTCTTGGCGACAGCGATCATCTCGTCAACGTCCTGGGGTGGCTGCAGCCCCAGCTCGTCGAAGAGCTGCTTGCTGTAGAACAGCCAATTGGCACGGTGGGCGTTCATGGGAATGCCGTAGTGATGGCCGTTGAACAAGGTCATGCGGCCGATCACAGGCGGGTAGTTGGTGTCCAAGTTGTTTGCCTGCCAGATGTCATCCACCGGGTCGATGTAGTTGCCGTCGACGTACATCTTCAGCTCGGCACCGCTCAGCGACTGGAAGGTGTCTGGAGGCATCTTGGCGGCAAGCAAACCCAGCAATACTGTCTTCAGCGTGATTCCACCGCCGCCAGCGATGGGGTTGTCGACGATCTTGATATCAGGATTTTTCTTGTTGAACCACTCGAAAATCTTGTTCATCGCTTCTCGTTCACCGCCGGCCGTCCACCAGTGGTAAACGATCAGCTCCTTGCCGCCCTCCTGGTCGACGCCTTTGGCCAGCGCACCAAGCGGCAGCACAAACAGAGCGAAAATGACCAGAATGCTGACACACAGGTATACCCTTTTCATGACTGTCCCTCCTTTGCCTTAAACTGGTTTGCGCCTTTGCAGGCCCACAGTGGGTACACACACGGTGCCAAATCTACCAGAAAACCAGCACAAACAGGAGCCCCTCTCAAGATCACCCCCTTTCGAGCATAACCCGCAAGCGTTGTCATTGCCAGGAACACCTGTATCTTTGAAATCCCTCTAGATTATATTATACCACATTTGATATTGTGATGGAAGCAGTTTTTGACCCCAATTTTCACCCATCGGCCCAGTTTCTCTGGCTCTTGAGCCCGTGTCACGATGAGCCTGTGAAGCAGGTAGCATCCTGTTTCTGAGCCTTGTGTCTGCCGAGTCTCTTGCAAACAAACATCCGTTTGATACAACACAACAAACATTCAGCATAAACACAACAACAACAGCAGCAGCAGCAACACAAATTGCTGCTGCCCTGATTCTGTTCTTGTTCTGTTGTTGTCTGATTCTGATTCTTGATCTGATTCTTGATCTGATTCTGATTCAGCTACATTGCG
>Ga0116210_1000187_pt1 | contig 66906 bp, 62 predicted proteins | sample TshhotsprinmetaG_FD_94483 | JGI IMG/M metagenome (GOLD analysis project Ga0116210, IMG submission 94483) | Hot spring microbial communities from South Africa to study Microbial Dark Matter (Phase II) - Tshipise hot spring metaG | ecosystem: Environmental > Aquatic > Thermal springs > Hot... | reverse complement strand
TCCTCGTATCAACCGAGAGGCGATCAACCCGAAGCAATTGAAAAATTGGTAACCGGTCTTACTAAGGGATATCGATATCAGACCCTCATTGGAGTCACTGGGTCAGGAAAAACCTTTACTATGGCGAACGTCATTGCTCGTTTGAATCGTCCTACCCTGATTATTTCTCATAACAAAACCTTAGCAGCTCAGCTCTATAGCGAGATGCGTACTTTTTTCCCTGAAAATGCCGTAGAATACTTCGTGAGTTACTATGACTACTATCAACCAGAAGCATATGTTCCTGAATACGACTTATATATTGAGAAAGATGCTTCAATCAATGAATATATAGACCGCTTACGCCTGCGAGCCACAAGCGCTCTCATGGAACGAAACGATGTGATAATTGTGGCCTCGGTATCCTGTATTTATGGTATCGGTTCGCCAAAAGAGTATGAACGGAGAGTGCTCCGAGTGGAGGTAGGAAGTGTTTGGAAGAGGAAGGAATTTGCAAGCCGTTTGGTTAACCTTCTGTACCAGCGGAATGAGATTGAATTCACCCCTGGAATCTTTCGTATGAAAGGGGATACGGTGGAGGTATATCCTGCTTACAGTGAACACGCTCTGCGTTTTGAATTTTTTGGTGATGAAGTAGAAACGATCAAGCTCATCGATCCCCTTACAGGGAAAACTCTTGAACGCTTGTCGGAAGTTTTCATTTACCCGGCGAAACACTATTTAGCGAGCGAAGCAATCTTTGAACAGGCACTTTTGGGCATTGCTGAAGAGATGGAAGAGAGGGTAGCTTATTTCCTCTCCCAAGGGAGGTTCGTAGAAGCAGAGCGCCTGCAAAGGAGGACCAAATACGATTTAGAACTCTTGCGGGAGACCGGTTATTGTCCAGGTATAGAAAACTACTCTCGTTACTTAGATGGTCGGAAACCGGGAGAGCCACCTTATACCCTCCTTGATTATTTCCCTCCACATTTCTTGATCATCATTGATGAATCTCATGTAACCGTTCCTCAGTTGCGGGGGATGCATGAAGGTGATCGTTCTCGAAAAATGTCATTAGTCGAGTTTGGTTTCCGCTTGCCCTCGTGTCTTGACAATCGTCCTCTCCGTTTTGAAGAGTTTACTGCCAAGATCAACCAGTGTATTTTTGTATCTGCGACACCCAGTGATTTCGAATTCAGGGAGAGTGAACAAGTGGTAGAGCAACTCATCCGACCAACCGGACTTTTGGATCCCCAAGTGGAGATACGACCGGCTACCGGACAAGTAGAAGACTTGGTGGGAGAAATTCGCAAAGTCATAAGAAAAAACCAACGAGTTCTCGTCACTACTCTCACTAAGAAGAGCGCCGAAGACCTCTGTGAATTTTTGCATGGCTTAGGGATCAGAGTTCGTTATCTCCATTCCGAGATTGACACTTTGGAGCGGGCACGTATTATTCGCGATTTGAGAATGGGTGAATTCGATGTATTAGTAGGAGTAAATTTGTTACGGGAGGGGCTGGATTTACCGGAGGTTTCCTTGGTGGCAGTATTAGATGCCGACAAGGAAGGCTTCCTTCGCTCAGAAGTAGCGTTGATTCAAACCATAGGGAGAGCAGCTCGAAACGTAGAAGGACGGGCTATTCTCTATGCAGACAATCTAACTGATCCCCTCCAAAGAGCAGTTTTTGAGACTCGGCGAAGACGAGCAATCCAAGAGGAATACAATGAGAAGCACGGTATTACCCCCCAAACCATCGTCAAAGAGGTGCGAACTTTGATTCCTGAGGAAGTTGGTCTTTCTCAGGCTACCGAGGAAGTTCTCTCTCTCTTAGAGGGAATATCGACCGATAGAGACATCGATCCCCTCATTCGCAAACTTACCGAAGAAATGAATCAAGCTGCACGTCGCCTTGAGTTTGAAAAAGCAGCTCTCCTACGAGACCAGATTTTCAAATTGAAGGCAACGCTTTTTAGTGAGAAAAGTTCTACTGGAAGGTGAGCATCATTGGAAAAGTCGGGAAACCTTATTATTCAAGGAGCTCGAGAACATAATCTTAAAAATATTAGTGTAACTATACCTCGAAATCGTCTTGTGGTCATTACTGGAATCAGTGGTTCGGGGAAATCTTCCCTCGCCTTCGATACCATTTATGCTGAGGGACAGAGACGATATTTAGAATCGTTGTCTTCATATGCCCGACAATTTTTGGAGAAGATGGAAAAACCTGACGTAGATCGCATCGACGGTCTCTCTCCGGCGATTGCCATTAATCAAAAAGCTGCTTCTCATAATCCTCGTTCTACCGTAGGAACGGTTACCGAAATATACGACTATATGCGTGTTCTTTTTGCCCGATGTGGTCAGGTATTCTGTCCCCAATGTGGTAAGCCGATTGCCTCACAAACCGTTCAACAAATCACTGACGAAATACTCGCTTTCCCTGAAGGGAGTAGGGTTATGATTTTGGCCCCCTTGGTCCGGGGGAGAAAGGGAGAGTATCGCAAGCTATTGGGTGATCTCCTCAAAAATGGTTTTGCAAGAGTGATGATTAATGGAGAGCTTTATGAGCTTGAGGATTGGGAAAATATCGAGTTGGATCGGAACAAAAAACACGAAATCGACTTAGTGGTGGATAGAGTAGTGGTGGAAAAAGATACTGAACGAAGAATTGGTGATTCGGTGGAAATAGGCTTGCGGTACGGTAAGGGCATGGTAAAAATTATCGTTTTCCGGGATTCTCGCCATGAAGAGTATCTCTTCAGTGAACGCTTTGCCTGTGTCGATTGTGGTATAAATTTTTCCGAAATTACTCCTCGCATGTTTTCGTTCAACAATCCCTATGGAGCTTGTCCTCGTTGTAGCGGTTTGGGTTTTTTAAGTTTTGTGGATCCCCGTTTGGTAGTTCCCGATTGGTCAAAGAGTATTGCCGAAGGAGCGATAGAACCATGGGGTGAATTAGATCCGGAGAGTTTCTGGGGAGGGAGAATCCTTCGCGCCCTTGAAGAACGAAACATTTCTCTCAAGAAACCTTTTCGCGATCTCAGCGACGCCGAACAAAATTTTATTCTCTACGGTGATGGCCGTTTTGAAGGGGTTATAACCGCCTTAGAGAGGAAACTTCAGTCTGCTTCAGATTGGTGGGAACAAGAAGAAATCTCTCCGTATCTCTCCAATCGTGTTTGTCCAGAGTGTAATGGTGATCGACTTCGCAAAGAGAGCCTTTCGGTAAGGATTCAAGATTATTCTATTGGAGACCTGGTTCGCTTGACCGTAGAGGAACTAGTCGGTTTCTTTGAGCAACTCCATTTTACTGGTAATGAGGCCATCATCGCTGAACCAATTCTCAGAGAGATTCGCGTTCGCCTGGGATTCCTGCAAGAAGTAGGCTTAGGATATCTTACCTTGAATCGTTCTGCCTCAACCCTCTCGGGAGGCGAAGCTCAACGGATACGTTTAGCAACGCAAATCGGTTCCGGACTGGTAGGGGTTTTATACGTCCTTGATGAGCCTACCATCGGATTGCATCCCCGCGATAATCAAAAACTCATCGCCATCCTGAAGAAATTGCGCGACCTGGGCAACACGGTTCTTGTGGTGGAACATGATGCGGATACCATGAAAAACGCAGATTTCATCATTGACATGGGTCCGGGAGCGGGAGAGAGGGGAGGAGAAGCGGTTGCCACCGGTTCTCCCGAGGAGATCATGAATCATCCAGCAAGCCTAACGGGGTCCTATTTGAGTGGGAGAAGAGCGATCCCCATTCCTTATCGGCGTAAGGAACCTCAGGGGGAATGGTTGATTATACGGGGGGCGAAGGCGAATAATCTCAAAAATATCACCGTTCAAATTCCTCTGGGGTTACTCGTAGGAATCACCGGTGTATCGGGGTCGGGAAAGAGCACTCTCCTTTACGACGTTATTTACCATTCACTTTCCCGATATCTCTTTCATCGGAGTAAAGAGAGCAAAGGATGTGATGAGATCGAGGGAACAAATTATCTCGATAAGGTTGTGATCATCGATCAATCCCCTATCGGAAGAACTCCTCGTTCCAATCCTGCTACCTATACCGGTGTCTTTACTGAAATTCGCAACCTTTTTGCCAAACTCCCCGAATCCAAAGCGCGCGGATACGCCCCAGGGCGCTTTAGTTTCAATGTGAAGGGAGGACGTTGCGAAGCGTGTCAAGGGAATGGAGTCATTAAAATAGAAATGCATTTTCTACCAGACGTTTTCGTAACTTGTGAACAGTGCCGAGGGAAACGGTATGCTCGCGAGACCTTAGATATTCAATACAAGGGGAAAAACATTGCCGAAGTTTTAGATATGAGCGTGGAGGAAGCGTTAACTTTTTTTGAGAATATTCCCGTCATTCGGAGAAAATTGGAGATTCTCTCCCGAGTCGGGGTGGGGTATCTCAAGCTGGGGCAATCTGCCACCACGCTCTCGGGGGGAGAGGCGCAGCGAATTAAGTTAGCACGTGAATTGAGTAAGGTAGCTACTGGAAGGACATTATACCTCCTCGATGAACCAACAACCGGGCTCCATTTTGCGGATGTCGAAAAACTACTCTCGGTGTTATTAGAATTGCGGAGTAAAGGGAACACGGTCTTGATTATTGAGCACAACTTGGATGTTATCAAGAGCTGTGACTACCTTATTGACCTTGGTCCTGAAGGAGGGGAACGAGGCGGGTACGTTGTCGCTCAAGGTACTCCTGAAGAAATTATTCAACTTCCCGGCTCTTATACCGGTCAATTTTTGAGAGAGGTGCTGCAGGCTGAGCGAAAAGGGGAATTATGTTCGGTTTGAAGTAGGAAAGAGCGAGATTGACGTTCTTCCTGAAGAATGTGGTGTATATATTTTCCGCAGTGCTCAGAACGAGGTAATATACGTCGGCAAAGCGGTTAATATTCAGAAGAGAATCAGATCTCACTTTGGACATAGAGACCCTTCTCCTTTCCGGGAAGACATGCTCAAAGAAGTAGTAAGCATCGATTACTTTCTCACTGCCACGGAACACGAGGCCTTACTCCTGGAAGAAGAGCTGATTAAAACTCATAAACCTCGTTATAATTTACGTCTCAAGGATGACAAGAGTTATCCTTACATCCGAATTGCTCTTTACCCGCAATTTCCTTCGATTACTTTTGCAAGGAAGAAAATGAAGAAAGAGGGTCTTTACTTTGGACCTTTTACGAGTGCAAAAAAAGTTCGCGAGGGGATCAAATTGTTGCGTTCCCTTTTTCTCCTGCGTGGTTGCGAAATCCCCGAGCAACGTTTTCCTCTTCCCCGACCGTGTATTGACTATGATCTACGTCTGTGCAGTGCTCCTTGTGTGCATCGTATCTCTCAAGCAGACTACCATCGTAACGTAGAAGCAGCCATTGACTTCCTCAACGGAAATTATGAGGCGCTTCTCTCGTCTCTGGAGAATAAAATGTGGGAGGCAGCAGAGATGCTCGACTTCGAAACGGCAGTACGTTACCGAGATCAGTTGGATGCTTTAAGAAGAATTGTTGCTCGTTACCGCTTGGTTTTGTCACGGTTAGATGACGTTGACTTTGTGGAGGCGGCTTGCGGAAAGGACCTCAGTGTGGTGGTGGTACTTCGCGTGCGTAAAGGTAGACTCATAGACAGCGAAAGTTTCGTCGTAGAAAGCGGGATCCAAGGAAAGCCCCTTCTTGTGAAGGGATTTATAGAAGACTTTTATCTCTCTCGTTTTTCTTTTCCCTCGCGGGCATGTGTCTACCTTGATGATTTCACCTCTTTTAATCGTTTCCTCCAAGAGTCTGGGTATCCGGTACTTCTCACCCCACCTTTGGATGCAGCGGAAGAGGAAATACTCCATTTTGCCTTAGAGAATGCCGAAAAAAACCTTGAAATAGAAGAAGAGAAATTGAAGCAAAAAAGTATGTGGTCAGAGAAAATCTTGGAAGATTTACGAGCGCGCCTTCATTTGGATCGCATCCCCCATTTAGTAGAAGGTATTGATATCTCCACTTTTCAGGGTGAAGAAGCCGTAGGAGTTATCGTCTCTTTCCAACACGGTTTACCCTATAAGAAGAGGTATAGGAAGTTTATCATTCGGGAGACCGACTATCCCAACGATTACCTCATGTTGGCCGAAGTTGTCCGTCGACACTTTGAGCGACTCAAGAAACATGCTCTCTCTTTTCCCGATCTCTTGCTTGTCGATGGGGGAATTGGCCAACTCCACGCCGTTCTCGAGGTTCTCCAAAGTATGGCTATTACTGTTCCAACTATATCCTTGGCCAAAGAACACGAACAAATTTATATTCCCGCGCAAAATACACCTATTACTCTGCCTTCCCATTCCGAGGAGTTGAAGTTTCTCCAGCGTGTTCGCAATGAGGCCCATCGTTTCGCCATCACTTTTCATCGTGTACGTAGGAATAAAAAACTATTTTCCTCTCTCCTCGAGGAAATAGAGGGTATCGGCCCTATGAGGCAGCAAAAACTTCTCTCTCATTACGACAGTCTCCTTGAGATCGCCCAAGTACCACCTGAAGAGATTAGTAAAAATCTTCGGATTCCTTTACCCACGGTGATTCATCTTCAGAAACGCTTAAGAGAGGTTTCCTCCGGTGAAATTCAGAGAAGTTCTGAAAAGTGAGCTCTATTCGCTCGTCCCTCTCGAGATACAGCAATCTTGGGCTGAATTTGTAGGCATCCTTCGAACGGGAGGGTGTATAGGGAAGAAAAATGGATTCATGACTCTTTCTCTCCAACATCGGGACTTGGCGCTGATTAAAAAGTGCGTGGGTTTCAAGAAAAAGTTTTTTCCTCACACTGCCCACATTATCGTTGAGGAACGGAAAAAAGGCCTTAATGCGGGGATCCTGTACGACTTGGATATTTACCTGGAAGAAGAAACGATTTTCACCGAATTAGGCTTCGGAAGCATTGAGCCTCTTCTCGCTATTCTACAGAGCGCAAACGATTCTTTTTTCGTACGGGGGGTTTTCGAGGTACGAGGCTACGTCTCGGAACCTCAAAGAGGATACCATTTAGATATCACCCTTCCCTCAGAACAGCTCACTCAATTGCTTCTCTCCCATCTTGGGGAAAGGGGAATGTCTTTCAAGTATCGATATTTCAGAGAAGAATTCCATCTATATAGCAAAAACGCTTCTACGATAGAAACATTTTTAGGATATCTCGGAGCTATCCAAAGTTACCTCCTTTTAGAGAAAATCCGGGTGGAAAAGGCTACGGTAGAGAGCCTAACCAAGTGGGTCAATTGTGCTACTTCAAATTTGGAGAGAACCGTAGAATCCTCTCTTCGTCAGAGGCAAAAACTCTCTCGTGTGAACCTCGAACTTCTTCCTCCCAGACTTCGTCAAATTGCCTATCTTAGGCTCCAATATCCCTACGCTTCTTTGCGAGAACTGGGAGAAAAATGTGTTCCTCCTCTCTCTAAGATGAACGTTTTTCGGCGCCTGAAAGAATTGGAGAATTTTGAGTCAAAATAGAGTTCATGAAAAACCATGGTTTACAGTGGTATGGAAATGTTTTAAAATAAATGAAGGTTTTTTATTGTTTTTACTCCATTGATGAAAAGGAGGAACATAGATGGCCAGTGTGAACTTGAAAAACGTGGTGAAACGCTTTGGCGAAGTTGTGGCGGTAAACAAAGTCAGTTTGGAAATCAAAGACCAAGAATTTGTGGTGCTGGTTGGACCCTCCGGTTGTGGGAAAACGACTACTTTGCGTATGATTGCCGGTTTAGAAGAGGTTGACGATGGAGAGATTTATATCGGGGATACCTTAGTGAACGATGTTCCCCCCAAAGATCGTGATATCGCCATGGTTTTCCAGAATTACGCCTTGTATCCTCACATGGATGTTTATAATAACATGGCCTTTGGATTAAAATTGAGGAAATTTCCCAAGGATGAGATCGATCAGCGGGTAAAAGAGGCAGCAGAAATTCTTGGTATTCAAGAATTACTCCATCGCAAACCCAAACAACTCTCCGGAGGACAGAGACAAAGAGTGGCAGTTGGACGTGCTATTGTGCGCCACCCTAAGGTTTTCCTCTTTGACGAGCCTCTCTCTAACTTAGACGCAAAATTACGCGTCCAGATGAGGGCAGAATTGGCAAAACTCCACAATCGTTTGAAAACCACAATGATTTACGTAACCCATGACCAAGTGGAAGCAATGACCATGGGCGATCGGATCGTGGTCATGAAAGATGGTATCGTGCAACAGGTCGGGACTCCCCTCGAATTGTACAATCAACCTACCAACAAATTTGTCGCTGGTTTTATCGGTACCCCATCCATGAACTTCTTAGATGTCACTCTGAAAAAGGAAGGAGAATCATTTGTTTTGGATGGAACCTCCTTTAAGATTAAAGTTCCTGCAGAGTACAAATCCGCAATAGAGCCTTACGCAGGTAAAGACGTAACCTTCGGCATCCGTCCTCAGGATATTTACGATTTGGGAGTCTCGAAGGAAATGCTCCGAGATAATGGAAATGTTATCGACGCCGTAGTGGATGTTGTTGAGCCTTTGGGTTCTGAACAAATTGTTTATTTAACTTCTGGTCCTCACACCATCGTTGCGGTGCTCGACATGCAGACTCATACCGAAGTAGGCGAGACCATTAAAATTGTCGTCGATACCACGAAAATGCATCTTTTCGACATCAATACCGAACGAGCGATTATTTAAGCTTTTGAGTTTTTGACGCTTTGTGGTAAGATAAGTTGCTTTGATGAATTCTACATAAAAGGAGGTATAGAGATGAAGGTTGGTATCAACGGATTTGGAAGAATCGGGCGCTTAGTTTTCCGAAGAATACTTGAGGTCGGAGATGTAGATGTTGTGGCAGTAAACGACCTCACCAGCGCAGAGGTATTGGCGCATCTTCTCAAGTACGATTCGGTACACGGTATTATCTCCAATAAAGTTGAGGCGACCGACAGCTCGATTATTATCGATGGTAAAGAAATTAAGGTTTTCGCCCAAAAAGATCCTGCCCAGCTTCCTTGGGGGGATTTAGGTGTGGATTTGGTGATTGAATCAACCGGTAAGTTCAGAGATCGTGATAAAGCTTCCTTGCATCTCCAGGCAGGAGCCAAAAAGGTTATCATTACTGCTCCTGCTAAGGGTCAAGATATTACCGTTGTGTTGGGTGTGAATGAAAAGATGTACGATAAGAACAATCACCATATCATTTCCAACGCTTCTTGTACTACTAATTGTTTAGCGCCCATTGTCAAAGTACTCCATGATAATTTCAAAATCCAAAAAGGGTTTATGACCACCATTCATGCCTATACCAACGATCAAGTCATTCTCGATTTTCCGCACAAAGATTTACGTCGTGCTCGGGCTGCAGCTATGTCCATGATTCCTACTACCACCGGAGCGGCTTCGGCCATTGGAGAAGTTATCCCAGAACTGAAAGGGAAATTGGACGGAATCGCTATCCGCGTGCCAACCCCTGATGTTTCAGTAGTGGACTTTGCTGCGGTTTTAGATCGTGAAGTAACCAAGGAAGAAGTAAACGCAGCATTGAAAAAAGCAGCTGAAGGAGAAATGAAAGGGATATTAGCGTACTGCGAGGAACCTTTGGTTTCCATGGATTTTCTGCATAACTCTCATTCTTCTATCGTTGATGCTCAATTAACGAGTACGAATGGCAATTTGGTGAAAGTATTCTCTTGGTATGATAACGAGTGGGGGTATTCTTGCCGTGTAGTAGATTTGGCCAAATACGTGATGGCGTGAAGAAAGGAGCGGCGTAATGGTTCGTACTCTTATCGCAGCTGGCAATTGGAAAATGTATAAAACCGTTCAAGAAGCCTCGGCATATGCCGAGGCTTTTCTCTCTCGTGTGGGAAACTTTCAAGAGGTAGAGATGATCATTTGTCCTCCGTTTACTGCTCTCCCGGCATTGAGCCAGAGCTTGTCTCATTCTCCGGTAAAATTAGGTGCGCAGAATATGCACTGGGAAGTTAAGGGAGCTTTTACTGGAGAAATTGCTCCTTCCATGCTCAAAGAATTGCGCTGTCAGTACGTGATTTTAGGACACTCCGAGCGGAGACATATTTTCCGTGAAACTTCTGAAGAAGTTGGGAAAAAAGTGCAAAGTGCATTCGCTTGGGATCTTTGCCCTATCCTTTGTGTAGGGGAAACCTTAGAAGAACGGGAAAATGGTGCTACCAATCAAATTGTTGAAGAACAACTCTTGAAAGGTATCGAATCCCTTCCCCCAGAAAAAGCACACACTCTTGTCATTGCCTACGAACCAGTGTGGGCTATCGGTACCGGTAAGGCGGCTACTCCTCATGATGCCGAAGAAGTGATCGCCTTCATCCGGCAAAAATTGGGTGAAAAATTAGGCCAAGAAATGGTGGAAAAAATCCGCATCCTCTACGGGGGAAGTGTTACTCCCGAAAATGTCTTCGATTTTGTGGTAAGGCCATCAATTGATGGAACCTTAGTGGGAGGAGCAAGCTTAGACCCGGAAAAGTTTTGGAAGATTGTTCAAGAAACCTATCGGGCGTTGCAAGTAAAATAAAGGAGTGCTCAATTATGGAAGCTTGGATGATTTTGCAGATAGTCATTTCTTGTGGTTTGATTTTGACGGTGATTTTGCAACCTCGGAAGTCAGGCTTGGGAGGGGGTATATTCGGCGGAATGACTTTGGCAAATCGTAGTAGTAAATTCAAAAATTTACCTATTTTGACCAAGCTTACCGCCCTCTTAGGACTGGTGCTTATGGTTCTCTCTCTTTTTTTCGCCCTTTTGGTAGCTCGGGTATAGGAGTGGATAATTCGTGGAAAAAAAGTGGTTATCTTCATTGAAAGAGCTTGAGGAAATAAAAGTACAAGAAGAGAGGTTATTCTATTCTGCCACCCATGAAGAGATCGCCCGCGGCTATACAACCGATGTTTACTTCGTGAGTGCACAGGAAATTTTACGTTACCTCCAATTAGATAACACGATAGTGGTGGCAGAGATATTCCCTCGCCGTTCGGGTGTTCTTTGTGGGGTAAAAGAGGTATTGCGTCTCCTTGAGAATAGCAATGTAGAGGTGTGGAGTTTAGAAGAGGGCGAAAAATTTGTGGCCAAGGAAGTGGTTATGCGAATTAAGGGTCCGTATTCCCAGTTCGGCGTTTTTGAAACTCCGCTTCTCGGTATTTTGGCGCATAGCTCAGGATGGGCAACCGCTGCATGGGAATGCAAGCAAGCGGCTCAGGACAAAACCATCATTTCTTTCGGTGCAAGACATGTTCACCCCGCGGTTGCTCCAGTGTTGGAAAGATCAGCGATCATCGGAGGTGCCGACGGGGCGGCATGTATTTTGGGAGCAAAGCTGATGAGACAAGACCCAGGAGGGACCATGCCCCACGCCGTAATCTTAATCGTTGGTGACACCGTAGTTACTGCCAAGACGTTTGCCGAAATTATTCCCTCCAAATTCCCACGAATTATCCTGGTCGATACTTTTAAGGATGAAGCAGAAGAAGCAATGCGCGTAGCTCATTGCCTCAAAGAAGAACTTTGGGGGATACGGCTTGACACACCTGACGAGCGGGGAGGAGTAACTCTTGCCTTAGTAGAAGAAGTGAGAGAGCGACTCAACCAAGCCGGTTTCCGGGAGGTAAAAATAGTCGTTTCCGGAGGACTCAATCCAGAGAAAATCGCCCTTATGCGTGAAAAGGTTGATATCTTTGGAGTAGGAAGTTATATCAGTGGTCATCCGCCCATTGATATGACTATGGATATTAAAGAGGTAGCTGGTCAAAAGGTGGCGAAAAGAGGGAGAATACCGGGGATGATATCGAATCCCCGGTTGAAGAGAATGAAATAGTTAGGGGGTGGGGTAATGAAAAGGTTTTGTTTCGTTTGGCTTTTGGTTATCTTGCTCAATGTGGTACTAGGAGGTGTGGTTTTCGCCGAAATGAAAAATCCAGACACCTATATCTACTTAACTATCAGTGAACCAGATACCCTTGATCCTCATTTTGCTTACGATACTGCGAGCGGTGAGATTATCAACTTTGTGTATGAGAATCTCATTGCCTATCGAGATGAAAGCGTTACCGAGCTCGTGCCTCGCTTATCTGAAGCAGTTCCCTCGGCCGATAACGGGTTGATCAAGGACGATGGCAAAACCTATGTCTTCCCCATTCGTAAAGGTGTGAAATTCCATAATGGCAGGGATCTTACCCCGGAGGATGTAGAGTATAGTTTCGAACGTGGTATTCTCTTTGATCCTTATGCTGGGCCGATGTGGATGTTAATTGAGGCTATTTTTAACTATGGCTCCTTAGAAGATTTCGTGGCTGATAAATTGGGAATGAGTTGGGAAGAGATGTTTAACGAGGACGGAAGCTTAAAGAGTGAGGAATACGCAGAGAAACTCGTTTCCTTCTATCGCCAATACATCGACCCGGCCATAGAGGTAGAAGAGGATGACGTCGTTTTTCACTTGGTAAGACCGTTTGCTCCTTTTTTGAGTATTCTTGCTCAAAACTCGAATTGGAGTGCCATCTTAGACAAAGAAACCTCTATCGAAATGGGCCTTTGGGATGGAAAGGCAGAGAATTGGTGGAAATATCACAGTCTGAAGAAAGAAGAAAGTCCTCTCTATCAACAGACTATCGGAACTGGCCCTTTTAAATTCTTAGAATGGGACCGGGCACAGCAGAAAGTCACCTTGGTGAGAAACGAAGAGTATTGGGGAGAGAAACCCAAATTAGCCAAAGTTATTATCTGGGGGATCGATGAATGGAGCACCCGTCGAGCGATGTTAGAAGCAGGAGACGCGGATCAAATCTATGCTCCACTCCAATACTACGACCAGGTCAAAACTTTACCGGGAGTGAAAGTCGAAGAAGGTGCTCGAATCACCATTACCGCCATGCACTTCAATTGGACGGTGAATAAGGAGAGTAAATACATCGGCAGTGGACAACCCGATGGAGAAGGAATTCCCCTCGATTTCTTTAGCGATGTTCATGTCCGTAAGGCATTTAGTTACGCTTTTGACTACGATACTTTTATTGCTGAGGTTTTGAAAGGACATGGGATTCGCATTCCCAGTGTTATTCCGCGAGGACTTTTGGGTTACAATGAAAATCTCCCTATGTATCCGTTTGACTTAGAAAAAGCCAAGGAAGAATTTCAAAAAGCTTGGAATGGTGAAGTATGGGAGAAAGGCTTTAAACTGACTCTTCTCTACAACACTGGCAATGAGGCACGGCAGACAGCTTGCGAAATGTTAAAAGAGAATATCGAATCTTTAAATCCCAAGTTTAAGATCGAAGTTCAGGGAGTACAATGGCCAAATTACTTAGATGCGTATAAACAGGGTCAGTTGCCCGCCTTTGTCATCGGATGGTTAGCTGACTACCCCGATCCTCATAACTTCATCTTCACCTATTACCACAGTGATGGAGTGTACGGTGGTCCTCAAGGAAAACTCTATGCTGATTTTGCCCAAACTCATTTCAATGCCTTGATCGAACAAGCTATCGCCGAGACTGACCCGGAAAAGAGAGCTGCCTTGTACGAAGAGATTCAGAAAATCGCTTATGAGAACGCAGTAGGAATTACTTTCTATCAACCAGGAGAAATATTCGTTATGCGAGATTGGGTCAAAGGATGGTATTTGAACCCCATGCGTCCTGGGGAAGTAAACTACGATAGTATTTGGAAAGAAGAGTAAAGAGAAAAGAGAGGGAAATGGAGTGGGGAAAGCTTTCCCCACTCCATTGGAGGTTTTGAAAGAATATGGTCTTTTATATCTTAAGGCGTTTACTTTTTCTTCCCTTAGCACTTTTTGGTGTTTCTTTGCTTGTTTTCACCATGATTGGTTTCTTGAGCCCCTATCAGAGGTTGGCTACCTTTATTAATAGTCCGGAACGACTGAAAAGTGATAACGTGGATAAGCTCATCAGCTTCTACGGCCTCGATGATCCCATCTTCATCCAATACTTCCGGTGGATGAAGAACGTTTTCCAAGGCAACTTAGGATGGTCATATGTGGGGAAGGCTCCGGTTTTAGAGAGTATCTTGATCCGCTTTCCCTATACCTTGGAATTAGCCATTTTTTCGGTTATTCCCATCATTTTCTTGGGGGTCTCTTTCGGAGTTCTCTCGGCCCTGCACCACAACAAGTTTCTCGATCATATTTTGCGGATCTTTGCAGTAGTAGGGTGGTCGTTTCCTGATTTTGTGTTCGGTCTCATCGTTCTCATGGTTTTCTATAGTACTTTAGGGTGGTTCCCACCGGGGAACTTGAGTATCTGGGCAGAGGAAATTGTCAAATCTCCTGCCTTTCGACACATTACCGGGATGTTGACCTTTGATTCTCTGCTCAACGGTCGCCTCGATGTCTTTTGGGATGCTCTTCGTCATCTCCTTGGGCCGGTACTCACCCTCACCTACGTGGAATTCGCTTTTATTCTACGTATTACCCGTTCTTCCATGCTCGAAGTTTTGCGGAGAGACTATGTGCGTACTGCTCGGGCCAAGGGCTTAGAAGAGAAGGCGGTCATTCATAAACATGCCCGGAGAAACGCTCTCGTTCCTGTTGCCACGGTAAGTGGTCAAACCATTGTCGGCCTTTTGGCCGGAACCGTCATTGTAGAAACCATTTTTAATCGTACCGGCATTGGTAGTTTTATGGCCATAGCTGCTCAACAACTCGATTACGCTTCGATCATGGGGGGAACGCTCTTTTTTGGTCTCATCTTAATTTTGGGGAACCTGTGTGTTGATCTCTCTTATGCCTTCATTGATCCCCGAGTGAGGTTAGATTAAGTGAATCGAGGAAGCAAACGTTGGTTTAAGAAATTTTTCTCTAACTTTTCTGCTGTACTTGGTTTTGTGTTGCTCTTGTTTTTCTTGGGAGTAGCTCTGTTTGCTCCTTACATTGCGCCACCAAAACCGGGAAGAGATGCTTATATGATGCCTATTGTCACATGGAGTTCAGACCCTATTCCTCCCTCAAGAGAACATCCTTTTGGGGTAGCAGGAAAAAGGGACATTTTCTATGGGGTCGTTTGGGGAACGCGAACCGCCTTTCGCATTGGTATTATTGTCACGATTTCATCGACTCTCATCGGTCTTGTCATAGGGTCGATAGCAGGATACTTTGGCCACCTCGTTGATGAACTCCTCATGCGGGTTACCGATATTTTCATGGCTGTTCCTTTCTTAGTGGCTGCTTTAGTTTTAGCAACTATTTTAGGAGCAGGTCTTGACAAAGTTATCATTGCCCTCATTGTTTTCAGTTGGATGTATCCTGCTCGGCTCATTCGAGGAAATATTCTCCAGGTGAAAGAAGAACAATTTGTGATGGCAGCCAAGGCTTTGGGAGTCAGCGACTTGGTAGTGATTCTTCGCCATGTACTCCCGAATAGTATCTTCCCGGTACTCATTCAAGCCTCGATGCGCATGGGGTCATTGGTTATCACCGCTGCAGCTTTAAGTTTTTTAGGATTAGGAGCACCACAAGGATACGCCGATTGGGGCGCGCTCTTGAACTACGCCCGTAATTGGATGTTGGGAAGCCAAGGACAAGCTCTCCAATATTGGTTTATGACCGTTTTTCCGGGGTTAGCTATGGTGCTCTTTGTCTTAGCGTGGAACTTAGTGGGTGACGCTTTACGAGATATCTTCGATCCACGACTACGAGTTTGAATTTGAGGGGTTCGAGAGGCGATGACTCAACCTCAACATGAAAATATGTTAGAAGTGAAAGACATAAAAGTTTATTTTTATGACGATGAAGGACGAGAACTCAAAGCAGTTGATGGAGTAAGCTTTTCAGTCCGAAGAGGGGAAACCATTGCTCTAGTTGGCGAGTCAGGGTGTGGGAAGAGTGTAACCTCTATGGCCCTTTTGCAGCTCGTTGATTCTCGAGGGAAAATTGTTGGTGGAAAGGTCATTTTCGAGGGTCAAGATTTACTGCTTCTCCCCGAAGCAAAAATGCGTACCGTTCGAGGAAAGGACATCGCCGTGATCTTTCAAGAACCTGCTTCGGCTCTCAATCCAGTGTACACCATCGGTGAACAAATTATCGAAGCTATTATCCTTCATCAGAAACTTTCTTTTCGCCAGGCAAGAGAAGTAGCACGGGAAATGTTGCGTTTAGTGGGTATTCCTGAACCAGAAAAAAGACTCAACGAGTACCCTCATGAGCTTTCGGGGGGTATGAAGCAACGAGCGATGATTGCCATGGCTCTGTCATGTCGTCCAAAACTTCTCATTGCCGATGAACCAACAACATCGCTTGATGTTACCATTCAGGCACAAATCTTAGAGCTTATCAGGGAACTCCAAAAAAAGCTCGGTATGTCAGTCATTCTCATTACTCATGATTTAGGTATCGTTGCCGATATGTCTCAAAGGGTTGTGGTTATGTACGCAGGGAAAGTAGTTGAGGAGGCTGATCGCACGGAGATCTTTAAAAATCCACTTCATCCTTACACCATAGGCCTTTTGCGTTCCATTCCTCGTTTGGATCGGGAACAGACGAAGTTGGAAACCATTCCCGGCGTGGTCCCTGATCCCTCGTCCTTCCCCGTGGGGTGTCGTTTTCGGGGGAGATGTTTGTATGAAAGTCCAACATGTTGCGAGGTTCCTCCGCCTACTTTAGTAGGGAATAATCATTTGGTGAACTGCCACCATTGGCAAGAGGTACGACAAGGAAAGGAAACGGCGAGGTTTTGAAAGATGTCCAATTCCGTCATTCTTAAGGTAGAACATCTCAAAAAATACTTTCCTATTAAGGCAGGTGTTTTCCGGAAAATAGTCGGTTGGGTAAAAGCAGTTGATGATGTCAGCTTCGAGGTTCTTGAGGGAGAAACTTTGGGAATTGTAGGAGAATCAGGTTGTGGAAAGAGTACCTTAGGCATGACCATTCTGCGTCTCTATGAGCCCACTGCAGGGAGGGTAGTTTTTGCCGGAAAAGAAATTTCCCGCCTTTCTTCTTCTGCGTTGCGGCCGATTCGCAAAGATATGCAGATGATTTTTCAAGATCCTTTTGGTTCTCTGAATCCACGCATGAGAATCGGTTCAATTATCGAAGAAGGCATGAGCGTCCATGGACTGTATTCCTCTACTGAGAGGAAAGAAAAAGTGCGTGAACTCCTGGAAAAAGTGGGACTTTCCGCGGATTACGTCAATCGGTATCCCCATGAATTTTCAGGAGGACAGAGGCAAAGAATTGGTATTGCTCGTGCGATGGCCCTTTCTCCTCGTCTCATTATCGCTGACGAGGCGGTTTCTTCCTTAGATGTTTCGATCCGCTCACAAATTCTTAACCTCATGAAGGAATTGAAACGAGAATACAGTTTTACCTATCTTTTTATCTCTCATGATTTAGCAGTGGTAAGACAGATTTGTGACCGAGTACTGGTTATGTATCTGGGAAGAATAGTGGAAATTGCCGATAAAAAGGTTATCTTCTCCCGTCCTCTCCATCCCTATACGGTAGCCCTTATCTCTGCAGTACCCGTTCCTGATCCCGATTACGTCGTTGACCGGGTTATTCTTCATGGAGATGTTCCGAGTCCCATTCATCCTCCTTCGGGATGTTATTTTGCTCCCCGTTGTCCTGTAGCTGAACGGTGCAGAAAAGATGAACCGCCACTTGTAGAGGTGGAAAATGGTCATTGGGTTGCTTGTCATTTACCTGGAAGTTTATCCCTGAAAAGAGAAAATGGAGATAAGAAGTGTTGACGAGAAGTGAGAAAGTGTGGTATTTTTTTAAACCGCTATAGTAAAGTAAGGAGGCGATAGCGATCGAGGTAAAATACCGCGTAAACCATCAGATTGGGGCGCGGGAGGTACGATTAATTTCTCCTGACGGGAATCAGATTGGTATTGTTCCCTTGAAAAAGGCTTTACAGATGGCAGAAGAGCTCGGTCTCGATTTGGTCGAAGTTGGTCCGGATGCTAATCCTCCAGTCTGCAAAATTATGGATTATGGAAAGTTCCGGTACGAAAAGGAGAAAAAAGCGAAACTTTCCCGCAAGAAGCAGAGAATTTCTGAACTTAAAGAACTCAATATCAGACCTAAGATTGACGAGCACGATTATCAAGTGAAGATTAAAAATGCCCTCCGTTTTCTTACTGACGGCGATCGAGTAAAGATTATCGTTCGTTTTCGGGGGCGAGAAGAAGCCTTCAAAGATCGAGGCAGAGATTTGTTAAACCGTATGATTGAAGATCTGAAGGAAGTCGGTAAAATAGAGCAAGAAATCAAAAGCGAAGGATCGAATCTTACTATGACCTTAGCACCGAAGAAATAGGGAGGAATTGGAATGCCAAAAATGAAAACCCATCGAGGGGTTTCCAAGCGTTTTAGGGTGAATGGCTCGGGAAAGGTTAAGAGAGCTCAAGCAGGGAAAAGTCATCTTCTTGCTTCCAAAAATAAAAATCGAAAAAGAAGACTTTGCAAGACGGTCTTGATTTGCCCTGCGGAACGAAAGAGAATGCAAGCGCTTTTGCCTTATGCATAGGGAAGGTGAAAACAATGGCTCGAGTCAAAACGAACGTTGCATCGCGAGAGAAAAAGAAAAAAATTATGAAAATGGCTAAAGGGTACCGTGGGGCTCGCTCTCGTTCCTACAAAAGGGCGAAAGAGCAAGTCATGAGGTCTCTTGCCTACGCATACCGTGACCGGAGAAATCGCAAACGGGATTTTCGTCGTTTGTGGATTGTCCGGATTAATGCTTTTGTAAGGAATCATGGCATGACTTATAGCCAGTTCATGAAAGCCCTGAGAAAAGCAGGTATTGCCTTGAATCGTAAGACCTTAGCCAATCTTTCTATTGAAAACCCGCAGGCATTGGTGGAAATCATCGAAACGGCGAAAACGCATTTATAAACGCTATTACCTCAAAAGAAAGTAATGTCCCAGGACGCTACTTTCTTTATGGAGAGAGTGGGTGCAATTGTGACCTTTCCTGACTTTGAGAGATTAGAGGGATATTTTTCTTCTTTTAAAGAAGATTTAGTCGCGGTTAAAACTATTGATGAATTGAATCGAATCAAAGGAAAGTATTTAGGTCGAAATAGTCTTTTAGGAGAGTTACTCTCGAAGCTCCGTGAACTCCCCCAAGAAGAGAAAAAAAAGTGGGGACAGAAAATGAACATGCTCAAAACCGAAATGGAAGACATGCTGAAAGAGAAATACCATGTTCTCCATTTCGAGAAAGAAAAGAGAAAACCACTCGATATCACCTTACCGGGGAAAAAGCAGTGGACTGGAACCTTTCACCCCGTGCTTATCGTTCGGGATCAGATTCTTGCCATATTTCGGAGCTTTGGTTTTCGAGTAGAGAGCGGACCGGAGATTGAAAGTGATTTTTACAATTTCGAAGCCCTCAATATTTCCTCTGACCATCCTGCTCGAGATGATCAAGATTCTTTTTATCTGAACGAAAAATGGCTTTTGAGAACCCACACCTCTCCAGCTCAAATCCGGACCATGCAAAAGCTTACTCCGCCGTTCAAGGCTGTCGTTCCTGGTCGCTGTTATCGTCGTGATGCCTTCGATGCTACCCATAGTCCCATGTTTCATCAAATTGAGGGATTAGTCGTCGCACCGGGTATAAGTATGGGAGACCTCAAAGGAACAATTGAGGCATTCGTACATCGTTTTTTTGGTAAAGAGCGAAGAACACGTTTTCGTCCAAGTTATTTTCCTTTTACCGAACCGAGTGCTGAGGTGGATGTTTCTTGTGGCGTATGTTGGGGAGAAGGTTGTCGGGCTTGCGGACACACCGGCTGGTTAGAGATCATGGGAGCCGGCTTAGTACACCCTCAGGTCTTTCTCAACGTGGGATACGATCCCGAGGTCGTTCAAGGTTTCGCCTTTGGTATGGGCATAGAGAGGATTGCCATGTTGAAGTTCGGTGTTACCGATATTCGGTGGTTTTTGGAAAATGATGTAGCATTTTTAGAACAATTCAAAACCTTGCGATAGGAGTATATCATGAAGATCGCTTATTCCATCTTAAAGCGTTTTCTGAAAGGTTTGGGATTGTCTTCTTACGAGCTTGCCGACCTCCTTATTCACCAAGGCCTCGTAGTGGAAAGAGTCTGGGGAATGGAAGAAATTTTTGCCCTTCCCATTTTTTCTGCTCTCGTCGAAGAAAGAAGAGATAAGCTTGGTTACACAGAGTGCTTAGTCACCTTCCAAGATAAAACCTTTTCCGTGGCGGTGGAAAAATGGGGGGCTCCCTCGCCAGGGGACAAAGTGCTTATCACTTTTAAAAATGGAATTCCCCATTTTTCTCCATCTCGAGGAGAAGAGAAAAGGGGACTCTTGCCTTTCTTGCTCACTCTCCCAGAAAATTTTCCCGCAGGAGAGGACGTTTCCGAAGCCCTCTTGGGAGAAGATTGTGTTCTGGATCTCGAGATAACTTCTAATCGAGGTGATTGTCTTTCAATCATCGGAATCGCCAGAGAGGTTGCTGCAAAACTTGATTTAGACTGGGGATATCCTGCAAATTGTTACCATGAAGATGATAGTTCCGTTACTTTTTCTCTCTACGACGAAGCACTGGATTTGTGTCCCTATTATACCGGAAAGCTTATCACTCATATCGAGATTCGTCCTTCTTCCTGGCCAATGGCAAAAGATCTGTACCTTTTGGGGTTGCGTCCTATTAATAACGTGGTCGATGCTACCAATTTGGTGATGATGGAAACAGGCCAACCCTTGCATGCCTTTGATGCTTCCAAGATCAGGAATAAGACCGTCGTAGTTCGCCGTGCCCGAAGTGGAGAAAAATTGATAACCATCGATGGTGTAGAACGAGTGCTCTCAAAAGAGATGTTGGTCATTGCTGACGATTCTTCACCCATTGCTTTAGCAGGAATCATGGGAGGCGAAAACACTGAGGTATCTCCTCTCACGGAGACAGTCTTTTTGGAGTCGGCAATCTTTGACCGGGTATCGGTGAGAAGAACCTCTAAGCTTCTGGGGTTACGAACCGAGGCATCAGCGCGCTTCGAACGGGGAGTAGATCCAGAGAGAGTAAAATACGCTTCGGAAAGAGTTTTGTCTTTGCTCTCCCAGGAAGGAGAAATGACCGTTGCCAAGGCTTGGTTTATAGCCGGGGAACCACCACAAACCGAGCGGAGCATAGTGGTTTCTTGTCAAAAGGCGAGGGAAGTTTTGAATTGTTCCATTGAAAAGGAACAAATGATGAAAATTCTCGGAAGGTTGGGCTTCGGGGTCACTCCTTCCCAGCACGATCAAATGATTGTCGATGTTCCCAGTTTTCGGTCCGACGTATCACTCCCCATCGATATTATAGAAGAAATTGGGAGAATTAACGGGTATGGCGCCATTTCTTCCCGTTTCCCCACTTTTCCCTTCGATCCAGGTAATGAAGAGGAAGAAGATCACTTGGAACAAACGATCAGGAATTTTCTCGTGAACCGGGGGTACAAGGAAATTGTTACTCTCTCGCTCATAAACCCCAAAACGGTACAAGAATTAGGGATTGAAGACGACCAAATAATTACCATCAAAAATCCTTTATCGCAAGAACATTCGATGCTCCGATCGCAGTTACTCGTTTCTTTTCTTGAGGTGCTTCGCTTAAATATGGTTCGAGAGAGAAACCACTTTGGTATTTTCGAAGTGAGCAAGGTCTTTTCCCCTGCTCCTAATGGTGAGCAATCCTGGAAGGAAGAGAAACATTTGGGAATAGCTCTCTGTGGGTCTCTCTTTCCCCCTCTTTGGTCCAAAGGTCTCCAGGTAGATCTCTATGTCTTAAAGGGCCTTATAGAGGAAATGATAGACATTATCGGTCTTCATTCCCAGCAAGTTATTTTTTCCTACCCTGAAGAGGAGATGGCCGGTTTCAGTAAAGTGGGCGCCTTTATACTGAAAGACCCACAAGGAAATCGGTTAGGTTGGGGGGGCCAATTGGAGGAAAAACTCCTTTGGAAGTTGGACATACGAGAGGAAATATACTATGCAGAACTTCGAGTAGAAGAAATATTCCGCCTCTCAGGAAAGAAAGTACTGCAGGTGCAAGAAATCAACGTATTTCCCTCGACTACTCGGGATATCTCTTTGATCGTTGACCAAACCATAACTTGGGGACAAATCGAAGCAGTTCTCTATGAAAGCGTTCGTGAGCACCAAATGGATGTAGAAGACATTGGTGTTTTCGACCTCTTTGAAGGAGAAAGTCTCCCCCCTGATAAAAAGAGCATTACTTTTCGCGTAGTTTTTCGCTCTCCACGGAAAACCTTAAGTGATGTAGAAGTAGAGTACTGGGTGAGTGAAATGAAGAAAAAATTAAAAGATATGAGAGGGGTATATCTCCGGGAGGAATTTTTCCATTCTTGACCACTGATTGGTATGCCATTTTTGGTGTCGTTTTGGTAGTGATAAATGTCATCAGAAGTTCAATACGTGGTTTCAGTAAGGAGTTTTTGGTGTTTACCGGCCTCGTTATTGGACTTTTCGTAGGGCTATTGTATTATCCTCTCATCGGCGATTTCTTGAATCAGTTCTTAGGATGGCAGGAATCTTGGATTACCAGCCTCATTGGGTTTTTAGGTATCTTTCTCCCCATCGTTATTTTCGCTTCTTGGATAGGAATGCTTTTTCGCAAGGTTTTCGAGCGATTTGACATTGTGTGGATTGATGCCGTACTTGGATTTTTCATGGGTATTATAAAAGGAATCTTTTGGATTATAGTCATCACTTTGTTCATTACTAATTTCTCCTATCTCCAGTTTCTCAATGGCTACATTGCCCAATCCCGTTTCTACCATGATATTACCCTTCCCGTCATAACTTACCTCAGCGATTTTACAGGTCGTTTTCCGCAAGCAACCTTCCTTTATCACATCCTGAAAAAAGGAATGTTAACCGAAGATGTTCACTTCCGAAGTTTTGAAGGGCTTTGAATTTGATAAAATTACCGAGCGCCTTAACAGTTTCTTCTTCTGTCCGGCAACACGAGAATACGAAGAGATACGTCCTTCCTTTTCTCCCTCAGAAATTACCCTCAATGTACAGAAAACCACAGAATTTCAGGAAATGACCCAATTCGATGGAGCTCTGACCCTCGATGGTTTATCCGACCTCCGTCCATTGTTGAGGGTCCTTGCTGTTTCTGGATCAATGCTCAAAGCGGAGGACCTACTGCAACTTGGGAAATTTTTGTTCCTTTGCGAAGAGGCCGAGCGGTTTTGCAGTGAGCGGAAGATTCGTGAAAAATACCCTACTCTTTGGGAAAACTGCTTTCGAGTGGTAAGAGGATTTCCTACCCTGCGAAAAAAGATAGAAAGAATTATCGCTCCTGACGGATCTATTCTGGACACGGCAAGCGACACCCTTTACCAACTCCGTCGAAAAATACGCCTTACCAATGAGCGGATCGAGGAAGTTTTAAACGGTGTTCTCCAAAACCCTCGTATTGTTCCCTTGCTTCAAGAAAGGATATATACCGTACGGAAAGGTCGTTATGTTATACCGGTAAAATCCCAACACCGACACGCTATAGACGGAGTAATTGTCGATTACTCCTCAAGTGGCTCTACGGTTTTTGTCGAGCCTAAGGCGATCGTGAAATTAGATAACGAACTGGAGCTCCTCAATTTTCTCCAAGAAGAGGAAATCACGAAAATCCTTCGTCAAATCACTGCAGAAATAAGACTCGCGATCCATGATCTCGAGCAGGTTTTTCTCGCCCTCCTCCATCTGGATCTCCTGCAAGCAAAGGTAAGGTTGGGAAAAACGTGGGAAGGAGTCATTCCTCGGGTGGGGGGAGAACAGTTAGTCATCCGTGGGGGACATCATCCACTCCTTGGCAAAAAAGCCGTCCCTTTTGATTTAACCCTCTCTCCCAGGGAAAAAATCTTGGTGGTGAGTGGACCGAACGCAGGAGGGAAAACTGTTCTCCTCAAGAGTTTAGCTCTCATCGTGACCCTGACCTTTTGCGGCATTCCTGCTCCCCTCCAAGTAGGATCGATGATCCCTTTCTACGGAGATATGGTAGTAGATATCGGAGATCATCAAGACCTGGAGAATGAACTGAGTACTTTTACCTCGCGCATTTGGCATCTATCGCAAGCGTTGCAAAAAGATTGCTCATCTACCCTTTTTCTTATCGATGAACTTGGCTCAGGGACCGATCCGAACGAAGGTACGGCCCTGGCTATTGCCACTCTACGGTACCTGAGGGAAAGAGGAGCAACCTGCATCGTGACTACTCATTTACCCATTCTGAAGTATCGAGCTTTGCACGAAATGGGGGTAGGAGTGGCTTCTTTGGCGATCAACCCCGACACCCTCGAGCCAACGTACCAACTGGTGTTAGGAGAAATAGGAGCAAGTTATGGTATCCAAATTGCCCAAAGAGTCGGATTGCCAGAGGAAGTGGTCAACGAAGCTCGCTCCTTACTGAACGAGGCAGAGATTCAACTCAACGAACTCCTCGTTACCTTAGCACAAAAAAAGAATGTTCTCAATGCTATGGTTGCTGAAGTGAGAGAGCAGGCACAAGAATTAGCAAGAAAAGAACAAGAACTCACCGCAAAAAGTACTGAACTCAAACACAGAGAAAAAGTTTTGCTCAAGGAATTCAAACAGCAGTTGGAACAGTATCTCTACCAAACCAAAAAAGAAATTGCTGAAATAATCGGTCGCCTGAGAAAGGAGAACCGTCTCGATGAAGAAGAATATAGCCACTTAAAGAAAAAAATCTTTGAGAAAGAACACGACTTACAAGCTTTAATACCCCAAGAACGGTTACAGGAAGACGCCTCTCTCTTGCTGCCGGAAATTCGTGAGGGAGATGTGGTCATGGTCGATTTTTTGAAACAGGCAGGAACGGTCGTTTCCGTGAACGAGAAAAAAGGAGAAGCTTGGGTCAACCTTGGAGGCAGAAGAGTCAAGGTTCCTTTGCTATCTTTACAGAAAACCGAGGAGCCTCAAAAAGTCTTGGTACCTACTTTCCATTTCTCTTCCCCCAATGCCTCTCGGGTAAAGGGCGAAATAGAAATTCGATCACTCACTAAGGAGGAAGCTTTAGAGAAACTCGATCATTACTTCGACCAAGTTCTCCTCGCCGGATGGAAAACAGTATACGTCATTCACGGAAAGGGAGAAGGCGTATTACGAGAACTCACCCATGAATTTCTGCGTAATCACCCTGCAGTAGAAAGTTTTCGTTTAGGATATCCAGAAGAAGGAGGATTAGGAGTAACGGTGGTCACGTTGAAGGGGTAAAGTTACTGCTTCGGACAAGAAATACAAACCCCCTGGGGGACTCTTCCTCTCTTAAAGGGGAGCACCACTGTTTGACAAGAATCGGAGGGGAGAAGTCCGGTTTTGGAGCAAACTTCAGTTTCTACCACGTTTTCCGGTCGAGAAAAATCATGTACGGGTATATCCTTGAGTGCCTCTTTCATAACCTTGGCAAAAAGAGGAGCGGCAATAATCCCACCCGTCTTTTGTGATCCGAGCGGAGTTCGATCATCGTTTCCCAAATATATTCCACAAACGAGGTCGGGGTTAAAGCCTATAAACCAAGCGTCGATGAAATCCTCGGTGGTACCTGTTTTTCCTCCCGCCGGTCTTCCGATATTCGCACGTTTTCCAGTGCCCCGCTCAATCACTCCTTGAAGTAATCTGGCCATAATATAAGCAGTATCGGGGGAGAGGACTTGATGGAGTACCGGCTTCTTCTCATAGAGGATTTGTCCCTTCATATCTTCTACTCGAAGAATGGCAATGGGTTCGGGAACCATGCCCTGATTGGCAAAAGCACTGTAAGCATTGGTCAATTCGAGTAAATTCACCTCCGAAGTGCCTAACGCTAAGGAAAGGTCTCGACGGAGCTGACTTTTAATGCCCATTCTTCGGGCATAGGTGATCACTTTGTCAATACCGGTCCCTTGGAGAAGCTTAATACCAATGATATTTACCGAACCTTCCAGCGCTTCCCGTAACGTAATGGGACCGCGAAATTTCCGTTCGTAGTTTTCCGGTTTCCATCCATTTGGGAAAACCAAGGGTTCATCGACCAGAACATCGCTGAGGGTAAATCCACTGTCAATACTCGCGGCATAGATAAAAGGCTTGAAGGTTGAACCGGGTTGACGATAAGCCTGTGTGGCCCGATTAAATTTACTCTCTTCGTAGTTCTTCCCTCCCACCATCGCTTTGATATAACCACTCTGAGGGTCAATACAGATAATGCCACCTTCATATCCGCTTCCTTGCAGCGCTTCATTGGCTACCTTTTGAATATCCTTATCCAAGGTGGTATATATTTTGAGTCCCCCGCTGAAAATGGTACGTTCATCGAAATTTTCTCCTAACTCTTTGAGTAAGTAGTCTACAAAGTGAGGTGCAAGCGAAGGATTCTTTTCTAATCCAGAGAGAACAATGGGTGTGGCCAAAGCTTTTTGCACATCTTCCTCGGTAATAAACCCAAGCATCCTCATGCGTTGCAAAACTCTTTTCTGTTGCCTCTGGGCGACTTGAAAGTTAACGTAAGGAGAAAAATTGCTTGGTGAACGAGCGATACCAACGAGCATGGCGATCTCGGCTAAATTCAAGTCGTGCAATTCTTTTCCGAAATATGTTTTAGCCGCTGTCTTGACGCCATACACTCCATGTCCCAAGTAAATTTGATTGAGATACGCTTCGAAAATTTGTTCTTTCGTGTATTTCCGTTCTAAGGTGAGGGAAAGAAAGATTTCCTTAATCTTTCGATCCCAGACCTGCTTGGGGGTAAGAAACCGGCTTCGCGAGAGTTGTTGAGTAATGGTGCTCGCCCCTTCTACAATTTCTAAATTGATTAAGTCTTGCCAGAGAGCTCTCAGAATCCCTTGGAAATCAATTCCCGGGTGTGAGTAGAAGCGTTGGTCTTCGCTCGCCAAAAAAGCTTTCTTCAGCAAATCCGGTACTTCCGCAAATGCTACGTAATCTCTTCTTTCCGTAAAGAGTTCTCCAATGAGTCTTCCTTTCACATCATAAATTCGACTGGTGAGCGAAGGGGTGAGGTCTTCGAGTTGACTCGAGGTAGCCTTAAGATCCTGGAGAAAGAGGACAAAGAGGAAAAGAAAAGCGAGTGCCCCCACCATGAGTCCTCCGGTGAAAGCATAAACGTAAAAATTTTTACCTTTCACTCTCGTTTTTCCTCTGTTTATCCTTTTCATCTCGTGAATATTCCTTATAATGATAGTGATCGAGTATGGTATGGTACCATAAAATATTTCCAAAGAAAACCCATCAACTGACAAGAACGGCATTGGTTGGGGGATGTTACTTTCTTCTCACTGTTCTCCCGCCTTTTTATTCCTTGGCCTATGGCCCAATACAAGTTCGGGTAGCTGAGGCTTTAACGGTCCTCCCCTTTCTCTTCCCTGAAGCTACTTGGGGATTGACCATCGGATGTTTAGTTGCTAACTGCATGGGAAGCGTAGGCATTATCGACTGCATCTTTGGCCCACTTTGTACCTTTATTGCCGGATACCTTACTTCGCGCGTTTCCCGTCCTTTTTGGGCACCTCTCCCCCCGGTTCTTGTGAATGCTTTCGGTGTATCAATATACCTTTCTCTTTTGTTTCATGTTCCGTATCTCTACACGGTATTGTATGTTATGCTTGGCGAAATCATTGCCTGTTATGGATTGGGACTTTTACTTCTTACCGCATTACACAAAGCGAACTTATGGAAAGGAGTGAAGCAGAATTGGGCTTTGAAGAGCAAATAGCAAGAGATATAGAGGTTATCCAAAGGGGAAGTGAAGAACTCATCAGCAAGGAAGATTTATACAGAAAATTAGAACGTTACTATCTCCAAGGAAAAAAATTGATCGTTAAAGAAGGTTTCGATCCCAGCGCTCCCGATCTCCATCTCGGACACACTGTCACCTTGAGAAAACTTCGCCAGTTCCAAGATTTGGGCCACGAAGTAGTGTTTCTCATCGGAGATTTCACGGGAATGATTGGTGATCCCACTGGAAAGAAAGAAACTCGGCCTCAATTGACGGAAGAAGACGTGAAAAAGAATGCCGAGACTTATGCCGAACAAGTATTTCGCATTCTCGACCCAAGTCGCACTCGGATAGAATTTAATAGTAAATGGCTGAGTCGACTCACTCTTCGTGATTTAGTGCAACTTACTTCCCGCTTAACTGTGGCTCGCATTTTAGCCAGAGAAGATTTTAACAAGCGTTTCACCTCTGGGAAACCCATCGGTCTCCATGAGTTCCTCTATCCCCTTATGCAGGGATACGATTCGATTGCCCTCCAAGCCGATGTTGAGCTCGGCGGAAGCGATCAACTCTTCAATCTGCTCGTCGGGAGAGACCTGCAACGAGAGTTTGGACAAGAACCCCAAGTAGTGCTAACCATGCCCCTCCTTGAGGGAATCGATGGAGTGGAAAAAATGAGCAAAAGCTTAGGAAACTATATCGGGGTTAAGGAACCACCCTTTCCCATGTTTGGGAAAATTATGTCTATTCCTGATTTCCTCATTGAGAAGTACTTCGTTCTCCTTACCGATGTTTCTTTAGCAGAAATCGAGAGAGCAAAAAGAGAGCATAACGCAGGAGTTTTACATCCTAAGGATTGGAAGGAACAACTCGCTTTTGAGATTGTAAAAATCTACCATGGGCAGGAAGAGGCTAAAAAAGCCCAGGAAGACTTTGAAAAAGCTTTTGGTCAAAGGGGCATTCCTGAAAGCGCCCAAGACCTCATCATCTCCGCCACGGAACTCAAGGAAGGGAAAATGTGGATCTTAAGGCTTCTCCAAAAAACGAGCGTTCCTCAATCAAATAGTGAAGCAAGGAGGCTTGTTGAGCAGGGGAGCGTTTATCTTGACGGCAAGAGAATTCAGGAAGTGAACTGCGACGTTCCCCTCCAAAACGGAAGCTTCCTCAAAATCGGTAAGAAAGCATTCTTTCGTATTCAAGTGATATAAGGATTGGTTTGCAATCCCTTTTGATTTCGATTAAAATAGTTTATTGTATACGGTGCATCAACAAAGAGTGGGAATAAACCCACTCTTTGTTGTTTATGGATTCGGAGGAGTCCGATGAGTAGAGAAATTTTTGTCGCTATTGAACAAATAGAGAAAACCAAGGGTATTTCTAAGGAAACCCTACAAAAAGCTATAGAGACTGCTTTGCTTTCTGCTTATCGCAAAAATTTTAAGAGTTCCCACAAGGGGATTTCTGTAATCCTGGACTCCCAAAGCGGAGCCATTCGGGTATTAGCCAAGAAAACCGTGGTAGAAAAATTACGAGATTCAACGACAGAAATCTTACAAGAAGATGCAAAGAGATTAGGGATTCACGCCAACGTTGGTGATTCCATTGAAATAGAGGTAACTCCAAAGGATTTTGGAAGAATTGCGGCACAGACTGCGAAACAAGTCATATTGCAACGCATCCGGGAAGCAGAGCGGGACCGGATTTACGAAGAGTTCACCGAAAGGGAGGGAGAGATCATTACCGGCATTATCAGCCGCAAAGAGGGGCGTAATCTCATCGTTGATTTGGGAAGAATTGAGGGGATCTTGCCTTCTCAAGAACAAGTCCCCAGCGAAGAGTATAAAACCGGAAACCGAATGAAGTTTTTCATAGTAGAAGTGAAGAAAACCAACAAAGGGCCTAAAATTACCCTTTCTCGTACCCATCCCAGCCTGGTGAAGAGGCTTTTTGAACTCGAGGTTCCTGAAGTTCAGGAGGGGTGGGTGGATGTGGTTGCCATTGCTCGAGAACCAGGAGTCCGAAGCAAAGTAGCGGTAGAGAGCCGCAATGAGAAAATTGACCCGGTTGGGTCGTGTATTGGGAATCGTGGTTCCCGGGTCAGAAACATTATCGAAGAGCTTCGGGGAGAAAAAATAGATATTATCCATTGGCATAACGACCCTCGCATCTTGATCGCCGAGGCACTCAAACCAGCCGAAGTTCTAAGTGTAACACTTGACGAAGAGAGTAAGACTGCCCAGGTTATTGTGCCTATAGATCAACTTTCTTTAGCTATTGGCAAAGATGGGCAGAATGCTCGTTTAACTGCTCGAATGAGTGGGTGGCGTATCGATATTAAGGGGGGACGTGGTGAGGAGCAAAAATGAAAAAAGTTCCCATCCGTATGTGTACAGGGTGTAAGGAGAGAAAAGAGAAGAAAGCCCTTATTCGCATTGTCAAAACAACCCAGGGGAACATCGAAATTGATCCTACTGGAAAGAAATCGGGACGAGGGGCCTACGTATGCCCCCGCATAGAATGTATAGAAAGTCTCAAGCGGAAGGATTTATCGTTAGCTTTTAAGGTGAATATTGAGGAAGAAGAATTTTTCACCTTGAAAGAATTGCTGTTCGCGTATCTAGAAAACTCGTCAAAAGGAGGCTCGAGATGACGAAGATAAGGATTTACAAGGTCGCCGAACGGTTAGGGATTCCAGCTCATGAAGTTATAGAGATGCTCCGAGAATTAGGTGCCGAGGCGAAAAATCACATGAGCAGTGTTGATGAAGATCTCATAGAGCTTTTACAGGAGGAATTGAGCTACCGTAAGAAACAAGAAGAGGAAGTGAGGAAAAAGAAAGAGAAAACTCTTTACTTCGAAAGCGTGCCTACCTTACGAGAAATTGCCAAACTGTTTAACGAGGAAATTGAAGATGTTATCCTTCGGCTTGCCGATTGGAACATTGTCGCCGATTTGAAAAAACCCTTGCCCCCCTTGGTGGTAGAAAGACTGGCCCGGGAGAAAGGTTGGGAGGTAGAGTGGAGAGAGGGTTTACGCAGGGAAGCTATTGAAGCTCAAGAAGAGGAACGATTCCCCCGCCCCCCGGTCGTGACCATTTTAGGCCATGTCGATCATGGGAAAACTACCTTGCTTGACGCTATTCGGCACTCTAAGGTCGCTGACTCTGAATTCGGGGGAATAACCCAACGGATTGGTGCTTACCAAGTAGAAGTAAATGGCAAAAAGATCACCTTCATCGATACGCCAGGTCACGAAGCTTTTACCTCCATGCGAGCTCGAGGAGCCCAGGTAACCGATATTGCCATTTTAGTTGTTGCCGCAGATGATGGTGTTATGCCCCAAACCATAGAGGCCATTCAACATGTGAAGGCAGCGGATGTGCCTATCATCGTAGTGATGAATAAAATTGATAAACCGGCTGCGAACCAGGAACGGGTGAAACAGCAACTTGCCGAACAAGGGTTAATCCCTGAAGAATGGGGAGGGGAAACAATTTTTGTTCCGGTCTCTGCCTTGCAGAGAAAAGGCATTAGTGAACTTCTGGAGATGATTCTCCTGCAAGCGGAAATTTTAGAACTCAAAGCAAGGCACCGTGGATATGCTACCGGATGGGTTATCGAATCCCGTTTAGATCGAGGTAAAGGTCCAGTAGCAACGGTGATCGTGCAGGAAGGCATACTTCGGGTAAGTGATTACTTTGTAGCCGGTACAAGTTGGGGGAAAGTAAGGAGCCTCTTTGACGATCTCAACCGTCCGATTCGAGAGGCCTATCCATCTATGCCCGTGGAAGTGGTCGGTTTCTCTGATCTCCCTTCTCCCGGAACGAAACTCATGGTGGTTGGAGAAGAGAAAATCGCCTATCTCATTTCAGAACGAAGAAAAGAACAAGAGAAGGAAAATGCCCTTAAGGGGATAGGGAAACGTACCCTTTCCTTAGAAGAGTTGCTTTCACCCGATGCAACGGGCCTTCGCGAGCTCAATCTTCTTCTCAAAGCGGATTTTCAAGGGTCTCTTGAAGCTATCGAAAGAGCTATCGCTCAATTGCAAAATGAAAACGTGAGAATCAACTTTCTTTTTAAAGGGGTGGGAAATATTAGTGAGGCCGATGTCATGTTAGCCTCTGCTTCTAAGGGGATTATCGTAGGATTCAATGTGAAATTGCCCAACGAAGTTGCCAAGGTAGCACATCGAGAAGGAATAGAAGTACGTCTCTATCGGGTCATTTATGACCTCATTGATGATATGGATAAGGCCATTCAAGGAATGTTAGAACCGAAAAAGGTAGAAGAAATCTTAGGAAGACTTGAAGTCCGCGCTCTATTTAAAATTAGTCGAGCAGGTGTGATAGCAGGATGTTACGTGACTCAAGGGAAAATTGAAAGGGGAGCGTTGATAAGGATATGGAGAGGCAAGGAAATAATTCGGGAAAACGTAAAAATTGCCTCTTTGAAAAGATTTAAGGAAGACGTCAAAGAAGTAATGCAAGGATATGAATGTGGTGTGGGGCTTGAGGGATTTGACGCCTTTGCAGAGGGTGACATCTTGGAGGCATATGTTATTCGCGAAGAAAGATGAGGATTGGTGTCTGTCGAATTGAGCTTTTTATCAGTAGTAGTTTTTCTCTGAAAGACAAAAGGCGAATTATGAACTCTGTGAAGCAGAGACTTCGAAACCGTTTCAACGTCTCGGTGATTGAAATACCCATCGATGCTCAGTGGAAAAGAGGAAGCTTAGGGATTTCTTGTGTTGGATTGGATGAGAGGAGCGTGCAGTCGCTCATGGACCAAGTGGTGCGGTTCATGGAAGATGACGATCGTTTTGAGGTAAGCGAGCTTACCGTGGATATCTTCTGAAAGTGTGGTGAGTAACATGAAAGAGCAAAGACCCAAGCGAGTTGCCGAACTCATTAAAAGAGAGGTTTCGCAAATTCTCTTATCCAAGATTGAAGACCCTCGCCTGAAGCGATTCACCATTACTCGAGTTGAGGTGTCATCAGATATTGGACAGGCAAAAATCTTCATCAGTTTCGAGGAGGATGACGAAAAAGGAGAAAGGATGAAAGTCCTTCACAAAGCTACCGGATTCGTCAAAGCCGAGTTGGCTCGAAGGATCCGCATTAAATTCATGCCGGAGATTACTTTTGTTGCTGATAATGCTTTCCAAAAAGCTTTTCAAGTAGTTGCCTTACTCAATAGAATGGAAAAGGAAGATCACCGTGGATAAAGACCTTGCTCGCCTCATTGAGGTTATGAAAGCACGCCAAAGGTTTGTCGTTACCTCCCATCATAATATAGATGGTGATGGAATTGGTACCTTGTTGTCTTTTTATTTCTTGTTAACCTCTCTGGGGAAAGAAGCAGTAATGATGAACGACGGTAACATACCTTATTTCTACCAATTTTTACCGGAAGTGGAAAAAATCATCTCTTATCAGAATTTCCTCGCCCTCTATCCAGATTACCATACCACTTTCGATGCACTCGTGGTGGTGGACTGCTCAAACCTCGCCCGACTGGGAAAGGCGGAAGAAATAGCTCAAGGTTTTTCTCTGGTGATTAATGTGGACCATCACCCCGATAACTCTCGTTTTGGAACCATAAATTGGATCGCTTCGGAAGCTTCGTCAACGCTTCTTGTGTATACCCTTTTTAAGGAGCTGAAGATCCCCCTCAATCAAAAAGTTGCTACCACCATTATGAATGGACTCATTTCCGATACCGGTGGTTTTACCTTTGTTGCCCTTGACCGCAGGATGCTTCTCATAGTAGAGGATTTGATTCGAGCAGGTGCTCGAACCTCGGAAATTATGCACCACAATTTCCGCTGTCGGAGAATAGAAGCCCTGAAGCTCTTGGGAAAAGCTCTGGAACGCCTCACTTACGATAGCGAGTTGGGCGTATCTTTCACCTATATCACGCAAGAAGACTTTCAAGCCTACGATGCACGTGAGGAAGATACCGAGGGGATTGTCGACTACGGTCTCTACATTCCCGGAGCAGAAATTGCTGTTCTCTTTAAGGAAATTGGACGAGAAGAATTTAAAGTGAGCCTGCGTGCCCAAAGAGAACGCGAAGTTATCTCCATTGCGCACCATTTTGGAGGAGGAGGGCACTTCAAAGCAGCAGGTTTCAAAATCAGGGGAGATCTGCAAGCGGTGATCCAAAAGGTCATGCAGTATATTCAATATGCTTCCCAGCAGAAAATCGTAGCTCATTAGTGGAAAGGAACCCATGGTAGGAGGAGTATTGAACATTTATAAGCCGGTTGGGGTTACCTCGACTCGGGTTGTAGAACGAATACGTTCCATTCTCAAAACGAAAGCCGGACATACAGGAACCTTAGACCCTTTCGCCCGAGGGGTAATACTGGTATGCTGGGGGAAAGCAACTCGTTTCGCTTCTTTCTTCCAAGGCTTGGACAAAGTGTACCGAGCTTGGATTCGCTTCGGCATGACCACCAATACCTATGACGTGTATGGAAAGATAGAGAAGTGGCATAGCGGTAGCCTTGAAAAAGAACAACTTCTCCCTGTGCTTGCGAAATACCACGGAAAACTGACCCAAAGGATTCCCTGTTTCTCTGCTTCTAAATATAAGGGGAAGCCTCTCTATCAATACGCTCGCCAAGATATATCCGTTCCGGTGATGAGCAAAGAGATAGAGATATATTCCATAGAAGTTCTGCAATGGGAGGAGGGCGAATTTGGAAGCATCGAGTTACGTATTCATTGTACGAGTGGAACGTATATCCGGAGTTTAGCGTTTGAACTGGGGGAAGAAACAGGTTTAGGAGCCTATCTCTTTTCCTTATGTCGCGAAAGAGTTGGAAACTTCTCCCTCAGTGAGAGTATAGATGTTTTTCGACCCGGAATAGAACCAGAGCGGCTTCTCCGGAAGTCTCTATCGGTTGACCAGGCTCTCTATTGGATTCCTTCTCTCTCTCTTAACGAGGAGGAAACGAGACGATTTCGGCAGGGGAATGCGGTATCCTATTCCCATTTTCTCACTGAAAGCTGGATGAAAGTGTATCATCAAAACGTTTTTTTAGGTTTGGGGAAAATGACTTACTCTGGAGTTTTACAACCCAAAATCGTTATAGGATGAAACCCATGCTCTTCACTCGGGGATGGAAGAACAACCAAAAAAAGATACTTGTTCTCGGCTTCTTTGACGGTCTTCACCGGGGACATCAAAAAGTTCTCAAAGAGGCTTATGATGCTGTCTTGAAAAGACACTTAACCTGCGAGGTTATAACTCTCTATCCCCATCCAGAAAATTTTTTTGCTGGGAAACGAAACTATCCTATCAAATATCTGACTACTTATGGCGAAAAGTATTCTCTTCTCAAACGTTTTTTTCCTGGTATGTCTCTCCGTTTCATTCGTTTTGCCCGTTCGTTGCAACTCACTCCACCACCAAAGTTTTTGGAACACATCTTTGAAGAACTCCATCCCCACATGATATTCATCGGAGAGAACTTTCGTTTCGGCCGTGAAGCCAAAGGAGATGCCCAATTCTTGCGACAATATTTCCAAAAAGAGGGAGTCGAAGTTGTCATCGTACCTCCTTTGAAGGAGGGTGATTTGTGTATCTCGAGTTCCACCATTCGCGAACTCATCACTCGGGGTGATCTCTTGTCGGCTAATCGTCTCTTGGGATATCCATTTACCTTCATAGGGAGGGTGCGCAAAGGAAAGCAATTGGCGAGTCGATTGGGTTTTCCCACTGCTAACCTCTACCCCTCTCGGAGTAAAATCTTGCCTCCTTACGGGGTCTATATCACTCAAGTCTGGTGGTCGGAAAATATGTGTGGATTTCCCGCCCTCACCTATATCGGTTGTAAACCCACCTTCGGAAGACATCGTCAAGTTGTGGAGACGTTCATTCCGTCTTTAAATTCTGTCAATCTCTACGAGAAAAGATTAATCGTTCAATTAGTCGCCTTTATGAGGGGAGAGCGAGTGTTTTCTTCTCCTCAGGAACTGAAGAAACAAATTGATCTTGATATCGAAGCTTTTCAACAATATTTACAGGGCAAGAACAGTGTGATAAACTACCCGTTGAACGCTATAGTGGAGGTGTAGAAAGAATTGACACTCACGAAGGAGAAGAAAAGAGAAATCATAGAACAGTTCAAAATTCATAGCGAAGATACTGGTTCACCGGAAGTACAAATCGCTCTCCTCACTGCTCGAGTAAAGGAGCTCACTGAACACCTGAAGAAGCACCCTAAGGATTTTCATTCCCGTAGAGGGCTTTTTATGATGGTAGGTCAAAGGAGGAGACTTCTCAACTATCTTCGCAAACACCATTTGGATCGTTACTACGCTATTTTAGAAAAATTGGGCTTGAGGAAGTAAAAGGAGGTTGTCAACCATAGAACGAAATTGGGAGATCTATTTCGGTGAAGAGCCCCTCATCATCGAGACCGGAAAATTAGCAAAGCAAGCAGGAGGGGCTGTTACCGTTCGTTATGGCGATACGGTTGTCTTAGTTACCGCTACAACCAGCACAGAAACGCGAGAAGAGATTGATTTTACGCCTCTCTCGGTAGAATTTGAAGAGCGTTTTTACGCGGCGGGAAAAATTCCCGGTGGCTTTATTAAAAGAGAAGGTAAACCCAGAGTAGCAGCGATATTGAGCGCACGGTTGATTGACCGTTCCATAAGACCGATTTTCCCGGAATTTTTCCGTAATGAAGTTCAGATAGTGGTAACGGTCCTTTCAGTTGATGAAACCCATCCCCCCGATGTCATCTCCATCATCGGAGCCTCTCTTGCTTTAGGAATCTCGGAGATTCCCTTCGATGGACCAGTAGGTGCTTGTCGAATGGGTTTAGCAGGAGAAAGGTTCCTTGTCAATCCCACCTTAGATGTACTAGCTACCAGCCGAATGGATATGGTACTTGCTGGAACCGACGAGGGAATCACCATGATTGAAGCTGGTGCCAAGGGAGTTCGTGAAAAAGAAATAGAAGAAGCAATGAGATTAGGATACCAAGAAATCCAAAAAATCATTGCTGAGCAACGAGAGATCATCCAACAAGTAGGAAAGCCTAAAATCGAGGTACTCTTTCCTGAATCTTGGGAAAATGTTTGGGAATGGCTTTTAGAAGATTATCAGACAGAAATCAAAAAGCGGATTGCTATCCCGGATAAAGCGACTCGTGAGGCAGAGATGAAGCTTCTCCTCACCAAAGCTAAAGAGGAAGGCGAAGCAAAATTCGGGGCTCTTCCTTGGCTGAGCATAGCGTGGGAAAAGTTATTAAAAGAGGAAATACGTACTCTTATCCTTACCACAGGACAGAGACAAGACGGGAGAACTCCTCAAGAAATCCGACCCATCACCTGTGAAGTGGGATTCTTACCTCGCACTCACGGTTCCAGTCTCTTTGGCCGCGGACAAACCCAGGCTCTTGTAATTACCACCTTAGGAGCCAAAAGTGAGGAACAGAGAGTCGACGGTTTACAGGAAGAAGAGGCAAAACGGTTCATGTTGCATTACAATTTCCCCCCCTACAGTACCGGTGAGGTGCGTCCTCTCCGAGGTCCAGGGCGAAGAGAAATTGGGCACGGCGCATTGGCAGAAAGAGCTTTGGAGTGCTTCATTCCTTCGGAAGAGGATTTTCCATACACCATTCGCGTGGTCTCGGAAATCTTGGAATCGAACGGCTCGTCTTCCATGGCTACCGTGTGTGGTGGGAGCTTGTCTCTCATGGATGCAGGGGTACCCGTGAAGGCAGCTTGTGCCGGCTTATCCATTGGATTGGTGCGTTCTCAAGAAAAGTTAGTATTTTTACGAGATATTCTTGGCTCTGAGGATCACTACGGAGAGATGGATTTCAAGGTCGCCGGTAGTCGTGATGGCATCACGGCAATACAATTGGACGTTAAGAATAAAGGCCTGCATTACGAAGTGTTAGGACGTGCCTTGCAAGAAGCGAAAGAAGGAAGATGGTACATTTTAGATATCATGGACTCAGTTTTAGATCGTCCTCGGGAAACACTTTCCGTGTATGCACCAAAAATCGGTATCGTAGAAGTTAACCCCGACCGCATTGGTGCTCTTATCGGTCCTGGAGGTAAAATCATTAAACGGATTGTAGAAGAAGCGGGAGTAACGATCGACATCAAAGACGATGGAAAAGTGATGATTTTCTCACGCACCGAAGAAGGCAAAAATAAGGCAATTGAAATGGTTCGGAATGTGACCCAAGACGTAGAAGTAGGCAAAATCTATTTAGGTAAGGTAACTCGTATAGCCGATTTCGGCGCCTTCGTGGAGATATTTCCAGGTCGGGAGGGATTATGCCATATTTCTCAGCTCTCAGCTGAGAGGGTCCGTCGAGTAGAAGACGTAGCCAAAGTCGGAGAAGATTTGCTGGTTAAAGTTACCGGCATAGATTCACTGGGGAGAATCACCCTTAGTCACAAAGAGGCAGTTTCAACTATTTCTCCCACCAAGGAAACGAAGACGTACCCTCGCAGAAAGTAATTGTCTTACCATGCTGAAAAACGGGAACAGAATTTTGCTCGTTTCTTTCTTAGGTGTTTTTGCCTTCTATAGTTTTTTATCTTTTTTCCCCTTGGATGTCGGCATTGTGGGAGAAAAGCTCAAATCAGTCCTTTTTACTGTTTTAGGTGTTGGTGCTTACGTTTTCCCTTTCCTACTCGTTTATCTCATTTATGAAATGGTTATTTTTACTCCGGCGAGAAGGTATAAGCTCGCGAGCCGCGTTATTGGACTTTCTCTCTGGTTCATCATTTTCTTAACGCTGATCACGAGAGAAGTTGTCCGAAACACTCCTCATTCTTACTCTTTTTCTTTTCCTTTGGGCGGCCTCATCGGTCGATTCTTTTATCGTTGGTTCGATTATTACCTGGGAAAGAGCGGCCTCGTTTTACTGTTGCTCCTCTTTGCTTTTTTGGGAACCTATCTTTGGGGAGAAGGAAGGTTAGTGAGAAAAATTATATATTCGATAAAAACTCTCAAGGAGAAAGCCGCTGTTCCTCACGAATCTAAAGCCTCTTCTCTCTATCCCCTGAAGCAAGACAAGACCGCCGCTCAACCGGTTTCCACAGAAACGTTTGAAGAGGAGGTTTTTACCGTTCAAGAGGTGGCTCCTTCTCAAGCGGAGAAGAAAGGGACTCGTAAGAGCAAAAAATTAACCAAAATCGAAGAAGGGAATTGGGTTCTGCCTTCTCCACAACTTTTGTCCTATCGATCTTCACGAAATGAAGAAAAACCAAGGAAAGAAATAGCTGAGGAAATTGCCCGATTGGAGAAAACTCTATCAGAATTTAACGTTACCGGTAAGGTCATCAACGTTCAAGTTGGTCCTACCGTGACTCGCTATGAGTTTCAGCCTGCTCCGGGAATCAAAGTGAATAAGATCGTAAATTTATCAAATGATATCGCCTTAGCTTTTGCCGTCGCTGCAGTACGAATTGAAGCTCCCATTCCTGGTCGGTCGGCAGTAGGTATCGAAATTCCCAACCGTCGTAAGGAAATCGTTTCTCTGCGAGAACTCATCGAAAATGAAAATTTCATGCAAAACCCATCGCCTTTAAAAATTGCCTTAGGAAAAGACGTGGGCGGTAAACCCTTGATTTGGGACTTACGAGAGGCGCCCCATCTTCTCATCGCCGGAGCAACCGGCTCGGGGAAAAGCGTTTGTATTAATGCTATTTTAGCCAGTCTCCTATTCTGTTCCGACCCCAGCGTTTTACGCATTGCCCTCGTTGATCCAAAGAGAGTGGAACTCTCTATATACGCCGGGCTCCCCCACCTATGTGCTCCGGTAATTTCTGACGTACGGTTGGTGATTAAACTCTTGAAATGGCTTTGCCGAGAGATGGAGTGTCGGTATGAGCTCCTTTCTGAGCTATCGTGCCGAAACATTGAAGAATATAATCATCTGGTAGAGCCGAAAGAACGGCTTCCTTACATCGTGATTGTCATTGACGAATTAGCTGATCTCATGATGACTGCTGCATCGGATGTGGAAGCGTATATCTGTCGTTTAGCACAAATGGCGCGGGCGGTGGGAATGCATCTCATCGTGGCGACCCAGAGACCATCAGTAGACGTCATCACCGGACTCATCAAAGCAAACTTCCCTTCAAGACTCGCTTTTGCCGTGTACTCGCAGGTTGATTCTCGAACTATTCTTGATGGTCCGGGTGCAGAAAAGCTCCTTGGAAACGGAGACCTCCTCTTTTCTCCCATGGGAGTGAGTAAACCTATCCGAGGGCAAGGTGCTTTCGTGAGTACCGAAGAAACGAAAAGAATAGTAGAGCATTGGTTGCAACAAAAAGAGGTCATCCATTACTCTCTGGAATTCGTTTTCCAAGAAGAAGAGATCGAAATAAGTGAGGAAGACGATGAAGTATATCGTGAGGCAGTCAAAATTGTGGTCGAGAGCGGAAAGGCCTCAACTTCTCTCTTACAGAGACGGCTCCGCATCGGCTTCAATCGTGCAGCTCGATTAATCGAGCGTATGGAACGAGAGGGCATTGTCGGTCCTTATGAGGGGAGCAAACCAAGAAAGGTTATTGTTCGGAGAGGGGAACATCCATGAGAGATTTTAATCCTGAAATTGCCGTGAAGTTAGGTGAAATCTTGCGCAAGGCACGGGAGGAGCAAAACATTGATCTCAACAAGGCTGGCGAAAGTACTTTAATTTCTCCACTGTATCTTGCTGCCTTAGAACAGGGTGAGTGGGAAAAACTGCCAGGAAGAGCGTACATTTCGGGGTACCTCAAAATATACAGTCGCCTATTGAAGCTGAATCAAGAAGAGTTACTGACTCTTTTTCGTCAGGCTTACGAGGAAAAAAGAGAGAAAATTCTTCTCCCTACTGAGAAAGCCATCAGACGGCCCAAAAAGCGTATTTTATCTCTTTTAATCACCCTCTTTACCACGTTGGTTCTCCTTTTCATCGTTATCCTCGTCTTTTACCCGGTTTCCTTTTTCCCTCGATTGACTCCTCATGGGGAAAGTCCATCACAAATCGTAGCGGAAAATATTTCCCCGGAAGTGACCGAACCAATAGAATCCTCACCATCTCCTGAAATTCCTCTCTTTGCCTATATGGTGATTCTCCAACCGGAAAAATTAGCCTGGGGAGAAGTTCGTTCGAACGGACAGCTGATCTTCTCCGGGATACTCGTACCCAACAAAAGCTATGTTTTTAAAAGCAACACTCCGATTGAGATTTCCGGCCATGATGGAGATAGAGTTCGAATCTTTTTTAACGGAAGCGACCTAGGCTACTTAAATTCGGAGCAGGGTGCCTTCGAGCGGACCTTTGGACCATGAAGCGTATCGCTTTGGTAAGCTTAGGTTGTGATAAAAATTTGGTTGATTCGGAGGTAGCTCTGGGAAAACTCGTTACCCATGGATACAACGTTTTTTCCTCCTTGGATGACGCCCATCTTGTGGTTTTAAATACCTGTGCATTCATCCATGAAGCCTGTGTGGAAACAGAAAACTGGATCGAAAAGCTCGTTGCCCTCAAGAAAAAAGATCCCCACAAAGTTTTAGTGGTCATGGGTTGTTATGTGCAGCGCTTTCAAAATGCTCTCTCCCGCAAATATCCTGCTATAGATTACTGGATAGGCGTAAACGACTTTCCTCGCCTTGTCGAAATCCTTGGAAACGGTGGTCATCGTTCTTCATCACAGGTATACGTTCACGCACCGCTTTTTCTATATGACCACAAAACCGAACGGATGCTTTCTACCCCTTCTCATTACGCTTACGTAAAAATCGCCGAGGGTTGTAACAATCGCTGTAGTTTTTGTCTTATTCCTTCTCTTCGCGGTCCTCTCCGCAGTAGACCATGGGAATCAGTGGTTGAGGAAGTTACCCATCTCTTAGACATGGGGATTAAAGAAGTGATTCTCGTAGCACAAGACCTTACTGCTTATGGACTCGATCTTTACGGAAAGCGTGCCTTGCCCCTCCTACTTCGTAGAGTAGGTGAGGTTCTTCCTACCCAAAGCTGGTTGCGACTCCTCTATCTCTCTCCCTATGGATTAGATAGGGACCTCTTAGAGACCATGGCAACCATACCCCAAATCGTCAAATACTTAGACGTTCCCCTCCAGCACATTAACGCCCAGATTTTGTGTCGTATGAACCGCCGCCTCACCCGGCAAGACATTGAAGAGAGAATTACTTTGGCACGCACTCTCCTGCCGAGAGCATTTTTCAGAACTACTTTCATGGTAGGATTCCCCGGTGAAGATGAAAATGCTTTTGAGGAACTTTTAGAGTTTGTAGCCCAATCTCGCTTTGAACGTATGGGGGCTTTTATGTATTCTGACGAACCGGGAACTCCTGCTTTTTCCCTCACTCCCAAAGTGGACGAAGAAGTCAAACGAGTGCGATACGAACAGCTCATGTCTCTCCAAAAGAGAATCATGAAGGAGGTGCATCGAGATCTTGTGGGAAAAACGATAGAAGTCATCATCGATCATAAACCCCTCGAGGAAAAAGGGAGAAAATTTGTTTGGGGAAGAACCTTTGGTGATGCCCCCGACGTGGATGGAGTGATTAAAATTTGGCTCGATAAAAATGGTGATTATCTTCCAGGGACAATAGGTACCGTGAAAATTATTCGCAGTTCAGCCTACCAGTTAGAGGGGGAGATAGTGTGAAAGCAGGAATTATGTGTGTGGGGACAGAGTTAGTGACCGGGTTGACTCAAGATATGAACGCTCTTTTCTTTTCGCAAAAGCTCGTTCATCAAGGGGTTTTCCCCAAAACGGTTCTCTTTGTTCCCGACGACAAATACGATATTGCCCGTGTCTTTCGCTTCCTCCTTCAAGATACAGAAATACGTCTCATCATTATCTGTGGAGGATTAGGACCTACCGATGACGATTTCACTAAAGAAGTTATTGCGGAAATCTTGGGATATCAATTGTACTTCGATGAAGGAACATGGCAAAAAATTCGCCAATTTTACCAGAAAATTCGAGGTATCGAGCCTCCGGAAAATAACAAAAAACAGGCTTTGGTTCCTCAGGGTGCAGTAGTCCTGACCAATGAGCTAGGAACTGCTCCTGGACTCAAAATAGAAGTAGAAGGAAAGCAAATCTTCGTTGTTCCTGGAGTTCCCCGAGAAGCAGAGTTTTTCTGGTCTTTCATCCAACAATCCATTCACGAGGAAGAACGTCTCCCCTTCTATCGAAGCAAAATTCTGAAATTCTGTGGTATTGGAGAGTCTCAACTCGCTATTTTTTTGCAACCTCTCCTACGGAGTTTACCTGCCGATGTTCGTTTTGCCTTTCTCCCTAAATACGGGGAAATTTGGTTCTACCTCTACGCCTATCAAGTCGATGAAGAAAAACGGAGAAAAATGGATGAACATCTCGACCTTATTGCTCGGTCTCAGTACGACTTTCTCTTTTCCCCGTATGGTGACACTCTAGAAGAGGCCATTGGAAAGCTTATGCAAGCTCAGAATTTGACTCTGGCAATCGCCGAATCTTGCACCGGAGGACTTCTGGGAGATAGAATTACCAATATTCCCGGGAGTTCCCGGTACTTCGACCGGGGATATATCGTCTATAGTAACCGAGCCAAAGTTGAAGAACTCCATGTACCGCAGAATCTTCTCGAAACCAGAGGGGCAGTCAGTGAAGAAGTTGCGCTCTATCTTGCCCAAGGAGCACGTGAAAACGCACAAGCGGATATAGGCATGGGCATCACCGGTATCGCCGGTCCTCAAGGAGGAAGCGAAGAAAAACCTGTGGGCTTAGTGTATGTAGCTATTGCCGACGCAACTCAGGCGGAGGTGAAAAAATATCAGTTTGGTGGTGATCGCCTCATGAACAAGCGATTTACCTCTCAGGCAGCATTGAGTATGCTCTTTACTTTTTTACGGAGGAGAAAGACAGCATGAAAGAAACTTTACGAAGTTTTATTGCTCTTGATTTTGACTCTCAAGCGAAGGATTTCTTAGACCATCTTCTCGCCGAATGGAAAAAACGTTATCCCCACGCCAAATGGGTAAAAAGAGAGCAATTTCATATTACGCTCTTTTTCTTTTCCGCTCTCCCTGTACAAAACGTTGACCAGATAGGAACCATCTTAAAGGAAACGACATCTCGTTTTATTCCTTTTCCGGTAACCTTTGAGGAAGTCGGTACCTTTCCTTCTTGGAATAGAGCACGGGTACTCTGGCTCGGCCTCGATAGAAAAGGTGAACAATACGCTCAACAGATACACGTTTTCCTTGCTCAGGGCTTAAAGAGAGCGAACATTGCATGGGAAGAAGAGAAAAGGAGTTTTATTCCCCACCTCACCTTAGTACGATTCCATCCCCCGGTGGCCCTTTCGGCTTCTCAATGGAAATTAGAAACTGTCCTACCATCTTGTATGCAAAGAATGGTATTATTTCAGAGTACCCTAACACCTCGAGGTCCAATCTATCAGGAACTTTTTTCCTGTAATCTTGAAGGAGTGGATAGAAGTGAGCGACGTGAAGAGAGTTCAGAGTGATCGAGAAGAAACTTTACGTCAAGCGATCGGTCTCATAGAGAGGAAATATGGTCGTGGTGCTATTATGTTCCTTTCACAGAATGTCTTGGCTACCGATGTAGAAGTTATCAAAACCGGTTCCATACTGCTCAATATCGCATTAGGTGTAGGTGGGCTTCCCCGCGGGAGAATTGTGGAAATATTCGGCCCAGAAGCCTCCGGAAAGACCACCATTGCGCTTCATATCATTGCTGAAGCACAGAAAAAAGGGGGGCTCGCCGTTTTTATCGATGCCGAACACGCCCTCGACCCAGTGTATGCAGGTAAAATTGGCGTGCAAACCGATAAGCTTTTAATTTCTCAACCTACCACCGCCGAAGAAGCCTTGGATATCATCGATGCCTTAGTGCGAAGCGGTAGTGTCGATGTGGTCGTCCTCGATTCGGTAGCAGCGATGGTCCCAAGCACAGAACTTGAGGGAGGCATTGGTGAGCCATCAGTAGGATTGCAAGCTCGCCTCATGTCGCAAGCTCTCCGGAGGCTCACCGGATACATTAGTAAAACGAAAACTGTGGTCATTTTTGTCAATCAATTGCGAGAAAAGATTGGTAATACCTACGGACCTTCGGAAACCACACCCGGAGGACGAGCACTCAAATTTTACGCTACAGTGAGATTGGACGTACGGAAGAAAGATTATCTCCGGACCGGTAGCGATGAGATTATTGGCGCGAAAACAAGAGTCAAAGTGGTCAAGAATAAGCTTGCTTCACCTTTTAAGGAAGCAGAGCTTGAAATTATTTATGGCGAGGGTATATCAAAGGAAGGAGAAATTCTCTCCTTAGGAGAAATCACGGGGGTTCTCAAAAAGTCGGGTAGTTGGTTCTCTTTTGAGGAATACCGTTTGGGCCAAGGAAGGGACTCAGTAAAGCAGTTCTTGAAGGAGAATCCCCAAGTGGGAGAAAAGATTCTCCTTGCCGCTTTGGAAAAAATGGGGGTCGATCCTAAAATTGCCCTCGAGTAACATGGAAGAGGCACTCAAAAGAAGTTTTCGTTATCTCAGTAGGAAGATGTACACGGTGGAGGAGCTTTCGGAAAAACTCAGGAGGGATGGTTTTCCCCCCGAGGTGGTTGAGGAAACGGCACTTTTTCTCCAGGATAAAGGATACCTCAACGACCAAGAGTATATAAGAACGTATTTAGAAAGCATAAAAAGCCATAGACCGAAAGGATTCTTTGCCATTCGTGATGAATTGCGTCGAAAGGGGATTCCTGCCTCGCAACTCTCTTCTCTGCGAGAGGAATTTTATCCCCTCGAAGAAGAGCTCAAAGATGCTCTGACCATCCTTGAACGGGAGCGAGAGAGGAATATCAATGATCTCGAAAAACTGCGTCAAAAACTTACCCGCCGAGGGTTCACTTGGGAAGTCATTGAGAGAGCCTTATTGCATTGGGAAGAAGACCGTCCTTGACTTGGTTTGAGGCTCCGATTAGAATATTCTTTAGCACTGCTTTTGCGAACCGTGAACATTGAAAAGTGAATAAGGGGTGAATCCAAGATATGGAGTTCATATATATATTAATCGGAATGGTAATAGGATTCGGAGCAGGGGCGGTTTTCATAACCCTGCAAGTTCGGAAGAAACGAGGAGATATCGAAGAGAGAACACGAGAAATTTTAGAAGAAGCGTGTAGACAAGCCGAAAATCTCAAGAAAGAAGCACTGCTCACCGCCAAAGAAGAACTATTGAAGGAAAAACAAGCTTTAGAGGAAGAGATGCAGGCGAAACGAAAGGAGTTGCAAAGCTTTGAATCAAGATTGCTGCGAAGAGAAGAAATCATAGAACGAAAATTAGAGCAAGTAGAGCGCTCGGAAAATGCTCTTCGTCGGTCACAAGAAGAAGTAGAGAGGATGAGAAAAGAAGTTGAGGCGATGAAAGCAAGAGAAGTAGAAGAGCTGTCAAGAATTGCCAAATTATCTTTGGAAGAAGCGCAAGAAGAATTACTACGTCGTGTCGAGAAAACCTTAGCATATGAAGTTGGATTAAAAATTAAGGAAGCAGAAGAAAAGGCCAAAAAGGAATCAGAAAAGGTAGCTCGTGAAATTGTTGTACAGAGTATCCAGCGCTATGCTGCAGATTTTACAGTAGAGAATACCATTTCGGTGGTGGGATTACCAAACGATGAAATGAAAGGGAGAATTATCGGTCGAGAGGGTCGGAACATCAGAACTTTCGAAATGATGACCGGAGTGGATCTCATCATTGATGATACACCAGAAGCAGTTATCATTTCTTGTTTTGATCCCATCCGTCGTGAGATTGCGCGTATTGCCTTGGAGAAGCTGATCAACGATGGCCGTATTCATCCAGCGCGTATCGAAGAGTTAATCGAGAAAGCTAAGGCTCACGTAGAAGAAAAAATTCTCCAAGAAGGGGAACAAGCGCTCTTCGATACCGGCATAAAGGGGGTAAATTCCGAACTGGTCAAGCTTCTCGGGAAGCTCTATTTCCGAAGTAGCTACGGTCAAAATGTCTTACAGCATTCTAAGGAAGTGGCTCACTTTGCAGGGTTAATGGCGTGGGAATTGGGTCTCAATGCCAATATTGCCAAAAGGGCAGGTTTGCTCCACGATATTGGAAAGGCTTTAGATCACGAGGTTGAAGGTCCTCACGCAGAAATCGGAGCAAAGTTAGCCGGTAAGTACGGAGAACGATGGGAAATTGTTCATGCCATTGAAGCGCATCACGGAGATATTGAGCCAGCTACGGTAGAAGCAGTATTAATTCAAGCCGCAGATGCCATTTCTGCCTCGCGACCCGGGGCGCGAAGAGAGGGTTTGGAATCGTATATTAAGAGATTAGAGAAGTTGGAAAAGATTGCCGATTCTTTCGAGGGAGTCGAAAAGTCTTATGCCATTCAAGCCGGCCGTGAGATCCGGATTATTGTGAAGCCGGATCGTATCGATGACTCTGGCGCAGCAAAGTTGGCATACGAGATATCGAGAAAAATTGAAGAAGAATTGGAATATCCCGGTCAAATCAAGGTAACGGTAGTGCGAGAGACAAGATCAGTAGGATATGCCCGATAGAAACAGGAGGATGCACTTGAGATTTCTGATTGTAGGTGACGTGGTAGGGAAACCGGGGCGGAAAATTCTCCAGGCAAAAATAGACCGAATTCGGCAAGGATTTCACATCGATGCTGTAATCGTTAACGGAGAAAATGCGGCAGGAGGTATGGGAATTACTCCAGAAGTATGCGATGAGATTCTGGCTTTAGGAGTCGATGTGATTACCACCGGTAATCACGTTTGGGATAAAAAAGAAATCTTAGGATACATCAATCAACAACCGAGATTATTGCGGCCACTGAATTATCCTGAGGGAGTTCCAGGAAGGGGGTCGATGCTCCTTGAGTTTAAAGAGAGAAAGTGGGCGGTGATTAACCTAAGTGGTCGCGTGTTTATGTCCCCCTTAGATTGTCCTTTCCAAAAGGTGAATCAGGAAGTCGAATATCTCAAGCAATTTACCAACACCATTTTGGTCGATTTTCATGCCGAAGCATCCTCAGAAAAAATTGCTATGGGATGGTTCTTGGATGGAAAAGTGTCTTGTGTCTTTGGAACCCACACCCATGTTGCCACGGCGGATGAAAGAATCCTTCCTCAAGGGACGGCGTATATCACCGATATTGGTATGACCGGTTCTCAAGATTCAGTAATCGGAATAGAGGTCTTCGAGATTATTCAACGTTTTCTCACTCAAATGCCTTTTCGATACCGGGTGGCGAAGGAAAACTTATGGCTTAACGGTGTAATAGTAGATACCGACGATGTGAGTGGCAAAGCTTTGAGTATCTTTCGTATCTCTATCCCATTCGAAGAAGAAACTCGAGTACAAGGAGGAATAGAAAATGGACGTCTTAAAGGTATCTTCGAAGTCTAACCCCAACGCCGTAGCTGGTGCATTGGCCGGTGCAATTAGAGAAAAAGGTGTTGCCGAAATTCAAGCCGTAGGAGCAGGGGCTGTAAACCAAGCTATAAAAGCAATTGCCATTGCTCGAGGGTATGTCGCGCCAAGCGGTATTGATCTTGTGTGTATTCCTGCCTTTACCGATATCACCATTGATGGAGAAGAACGTACCGCTATTAAACTCATTGTAAAACCTCGTAATGATTAAAGAGAGTAAGGAATCTTTATGAAAAGCCTGCTTTACAGATAAAGCAGGCTTTTCATTTTTCGTAAGGAATAAGCGAGAAAATACGGTGTTTTTTCTTGAGGGAAACGGTATGCAGAGAAAATTTTCTTTTGCCATCACTACTTTTGGCTGCCAAATGAATAAGAGTCGTTCTGAGCATCTTGCTTATCTTTTGAGTAGCCATGGTTTTATTCCTTCTTCTCAAAAAGAGGAAGCCGATATTTTAATCTTTAACACCTGCGCCGTACGAGAACACGCCGTAGAAAGAGCTATCCACCATATTCACCAGACTGTGGAGCAACTTTCTTTGCAACGTGCAACTTCCCCCATCGTGGTGGTATGTGGATGCATGAGTGAACTTCTCAGAGAAAAACTCTCCCGAAAGCTTCCTTTCGTGACCATATTGGTGGGAACGAGTGGATGGGACAAGCTCCCTTCTCTCATTCAAGAAACACTCGTAGAAAGAGAAACCTCCTGCTTTTTCCCTCAAGAAGATTCTGCCCCATTTTTGGAGAGTGGATACCTCCATGGGGATAAAATCTCCGCTTATCTCCCCATTACCTATGGATGCGACAATTTTTGCAGTTACTGTGTCGTCCCTTACGTCACCGGAAGACAGAGGAGTAAACCGATGGACTTGATCCTCCAAGAATTTCAAAACATTCTCGCTCAAGGATTTCGGGAAATCATTCTCTTGGGTCAGAATGTGAATAGTTATGGGAGAGATTTCGGAGAAGAACGTGCCTTTGAAAAGCTTCTTGAGACTCTGGAACAGCGCTTTGGAGAGCAAAAAATTTGGGTCCGTTTCATTACCTCCCATCCTAAGGACATGCGGAAGAGTATCATTGGCATGGTGAGGGAAAGTTCTATTTTTTGTGCTTATTTTCACCTCCCTTTGCAAGCCGGTTCGGATAAAATTCTCGCTCTCATGAACCGGAAGTACACCCAAAGAGAGTATCTGCACCTTGTCGCCTTGATTCGCGAAACATTCCCTGAGGGCGGCATCGGAACAGATATCATTGTGGGTTTTCCCGGTGAAACCGAAGATGACTTCCAAGAAACACTTCACGTTGTTCGAAAAGCCCAGTTTGATATTGCCTACACCTATGTGTATTCACCCCGACCACACACTCGTGCTGCCACCTTGGTAGACGATGTCCCCTTGAAGGTAAAAAAAGAACGACTCTCTCTTTTGAATAGCGTACTCAGGGAAGTGTACCTTGAGCGAGTGAGGTGCAGGCTCCATACCGAAACCACGGTCTTACTCGACGAAGAAGATGACTCCTTTTTTCATGGTCATACTGCAAGCAACCTCAGAGTATATATTCGCAAGAGAGAAGGCTACCAAATCGGGGCATTCGTTCCTGTGAAACTTCGCGCTTTACAGGGAACGAAGGTTGAAGGTGAGATTGTAGGAGTCCGCTATGAAGATTCCCAAACTGCTCTGTCTTGTCGGTCCGACGGGAAGCGGTAAAACCGAGCTCTCTCTGACCTTAGCAGAGCAAATCCCTCAGACGGAACTTATCTATGCCGACTCTTTAGCCGTATACCGTTACCTCGACGTGGGTACGGCGAAACCGTCTCGAGAGGCGAGGGAGAAAGTACCGCATCACCTGGTTGATTTTTTAGATCCCTGCATGAGATGGAGTGCCTTTGCGTTCAAGCGTGAGGTGATGCAGTTAGTTCCGGAGATTACCTGGAGAGGAAACTTACCGGTTGTAGTCGGCGGGACCGCTTTTTACTTGCAATCCCTGTGGCAAGAACCACTCTTTGAGGGCATCCCCACTAATCGCAGCCTCCGCCTCTCTCTTGCGCATCTCTCCAGTGAAAAAATTTTTGCCCTCCTCAAGAGTATCGATCCATCGCGAGCACAAAAAATTGGTAAACACGATCGTCGGAGGCTCATCCGAGCCTTAGAAATATTTTTGGGGAGTGGTCACCTCCCTTCAGCCAAAAAGAAGAAAGCCCTCCCTCCTTTCACTCCTCTCTTCTTCGGCATCCATTGGGAGAAAGAGGTGCTCAAGAAACGGATCATAGAGCGGACAAAAAATATGTTTCGCCAAGGTTTGGTAGAAGAGGTGGAAGCACTCTTTGCGCGAGGGTACACCTTTCCCTTACCGGCCTTAGAAAATTTTACCTACCTTCCGGTGGTTGAACTCCTCTACGGGAAAATTACTGCAAATGAAGCGAAAGAGCGCATTGTGAAGGGGACTCTCCTCTTTGTGAAGCGACAGATGAACTGGTTTCGGAAATGGCCCATCACTTGGTTCTGTGGTGAGCATTCCTCTTGGGAAAACATGAGCAGGGAAATATACCTTTCCCTGGAGAAACAAGGAATCTGGGGGTGAAGACATGGAAGAAGCTTCTCGGGGGACAACACCAGGGCTCATCAAGGACCTGGGATTTTACTTTCTCAATCTCCTTTCGGCAAAAGCTTGGCAGTATTTAGGTCTTATGGTACATCCGGAAAATGGGGAAATAGTGGTGGACATCGAAGAAGCGCGCAAGGCGATTGACTTGTACTCGATCATCTTAGAGAGCTTAAGAAAGGACTTAGAAAAAGAGGAATTGCGACAATTGGAGATTCACCTCTCTAACTTGCAACTCAACTTTGTAGAGAAAATGAACGAACTCGCCAAGGGATAAGAGATCATGAGGACTTTCCCGAAGATCGGTATGATCGGGATCGGAGGAATAGCAGCTTCTCATTGGCAAGCCTTGCAGAGAATCGGTGCTCCGGTTGTGGCGGTGATGAGTCGCAATCCCGAAAAGGGTTTGCCGGTAGCGGAGAAGTGGGGTGCAACGTATTGTTCCACGGTATCAGAATTGGTCAAAACCGGTGTTGAGGTGGTCATTGTCGCTACGCCTACCGAGAGTCACGCAGCAATTATTCATGCCTTGGTGAGAGAAGGGGTGAAGAGAATATTCTGCGAAAAGCCCCTCGCGAGAACCCTAAAAGAGGCGCGATCCGTGGAAGAAATATGCTGCGAGCAAGGGGTCTTCTTAGGGGTAGGGTATAAGATGAGATTTGAAACCGGCTTTCGCACCGCTAAGGAGTCCCTGGAGGAAGGAAAGATCGGATCGCTCCTCTTCCTCCATTGTAATTATTTCCAACCCACTCCGCCGCAACCTTGGTATCTCGAGAGTGGGGTGATTCGGGAAATACTGTCACACGTCATCGATTTAGGGAATTGGTTCCTCGGGGAGCCCGAGACGGTATTTTGTACGAGCTGGAATTTCCAAAGAGGAAGGGGTGAAGATCGAGCACACCTCGTGGTTACCTACAAGAATAACCTTACTGCCATCCTGAACGGGGGATGGATTGCGAACTACCCGGAGCTGCCGGGAAGGCAACTCCGAAACATCGCTTTTCAGCTCGTTGGCGAGAAAGGGTACATGTGGGGAATTAGAGGGAAAATGGTGGCGATCTACCGGGAGGAAGGGGAGGAAATCTTAGAAGTTCACTCCGTTGATGCCATAGAGGCAGAGCTCAGAGCCTTTTTAGAAGCGATGAGCGAAGAGCAACAACCGCCCGTAGGGCTCCGCGAGGGATTGATGGCGCAAAGCGTCATTGAAGCGGCGCTTCGATCTGCCCAAGAGAGATGTACGGTGGATATCAATGAACACTACCGTGACTCCTGAGGGATTTCCTCCAAGAGTTGCCACTCGGCGTACCCGTTTTTAGGATGGACTACTCTTTGTCCCATCAAAGTGAGGCGGTCGATGGTCGGATGGGTTTTGAGGGTGATGTACGCTCTTACCAGATTAGCAATGGTTGCCTCTTGGAAAACAAGCGTCGTCCCGTCGGCGAGGACGAGAGTGGTACGGATATGGTGATGGTTTTCGGGTACTTCCAGAGTGACCTCTTTTACGTCTTCATTTCTTACCATCCACTTCGACATTCTCTATCCCCCTTTTTCTTTCCATTATATCCGGAGAGGATATGGTCTTGAAGAAGCCTTTTGCGCCTTTTCTCATTGAGTGGTTTGAAGAGCACGGCCGTCACCTCCCTTGGCGGGTAGAGTATACCTCGTACCGAGTTTGGATTGCGGAACTCATGCTGTGCCAAACCCAAGTATCGCGGGTGATCCCTCGTTACCTCGAGTGGATGGAGCGCTTCCCAAATCTCTTTTCTCTTACCCGTGCTCCCTTAGAAGAACTCCTCTTCCTCTGGAGGGGTTTAGGATACTACGCCCGTCCGCACCATATCCATAGAACTGCCCATCTCTTGGTAGAGAAGTTTCAAGGGGAGTTCCCCCAGGATTACCAAACCCTGGTCACTCTTCCCGGCATCGGCCAATACGTGGCCGGCGCTATCTTAGCCATCGCTTACAATTTGCCGTATCCGGCCATTGACGGTAACGTGAAACGGGTTTTTGCCCGTCTCTATGACCTCTCCTTTCCTCTTGAGAAGGGAAAGGGGCAGAAGTTCCTCTTTCGATTGGTCAGTTCTCGTCTCCTCCAAGAGAACGCACGTTCTTTCACCCAGGGACTCATGGATCTCGGAGCTATGGTCTGTACTCCTCGCCAACCAAACTGTGGACAATGTCCCCTCAAGCAATGGTGTCTTGCCTGTGCGCAGGGAACCCAAGAGTATCGCCCGGTACGTATCTCTTACAATCGCAGAGAAACAGAGATCACCATGTTCCTCATCCATCACCAAGGGATGATTTTGATTCGCCAACGCTTAAAAGAACGTTTCCTCCCCAATTTGTGGGAAATTCCCTGGCAAGAGAGTGGATCACCTGAAACACTCTATGAGACAGTAAAAGAGTTTACCGGGGAGCTGACCGAGGTACAGAAAATAGGAGAATTTTCCCATCATTACTGTAATCGCCTCGCTACCGTCCACCTGTACTGGGGTAATGCCAAGACTATCCGCCCCACGGATTCTTCTCCCTACCGTTGGGAAACAATCGCCGCTCTAAAAAACCGTCCTTTTTCCTCTCTCCACGAGAAGGCGCTACGCATGGGGGAACATTTCTTCTTTAGCCAATTCGATGGCGGAAACCGGGGCAATATGGGAGGGCTTAGCATCATGGAGAACGGTGAAGGACAAGAGTTGCCGCAAGGGGAATCCCGGGCTGAGGGGATTTTTCTGCACTTTCCTCGGTGAGGGGAATATTGCACCTCTCGTTTGGTTAGTTAGGGTATATGAGCGGTAGGAATTTCGTCGTTTCTTTCTGCCTTATATGTTTCATAACTCTGGGAATTTCCTTGGGTCATGCAGAAGAGGTTCTTTCCCCTTTTCCCAATAGTTCTTTCTGGGAGAAGGGGAACATTCGCCTTCACTATCGATTGTGGTTCCCTTATACCCCAAGAGTCCAAGGAAAAGTCCTCCTCCTCCACGGTTTGGGTGGTTCGACCTTTTCCTGGCGGTATGCGCAGGACTTCTTGCTCCAAGCCGGGTATCTCGTCGTGGCCGTAGACCTTCCAGGTTTTGGGTACAGTTCACGGATCAAGAATTTTGACTACCGTCAGGAGAACCGGAGTCGCCTCTTCTGGGAATTTTTGGATGCCCTCGATAATGAATTGGGTGTCCCTTGGAGAGAGAAACCCTGGCATCTTGTGGGACATTCCATGGGGGGACAAACGGCCTTCTTCATGGGCATGGAACGCCCTGAGAGAACCGAGAGCATCGTTTTCGTCGCTACACCGTTTCGGAGTGCCTCACCGGACCTCTTTCGGCTGATCAACTCCTGTTCCCTTCTTCGAGGAGTAGTGGCGACTCTCTTGCGTCGTTCATTGAGATCCTCCCGCGTGAAGCGTCTTTTAACCTCTGCTTATGGGCGTAAACCCACCTAAGAAGAAGTGGAAGGGTACCTGCTTCCCTTGAAAATCAAATGTACCGCACGAAGCCTCCTTGACCTTTCCCGGGCTCCGGCGAGCTCTCTTGCCCGATTTCAGGGGAAATTCCATCCTCCCCTTTTCGCCATTTGGGGGAGAAAAGACCGTTTGGTATCGGTGAAACAGGCGCAAAAAATCGCGCGAACTTTCCCTCGAGCTGTCCTTTCTTTCCTCGAAGAGGCAGCGCATTGTCCCATGGAAACCCACCCAAGTGTCTTTTATCCCTTACTCGTTAGCTTCCTGCGCGAGAAAAGAGGCGAATGAATTGCGAGAGGGTCTTTTCCGGGTCATCTTTGAGGAGGATGGTGAAAACCCTTCTCCCCCTCTTAAGCAACGCCTCCCTATCTCCCAATGCTTGTGCCTTTTTGAGCAAAGCAAAAGTCATGTCTTCTCCGGGAATGAGAAGGTCATTTCCGTTTTCACTCACAAGCTGGAAGAAGATACCTCTCCCTGCGTCTCCTTTGTGGAGTTGTCCGGTAGAGTGGAGGAAGCGCGGTCCGTATCCTAAGGTCACCGCACAGTGGGTCTTTCTCCGGAGCCAGGAAATAAAGTGAGACAATTCTCGGTCCACTTGTTCCGAGTAGGGAAGGAAAGCCTGCACGGCAAGGTATCCGTTCGCAGGAAGGGAGGAGAGGAACTGGAAGAAGGCGTCTTTAAGGGAAGCACCGAGAGAAGGAGTGGTAAACCACTCTATGGTCTCTTCACGGAAAACTTGCTCGGGAAGGTCAAGGGTTTCTTCGCCCTTTTCTCGGTAAGTTTCAATTCTCTTTTTGGTGAGGACTTTGGTGGTCTCGACATTCGGCTGATCAAAGGGATTGATACGGAGGAAGAACCCGCTCACTGCAGTGGCCAATTCCCAGATGAACATTTCTTCACCGAGGTCGTAAGTATTAGATAAGGTCCTGAAATAGAAGGGAATCCCTTCTTGGGAAATTCTCTCTCGGAACGCTCTCAGGGAGGAATGGTCTTCTCCCTCGAGAAAGACAAACCATCGATCCGGTCCATAAGTTTCCCATCTCTCTGGGGAAACCTCAAGAACCGGTAGAATTCCTCGTCCGTCTTTGCCAGTACTTTCGGCGACCAGTTGCTCAACCCAGTCACCAAAACTCTTAAGATGAGGGGGGTGGAAGAACATAGTCAATTTGTCTCTCTCTTGAGCCGCCAACGTTCCCATCATAGCACCAAGAAGAGCCCCCCGATTTTCTTCAACGGGGAGCCCAGGAGCACAACGGGCCATGCCTTGTGCGGCTGATTCCAAAAGACGATGGAGATCGACTCCAGCCAGGGCCGCAGGAACTAAACCAAAGAGCGAAAAGGCAGAGTACCGCCCCCCGATGTGAGGATTATTGAGAAAAACCTTGCGAAACCGATGGCGTTGCGCCAAGTCAACCAAGGAACTCTGGGGATCGGTAATGGCGATAAAGTGTTCTCCTGCCTTGTCGGGACCTATTTCTTTTTCAAGGAGAGAGAAAAAGTGACGAAAGAGCACTAAGGTTTCCAATGTACCACCAGACTTCGTCGACACAACGTAGAGTGTTCTCTTCCTTTGGGCTTCCTCGGTATAGTGACGAATCGTTCTCGGATCAGTGGTATCTACAATGAAAAGAGGCAATCCATCCTTTTTATCGAGAATCTTGGCAAAAAACTCAGGCGCAAGACTCGAACCTCCCATACCTAAGAGAATGACCTGTTCAAAACCATCACCACGAATTTCCTCTCCAAAATGCGCAAGCTCGGGAAGCCGAGGTTTCATCTCCCCAATCGTAGAAAGCCAATCCAAGCGGTTAGAGATTTCCTCTGGGTGGTTTTTCCATACGGTATAATCCTTTGCCCAGATTCGCTCAATGACGCGTTTTTCAACCAGTTCTTGCAATGAAGATCGAATTTCCTTTTCGTATTTTCCGAAAAAGAAGGTAAAATCTGACTTCACAGCGTACCTCCTCGTAGGTAGGAATTTTGTTATCATCTTACCATATAGGAGGGAGAAAAACGGAGTGAGAGAAGCGGAGGCTTTTGAGATTTTCGTTGACACCCCGAGAAAAACAATATATCATTCCAGAAAAAAGGGGATGAAAGCGTGAAGCGGGTAAGCCTATTTCTTGTTCTGACACTCTCTTTTGTATTCTTGGTGAGTGGTGCAGTCTGTGCTTCTACCTTACAAGACATTAAAGCACGGGGACAGCTCATCATTGGGACCGATGCCACATATCCTCCCATGGAATTTCGTGATGAAAAGGGAGAAATTGTGGGTTTTGATATTGACTTAGGAAGGGCCATTGCCGAGGAATTAGGAGTTGAAGCGGTTTTTATCGATACTGCTTGGGATGGTATATTCCCAGCCCTCGATGCCAAGAAATTTGACATCATCATCTCTTCTACTTCCATCACCGAGGAACGCCTGAAGTCGAAAGCGATGAGCGATCCCTATTACGTGACTTCCCAGGCGATTGCGGTGAGGAAAGACAATCAGTCGATCCAAAAATTGGATGACTTGGTAGGCAAAGTGGTTGCAGTTCAAATTGGTACTACCGGTGACTTAGCAGTCAGTGAAATACCTGGCGTAGAGGTAAAACGGTTTGACACCATCGATAAAGCCTATATGGAAGTCATGAATAGGAGAGCCGATGCAGTGGTGAACGATCTCTCTGAAGTATCGTATCGAATGAAGATGCTTCCTGACATGAAAATTGTTGCTACTTTCCGAGAAGGAGAAGATAAGTACGGTGTTACTATGCGTTTAGGAGATAATGATCTTCTTGAAGCGATTAATCAAGCCCTGCGGCGTATTAAGGAATCCGGAAAGTATGACGAGATCTATCGTAAGTGGTTCGGAGAGGTCAAATAGCAAGAGGAGGCTTTGAGTTTGCAATTTGACTTTTTGGCCCTCTACCGGGCTATTCCAGCACTTGTCTTTGGAGCAAGCATGACGCTCCGAGTTACAGTACTTTCTATTATTCTTGGTCTTCTCATAGGCCTGGTTGCCGGTTTAGCCAAGGTATGGCCAAACCGAATCCTGCGAATCATTGCCTCAGCATACATTGAGTTAGTTCGTGGCACTCCGCTCCTCGTACAAATTTTTCTCGTCTATTTTGGCTTACCCGCCTTAGGACTCAACTTAGACCCTTTTATCGCCGGGGTCATTGCCATGGGTATTAATAGTGGAGCCTATGTGGGGGAAATTGTACGAGGAGGTATTGATTCAATTGCCCTAGGTCAAATGGAAGCAGCCCGCTCCTTAGGAATGACCTGGTGGCAGGCGATGTACTACGTCATTCTTCCTCAAGCCTTCGTGCGTATTTTACCTCCTCTGGGTAACGAGTTCATCGCTCTGTTAAAAGACTCGTCCTTGGTCTCGACCATCGCGATTGCGGAGCTTACGAGAACCGGACAGATTATTATCACTCGAACCTTTAAGTCTTTCGAAATCTGGAGCGGAGTAGCGCTTTTCTACTTCGCCATGACCTACGCCATCGCTCGGGCGGTAAAACATTCTGAGGAGAGATTACGTTACAGTGAATAAGTGGATTGTGGAAGTAAAAAAACTCAACAAATACTTTGGGAAACATCATGTTCTCAAGGACATTGACTTTCACGTTTCCTACGGAGAAGTTGTTGCCATCATTGGTGCTTCAGGCTCAGGGAAAAGCACTCTCTTGCGTTGCCTCAACGGATTAGAGCCTATTCAAAGTGGTGAGGTCATTGTAGATGGGGTACGAGTCAACGGGAGAGAAGTCGATTTGAATAAATTGAGACAATCTATCGGGATGATCTTTCAGAGTTTCAACCTCTTTCCCCATATGACGGTGCTTAACAATATAACCCTTGCTCCCCAAAAGGTCAAAAAGTTGCCCCGTAAGGAAGCCGAAGAATTGGCCTTAACCCTCCTTGGGAAAGTAGGTTTAAAAGATAAAGCACATATGTATCCTTCTCAATTATCGGGAGGACAGAAACAGCGAGTTGCCATAGCTCGATCACTCGCCATGAATCCCAAAGTGATGATGTTCGACGAACCTACCTCCGCGCTTGATCCGGAAACGGTCAACGACGTTTTAGATGTAATGAAGGAATTAGCGGAAGAGGGCATGACCATGATCGTGGTGACCCACGAAATGGGATTTGCTCGAGAGGTTTCCAATCGGATAATATACCTTGACGATGGGAAAATCGTGGAGGAAGGAACCCCCGAAGAAATTTTTTACCGTCCTCGCAATCCGAGAACTCGAGAATTCTTAAGTAAAATCATTAGCGTTTGAGGTTAAAGATCATGGAAACGAAAGAAACGATCGCCATTGGTGTGATAGGTTTTGGAACCGTCGGATCGGGAACTCTCAAAGTCCTGTGGGAACGACAAACAGAAATCGAACGAGAGCTCCACATGAGTATTCAGGTCAAAAAGGTCGTGGATCAAGATTGGTCTCGGGAACGAAAAATTTTCATTCCTCCAACCATGAAAAGTACCGACCCACAGGAGGTGATCGAGGATCCGGAAATTGATATCGTCGTTGAAGCTATTGGAGGTATTTCACCTGCCTTCGAGTACGTCTCTCAGGCTCTCCAACGAGGGAAAAGTGCAGTGACTCCTAATAAGGAACTCATCGCTAAAAAGGGCGGAGAGCTCTTAGAAATTGCCCGTCAAAACCGGGTGGATCTTTTCTTCGAAGGTGCGGTGGGCGGTGGAATTCCCATCATCCACGCCTTGAAAGAACAATTAGTAGGAGATGACATCGAGGAAGTTATTGGAATTGTCAATGGTACTACCAATTTCATTCTCTCCGCAATGTCCCTCTACAAATTATCTTACCAAAATGCCTTAGAGGAAGCTCAGAGGAGGGGATACGCCGAAGCAGTTCCCACCATGGATGTAGAAGCCTTTGATGCAGCATATAAATTGGCCATTCTTGCTTCATTGTGCTTTCACACCAAGGTTGACGTAGAAAAAGTATTCCGCGAAGGAATTACTCGCATCATTCCCGAGGACATTGAATTTGCCAACGAATTGGGTTTTGTTATAAAATTGTTAGCGATCTCAAAAAAGGTTAATGGACAAATTGAATTGCGTGTTCACCCGGTTCTCCTTCCTGTAGAACATCCCTTAGCCACCGTTAACGGAGTAGAAAACGCCGTGTATGTAAAATCGAAGACCCGTACCTTAACTTTTCGTGGACCCGGAGCAGGGGGAGAGGCAACCGGAAGTGCGCTCCTTGGAGACATCATTGAAGCGGCGAGGAATATCCGCTTCGGTTGTAGAGGAAGGGTGGGTTGTACGTGTACCTGTGAGCTCGCGGTACGTTTTATCGACCATTTGGTAACCCGGTATTGTGTACGCATCCTTGCTTTAGATATTCCTGGGGTTCTTGGAAAAATCGCCACCCAATTTGGAGAAGCAGAGGTAAGTTTGCAAGCGGTGAAGCAGCCGGTGAGTACCCCGGGTAAACTCACCAACATTTACTTTCTCACTCATTGGGCATCCGAAGCCAATCTCCAACGCTCTTTAGAGCGGGTTCGTAAGCTCGAGGTCGTCCGGGACGCGTATGCTATCCGAGTAGAAGAAGGAAGTTAACCTGGTATAAGAAAGGGGATGAGGGTTTGGAAAGGGAGGAAATGAGAACTATTTTGACTTGTCTCCGCTGTCAGAAAGAAACTCCTCACCGAGTACTCTACCAAGCGGGTCTTGTGCGAACGATTCAATGCGAAGAGTGCGGTTTGGAAGTAAGTTTTGATCATGTCAAACTTTTTGCCCTCTATGGAGAGGATTTGGTAAAAAGGGTGCTCACCAAACCCCTTCGCCTAAGCGAGGAGTACGAAAAAGATCTTTTTGCTTTTGTCAGTAGCATTCCTTTCCGTATCATTACGAAACCCTACCGCCTCCTCAAGGAACTCGAATCTTTACAAGACGATTAAAAGCTCCCTTGACACTTTCCGCAAAAAACATCTTCGTTCCCACTCGCCTCTAATCGTTCTCCCGGCGCAAGAATCACAAACCTCTCCTCGTCCCAGTTCCCGGACAAGAGATCACCCAATAACCTTGGATCACCAGAAACACTGTGATAATGCCATCCCAAATAGTGGGCACATTCTTCGGTAAATCTTTGATATCGCTTATCGACGGGAAACCCCCATCCTACGTAGATAGCCCAAGAATACTCCTTTTGCCAGTTATTCTCTAATTGCATAAGGTATTCTGTATTTTCGGTCCCGTACTTCTCGAGATAAGTTTGATAAATGAGTTCTCGGCGTTCTTTCCCTGGCTGGAGAGAATGTTCAATCCAACCGGTAGAGTACCAGTAAATACCCCGATAATTTTCGATGTAGTATTGATATACTTGACGAGAACCCAAAAGGAGGGTAATGCAGTCGTGGGCTCGAGGAATAACCAAAGGATAGCGAGGCGAAACAATTCCCTCTGTGCCACGACTACAGAGACCATAAGCGAGTACGATAGCATCATAATCATACTCACACTCGACTCCCGCGTCTCTATAAGTAAAAACTTGTTTTTGGGTTTCCAAAATCCGTTCTTGTAAAGATTTTTGTAATTTCTGCGGTGTAGTATGGAGACCAAAGGGGAGGAATTCGATATCACAAAAGCTTTCCACCTGGGAGAGGAGAAAAGACAATTCTCGTCGTAAGACCGGACAGGCAAATACTTTCAATCTCTTCTCGACTATTCTATGCAAGACAAACCCTCCAATAATTTTTTAATCACTATTCATTTTACCTTATGGTAGGGCGAAATGGATTCCCCCCTTTCTTGCGAGGGGGACAATTCTCTGTTACCCTAAGAGAGAATCGAGAAAGGAGGTAACCAAGTGATTTTGTGTGACTACCACATCCACACTCCCCGTTGTGGAGACAGCGAAGGCGATTATGAAGAGTACATTGAGGAGGCTCTCCGCAAGAATTTATCGGAAATTGGCTTTTCCGGTCATTCACCGCAATATTTCCTCTCCAAAGAGCTTCGCAAAAGGGAGTCTGCCATTCCTGAGGAAGAGCTCGAGCTCTATATCCATGAAGTAGAAACGCTTCAAGCGAAGTATCGCCAAAGTATAACCATTCGTATAGGATTGGAGGTTGATTTCATCCCCGGAAAAGAAGACGACCTTTTACCGATCATTCAAATTCATTCTTGGGACTATCTCCTCCTTTCGGTACACTATCTCGATGGATGGGCCTTTGATCATCCCAAATACATCAGTCGTTACCAAGAAGAAAATATCAATGAAATCTATCGTCGATACTACCGAACTCTCAAGGCAGGAGTAGAAACTGGTTTTTTCGATATTGTTGCTCACTTCGATCTCCCCAAAAAATTCGGTTTTGTGCCTACTGAACCTATTGAGGAGGAAGAAGAGGTTCTCCAAGCTTGCCAAAAAAAGGATATGGTATTAGAGGTTAATACCGCCGGATTCTATAAACCAATCGGAGAGGCTTATCCTTCTTTTCCTATTCTCCAAAAAGCACAAAGTATCGGTTTAAAAATATGTTTGGGTTCTGATGCCCATAAGCCCTTGAGCGTTGGACAAAGTTTCGATCAGGCTCTCAATATGATTAGAAAAGCCGGCTTCCAATCCTTAACCGCTTTCAAAAAGCGCGAAAAAATACCCTATCCTATTCCCTGAGGTGAATCTTGCGCATTCTGACCACCATGATTTTTATCGTTATCGCCACTCCTTTCCTCTATCTTGTCCTCCTCCGCAGGAATCCTCAATCCTTTTGGGTACGTCACTTCATTTGGATTGTAATCCTTATGCTCCTTATCACTTTCATAGAAGGATTACGCAAAAAATAGTGCAATTTTTTGTGTCTTGTGGTATACTGAAAGAGGCTTGGAGAAAAGGAGAAAAGCCTTCCAGATTTTTTCTGGAAGGCTTTTCTTTTTGGAGGGAAAATATGGACGATTTCCTCATTCGGTTGCGTCGATCTCCGATTATCGGTGCTCTCCGTGCTTCTTTACACAGCATGAAAGAAGAGGACTTCTCCCTCTGTGCGGTATTTTTCTTACTCGAGAGCAATATCTTAGAAGTTCAAGAATTTCTTCCTCATCACGTTACTTCTCCGTTTTTTTTCTTACATCTCGATCTCTTCGGTGGTATCGCCTCTGATGAAAGCGGTTTATGTTTCATTCGCAACAATTTTCCCTCTATTCGCGGAATCATCTCCACCCGTGCCCGCACTTTGGCTCTGGCGAAGAAACTGGGCTTCTTTTCTATCCTCCGTTTGTTCTGTATTGACAGCGAATCATTAAAAACCGGCTTGCGTATTGCCAATGACCTTTCACCTGATGCGGTGGAACTTTTACCCGGTCTCATCTTTCCTAAAATCAAAGAGCTAATTCCCGAAGGAGCTTTGCCACCGATCATTTGTGGTGGCTTAATCCGCAACCAGAGTGAAGTACAAGAGATTTTGCATTGTGGAGCGGTGGCCATTTCCACCAGTCACCGGGAGCTTTGGAAAATGAATCTCCAAAATGAACTTCGATAGGAGAAAAGCGAGGAGCTATCCAATGGAACCTGTGTTTGACGTCATCATTGTCGGTGGAGGAGTAGTCGGTTGCGCCGTAGCTTGGTATCTCTCCCATTTCGATCTCCGGGTTGTCCTCTTAGAAAAGGAGAGAGATGTATGTTGTGGGGTGAGTAAAGCCAACACAGGCGTTATTCATTCTCGAAGCTACTTTACTCCCCATACCTTAAAGGGAGAACTCCATCTTCGCTCCCTCGAGTTATTCCCTTCTCTCGAGCGCGAACTCGACTTTCATTGCCATAAGGTCGGAGCACTCACCATTGCTTTCTCTCTCCATGACCTCCAATATTTGAACACCCTCAAAGAAAGAGGAAAAAATCCTCACGCAGAAATCATCGGACCACAAGAACTGAAGGAGCTGGAACCCCTAGTGAATCCGGAAGTCATTGCCTGTTACTATGATCCGGAAACAAAAGTGGTTTCACCTTTTCTCCTCACCTTAGCACTGGCCGAATTCGCCGTCCTCAATGGGGTCGAGTTTATTTTTTTCACCGAAGTACTTGGCTTTGAAGAAACGAGAGACGCTCTCTCCGTTCAGACTAACCGAGGAGTTTACCGAGCACGGGTAGCAATCAACTGCACCGGGATTCATGCCACGTCCTTAGCCCAAAAAACTGGGGAAACCATCCCTCTCCATCGACTCTATCGAGGACAGTATTTCGTCTTGGATCGAGATTGTCAGTCCTTAGTGAAACATGTTCTCTATCCAGTTCCAACCGTGGGAAGCAAGGGAATTCTCGTTACTCCAACTCCGGAGGGGAACATCCTGGTCGGTCCCAATTTTGAACTCATCCCTGAAGAAGATACCGCAACCACGAAAATAGGGCTTGAAGAGGTAGAACGAGGAGGAGGGAGGCTTGTGCCCTCGCTCCCCCTGCACAAGACTATCACCACTTTCTCCGGTATACGTCCCACTCTTCCTGACCGAGATTTTCGCATATTTTTCTCTCTCCGTTTTCCAAGACTTCTCCATCTCTGTGGTATTGAATCCCCGGGTCTCACTGCATCCTTGGGTATTGCGGAATATGTTGGGGAACAGATACAAAAAACCGGTATTCTTTTCCGGGAAAAGAAGGTTGCCCCTCGAGTTTCTTTCCCCGTTTTTCGGACAGCAAGCTGGGAAGAGAGAGAGAAACTCATCGCCCAAGACCCGGATTGGGGAGACATTGTTTGTCGGTGCGAAGAGGTCACTTTGGCAGAAATTAAACATGCGCTCTCTTCTTGCTTACCAGCATCGACTCTTGACGGATTAAAGAGAAGAGTGCGCGTTATGGCAGGAAGATGCCAGGGGAGTTTTTGCGGCATGCATCTTCCCGATATTCTCATGGGGAAAAGTTTGCAAAAGAGGGAAGCGATCATGAAATCAGGCGAGAAATCATGGTACTGCTTGGACACCATAGGGAGGGCGGAAACCGAAAATGCCTCGACGCGTTAAGGCCCAAGTGGTGGTTATCGGTGGCGGTCCGGCAGGCATGGCCTCAGCACTGGCAGCCTTTGAAAATGGAGCCCGACCGGTTTTTCTCTTAGAACGAGGAGAGTACTTAGGCGGTATTTTGAATCAGTGTATCCATCCCGGTTTTGGACTCCATCTCTTCGGGGAGGAGCTCACTGGACCAGAATACGCTGAACGATTCAAAGAAAAATTGAGTCGCACGCAAGTCGAGGTTTTGTTGAACACTACCGTTCTTGAAATCACCCCACAACGCATAGTCCGCGCGGTGAATCCTCAAGGAGTGTGGGAATTTGAAACGACCCGTGCCGTCCTCAGCATGGGTTGTCGAGAACGAACGCGGGGGATGCTTCGCCTCCCCGGTACTCGACCGGCGGGAATTTTCACCGCTGGTCTCGCTCAGTATCTCGTAAATATAGAGGGACTTCTCCCCGGGAAAGAGGTACTCATTTTGGGTTCAGGAGATATTGGCCTCATCATGGCTCGTCGTCTCACTCTGGAAGGAGCAACAGTAAAAGCAGTCGTAGAGGTACGTGATTCACTCAGCGGACTCTTGCGAAATTACGTCCAGTGTTTACACGATTTCAACATCCCTTTATGGCTCTCCCATACGGTAACCACTATCCAAGGAAAGGAACGTGTGGAGGGAGTAGTAGTGAGTAGGGTAGACGAGGGAGGCCGGGCTATCCCAGGGAGTGAACGGGTTGTCCCTTGCGACACCTTACTCCTCTCGGTAGGACTCATTCCGGAAAACGAACTCTCTCGCCAAGCAAGCATACCTCTCTGTCCACGTACCGGTGGTCCGGTCATCAACGAATACTTTGCCTGTGAGAGGGAAGGTTTTTTCGCCTGCGGAAATGTAGTAGGGGTTTTTGATCTCGTCGATTACGTTACCTTAGTATCACAAGGAGTAGGAGAGGCCGTGAATATACCTACCGCTTTCTCGCCGGCAAAGTACCATCTCGTTCCGGGCGATGGTGTTTCACTCGTCATCCCCCAAAAAATACAGGAGGGGAAGAAGGGGTTCCTCTTCTTGCGTTCATTACAAAGTTTTCGCCAGGCAGCGGTTTCCTTCTCCTTCCAAGGAAAGGAATTCCACAAACTCAGGGTTCCCCTGTGTTATCCCAGCGAAATGATTCGCCTCAATATTCAGGACATTCCTTGGCCTTCTCAAGGGGGTGAAATTCGCATTGGTATTACCGGTGAAAGAATCCGCGGAATCTACTAAGGTGATCTGTATTGTCTGCCCCAAGGGGTGCATTTTGGAGGGACGGAGAGACGAAAGGGGAGTGACCATTCAAAACGGATGCCCTCGCGGTCAAGAATACGCCTACCGCGAGTTGCAAAATCCTTGCCGAATAGTGACTACCACCATCGCCGTTCGCAATGCCGCTCTTAAAAGGCTCCCGGTGCGGACCTCTCTACCCTTTCCTAAGAGGAGAATACCGGAACTCATCGATTTTCTGCACACCTTGAGTGTGGAGGCACCGGTCCGGGTGGGAACCGTTCTCATGGAGAATCTCCTCGGTGAACCAGGCGTTCATCTTGTTGCTACCCGGACCATTGAGAGGAAATCTCCCTCAAGGGAGACTGAGAGGCAGACGTAATTGGAGCATGCCAATTTTCATCTTGACCATCGGGATGAGGCTCAGTTCTTCCTTCGCTTCCGCCAATTCGAGAAGCCTCTCATACACTTTAATTGCTTCGACAACCTTCCCTTCCGTTTCGTAGAGAGTCCCTAAGAGGTTCAAGGCAGAAAGGTTCTCCGGGTCTTCTTGGAAAATCCCGGAAAGAGCAACGTAACTTCGCTCGAAGAAATTGATTCGGAAATACCACATCGCCTTGTCAAGGAGAAAATCCACTCTTTTTGCATAGAGCTTTTCCGCTTGGGCAAAGAGGTTCTGAGCTTCTTCTTCATGACCTCGCTTATCCTCAATGCATGCCGATATGACGTAGGGAGTAGGACGCTCAGGGAAGAGCAATATTGCTTCCTTACAGCTTGCTAAGGCTTCCTCCCATTTTTCTTCTCCAATGAGTTGTTCCACTCTACCGAGCGCGTTGAGGTATTTTTGCTCATTAGGTGGCAAGCGAAAAACAAAGAAGTAGAGACTCACGAGGAGAACGCCCACAATGGAGAGGAGAGTGAGACTCCTCTTCATCCGCGAGCTTTTTTCCCGTTTCACCTTTTCATCAAGCCACCACCAGAAGTGTTCTCGAGGCGGATTCACCCGTTCCCGTTCTCGGCGAAGAAGGTCTTTTTCCACCAACCTGACGAAGAGAGGGGCATTCTTTTCCAAAAGGGCATCAAAGTTACCTACTCGAGTTTCTTCTGGGTCGAGAAAAGCCCCTCGCTCTCTATAAAAATGAAGCCATTCTTGGATGGCGTCTCGCAAAAAGAGAAGCTCTACGAGCTTACCCCTTTGATCCTTCAAGTTGGCTACTTTTTTGACGTAATCCTCAATCCATTGTCGGACTTCATCTAATTCTGGGATACGCTTTTCCATAATCACCACCTCTCTTATTGTATTGATTCTCTTCCTCCTTGCCAAGATTGTGTCAACAATTCTGTGTAACGCATATTCACTCCTCTCCCTTCCCGTATTTTTCTCTCCTCAAAGCCCAGAGTTCCTCTCTTACGAGATTAAAGGGAGGA
>Ga0116210_1000184_pt1 | contig 67660 bp, 60 predicted proteins | sample TshhotsprinmetaG_FD_94483 | JGI IMG/M metagenome (GOLD analysis project Ga0116210, IMG submission 94483) | Hot spring microbial communities from South Africa to study Microbial Dark Matter (Phase II) - Tshipise hot spring metaG | ecosystem: Environmental > Aquatic > Thermal springs > Hot... | reverse complement strand
CCAAGCGTGTCTGGGTTCGCCCGCCGAAGGTCACGGAAATACGCCCACTGCTGCGGGTACGTCACGCCCTTGCCCGTCTCACGGTAGACGGTGATCCGCTGTTCCAACGCAGCGCTGTAGAGCGTGCGCCCCTGCCACAGCAGGAAGTCAAGCGCTCCGGCTTGCGCGTTGGTGGGATACAAACGGTACTTGTAGGTGCGAATCATATGTTACTGGTGCGCCTATACTTGTGCTTATTATCAGGCTACAGTCTAACTGTATCACGGGAGAAGAAAGGAGGCAAGCGCCATTTCCCACTGGGCTAAAGCCCGGTGTCCCCTGGCGCAATTTCTATGGACGAAAGAGCGCGCACAGAATCGATCCGATCGCTGCCCCAGGGTGATCCAGAGGAAGAGCAACAACCTCCTGGTCTTTACGAGCGGCTGATCGCCTGGCTGGCCGGGCTGCCTTGGTGGGCCATTATCCTGGGTGTGGTAGCCGTTGCTGTCCTGTACTCAATGTTGACCTCGGAGGCGTATCGCCGCGTCATCCAGGCCCTCACCGATAATCCCCAGACCTCTACCGAAGACCTGTTCGAGGTGGTGCAGGTCGTGGGCGAACCGACCATGATCGTTGGGGCCTATGTGGGCGAGACGCAGGACTCAGTCACCACCGTGGTTGACATTCTGCTGGACAAGGTGATTGATCGCAAGGAAGTCACCCACACCGGTTTCATCCTCGCCGAAGACCCCGCTTCGTTGACCATCCGCACCGAGAGCGGCCTGTTCACCATTCCCAAGGATCGCCTTGTCGAAGAGAAGCGCGAACCGGCTCCAGGAGGCGAACGCATCACGCTCACCTATGTGGATCGTGTCACGGTGTCGGGCATCCTGACTAAAAGAACAGACAAGACCTACACCGTCCGCACCGTCAACGAGGTAGCCGAGACGTTCGACAAGGCGCGTATTCTCAGCCGCACGGTCATCCCCTGCGAGCAGGTGACGGCGGCGAACTGCGTCGAGGGCGAGTATGTCACTATCGAGCGCCAGGGCGAGATCATTAGCGGCACGCTCAATACGCTCAGCAACACCAATATCAGCCTGATTCTTGAGGATGGCAGTCAGCGCGAGATGCGCCGCAGCGACGTGGATCGTTTCGATGTGCCCACCCTGACCGTGGCCGTCAATGCCCGCAGCGCCAACGTGCCCGTCGTGCCCGGCGGTGAGGTGCGCATTGCCTTCGTGCAGGGCACCGACATCATGGAGGCGCTCGAAGAGCTGGATTCGCTGGAGGATGTGCCGGTGCCTTTGCGCTATGCCGAGGGGCAGGCGCGCGTGGCCCTGGTGGGATATCCCACTCTGGATGAAGCGTTGACCGCAACGGGCGCGGGCGAAGTCAACGGGCTGCTCTACCTGGACGATGGCCCCGAACGGCTGGCCGTGCAAAGCTGGGTCGAGGAACATCCGGATGCGGGTGTGGTGCTCCCTACTCCGCCCCGCGAATGTCAGAAGGGCTGTCAGGTCTCGGTGAAGCTCAAGGATGACGCGATCACGGGTCGCGTGGCCGAAGAGACCGACGACACCATCCGCATTGTCACCACCGAGGCCGAGTATCTCGAAATTGACCGCGCCAAGGTGCTAGAAAATCGCCGCATGGAGCCGGGAGTATGCGCCCTGAACAATCTGCGCGGCTGCAACGCCGGCATCTTCCTCACCCTGCGCGTGACGTTTCAGGCGTATGCGCTGGCGCTGTTGCTGGGGCTGATCTTCGGCCTGATGCGCGTGCAGACCAACCCCGTGCTCTATGCCTTCTCAACGCTGTACGTCGAAGTAGTGCGTGGCATCCCCTTGCTGGTGATCCTGCTCTATGCGGGGTTCGTGGTCAGCCCGGAACTGCGCGACAACGTAGGCATTAGCCTGAACGATGAACAGGAAGCTGTCATCGGTCTGGCCTTTGGCTATGGGGCGTTCATCGCCGAAATCTTCCGGGCGGGCATCCAGAGCATCAGCCGGGGGCAGATGGAAGCGGCGCGCAGCCTGGGCATGAGCTACCCGCAGGCCATGCGCTACGTGGTGTTGCCGCAGGCGGTGCGCGTGGTGCTTCCTCCGCTGGGTAATGATTTCATCGCCATGCTCAAGGATTCGGCGCTGATCTCCGTGCTGGCGCTGCCCGATTTGCTACAATTGGGGCGGCTATATGTGTCGCGCACGTTCCGCGCCTTCGAGGGCTACAACACGGTGGCCATCCTGTACCTGTTGATGACGTTGTTTCTCTCGATGCTGGTGCGCATTATCGAGCGGCGCACGCGCCTACCGCATTGACGCGAGGAGGATGAAGCCATGGCTCGCGGCACAGAACCTATCATCCAGATTCGCAACGTGCACAAGCGCTTTCACACCCTGCGCGGCACGGTGCACGCCTTGCGTGGGGTCAGCCTGGATGTCATGCCCGGCGAGGTGGTGGTCATCGTCGGGCCGAGCGGTTCGGGCAAAAGCACGCTGCTGCGCTGCATCAACCGCCTGGAGACGATTGACAGCGGGAGCATTGTTGTGGATGGCATCCCGCTCAAGGGTGCGCGCAACATCAACAAGGTGCGCGCCGAGGTGGGGATGGTCTTCCAGAGCTTCAACCTGTTCCCCGACCGCACGGCGTTGGGCAACATCGTGCTGGCGCAGCGCGTAGTACGCAAGCGCAAGAAGGCCGAGGCAATCGCCAAGGCGCATGATCTGCTGGCGAAGGTGGGCATCCCCGAAAAAGCGGATGCCTATCCGGGGCAGCTTTCGGGCGGTCAACAACAGCGCGTGGCCATCGCGCGTGCCCTGGCCATGGACCCCAAGATCATGCTCTTCGACGAGCCGACCAGCGCGCTCGACCCGGAGATGATCAAAGAGGTGCTCGACGTGATGCTGGCGCTGGCCAAAGAGGGCATGACCATGGTCGTTGTCTCGCACGAGATGGGCTTTGCGCGGGCTGCTGCCGACCGGGCGGTGTTCATGGACGGTGGGATGATCATCGAGGAAGGCACACCCGACGTGCTATTCAGCAACCCATCGCACGAGCGCACCAAGCTGTTTCTGAGTAAGATTCTGTAGCACAGATACCTTCCCTGGAAGTGCGGCTTGTGGTATCTGGAATCTCCAACAGCCAGGCGGGTTCTTTTGCAAAGCGAACGTGGCGATGGGCACGTCTGGCTTTGCTCAATGCGGCTATGCGTTGTCCTATCACAGATGAGTACAACCCCTGCGTCGCTGTCATGCGAACCCCGAAAGGGCCTTCGCATTTTGGCGCTCAGCGATTTCCTCGTAGAAGGGATGCGGGCTGGCCAGGATAAGGCGTTTCCGGCCCGCCTGGAAGAAACGCGGATGTGCTCCCTTGACTCATCGTCTGCTGGGCGCGGCGGGGCAGTGCACACTTGAGGAGGAAACCAGATCCATGACAGTACACGTGCTGTTTGTCTGCCTGGGTAATATCTGCCGTTCGCCGATGGCCGAAGCGGTCTTCCGCCATCTGGTCGAGGAAGCCGGTTTGGGTGAACAGATCGTGGTTGATTCGGCGGGGACGAGCGATTACCACATTGGCGAACGGGCGCACTCTGGCACGCGAACCGTTCTGCGCGCCAATGGCATTGAGTATGACGGGCGTGCCCGTCAGATCACGCCCGCCGATTTCGAACGCTTCGACTACATTCTGGCGATGGACAACGACAACCTGGCCGACCTGCGCCGCATGGCTCCACCGCAGACGCGCGCTGTGATTGCGCGTTTCCTGGACTTCGCCGACGGGGTTTCGAGCCGCGAGGTGCCCGACCCCTACTATTACGGACAGGCCGAGTTCGAATACGTGTATCGCCTGGTGCGGCGGGGGGCCGAAGCGTTACTGGCGCACATCCGCGCCGAGCGAGGGCTGTGAGCATGACTCTTCCTGCGTCGTTGCACGAGCGGCTGGCGGAGATATTGGGCGCGCCAGTGCAGCATGTGCGCCCCGAATATGGCGGCGACATCAATCAGGCGGCGCGCATCGAGGCAGGCGGGACGCCCTATTTCGTCAAGTGGCACCAGAATGCCCCGCCGCAGATGTTCCCCGCAGAAGCACACGGCCTACGCCTGCTGGCCAGCGCCAACGCGATCCGCGTGCCTGCTGTGATCGCCTGGGGCGAGGCAGAGAACGGTTGTCCGGCTTTTTTGCTGCTCGAATACATCGAGACGGGCGAGCGGGCAACGGCACAGACCATGGAGCGCTTCGGCACAGCGCTGGCGGAGCTACACCGGCACACGGCAGAGCGCTTCGGGCTGGATCGCGATAATTTCATCGGGCGGCTGCCGCAACCCAACACCCCTGACGAGAGCTGGGCCGCGTTCTATGGCGAACAGCGGATCGGCTTTCAGATGGCGTTGGCTCGCCGCAATGGGCGCTTGCCCGCCCGCCGCGAAGCTCTGCTCACCCGCCTGATCGAGCGCCTGCCCAATCTGCTGGATGACAGCGCGATTGTCCCGTCGCTCATTCACGGTGACCTGTGGGGTGGCAACTACCTGGTGGATGCGCAGGGACAAGCCGTCCTGATCGATCCGGCGGTCTGTTACGCGCACCGCGAGATGGACCTGGCCATGAGCGAGTTGTTCGGCGGGTACTCACCGCGCTTCTACGAGGCGTACTTCGAGGCATACCCTGCGCCAGGTTACCCGGAGCGGCGCGCGCTCTACCAGCTTTACTACGTCCTGGCGCACCTCAACCTGTTTGGCGAGTCCTATGGCGGGCAGGTAGACGCCATCGCTGCGCACTATGTGGGTGGGGGATTAGGGTCAAGGTAAGGGGCCGACTCTGGTGAGCATTGCTCTGTATGGCTACACAGTTCATGACCACGGCAAAAGACAACGTGGTGGTTATGTATCCTGTTGGCGTCTGGCCTCGATCTCGCCAACAATTTCCTCTAACGTTTTCTGGCCGAACAGCAATTCTCGTTCTCTGGTATAGTCGCCGAAGCCAGCTGTGAATTGCCTGAGAAAACGAACGGCGTCAGCCACGCCCAACTCTCGATAAAGCAGGCGAATGGCTTGCCGGTTGATTTCTACCAGCGGCCTGATTTCGGTAGTCATCGCTCAATCTCCTGAACCAGGTCAAGTGGAGAGACGGCTTTCACCTGCAAATCTGGCACGTGTTTTGCCTTGCGCAATAGCTGGTCGTCGCAGGTACAGAAATAGTCCACTTTGCCCGCTTCTGCTGCAGCCAAATGCAGCGCATCAAGTGGCTTCAGCCCCAATTCTACCAATTGATTCGCTCGTGATTTCACTTCTTCAGACAGCTCGACAAAGAATTTTGCTTTTGACAAAATCGCCCTCGCATGTTCCTGACGCACAGCCAAAGGATTTTGGGCAGTCTCATATACCAATATCTCAGATGAGACCAGCTCAAGTTTTCCAGCGTCACACAACATGAGAATGCCCAAGACAGCTTCGGTCTCTAGAGCGATCCGAATCTGGTTGGGAGTATCCAACGGTCTTTGAATAGCGCACACATCCAGATAGATTTTCACGCCAACAGCTTATCCCCTGTGCCTGTCAATCTGCCTTACGCCCACCCAGAAGCGAATTTTCCAGTCTGATATTCTTCGGAGCGTTTTGTGGACAATCGCTCGACTCTTACCCCAAACTGTGTCTTGGGCAACAATAATCGCGCCGGACGACTCCCATCCCCTCAGCAATCCTAGCACGAGTTCACCCCGCGGACCAACGCCAAAGAAGGCCCTGGGGCAGGTAGACGCCATCGCTGCGCACTATGTGGGCCGGGAGTAGACGCTCACCCTGGCGGCAGGTGTTGGCTCAGCAACGGTTCGCGCTCGAAGAGCACACGCATACCCCCTGCCATCACCTGGCGTGTCCCCTCGTCCAGAGGTAACGCGGCCCACTGCCTGCCGGTGAAGCCATACTCGACCTCGCGCCCGCCGCCGTACCACACCCGCAGAGACGTTAGCTGACCGTAGGACTCGATCTGTTGTCGCTGTACTGCTCCAAAGCGTGCGATCCAATCGGTCTGTTGCAGGTAGCGCTCAGGTTGTTGGGCGATCACCACCAGGTCTATGTCCGAGGCGGCGGTAGCCGTGTTGCGAGCGTGCGAACCGACCAGGGCCACGGCCAGAATGTCGGGTTGTGCAGACGCCCACTGCACGAATTCGTCCAGGAACTGCCCCACCCTGTTCTCCGCCTGCTCAGCCTAGTCTTCCGCCAGCCAGTGCTCCGGCAGGAGCGCGCGCAGCAGGACTTCGCGGTCGTTTGCCAAGATGACCCAGCAATCCAGGTTATGTGGGTCAAGCTGCGCGATCGTCTCGCGACAGCGTCCACATGGGGGCAACAGCGCGCCATCGGCGGACACAGCCACCACAGCCAGGATGTGCGTTTCCCTGGCCTTGAGCATTTCGGCGATGGCGGCGACCTCGGCGCAGAAGCCCAGCCCGCAGGCCAGGTCAATGCAGATGCCGGTGTAGATATTCCCTTCCGCCGTCAGGATCGCCGCGCCCACCGACCCCGCCGAGAAATCTTCGCGCAGCGAGAAGCGCCCACACACAGCCTGCGCTGCCGCAATCAGGGTCGGGCGAGCGCTCTTTATGGCTGGCAAATTCGTCATAGGGCGGGTTCCTTCGAACAGGCACAGGCGGCAATCGGCACCGCGCAAAAGATACTTCAGGCCGGCTGCGGACACTCGAAACGCAACACATGCACCCCCCACGGGCGCAGGTCTACGTAGAGGCCATCGCGGGCCATTTCGTCGCCACTGCGCGGGTAGACATCTCCGCTGAGGGCGTCACGCAGTGCCCAGGTCCGCCCTTCCAGCCCCAGACCTGCTAGTCGGACACGTCCCTGCGCCGACCCCGCCGAATAATTGACCACCACCAACCGCCGCTCTTCGCCCAGCCGCCAGATATAAGCGATCAGATGGCGGTGTGTGGCGTTCAAGTCCCACGCCGGATACGTCTCCAGCAGTTGCCACTGCCCCTCATGGTAGACGGGATGGCGTGCCTCGCCGAGCAGAGCACGGTAGAAGGCGAGCACCTGCGGATCGTCTGCTTCGGGCAAGCGGCGGCCTAGCTGAACTGGGAGCCTGACGCGATGACCGGCGAGCTGCCCTTCGTGGAGCAACGTTGCGCCGGGCAGCGTGGTGACTAGTGTCGCCGCGGCAGCATGACGATCCGGGCCGAAGACCTCCATGGCGCGCTGCTCGTCGTGATTCTCGATGAAGCGCACCGTGCGCCGCTGATACGCAAAATCGGAGCGCAGGTGTTCCCACACAGGGCGCGCAGCGCCTTCGGCCAGCCGGTCGTACAGGCGCTTGTCGTAGACGTAATCGAAGCCCTGCCGCAGAAGTTCGTTTTCCATGTCCCAGTACACTTCGGCGATGAACACGAACCCCGGCGATTGCTGCTTCACAGCAGGGATGATCGTCTCCCAGAACTCGGCTTCGGGGATTGTCCCCGCCCGATCGCCCCAGGTGCGGGCAAAGACCTGATTGGTCACCAGCATGGCCATGTCGCAGCGCACGCCGTCACACTGCCCGGCAATCTGCAACAGGGCGGTGGCGAGCCGTTCTCGCGCGACAGGATTGAAAACGTTGATCTGTGCCGTATCTGTCCAGGGAGGAAAGTGCGGATCGCGCCCGTGCGCAAAGATACGCCCCCCAGCACCGGCGAAGAACGTCTCCGGGTGCTCCACCAGGTCACGACCGGTTCCCTGCAGCAGACAATCCGGCGCGGAATGCAACCAGTCGTGATCGCGGGCGACGTGATTCGGCACGAAATCGAGCACCAGCCTGAGGCCGCGCGCGGCCAGACGCCCTCGTAGGGTTGCCAATGCGCTTGCTCCACCCAGGCGCGCGTCAACACTGTAACGCCGCACGGCGAAAGGCGAGCCGACGACATCGTGCGCCGAAAAGTCTGGCAGGGCGCGGCGATATTCGGCCAGCAGGCCGGGATGGGCCAGCGCCTGCAACTGCCCGGCAGGGCTGCGCTCCCATACGCCCATCAGCCAGATGGCGTCGAAGCCCCAGGCCGCGAGTGCATCGAGCGCGTCGTCAGGTACGTCGGCCAGGGTGAGCGCGTCGTGACTGGCAGCGCGCAGATCGTGCAACCAGGTCCAGGCGTTGATCTCGTAGATCAACGGGTTAGAGCGCCAGAAAGTGAGTGGCATTATGTTTCCTGTACGGGCGAGTTGGTGCGACGAAATATCCGCCCAGAAGATAACCACAAAGCCGCTAAAATGCCATGCTCCTCCGCGCGGTGGGAGGAGCATGGTCTGAATTCGAGTCGGTTCGGATAGAGGAAACTGTCACCCGGAGACGGCAGACTGCTGCTGCAACGCCTCGTGCTCGGCCAACCAGCGCTCGGCGGACATGGCCGCCGCCGCCCCCTGCCCCACGGAGGTGGCGACCTGGCGATAGATGCGATCCTGTACCTCGCCTGCGGCGAAGACGCCCTCGATATTGGTGCGCATCAGCCGGTCGGTGATGAGGTAGCCGAATTCGTCGCGCTCCAACTGCCCTTTGAACAGGTCGCTATTGGGATCGTGCCCGATGAAGATGAACACACCATCGGTTGGGTATTCGCGCACTTCGCCCGTCTTCAGGTTGCGCAGGCGCACCGCGCGCACCTTCTCGTCGCCGATGATCTCCTCGACGACGGTATCCCAGATGAAGTGAATCTTGTCGTTGGCAAAGGCGCGTTGCTGCAACGTGGCCCCGGCGCGCAGTTGGTCGCGGCGATGGATGATGTCCACCCGTTTGGCGAAGCGCGTCAGGAACAGCGCCTCTTCCAGCGCCGAGTCGCCGCCGCCCACGACCACCACATTCTGGTCGCGGAAGAAGAAGCCATCGCAGGTGGCGCAATAGCTGACGCCGTGCCCGGTGAATTCCTTCTCGCCCGGCACGTTGAGCCGCCGCGCCGTCGCGCCGACAGTGACGATCACGGCATCGGCCAGGTATTCGTCTCCGTCATCAGTCTTCAGCCAGAACGGCGAGCCTTTGCTGAAGTCTACCTCGGTCACAGCGCTGAACAGCTTGATACGCGCCCCAAAGCGTTCTGCCTGCGCCTTCATGTATTCGACCAGTTCCTGCCCGCTCAGCCCTTGCGGGAAGCCGGGATAGTTCTCGATCTCATAGGTGAGCGAGACCTGCCCGCCCAGTTCGTGCCCGGCGATGACAAGCGGGTTGAGGTTGGCGCGGGCGGTGTAGAGGGCTGCGGTCAGGCCAGCGGGGCCAGAGCCGATGATGATGACGCGCTCATGCTGTACACCTTCGCCGCGGGCGACCTGTTCGCTGCGCGCGGACGTATTCAGGGTCAGGCTCAGTCCTTCGTTGCTCATGGATACCTCACCTTTTGAACAGATAGCGGAGCGCAAACAGTGCTCCGGATAGCTCGTATGCGATCCCTCTATAGCTTACCATCTTTGAGATGCACGAAAGAGTCAACAGTTGTAGATTTTATGGCATTCTAACGCAGGCTCACAACGTGTGTGTCACTTGGTGAATCGCACGAGCGCCCGATTCTCGATACTGCTCTGTCCTATGATGAACATGGTTATCGTCCGGGCAACAACCGCTATCCCCCTGGCCGACGCGGGCGCGAGCTTCTGGAGGCGCGCTTTTGGCCCTTACCGCGTCTACTACGATTTCTCGCGGCGTGTTGCTCCTGCTGAATTGGGCCTGGATACGCCCGATCGCTTCAGGACTGGATAGGACGAGGGAGCATGAGAAAGGCCGTTGCCCTGTTCACCTGGGACGCGGGCTGGTGTATCATGAGGATAGAGCGCTGAGGGGGATACATGCCGTTTCAACTCGACTATGAGATGCTACGCGAGCGCATGGTGCGCGAACAGTTGATAGCACGCGACATCACCGACCCGCGCGTGCTGGAAGCCATGCGCCGTGTACCGCGTCACGCCTTCGTGCCAGAGCCGTTCCGCTCACGCGCCTACGAGGACGGACCGTTGCCCATTGGCAACGATCAGACCATCTCGCAGCCCTATATTGTCGCCCTGATGACGCAGGCGCTGGAACTGACGCCGGACGACGTGGTGTTGGAGATCGGCACCGGTTCCGGCTATCAGACGGCGGTGCTGTGCGAGCTGGCCCGCTTTGTCTACTCGCTGGAGCGTTACCCGACGTTGGCGGAACGCGCTTCCGTCACGCTGCGCGATCTGGGCTATCACAACGCGGAAGTGTACGTAGGGGATGGCAGCCAGGGCCTGCCGGACATGGCCCCATATAACGCCATTATCGTCACCGCCGCCGCACCGGTCATCCCTGGGCCGCTGCGAGCGCAGATGGCCAACGGCGGACGGATGGTCATCCCTGTGGGCGACCGTTACCAGCAGATGTTGCAGCGGGTGCGCCGTCGCGACGACACCTGGAGCGTGGAAACGCTCATTCCGGTGATGTTCGTGCCCCTCTACGGGCGTCACGGTTTCCTGCCGCCCGACGAGCCGCAGATGGAAGACGACAATCTGCTCGACGAAGAGTTATGAGGATGTGGGCGGAGGCTCAGCGCTCTGCGTCCAGCAGATGCAAATACTCGCGGGCGAAGCCTCCGCCATTGGTACCCACGATCACACCTGCCAGCTTTTGCACCTGCAATTCTCCATAGTGATGGATCAGACGCGCGATCTGCTTTTCCATCACGTGCATAAACTCGTCCCAGGAAATGCCGGCGGGGAGTTGGGGCGCGCGCATGGCCTTCATGCTGTTGATGTAATCCAGCACAGGCTCTACCTCTGGGAAGTGAAATGCGCCGGGCAGGTCATAGCGGGCTACGGCGCGGAAAAAACGCGCTACCTGCGCAGGGCCATTCTCCAGCGTGAAGTTTTGATGATCGGGGATGAACTCCTGGCGAGGATAGCCCAGCAAGGTGCAGGCTCGCCGCGCCAGCGTATCCAGTTCGGGCATGGTGGAGGCGCTATTGGTGGCGGCGATCAGCACGCCATCGGGCTTCAATACGCGCCGGAGTTCGCTCAGCGCCTGTGCTACGTCTGGCACGTGGTAGAGCATATGGTTGGCCATCACCACGTCGAAAGTCGCATCGGCGAAGGGCAGGTGCTGGACATCCAGGTTGACGGCGCATGCGCCCGCCTGGCAGACCCGCCGCGCCATGCCCAGGGAAAGGTCGCCGGCCACGTACAGACCGGACGGCGCGCGCTGCTGCACCAGTTCCCGGTATGTGCCCGGCCCAGCGCCCACGTCGAGCACCCACTCGTCGCCGCGCCAGCTTATGATGTCCACCACCCAGCGCGGATAGTCAATCTTGGGGAAGCTATACAGTTCGTGCGTGCGTATCCGCACGGCCAGATGCACGTCGGTGGCGTAGGCGTCCTGAGTCAGGATGTGCCGGTCGGTGTTGGGATTGATCTCGCTCACAGCCATGTTTTTTTCGCTCAAATGCAGATGACGCACGGGCACCGGCCACTGGGGACATGTTTCCCGGCGCACCTTCGGGCAAGAAGGACAGCGAAAACAGCCTTCGGCCCGACGCGCCGGTTTCTGGGAGCAGGGCTGGCCACAGCGCACAAAAACGGGCACGCAGCTCAGGTTTCCTCACGCTGCGACCCTGAAGGCTCTGCGGCTACCTCGAAATCGAACACACCCGCTCTGCCCCGCCGTGTGCAAACCGGGTTACATGGTACACTACCCGTAGTTTAGCACGTTTGCCTGCCGCCAGAAGGGCCGGGTCAGTTTTTTTTAGACACTTTTCACGTTTGCCGGTTTGCGCGCGGGGCGAGGCGGCGAGACAATGAGGGCCAGCCAGGCTGGCTCCGAGGAGAAGAGGCCGTGGACACGTCTGGACAGCATCCCGATCTGGTGCGAGCTGTGGCTCGGGCGCTGCGCGACAGTCGCCTGCTGGTCGTCCTGACCGGCGCGGGAGTCTCGAAGGAAAGCGGCATCCCAACCTTTCGCGACGCGCTCGACGGCCTGTGGGCCAACTATGACCCGCAGCGACTGGCGACGCCGCGTGGTTTCCGCCGCGATCCCAAGCTGGTGTGGGACTGGTATCAGCACCGGCGCACTTTGATCGCGCAGGCCAAACCCAACGCCGGTCATCTGGCCATCGCGGCGCTGGAACGCTACATTGAGAAGGTAGTGGTGATTACGCAGAATATTGATGGGTTGCATCAGCAGGCGGGCAGCCGCGATGTCATCGCACTGCACGGCGACATTCAGCGCAACAAATGCTTCGCCAACTGCCAGGGCGACCCAACTTATGTGGACATCAGCACCCTGACCTGGGACGAGGAAGCCGGGCCGCCGCGTTGCCCCTACTGTGGCGCTTACGTGCGACCGGCAGTGGTATGGTTCGAGGAAATGCTACCCCCCGCTGAACTGGAACGCGCCATACGCCTCAGCCGCGTGGCCGATGTCATGCTGGTAGTGGGCACGTCGGGGGAAGTGCAACCGGTGGCCAGCCTGCCTTTCCTGGCCCGCGAGAGCGGTAGCCTGATCGTGGAGGTCAACCCGGCGATCACGCCCATCACGCGCATCGCGCACTGGCGACTGGCCGGGCCGTCGGCAGAGGTCTTGCCGCAGGTGGTGGCTGCGCTGTCGGAGGGCCAAGACCGTGACTAGGCGGACGGTGATCCTGGCTGGGCTGTTGATTGTGCTGGTCGCGCTGACCGTCCCTCCGGCGGGCGCGCGACAGAGCGTGACCGCCCGCCTGGACGTATTCGTCGGCGATGACCCAGACAGCGGCATGACGCGCCTGTACTTTCTGGACGCGCTCAGCGGGCTGAGCACGGTTGTCAATGTGGAGGGCGGGCGTGCCTTCACCCTGCTGGGCGACTACGTGCTCTACGAGAAGGAGCGCACCGGCGCAATCATGCGAGCCAACGCCGACGGCTCCCTGCAACCGCACCCCTTCATCCGGCGCAGCGTAGATACCGAGCAGGTACGGTGGATCACCTCTGCAGACAGCCAGGCTGTGGCCTGGGTCGAGGTCAACGCGCAGGGCATATCGGCATTGTATGTGGCTCATGCCGACGGTAGCGACCTGCGACAGTTGCCGATCTCCACACCGGGGGCCGGACAGATGCTGCTACCGCTGGCGCTCTCCGAGGGGATGACGCGGTTGGTCTACGATGCGGCGCATCCGCTGCAGTCGCCCGCGCCGACATGGTTCGAGGTCTATCACCATGTGAGCACATTCAGCCTGGCCGACGAGCAATTCGTCCCACTCACCGGCGAACCGCTGTGCCCTTGTGGCGCGGCAGCCTCGCCGGACGGTCGGCTGATCGCCCGCCTGGAGGGAACCGAGGGACGCGGACCGTTTGCCCTGCGCCTGTGGGACGTGCCCAGCGGCGCGGAGATCGTCGTGCCGCCGCCGACCCTGCCGTACCGTCGCGCGGGCGACCTCATCCTCAACGAACGCGGCACGCTGGCCGCCTACAGCGCCGCCATGGAGAATGGCCCGCCATACGCCCTAATCGTGGTGGACGTGGTGGCACGCCGTCAGCGACTGGCCCTGTCGTCGGAGACGGCGCGTTACGTTCCGCTGGCCTTCGCGGATGGCGACACGGCGCTACTGCTCACCGAGGCCCGCGCGGGGGGAACGTTTAAACTCGATCTGACGACCGGCAACCTGCTGCGTGTCTCCGACAAGCGTTACCTGGGCGCGATCGTTGTGTCGCGCTGACGGTTTGGGCGGGCGGCGAAGGGCGCTGGTACAATAGCGGTAGCCTGCTTCCGACCCGCAGGTCTGGACGGCAAAGGATGCATCAACTGGCCAGGCGCAAACGAACGTTACTGATTCTGCTGATGGCGCTCATCCTGCTCGGCATGGCCGGGCAGGTCGAGGCGTCGGATGGGATGCGCGGGGATCGCTGTGAAGTGAGGGCGGACGATTACATCGTCGAGGACTTCTACTTCTTCTGCCGCATCCTGGATGTTTACGGCACCATCGAAGGCGATCTGATCGGCGTGGCGGCAGAGATCACCCTGCACCGCGGCAGCCGCGTCACTGGTGACCTTTGGGTGGGCGGCGGCAGGCTGCTGATCGAAGGAGCGGTCGGCGACGACATGCATTTCTTCGGCCTGACGGCGATCGTCGGCGACGTGGCGCGCTTCACCGATCCGCGCATTGACCTGATGGCGGTGGCCCTCAACGCGGAAATCCAGAAAGACGCTGTACTGCCCGGAGACCTGCTGGTGTACGGCTATCAGGCGCGGGTAGCGGGCACCGTGGGGGGAGATATTGATTTCGGCGGTGAGGCGCTGCTCATCGAGGGCGTGGTGGTAGGGCGCGTGGATGCCGAGGTAGGCGATGCCCGCCGCAGCGCCGATGTGCCCGACCTGCCTTTCTACGATCTGTCTTTCGAGAATCCGGGGCTGTATATCGCGCCAGGGGCGCTGATCGAGCGCGACGTGGCCTATCGCTCGGTGACACAGGCGGAGATTCCGCCCGGCGTGGTACAGGGCCGCGTGCGGTTCGAGCGCATCGGCGGGCAGCCGGACATCACCAAGGTCGCACAACCCGACGATGCTGCCGAACTGCTGCGTGAATATATTGTGACCGTGGTGCGCGACGTGCTGTCCCTGCTGATCCTGGGCGCGGTCGCGCTGCGTCTGGTGCCCAACGTGGTGCGTCAACCGGCGACCCAGGTACGGCGACGGACGATTCCCGCCGTCGGCTGGGGGCTGGCGACGTTTATGCTGTCCATCCCCCTGGTGATCGTCGTGCTGGTCGTCGGCCTGATCATAGTCGGCGTGCTCTACACGATCGGCCTGGGGGCGCTCACCCTGCTGACTGGCGTCGGTGTGCTGCTGATCACCGGTAGCATGGTGGCAGGCTTCACCTTCCTGCTCTTTTTCATGGGGCGGGTGGTGATCAGCTTCGTGATCGGGCAACTGGTCTACCGCTACGTGCTGCGCATCAGCGGGCTGGGTGAATTCCGGCGCTGGCTGGGGATGCTGGCCCTGGGCGCGATCACCTACGCCTCGCTGACCAACCTTCCGCTGCCAGCCATGGGGCTGATGTTGGAACTGATCACGGCGTTGGCCGGGGTGGGAGCAGTCGCCATGTACGGACGCCTGCTGATCCAGGAGTCGGGGCTGCTCGGCACGCGCTTCGGCGGAGCCGCTGCGCCGTCAATGGTGATCCCGGCTGTGCCCGAAATGGTCCTTCTGTCCGAGCCGTCGCCGCCGGGCCTGGATAACCTGCCCGAAGGCTTCACTGGTTTCGATGAAGACTGGTGATCACACAAGACGATCTATCAGAACGCAGACAGACAGAGGGCAGCGCCAGGCTGCCCTCTTGAGTTGAGCTGAATGCCGCCCCCAAGCCGAAGGCGCCCCTTTTTCACTTCACGTCGTGCCAGGTCGTGTGCACCTCGGTCGCTCCGGCCTTCAGCGCGCGCAACAGGGCATCCTGATCGACCGGCACGCGGTACACGCGCACGCCGGTCGCGTGATAGATAGCGTTGGCAATGGCGGGCATGGTGTTGATCGAGGTGATCTCGCCGACGCCCTTTGCCCCAAACGGCCCGCTGGAAACCTGCTCCTCCACGAAGTGCGAGACTACTTCGGGCGTGTGTTTAATGCTGGGAATCTTATAGCGCGAGAAAAGCACCGACCAGGGCACGCCGTTCTCGACGATGTACTCTTCGGTCAGGCAATTGCCCATTGCCATCACGATCCCCCCCTCGACCTGCCCTTCGAGCATCCGGGGGTTGATGGCGCGGCCTACGTCGTTGGCGGCGATGATCTTCAGCACCTTCACCGCGCCCGTTTCCAGGTCTACTTCGACCAGCGCCGCCTGGGTGGCATAGGAGAAGGCGAAGTGCATGTCGCCCCCAGTGCCCAGGGGTTGCGTCTTGGGCGCATCGTAGACATAGCGCACTTTGGCTTCCTGCCCTTGCTCGTGCATCCAGGTCACCACTTCGCCGATCTCCACCGCCGAACCGTTGTGGTGTAGTCGTCCGTCTTCGAAGCGAATTACTTCGGGCGACACGCCCAGCCGTTCGGCAGCAGCAGCAGCCAGCGCCTGGCGCATGGTGATGGCAGCATGGCGGGCGGCGTTGCCGCTCATGAAGGTCTGACGCGAGGCGGTCGTCGGGCCGCCATCCGGTGTCAGGTCGGTATCGGAGAGCAGGACGTGCACCCTTTCGACAGGCAACCCCAATTCCTCGGCGGTAACCTGTGCCAACACAACGCTGAGACCCTGCCCCATGTCGGCAGACGAAATGCGCACTTCGGCGGTCGAATTCGGGAAGACTTCCACCTCGGCGGTCGCGCGGTCGGGTGCGCCGCCGCCCAGGCCGGTGTTCTTGTAGGCGCAGGCGACGCCCCAGCCATAGGCTTTGGTGCCTTCGCGCCAGCCCCAGCGAAAAGTGGGATCGCTGCCGCGCATGTCGCGCTCGACCCTGTCAATCGTCTCCAGCAGGCCCACGCTTTCGCGCAGCAACTGCCCGGTGGCGGTAGTGGCTCCCACGCGCTGCGCGTTCTTGCGCCGGAATTCGACCGGGTCCATGCCCAGCGCCTCGGCGACCAGGTCCATGTTCTGTTCGACAGCAAAGGCTGACTGCGTCACACCAAAGCCGCGGAACGCCCCCGACGGCGGATTGTTGGTATACATGGCGTAGCAATCAATTTTGGCGTGCGGCACCACATAGGGGCCGGTGGCGTGCGTGGTCGCGCGGGTCATCACCTTGTCAGAGAGGCTGGCATACGCCCCCGCGTCGCCGTAGAGCGTGGCCTGCACCGCCATCAGCGTGCCGTCGCGCTTGGCCCCTGTCTTGATGCGGATGATGGTCGCGTGACGCTTGGGGTGGAAGAGCAACGACTCCTGGCGTGTATAGAGTATCTTCACCGGACGACCGGTTGCCTGGGCGAGCATGGCCGCGTGAATCTGCCCAGCGATGTCCTCCTTGCCGCCGAAACCACCCCCGATCAACGTGCCGCGCACGCGAATCTGATCTTCGGGCACACCGAGCGCCGCTGCCGTCTGCCGGCGGTCTTCGTAGGGAATCTGTGAGCCGACGTAAATAGTCAGCTTGGGGTGCTCATCGTCGTAACCGGCGGGCACGGCAATCGAGCATTCCGGTTCCATGAAGGCATGCTCGACGGTCGGCGTGCGGTATTCGCGCTCGATGATCACATCGGACTCGGCGAAGCCCTGTTCCACATCGCCATGCCGCACCTTAATGTGCTTGAGCAGGTTGCCCGTCTCCCATTCCTCGTGTACCAGCGGCGCGTCGGGCGAGTGTGCGTATTCCGGATCGGTCACCACCGGCAGCGGCTCGTAGTCCACTTCGATCAGTTCCAGCGCACGCGCGGCGATGTCAGCGTCTTCGGCGGCGACGATGGCCACCGCGTCGCCCATGTAGCGCACCTTGTCGTCGCACAGCACCGGCCAGTCAGCGTAGATCAGGCCATGCCGGTTCTGGCCGGGCACGTCCTGATGGGTGAGCACCGCGCACACGCCCGGCAACGCTCTGGCCTTGCTGGTATCTATGCGCTTGATACGGGCGTGAGGGTAAGCCGCCCGCAGCGTGCGCCCGATCAACATGCCGGGGAAAGCGTAGTCGTCGGCGAATTTCGCGCGACCGGTCACCTTGTCCACGACTTCCTGCGGCGGCACCGGTCGCCCGACGGCCTTGAGCGGTGGGACCGTCGGCACGCCGGGCCAGGGGAGCGGTTCCTCGCCGCGCAGTTCGCGCGCCGCCGACTGAATGGCGCGGATGACGCTCACATAGCCGGTGCAGCGGCACAGCGTGTCCTTGAGCGCAACTTTAATATCGTGCTCGGTAGGGTTCGGGTTGCGGTCGAGCAAGGCCTTGGCGGTCATGATCAGGCCAGGCGTGCAGAAGCCGCACTGCACCGCGCCGTGTTCGATGAACGCTTTCTGCAACGGGTGCAGTTCGCCGTTGCGAGCCAGGCCCTCGATGGTAGTGATGCGCGCGCCCTGCGCCTTGAAGGCAGGGTAGAGGCACGAGTCAACCGGCGTGCCATCTACCAGCACCGTACATGCCCCGCATTCGGCCTCTTCGCAGCCGATCTTGGTGCCAGTCAGACCCAGGTCATAGCGCAACACCTGCGCCAGCGTGCGCGATTCGGGCACGTCCAGATCATAGGGTGTGTCGTTGACGGTAAGCAGCAGTTTGCTCATAGAGAGTACCCTTATAACGCTAATGGCCAAGTGCTCGGTCGTCAGTGATCAGTTGTCAGCGATCGGTGTCCGGCTGTCGGTGATCAGCTTCCGAGAGCAGTCATCAGTATTCCCGCGAGGTGACTACGCCATCATACTGAAAACTGAAAGCCGAACACTGATCACTTTTCCTCATTCCATGCCCACGCCTTCGGGAATGGCCTCGCCAGTGCGGGCGCGTTGCGTGGCCAACGGCAACACGCGGCGCAGCAGCACTTCGATCATCTCCTGGCGATACTCGGCGGTGGCGCGGTACTTGCTGGTGCGCGGATGCAACGTCTGCCGGGCAACGGACACGGCCAGCTCGACAGCTTCTGCGTCCACCGCCTGGCCACGCAACGCCTGCTCGACCGCCTCGGCCCGCGCTGGCACTTTCGCCACCGGCCCGATGCAGATGCGGGCATCCTCGTAGCGCTGTCCGCTTTCGTCCAGCCGCACCCAGATAGCGCAGCCCAGAATGGGCAACGCCACCCCTTGCGGGCGCATGATGCGTTTGAAGGCACTACCTTCGTGCGAGCCGCACAGCCGGAAGCGGAAACCGATCAGCAGGTCGCGCGTCTGATCCAGGCGCGACTCGCCTGGCCCGACGAAAAGCTCACTCAGCGGCAACCACTGCCGCACGCCGTTCAGCACCACATCCGCCGTCGCGTCCAGCGCGATCAGCGAGGTCGTGCCGTCGCCGGCGGGCAGAGCGTGCGCCACGTTGCCGCCGATGGTGCCCACGTTGCGCACCTGCGGCCCGCCGACCACGCCACAGCTTTCCACCAAGCAGGTAGCCCGCGCCGCCAGCACGGGCGAATCTACGATCTGCGCATGGGTCACGCCCGCGCCCAGGTAGACGGTGTCGTCTTCCTGGCGCAGATCGCCCATGCCCGGAATGCGGGTGATGTCCACCAGCGCGTCGGGACGGGGCAAATGGCCCTGCTTGATGTCCAGCAGCAAATCAGTACCACCGGCGATCACGCGGGCACGGCCCTGATACGTGCGCAGTAGCGCCAGCGCTTCTTCAACCGTTGCAGGGGTGTAGTAATGATTCCAAAGGGACATGGGTTCTATCCGTGCGCAGCGCGCCTCTCTATGCGGTGAAAACGGTTGGAGGCACTTTTCGATGGGCGAGGATGCCCAACGCCGCCATGCCAGACCCGGCACGAACGACCCCCAGCCGGAGGTGAACAAATATCTTGTCGTTGATCGTAACACAAGGGAGTAGACCGGTCAAACGAAGTGTGGGGCGGGGGGATTGCATCAAACCGCTTGCCGCTTTACCTCACCCCCAGCCTCGCTTCGCTCGGCTTGCCCCCTCTCCGACGCGGAGAGGGGGCAGCAAGGCACGCTAGCGCCGAGCGGGGGTGAGGTCAACCAGAAGATCACACCTGAGCTTACTTCTGCCCATGGTTCTGCTGGCCGGTTTTGATGCGATGACCCTGAAGTGTGGGGCAAGGGAATACCCCCGCCCCAGCACCGACAGGATCACTGGCCCGAAGCAGCGTTATTCCGCCTGAGCATATCGGTGAGCGTGGCCAGAAAGTCAATGGGCACGGGGAAGATGATCGTCGAGTTTTTCTCCACGGCGATTTCCGTCAACGTCTGCAGGTAGCGCAGTTGCAGGGCGGCGGGTTCAGTGGAGATGGTGACAGCTGCCTCGCGCAATTGCTGGGCTGCCTGCAACTCGCCCTCGGCATGGATGATCTTGGCGCGCTTTTCGCGCTCAGCCTCGGCCTGGCGGGCCATGGCGCGTTGCATCTGCGGCGGCAACTCCACATCCTTGATCTCGACGATGCTCACCTTCACACCCCAGGGTTCGGTCTCCGCGTCAATGATGCTCTGCAAGCGCTGATTGACCCGCTCTCGTTGACTGAGCAGCTCGTCGAGTTCCACCTGACCGATCACACTGCGCAGGCTGGTCTGGGCAATCTGGAAAGTGGCGTTGGCGTAATTGCTGACGGCCACCACCGCCCGCCGCGGATCGATCACCTGGAAGTAAGCCACCGCATTGACCCCCACTGTGACATTGTCGCGCGTGATGCAATCCTGACGCGGGATATCCAGCGTGACCACGCGCAGGTCAATCTTCACCACGCGGTCAATGCCGAAGGGCATGACCAGGAATAACCCCGGCCCCTTGGTGCGCTTGAGCAGCCGTCCAAAGCGAAAGACAACCGCCCGCTCATATTCCTGAGCCATGCGCACTGCCGACAGGACCAGGATCAACAACAGGGTGCCGAGCACGAACAAGAGAGTGACGACAACCGGGGACATGTTCTTCTCTCCTCAAGCCATGGGCAGCCAGCAGACGCCAGCCAGAGATTCAACCGCGCGCGGGCCTGCCATGTGACGATCACCGTTCTAGCTGTCCCTATTGTAAGGGTAACCGTGCGTCACTGGCTGACCAACGCCCCCCAGCCGCCTGACAAACTGCCTTTCAGCCAGGCCACAGGCGGCGGGGGTGAGAGGGTCAGATCGAGGGGGGACGTCCGCTGATCAGATCGTCGTAGCAGACGATCAGTTCGTCCATCATGGTGGGCCAGGATTGTGTCTCGGCGAACAGGCGGGCGTTGCGCCCCATGATCTGACGTTTGCGCGGCTCGGAGAGAATGGCGCGCACGCCATCCACCATGCCGCGCACGTCGCCCACGTTAAACACATAGCCGTTGACACCGGGGCGGACGATCTCGTCCGCGCCACCCACGCGCGATGTGACGACCGGCAGGCCCGATGCCATCGCCTCGACCAGCACCAGCCCGAATGTCTCCATGGCCGAGGGGAAGACGAAAATATCTGCGCTGGCAAAGGCCGACCACAATTCCTGCCCGCGCAGATAGCCGGTGAAGACGGTCGGTGTACCGGCGAAGTGTTTTTCCAGGTCGGCGCGCGCTGGCCCGTCGCCGACGATCGCCAGGCGCGTGCCGGGCACACGCTCCAGGACGGCGCGGATAGTGTTGATCTGCTTCTCGTGTGACAGCCGCCCCACATAGAGCAGAATAGTATCCTGGGGGTGCCCGCCGCTCAGACGGACGCGCATGGCCTCCGAGTAGTGGCGCGGGTGGAACTGTTCGGCATCTACCCCCCTGCGCCACAACCCTACCTGGCGCACACCATGCGCCAGCAGGTCTTGCTGCACCAGTCGGGAGGGAGCCAGCGCATAGTCCGCGGCGTTGAAGTTCTGCCGCGTATACCACCACACCAGCGGCTCCAGGAAGCCAATACCCAGGTAGCGGGTGATGCTGGCCAGATCGAGGTGAAACGAGGCCAGAGTAGGGATGTTGAGCCGCTTGGCCATCATCATGCCAGCAGTGCCCACCAGGGTGGGATGGATGAAGTGAGCGATATCCGGCTTGAAGTCGCGCACTTCGCGGTAGGTACTGAGAGTTGGCGGGCCGAATTTGAGTTCCGGGTACAGCGGCAACCGCACGCCCGGCACGCCGATCACCTTTCTGCCCCGGTAGTCGCGCACCGTGTCGCTGAGGCGGGGCGCGACGACGACGAAGTCAATGTCCCGCCGGATCAGATGATCCATCAGCAGGATCAGCACGGTCACGATGCCGTCCACTTTGGGCAGAAACGTCTCGGTGAACAGAGCTACGCGCATGGCTGTCTCACGGGCGAATGCCACCACCAACAATCATAACCCGACGCGCCGAAGAGGGTTACGCCCGTTGTCAGGAGTATGTCCAGGGCGGGTAAAGGCTGCTTTATCGGCAGAGTAAGCGCACCTGAGCTGCGCGTTAAGGAAGCCTTACTCTGGCGAGGAAGAGGCATCCATCAATGGCTTTTCCATGAAATGCCAGCGACGGATGCCATAGGCCAGGCGGGTGAGCCAGCTTGCCCGCGTGCGTACAATGGTGAACCCTGCCCGCTCGTAGACGTGAACGGCGCGCGCGTTGTCCGCCGCCACCCACAGCGTCAGGCGGGTGCGCCCGTGCTCACACGCCCATCGTTCGGCATATTCCAGCAATTGCCTGGCGACCCCTTCGCCCTGGCAATCGCTCGCTACACCCAGGTCGCTGATATAGGCTTCGCCGCTCGCCGGCTGATGGCCGAGCAGCCATAGCATGAACGCCGCTCGCAGGGCACGCAGCAACCCCAGTTCGCGCGTCACCAGACTCTCAAAAGCGCGGTTTTCTTCGGGCGTGTGATAGATCGGCTCCATGACCAGCGTGCCGATGATGCGTCCACCCCGTTCGGCCACCAGCACGCCATCGTAGCCGCGCCGCACCGGGCCAGTGTACAGCAATTCCAGCAACGCGGCGATCTTGGCCCGATCTTTGCCAAAAATGACGCGCATCTTGTCGCTGAAAGCGTCCTGCAATACGGCAGCCACTCCTGGCAGATCGGCCAGGCGAGCCGGTCTAATCTGGAGCATGATCCCCCTCCAGGGCGGCCAGGGCCAGACCCACTGCCGCCACAGTTGCCACGTTACGAATACGTCCGCCCTGCCATGCCGCGCGCACTTCGGCCAACGTCAGCCAGTGCAGCGCCATGATCTCGGAGACTTCGCGGTGCGGCACCCCACTACTACGCGCATCCAGCGCCAGGAAGATATGCGACGCGCCACAGCCGCGGTTGCCATCCATGAAGAAGCGCCCCAGGTAACGCCATTCGCCCGCTTCCACGCCGGTTTCTTCGCGCAGTTCGCGCCGGGCCGCCGCCTCTGGCGCTTCGTCCGCGTCCAGATAGCCGGCGGGCAATTCCAGCGAGACGGCGCGTGGCCCCTGCTTCCAGTGCTCAATGAAAGGCACCCGCCCGTCGGCGGTCACAGCGAAAATCTGCGCCCATTCGGGCATGTCAATATGGTAGAAAGTGTCAATCTCGTGTCCGTTGGGCAGGCGCACATGTTCCGCGCTGACGCGCAGCCAGGGCGAGCAGTCGAGCAATTCACGACGAGCCAGGGTTTGCCAGGGTAACAACAGCGCGCTCATGGCTGCGCTCCCAGCCCCAATGACACAACCTGTTCCGGATTGACCCAGGTGCCCCCAACAACCATTTCCCAGTGCAGGTGCGCGCCCGCCGAACGCCCATTCATGCCGCTCAGGGCGATCACATCGCCCTGACGCACCCACTGCCCCGGCACCACCAGCAGTTCCGAAAGGTGCGCGTAGCCGCTGTAGATGCCCCAGCCGTGATCAATGAGCACATAGCCGCCGCGAATGGACAGCATGGTCGCCAGCACAACGCGCCCGCTACCCGCCGCCGTGACCGGCGTGCCGATGGGCATCCGGATATCCAGGCCCGTGTGCCTCCGCCAGACTGTGCCATTGTACAAACGCCAGGTGCCGAATGGCCCAATCTGCGGGTTGGCGCTCGGTACCACGAAGCCATCTTCGGCCCAATAGCGTTCCGGCGTGAAGCGCCGGAAAAACGTATCCAGGCGGGCCATTTCGTCCTCTTCGACCTGTGGGTCGAGCAGCGGCATCAGCGAGGCTGGCAAAACCACATCCGCCCGCCCAAACTCGCCATAATTGACCTCGATCGTTCGATCTATCCGCTCCGACGAGCCGTCCTGGTAGCGTACCCACACCTGGAGCGGATAACTGCCGACATCCTGTTCCATATCGGCGGCAATCAGCCCCACGAAAGCCCGCCCGTCCCAGTAGAAGGGGTGCACGCGCTCCTGAAAGACGGCGCGCACGTCCGCCAGGCCAGTGCCGGTCACGCGGACAATGCCCACACTGCCCTGGCGAATCCATTGGAAATCGTAGCTGATGCTGACCGGACTGGCTGCAGGAGCCTGGGCAGTGGCCACTCCAGCGCCAACCAGCACCGTGAGGATGAGTGATGAGAGAATGATCAGCCGTGTCACAAGTCTTCCCTGTCAGCTATGATGACGTCAGGCTACGCAGGCAGCAAAATACCGCGATGGTGCAGGATGAGCGAGGCCAGCAACCGCGCCGTGTTGCACGCATCGTCCACGCCCCGGTGATGGCGTCCTTCGGGCGACAGACCCAACAATTCCAGCGCGGCCATCAGACCCGGCTCGTGTGGCAGGCCGTACAAGACGGCCAGCAACGTCTTTACATTCAGATGAGTCGGGCCGAACGGGTAAGGCACACCGCGAGCCGCGCATTGCTTTTCGAAAATGCGCCGGTCGAACTCGTCATAACTGGCCCACAGCCGGTCGCCCGTTTTGTACTGTTCGCGCAGCAGGCGGCAGGCGTAGGCAAACGAGACTCCGCGGGCAACCTGTTTGGGAGTGAGCGAAGTCAGTTGCGTACAAAACGGACTGACCTCCGAACACTCTGGCCGGACGATGATGCTCGCCTGCGTCACTCGCTGGCCAGTCTGCAAATCCAGCACGCAGACGCCGATCTCGATGATTTCTGACTCCTGGCCAGGAGGCGGACCGCTCTCCCAGCATGTCGCTTCGACATCCACCACGATCACCCGATCGAGCTTGGCCACCACTGCTTTCTGTCGCTCCTGCGCTGCACGCCGCCGGGCCTCACCATACCGCAACAGGCGCGGTTGGGTCAAGGGTCATCTAACGAGGGCGAATTTCATTCAGCGTCCGGCGGCAGGAACTGCACACTGTCGAGAATAGCCTGCAGAGCCACCCGTTGATCCACCAGGGCATCGAACGGTTCCACGGCGGTGAAGAAGGCATAGCTGCCCTCATGAACGCGCAACACGGCGAACCAGCCGGTAGTGTCTTCCTCGTCGGCGCAGGATACCGCCGCGTAGTAAGTACCTACACCCTCCAGTCCGCCCACTCTGAAGGTGCGTTGCTCGTCCAGACCCAGGTTGCAGCTATCGCCCACCAGCGAGCCGCGCAACAACTGCACGCCGTCGGCCCACAGGTTGTACTCGCCGTCGAAATCCACCACATTGGGAAAGCCCCAATAAAGATAGATATATCCCTGTGCGCCATCGCTCAGCGGCCCATAGTAGACAGACAGGGCCACGCTGCGCAGTCGCCCATCGAAGGAGCGGAAGGGCACTTCCAGGTGCACAGTTTCCCAGCCTTCCGGCAGATCGAGGGTCAGCGGCGGCGGCTTGCCCGGCAACACAGGCGGCAGTGTGCCGGTGGGCGTGGCAGTTCCGGCCACAGCGAGCGCCGTCGGGTCGAGCGTGGGCGATGGCGTGCGCGTCGGCAACGGGGTGCGTGTGGGCCGGGGCGAGGGGGCCGTCGTCGCGACCGCTTGCGTCTGCGTCGGCGAGAAGGTGACTGTGACGGGCAGTGGCGTGCCGCTCAGCACCGGCACGCGGGCCAGGTCACCGCTGACCTCCATCTGTGCGGCCAGCACCCAGCCCTGCACAGACTCTACCTGCACCAGCAAATAGCGACCATCAGCAGTTTGACCGAGCACGGGGAACTGCTCGCGCTGATAAACATAGGTCAGTGGGTCGGCGGCGCGTTCCGGGCGGGCGAAGACATAGGCCCGTTCAACGATTACGCTCGCCAACACGGCACCGGCTGGTGTGGGAGTCGGCCCCTGTGCGATGACTGTCCCGCTCACCCCGCCGAACAGAATGACTAGGCCCAGTCCCGCACGCCAGACGTGCCGCACAACATGGACTACCCTCATGACGCTCTGGCCTCCGTTGACTGACGGGGCGCTATTATAGCACGCGAGGTGACGCAGAAAATATTCTTCGAAGCTGGGGAGCGCTCATTCGTCGGGGTAGGATTGTCCGGCGAGCGTAGCGCGCACTGCTGCGACAATCTGCTGGGGTGTCACTGGCTTGACCAGGAACTGATCGGCGTGCAGCAAGAGCGCCGAATCGCGAAAGCGAGGATACGCCGTGAGCACAATGACGCGCACATTGTTCAGAACCGGCATCTGCTGGAGCTTGCGCATCACCCCTTCCCCACCGAGCAAGGGCATCAGCACATCCATGATGATCAGATCGGGCGTCTGCGTGCTCAGAAAACGGAGCGCGTCCATGCCATTGGCGGCCTCGGCCACCGTGTACCCTTCGCGCTCCAGGATCATCCGATACAACAAGCGTAACTCAGCGTCATCGTCCACAATCAGGATCAACTGAGACATGACGGCTCCCTCGCATCAAGCCCTGTTGAACATCCTGCACCCTCTTATGTCTGCATTATAGCATAGGTGCGCTACATAGCTATGGCAGGCAACTTGCAGAGCGCACTTCACAAAAGCTCACGGTCGGCTGATCATGCCTCAGGCCCGTTCGGGCTTGTCGGGTTTTGTGAACTCAACTGAAATGCACCCCATTTGAGAGGTGCGCGCAAACTGTGACAGGCCGTTTGCTGCGGTTTGCTACCCCTCACCCCTCAATCCCCTCTCCCTCGCGACTGCGTCGCGGGGCGAGGGGACTTACTGTCTGGCGTGTGAGTGCTCCCCTTCGCCCGCAGCGCGGGAGAAGGGGCCGGGGGATGAGGGCCATCGGCTCAAGATGTGGGTAATAAGACCGATGCGGGGAGGGGTGCATTTCACAACAGTTCACCCCAGGGTACGGCTTCAGAAATTCCCCTCAGTTCGCTTGCACTCGTGAACTCAACCGAAATGCACCCCAACTTGCATCCAGTGCCAGGCAAACCCTCGCCCGCCATACACACGACCAGGCGTTCTATCGCATCGGCTCACTTGCGGTACAATGAAGGTGTTGGAGCTGCGCCTGGGTTAGCAGACAGGGATGATCGTATGCCAGACAAAGTACAGGCACGGGCAGGATATGTACTGGTAGTAGGCGGGCGCGCTGTGCGCGTGTCGCCGCCTGGTGCGCTGGCCGAACTGGCCCCCCGTCGCGCCGGACGTGCACGCGAAGGCCATGTCTTCTTCGCCCTGATCACGCCGCATGGCGAGTCGCGCGCCCCGGCAGCCTATTACGAAGGACTGGCGCATCTGGCCGCCGATGTCTATTTCGGCAGCAGCGGGGGGATCACCGGCGGATTACGCGAAGCCCTGACCGCCGTCAACCAGCACATTCTCGAACAGCCCCAGGGCGGGCCAGTCAACGCGCTGGCCCTGGCCCTGCATGGCGAAGACCTGTACCTGGCGCGGGCGGGTCGGACGTTTGTGGTGTGGTATGGCGCGGACGGGCTGATGTTCTTCCCACAGGATCGCTCCGATCCTCTGGAAATGGCCCTGTCGCCTCTGGGTAGGGCGGACACACCAGAGCTGCAACTGGCCCGCTTCGTGGTCGCGCCGGGGCAGACCATGCTGCTGTGCGACGAGAGCCTGCAATACGCGCCTACCACGACCTTCGAGGTGGTGCTGGGCGGGGCTGACCTGCCCGTCGTGCTGGAACGCCTTCGAGCGCTCAGCAGCCAGCATATGGCGGTGAGCGCCATTGAGTTTGTCGCGCCGGGCACGCCGGAGATCGAAGGATACGCCCTGCCGATCTGCCCCCGAGAGCCGCGTCGCCTGCGCTCGGAAGCCCCCCAAGCGGAAGCTGTCGCCCCTGGCAGCGACCGGGCCGCCGCAGAACCTGCGTTCCCTATAGCGCAGGTTGAGGAAGTGGCGACAACAGCGGCAGAGGAAATCGCACCGCCCGAGCCTGTGCCCGCGCCGGTTTTCGGGCAGCAACCTGCAGACGTACCGGCGGCGCCAGCGACACCCCCGCCGGCAGAGCCGACGCCCGTGAGTCCTGCCGTCCCCATGACCGCCGAACCAGAGTCGCCCCCTGCTCCGGCAGTGCTGGAGGCGCGAGAAGAGCCAATGCCCCCTTCCGCTGCCGAACGGCGTTCGTGGTTGGAGCATATACAGAACACCCTGCGCCGCGTGGTGTCAGCCGTCCTGCCGGAAAGCGCCGAAGAAACGTTATCCTCCCCAACCGACACCTCGCCCACCGGACCATCAACGCTAGACCGGGCGCGGGCGGCGCTTGGACGGCGTACCCGGCAGGGTGTGCGCGCCCTGCTGATCGTGGCGCTGACAGTGGTGGATTTCCTGGCCGCCGTGCTCGATCGCCTGGTGCCAGAGCCAGAAGGCGAAAAGCGCCAGGGCATCCCCACCAACGTCGCCATCGGCCTGGCCGTGATGATCCCGGTGGTCATTGTGCTGGCGGCGGTGGGCATGGCCCTGCTGGGAGCGGAGAAAAGCGAATTCGAGCAGTACGTTGACCGTGCCAGGTCAGCGCACGCCGAGGCGATGCGCCTTTCCGAAGGTAAGTGCGACAATCAGGCGCTGCGCCCTCTGTGGGCAGAAGTGCTGCGCCTGACCGAACTGGCCGACGACCTGCGCCCCAACGATCCCGAAGTGCTGGTTATGCACGCTGACGCTCAGAACTATCTCGATTGCTTCGACGATGTCGTGCGGCGCGACCTGCGCCTGCTACACACCTACCCGCGCGACGCCGACATGGCCGCGCTGGTAGTACACGGCGGCGTTGACCTGTACGCTCTCGACCGACAGAACGGAGTCGTTTATCACGGCACGCTCAACGAGCGCGGCGACGGGCTTTCGGATAGCGGGGACAAGGCGGTCATCTGGACAGGACAGACGATTAGCGGAGCAACGGGCAATTTCACTGTAGGCCGCTTGGTGGACATCGAATGGCTGGCCGACGGCGGCACGCGCCCCAAGAACGTGCTGGTGGCTCTGGATGCCAACGGCCTGCTGGTGGCCTACTCACCGACCTACTTCACCAGCGCTCAGCAACTGGTCACCGAAGGGCGCTGGCAAGAGCCAGTAGCGCTGGCCGTGTATCGCAGTAACCTGTACGTGCTGGATCGCGCCGCCAACCAGATATGGCGCTACGTGCCGCCCGCCGGTGCGGAAAGCTATCCCAATGCCCCGGAAGAGTACTTCAACGGCGATCAACTGCCCGACCTGAGCGGTGCGGTGGATTTCGGGATCAGCGACGACGGCGCGGTGTATATCCTCTTCGAGGACGGCACGGTGCGGCGCTACCGGCGCAATGTACAGGGCATCGTCGAGGAGCAGCCATTTGAGTTCCGCCAACGCCCACCGGGGGCGATCAGCAGCGGATCGGCCCTGTTCGTGGACAACGACCCGGCCTCGCGCAACCTGTACGTGGTAGACCCGGCGGGCGAGACTATCTACGAAACTTCCTGGGCGGGCACGTTCAACCAGGGCTACCGCCCGCGCAACCTGCTCGATGCCTTCAAAGACGCGCGCGCTTTCTACGCCGATTCTGTCGTCCGCAACAACATGTACGTCCTGTCCGGCAACCGGCTCTATCACTTCTACCGTTTCCAGTAGGCCAGCAGATCGCGCAGGGCGGCAGTCGTGGCGTCCGGCTGCTCGATCATGGGCAGATGTCCTGCTTCGTCAATCACTCGCAGGCTCAGGTGAGGCAATTGCCCTGCCAGCGCCTGCACATCGGCAAACCTGACGATCTGATCGTCGCGTCCGGCGATGATCGCTTTCGGCGGAGCGGGCGCGCGCAGCAAATCCACCGAATCGGGACGGTCGGCCATGCCCAGCAACACCCCAGCCACGCCCTGCGGGGGTGTGTTGAGCATCATCATGCGCACACGGTGCGCCGGGATGCTCTCCAGGTTGGTACCTGGCCGGAAGAGCATGTCCAGCATCCCGCTGACCACAGCCGCCGTGCCCTCAGCCAGCGCGCGACAGGCGTTGTCGCGGCGAGTCTGCGCCTTGTCCGGCGGGTCGGCGAAGGGATGCGACGCGCAGAGAATCACGCCGGCGACGCGCTCCGGCAACGTCCTCAGGGCTGCCAGCGCCACATAGCCGCCCATGCTGTGTCCCACCCATACCGCCTGGGCAATGCCCAGCCGATCCAGCAGCGCGGTCACGTCGGCGGCCAGCGTTTCCATGGGGTACACGCCTGCCGGAGCCAGACTCTGGCCGTGCCCGCGCAGGTCGGGCGCGATCACGCGGTAGCTGTCGCTGAGCGCGTCCATCTGCGCCCGCCAAAGGGTATGGTCGAGCGGGTAGCCGTGCAGCAAGAGCACCGGCTGACCACTGCCGCGTTCTTCATAATGCAGAGGCACCGTGTCGCTCATGGGATGCTCTTCCTTTCGCTGCTTGCAAAGCACCTGTGGGGTAGAATAACCCAGGTTGAACGTCCGGTAAACAAGTCTGTGCCAGAGAGTGTCTTCGGATGCGGGGGCGGAATTCACCCCGAGACGCCGAGGGCGCAGAGGAAAACTAATGAGAAAGACGCTGTGCCTTTCTCTGTGCCCTCTGCGCCTCCGCGGTTCAGGACTTTTGCCCCAAAACGCGAATACCCCCTGTGCCAGACACGGCGGAGACGACAGGCTCATGGCTCCTCTCGATACGCTGATCGGCGCGGTCGAACGCATCACCTACTACAACCCAGAAACCAATTACTGCGTGCTGCGCCTGCGCCCTCAGCAACTGCTGCTGGGGCGCGACCCCCTGATCACGGTCGTGGGCACCATGCCGGAACTGCAGCCCGGCGAGAGCGTACGCCTGGAAGGTGAGTGGATCAACCATCCCCAATATGGGCGGCAGTTCTGCGCCGAAACGGTCACCCAGATTCGCCCGGCAGGCGTCGAGGCGATTCGGCGCTATCTGGGCAGCGGGCTGATCAAGGGCATTGGCCCCATCACGGCCCAGAAAATCGTGGATAAGTTCGGCGAGGAGACGCTCGACATCCTCGACCGGGCACCGGAACGCCTGCTGGAAGTGGATGGCGTCGGCAAGCACCGCGCCCGCCTGATCGCCGAAGCGTGGATTGAGCAGCAGCAGATCAAACAGGTGATGCTGTTTCTGCAAGGGCATGGCATCAGCACCAGCCTGGCCGTCAAAATCTACAAGCATTATGGCGAACAGGCCATCCCCATCGTCAGCCGCGACCCCTATCGCCTGGCCGCCGACATCTTCGGCATCGGCTTCAAAACTGCCGACAAGATCGCGCAAGACCTGGGTCTGCCCCCCGACGCTCCCGGACGCATGGCAGCGGGGATCGCCTATGTGCTGGGCCAGGCCACCGACGAGGGGCACGTCTTCCTGCCGCGCGACGCGCTGGTAGAAGAGGCTACCGCCTTGCTCGGCGTCGAGGCAGAGCGAGTCGAAGAAGCGCTGCGACTGATGGTGGCGCGCGGGGAAGTCATGCTGGAGCCAGTGCCCGTGCCCGACGCCCTGGAACTGGTGGAGGCCGTCTACCTGCCCGCCATGTATCACAGCGAACGCGGCGTGGCCATCCGCCTGCGCCAGATGTTCCAGACGGCGCGCAGCCGCCTCGCCGACCTGGCCAACACCGCCTGGTCTGCGCTGCTGGATCGCGCAGCGCATGGCCCAGGGCCGCTCACGGCGCAGCAGCGCGATGCCGTCCGCGCCGCGCTGACGCACAAGGTCAGCGTGCTCACCGGCGGCCCTGGCACCGGCAAGACGACCACCCTGCGCGCGCTGATCACCGTGCTGGGGCAGACACGACATTCGTTCCTGCTGGCCTCGCCCACCGGACGGGCCGCCAAGCGCCTGAGCGAAGCAACCGGTCAGCCCGCGCGCACCATTCATCGCATGTTGGGCTTCAGTCCGGCGGAACACCGCTTTCTGCACAACGAGGACAATCCCCTGAACGCCGACGCGATCGTGGTAGACGAAGCCTCGATGATCGATCTGGTGCTGTTCTACCACCTGCTCAAGGCAATTCCGCCCGACGCACACCTGGTGCTGGTGGGCGACTCCGATCAGCTCCCCAGCGTCGGCCCCGGCAACGTGCTGCACGACGTGATCGCCGCCAGGATGGGACCGGTGACGCAGTTGGAGGTGATCTTCCGCCAGGCGGAGACCAGTCAGATCATCACCAACGCGCACCGCATCAACCGGGGCGAGTTGCCCGACACGTCCAACCAGAGCAACGATTTCTTCCTCTTCTCCGAAGAAGACCCCCAGAAAGCCGCCGACCTGCTGGTGGACATCGTGCGCAAGCGGATTCCGGCCCGCTTTGGCCTCGATCCGTTGCAGGATGTGCAGGTGCTCGCGCCGATGTATCGCGGGCCGGTGGGCGTTTCTGCGCTCAACGAGGCGCTGCAGGAAGTGCTCAACCCCAACCCCGACGGACGCAAAGCCGAGCGCAGGCTGGCCGGACGTCTGTTCCGCGTCGGGGACAAAGTGATTCAGATGCGCAACAACTACGAGAAAGATGTCTTCAACGGGGACATTGGCTTTGTCTACGGCTTCGACCTCACCAATCAGATCATGACGGTGCGCATGGATGAGCGGTTGGTACGCTACGACTTCGCCGAGGCTGACGAACTGACGCACGCCTATTGCATCAGCGTGCACCGCGCTCAGGGCAGCGAATATCCCTGCGTGGTCATGCCCATCGTCACGCAGCACTACCTGATGCTACAGCGCAACCTGCTGTATACGGCGGTGACGCGCGCCCGCCAACTGGTGGTGCTGGTGGGCACGCGCAAGGCCATCGCCATCGCTGTGCGCAACGATCAGGTTGCCCGCCGCTGGAGCGCGCTGGCCTGGCGGCTGCGGCAGTGAAACAGCCCTCCTCCAGCGCACAGAACATAGCGGCTGCCACCCTTTGCACATAGTGCACACACCACCCGATTGACACGCCAGCGAATTCGTGCTATATCGCTGCTAGTGTGTTTCGCTTTATGCGCATGGTTGAGCAGCGGAATGAAGGGTGATACTTTTGACCGGAAAGCTGGGGCACAGCGCAGCCCAAAAGGCAAGATTCGCGCCCGGTGCCCGTCGTGCAGTGCCTGGGTGCAACTGCGAGACAATGTCGAAGTCTGGGACCTGGTCAATTGCCCGGAGTGCGACACCCTGCTAGAGGTGGTTGATCTGCGGCCACCCACACTTGACTACGCCGATGCCGGCCTTGAAGCAGAGGAGGAATGGGACGAAGAAGAGTGGGAGGAGTGACGGGTCGCCAGAAGCGAGTCTGAGTACAATATGGACGATCGGCCCCCTTCCTTGTGAGGGGGGATTTTTTGCGCGCCATTAAAGGGATTTTGCGCTGATTTTGCTTCGGTTTCACAAACTCGGAAGAGCCATTTAATCCACTTACCCTATTGTTATACATGGCGCTCACGATCCCCATCCCCGACACCGTGAGCGACGGCGGGGGCAGCTTACGTTGTCCCCGCTCGTCCTTTTTCGCTCAGGGCTGGTGACGGCGCTCCAGTTCGGCGGCCACGTCGTCGGGCGTCAACCCGCGCGCCGCCAGCAACACCAGGCAGTGATAGGTCAGGTCGGCCAGCTCGCTGATCACCCGCTGATCGCCCTGCCCCTTAGCCGCCAGGATGACTTCGATCGCCTCTTCGCCGATCTTCTTGACGATCTCATCTTCGCCCGCGTCCAGCAGGCGATTGGTGTAGGAACCGGGTCGAGGGTTTGCCTGCCGGTCGGTAATGGTAGCGAACACACGCGCCAGGATGTCACTCACCGAATTCCTCCAGGGTTCGAAAGAAACAACTCACCGCCCCAGTATGGCAGGCCGGGCCGGCGGGCGTCACGCTCACCAGCAACACGTCGGCGTCGCAGTCTACCCAGATGCCCTGGACGCGCTGCGTATTGCCGCTGGTTGCGCCCTTGTGCCATAACTCATTCCGGCTGCGGCTCCAGAAATACGTCTCACCGGTTTGCACTGTGCGGCGTAGCGCTTCCGCATTCATCCAGGCGACCATCAGCACCTGCTGCGTGTGCGCATCCTGCACCACCGCCGGGATCAGCCCTTCCGCCGACCACTGTAGCCGCGCGATGATACTCTCCAGATCGAGTTCAGGCATGGGGAACCTCCACCATCCGTACCGGCACGCCGTGATCGCGCAAATATGCCTTGACCTGCCCGACGCTCAGTTGACGGTAGTGGAACAGACTGGCCGCCAGCGCCGCGTCGGCCCCGCCCTCGACCAGCGCCGCGCGGAAGTGATCGAGTTGCCCCGCCCCGCCAGAGGCAATGACGGGGATGCCCACCACCTCGCTGATGGCGCGGGTCAGGGTGATCTCATAGCCGTCCTGCGTGCCATCGCGATCCATGCTGGTGAGCAGGATTTCGCCCGCACCGCGCCGCTCGACCTCTGCGGCCCAGGTGATGGCGTCCAGGCCGGTTGGAGTGCGCCCGCCGCTCACATACACCTCGTAGAACTGTCCATTCCAGCGGGCGTCAATGGCCACCACAATACACTGTGAGCCGAAGCGCTCTGCTCCCTCGCTGATCACGTCCGGCGTGCGCACGGCAGCGCTGTTGATGGCGATCTTGTCTGCGCCCGCCAGCAGGGTCGCGCGCATGTCCTCGACGGTGCGCAGACCGCCCCCCACGCAGAAGGGGATGAAGATAGCATCTGCCACGCGCCGCACCACGTCGAGCATGGTCTCGCGGCCCTCGTGCGTGGCAGTGATGTCCAGGAAGACCAGTTCGTCCGCCCCTTCCTGGTCGTAGATCACCGCCTGCTCGACTGGGTCGCCGGCATCGCGCAGGTTGACGAAGTTGATTCCCTTCACCACGCGCCCGGCATGCACGTCTAGGCAGGGGATGATGCGTTTGGCCAGCATGACTCACTCCTCAATAAAGATCACCACAGAGGGCACAGAGAGCGAGAGAAGACACAGAGGGTTTCAGGTGTTGATGACACGGTGAATACCCTCGCTTCAGGACCTGCACGTTGAAATTGATCAGCAAGCCAACCGGACAGCAAGCAAGGCGCAGATAAGAAAGCACATGTATTCAGGTCGGTCTTCTCTCCCATTTTCTGCTCTCTCTGTGCTTTCTCTGTGTCCTCCGTGTTCTCTGTGGTTAACCTTCCCTGGCAATGCGCAGCGCCTCTTCCAGCGCGAACGTGCCCGTATACAACGCCTTGCCGATCACCACGCCCGCGACCACGCCCGTTTCTCGCAGCCGCCGCACATCGTCCAGCGACGCCACCCCGCCCGATGCGATCACCGCCAGGCCTGTCGCCCGCGCCAACTCCGCGGTCGCTTCAACGTTGACGCCGCTCAAATCGCCATCGCGCGACACGTCGGTATAGAGCGCGTGGATCACGCCCATCTGCGCGAAGCGCGCGCCCAGTTCCGCTGGCGTCCAGGCGCTGACCTGCTGCCAGCCGTGCGTCGCCACACGCTCGCCCCGCGCATCGAGCGCCACGGCCACCGCCTCCGCCCCGAAGCGCTCGACGGCTTGTCGCGCGCTCTCCGGCTGTTGCACAGCCAGCGTGCCCAGGATGACGCGCGTTGCCCCGGCATCCAGAGCGCGCGCGGCGTCGTCCAGCGCGCGCAGTCCGCCGCCGAACTGCACCGGCAACCCCACCGCCGCAATCGCCCGCAACGCATCAAGCGCCAGCGTCGCCTCGCCCAACGCGCCGTCCAGGTTGATCACGTGCAGCCAGGTCGCGCCCGCCGCCCGCCAGCGCTCGGCCACGGCGACCGGATCGTCGCCGTGCACCGTCTCCAGAGCCGGATCGCCGTACTTCAGGCGCACCACGCGCCCATGTCGCAGGTCAATGGCTGGATAGACGATCATGCGTCACAGCTCCACGAAGTTCTTGAGGATGCGCAGCCCCACCGCCTGACTTTTCTCCGGGTGCGGCTGAATGCCAAACAGATTGCCGCGCGCCACTACCGAAGCGTACTCGATGCCGTAGTCGGTCGTCGCCAGCACGTCGGCTGGATCGCCCGCGTCCACATAATACGAGTGCACGAAATAGGCATACGCGCCATCCTCGACACCTGCCAGCAAGGGATGATCGCGCCGGATATGCAGTTGGTTCCAGCCGATGTGTGGCACTTTGGGGCCGTTGGCGGGGAAGCGCGTCACCCTCCCTGGTAACAGCCCCAGGCCGCGATGCAGCCCCATCTCGTCGCTGGACTCGAACAGATACTGCATCCCCAGGCAGATGCCGATCAGCGGCACGCCCGCAGCGACCGCCTCTTTGAGCGGCTCCTCGAAGCCCGCCGCGCGCAACGCCGCCATCCCTGCACCGAACGCGCCCACACCTGGCAACACGATCTTGTCGGCGCGCTCCAGCCCATCCGGTGCGGATAGCGTGATCACCTCCGCGCCCAGGTGCACCAGCGCATTGCGCACACTGCGCAGGTTGCCCGCGCCGTAGTCTATGATGGCGATGAGCGATTTGCCGTTCATCCGGTCAGCGTTCCTTTCGTACTGGGCACGTCGCCCCGGCGCGGGTCGAGCGACACAGCCGCACGCAGCGCGCGCCCCAGCGCCTTGAACAGCGCCTCAGCCTTGTGATGATCGTCGCGGCCATAGAGTACAGCGGCGTGCAGGTTCATCCGCGCATTGAAGGCGATGGATTCGAGCACATGCACTACGAGCGAAGCCGGCATCTGCCCGATCAGCGGCGCGCTGAAATCCGCCTGAACGACAGCGTAGGGCCGCCCGCTGAGGTCTACGACCACGCGGGCCAGCGCCTCGTCCATCGGCACATAAGCGTCCCCCATGCGGGCAATGCCCACCCGCTCGCCGAGCGCCTGATCAAGGGCGCGGCCCAGGCAGATCGCCACATCCTCGATGGTGTGGTGTGCATCCACATGAAGGTCTCCGCTCGCCTGCACGGTCAGGTCGAACAGGCCATGATGGGCGATATGATGCAACAGGTGATCGAAGAAACCCACTCCGGTATCAATCTGCGCCGCGCCCGTCCCGTCGAGGGCCAGGGTTAGCGCAATCTGCGTCTCGTTCGTCTGGCGGGTGATAGTGACGGTGCGTGCGGCCATCAGGGTCTCCGTCCTTTCGCCATGCCCTCATACTGCCGAAGTCTCAGAAACTTCGGTAGTGTCTCCGATCTTGCGCAAAGCAGCCAGCAGCGCGTCGGTCTGCGCGGGCGTCCCCGCGCTGATGCGCACGTGATCGCGCAGGCGCGGCGTGCTGTAATAGCGAATGAGGATACCGTACTCTTCCGCCAGCCGCCGCCGCAACTCCGCCGCGTCCATCCCCGTCACCCGGCACAGCACAAAGTTGCTGCGACTGGGATAAGGATGCAGGTACGGGATGGTGGCCAGCTCGCGCTCCAGGCGCTCGCGCTCGGCAATCAGCCGCGCCACGTTGGCCCGCAAATAGGGCAGGTCGGCCAGCGAAGCCCGCGCCGCCGCGTCCGCCGCCACGTTGACATTGTACGGCTGCTTGATCTTCCACAGGTGCGCGATGATCTCGCGTGGGAAAATGCCATAGCCGACGCGCAGCCCGGCCAGGCCAGCCCACTTGCTGAAGGTGCGTAGCACGATCAGGTTGGGCGTCTGCGGCACGCGGCAGGCCAGGCTCTCCGCCCCGCTGAACTCGATGTATGCTTCGTCCAGCACCACCACCAGCGGCAGATCGAGCAGTCGCTCGACCGTCTCCGGCGGGATCAGGCCCCCATCGGGGTTGTTGGGCGAACATAGAAATAGCAGCTTAGCCCCGCTCTGCCGCGCTGCTGTCTCGATCCCCTCCACATCCAGCGAGAAATCGCTGCGGCGGGGCACTTCTATCACGCGCCCAAAGGCCAGCGGTGTGTCGAAGGCGTACATGCTGAAGGTCGGTGGTGCGTTGATCACTGCATCGCCTGGCTCGATGAACAGCTCCAGGATGAGCGCGATCAACTCGTCCGCGCCCGCCCCGGCCAGGATATGCTCAGCGCTCACCCCCACATAGTCGCTCAGCAAGGCGCGCAGCGCGCGCGCCTCCGGGTCGGGGTAGATGTGCGTCGTGTTCAGCGCGGCCAGCGCCTGCCGCGCGCGCGGCGACGGCCCATAGGGGTTTTCGTTGGCATCGAGCTTGATCAGCCGCTCGGCTGGAATGCCCAACTGTGCCGCGAACACTTCCAGCGACGCCGTCGGCGAGTAGGGCTGCATGGCGGCGATGTCGGCGCGGATGCGCACTTTGTCCACTACGCGAGAAGGCAAAATGTCCGTCATGTCGTCTCTTCCTGTTCGGCGAAGACCGCGCTTACAACCTATCCGTAAATTCCTGTCGCGCAGCAAGCAGCCCCCTACAGAACCGAATTTACGGATAGATATTTAGTCTACCTCACCCCCGCGCAAGCCGACGCAGCCAGGCCAGGGGTGAGGTAGAAATGAAAAGTGCCTTCTACCGCGCGATGCGCGCTTCGGCAGCGGCGGCGTGCGCGGTGAGCGCTTCGGCGCGGGCCAGCACCGCCGCAACTTCGCTCAACTCAGATGCTGCGCGCGCTTCCAGCCCTACCAGGCTGGTGATCTTGACGAAGTCCAGCACATTGAGCGGCGAGGCAAAACGTGCCGTGCCTCCCGTCGGCATGACGTGCGACGGCCCGGCCACATAGTCGCCCAGCACCTCGAACGACGTTTCGCCCAGAAAGACGCCACCCGCATTGCGCACCTGCCCGACCCAGTCCCAGGGGTTGGCAACCAGCAGACACAAGTGCTCAGCGGCGTACTCGTTGGCCACCTCAAAGGCCTGCTCCAGGTCGCGCACGATGACCGCACCGCTACGGTTGCTCAGCGACTGCGCGATGATCTCCGCCCGGCTGAGCGTTGCCGCCCGCCGCTCCACTTCCGCCGCCACCCGTTCGGCCAGGGCACGGCTGGGCGTGACCAGGATGGCCGAGGCCAACACGTCGTGCTCGGCCTGCGCCAGCAAGTCGGCGGCAGCCAGGACAGGGTTGGCGCTGTCGTCGGCGATGACCATCGTCTCGGTCGGCCCTGGCAGGCCGTCAATGCCCACATCGCCATAGACCTGTTGCTTGGCCAGCGTGACGAACAGGTTGCCCGGCCCGACGATCTTGGCCACGCGCGGCACGCTCTCCGTACCGTAGGCCAGCGCGGCGATGGCCTGCGCCCCGCCCACGCGCACCACCTTCGTCAGCCCGCAGACCGCCGCCGCTGCCAGGATCACCGGCGGCACCGCGCCCGTGCCGCGACCAGGCGGCGTGACGACGACGATCTCGCGCACGCCCGCCACCTGCGCGGGGATGGCGCTCATCAGCAAGGACGAGGGCAGCGGGGCCGTCCCACCCGCCACGTATACACCGACCGAGTCCACGGGGCGGATGAGCTGCCCCAGCGATCCCTCGCGCGTCGCGTCAATCCAGCCGGTGACGGGCTGCTTCTCGTGAAAGCGGCGGATGCGCTCGGCGGCGTAACGTAGCGCGTCGGCGACTTCGGCGGGGATGCGGTCGAGCGCCGCCGCGATCTCGTCTTCGGGCACGGCCAGCGCGTCCAACTGCGCCCCGTCAATGCGGGCGTTCCAGTCGAACAGGGCCGCGTCGCCGCGCTCGCGCACGCTGCGGATGATGCGCCGCACGGCTTCGTCGGGCGTGACCGGTTCGCCGAACAGCCGCGCCAGGCTGTCACTGAGCCAGTCGGGCACAGCATAGTCGCGCAAGGAGTCGCGGCGCAGGATGGTCGCGCGGGCCTGGTTCAGGTCGTCGTAGATGGGGAGCGTGCTCATAGCGATGTATCCTCTCCGTTCAGGGTAGCAAGCAGGCGCAGATACCGTTCTGGCGCTTCCTCGAAAATGTAGGTCACCGGCGTGACAACCACGCCGCTACCGCCAATGGCGCGAATCTGGCGGATGACTTCGTAGAGCCTGTGCGCATGGGCCACGATGTTGATCGCCCACCACTGGCCGCTTTCCTGGCGGGTGATCATCGGCGCGATGGTCGGCCCCTGCAGCCCGCCCAGGTCGGGCTGACCGAAGACGCGCGCCGCCACATCCTCCATCGAGGCCCCGCGCATGTTGGCGAAGATCATGTATTGCCCCCGTGCGCGCAGGTGCGCTTCGATGAACTCCAACATCTGGCGGGTGGCTGCCAACACATCGGGGCGGTTCTTCAAGGCAACGCGGTTGCCGATCAAAATCGCCTGCGAGGTGACGATAGTGCCGTCGTCGAGCGCGCGCAGGCGATTCTCGTGCAGGGTCGTGCCCGTGCTGGTGATGTCGGCGATGAAGTCCGCGTAGCCCACAATCGGCGCGGACTCCAGCGCCCCGTCGGCGCTGACGATGCGCACGTTGGTCACGCCGCGGTCGGCCAGAAAGCGACTGACGCTCTGCAGGTACTTGGTGGCCACGCGCAACTCGCGGCCCGCACTGCGTCGCGCCAGGTCGGCGACAGTGCGCACCTCGGCCCATTCTTCCGGTACCGCCAGCACCAACCGACACTCCCCGAAGCCGAGCGCCTCGTGCACGACAACCACATCCTGCGCCCCTTCCCCAAATGCTTCGAAGAGCGTGTCGTAGCCGGTGATGCCCAGGTCTACATCGCCCGCCGCCACGCTGAGGGGAATGTCGCGGGCGCGCTGAAACAGCACCAGCACCTCCGGCAGCGCGGGCAGTGTCGCGGTGTACTGGCGCGGGTTGGGTTTGTGGACGCGCAGGCCACATTCGGCCAGGAAGTCGAGCGTTTCGCCTTCCATGCGGCCTTTGCTGGGCAGTGCCAGCCGAATTTGTTCTCGCATAGCTATCCTTTCTGTCTGCTACGCCAAATGAAAACGCCCCCCGGCGGACCGGAGGGCGTCTGTTGGCCTGATCTGTCTGATACGTCCTCAGACACGCAGCACCACACTACCGGACCGTCGGGCGGACGGACGGTTATGATGATGAGGGTGCGCGTGAACGTGAAGCGTGTTCGTCAACATGGCCAAGAATATAGCGACGGCGCGGGCGCTTGTCAACAGGTTCGTCGCGGGGGGCGGGCACAGGCACAGCGCTACTCGCCTGCTGGCTTTGCCTCGCCCGCCTGACCGGTCGCTGCCTGGCGCGTGTGCTCCAGAAGCGGCTGGAGCATATTCATCAACTCCACCGGCACGACGATCTTGGTAGACTGGCTGGCCCCCAACTGCTTGAGCATATCCAGGTATTCCAGGCTCATGGTCTTGCTGTCCACGCCCTGCGCCACCTGGTAAATCTTCTCCAGGCCCTGGGCGAAACCCTCGGCACGCAGGATACGCGCCTGGCGCTGACCCTCGGCCACCAGAATCTCAGCCTCGCGCTCGCCCTGGGCCTGCAGTACGCGCGCCTGCCTTTCGCCCTCAGCCACCTTGATCGCGGCTTCGCGCTTGCCGTCGGCCTCGGTGACCAGCGCGCGGCGTTGCCGTTCGGCGGACATCTGCCGGCTCATGGCGTCCTGAATCTCGCGCGGCGGGATGATCTCGCGGATTTCCACAGCGGTCACCTTGATGCCCCAGCGGTTGGTGACCTCATCGAGCTTGACCTGCAGCATCTCGTTGAGTTGATCGCGGCGGGCCAGCACATCGTCCAGGTTCATGTCGCCGACCAGCGCGCGCAGAGTGGTGATGGCGATCCCTCGCGCAGCGCCGCGGAAGTCTTCAACCTCAAGGACACTGGCCGTTGCATTGATCACCTTCATATAGACCAGGAAGTCAATCGAAAGGGGCGCGTTGTCCTTGGTGATACAGGTCTGCGGCTCTACGTCGAAGAAGACTTCGCGCAGGTCTACACGCACGCCCTGATCAATGAAAGGAATCAGCACCACCAGCCCCGGCCCGCGCGATCCCAGGGCACGCCCCAACCGGAAGACAACCAGGCGCTGATATTCGCGCACGATGCGCAGCGACGCCGACGCCAGCATGATGATCAGCGCCAGCAAAACCAGCAGAATGATAATCGTCGCAGAACTCATCGGCTGCTCCTTGCATACCTCTGGACTTTACGAACGATGCCAAAACTTAGCCCGGCAGATAACGACATCACCGCGACGGGCGCTCGGACGAGGCCAGGCCCTCGTCTTCTGCTGGCTCGACAAGCAAGGTCAGGCCGTCCAGGCCCACGACCCGCACGGACTGGCCTTCGGCCACTTCTTCGCCGCTTTTTGTCCTGGCGAACCAGTACTGCCCCTCGAACCAGACGCGCCCGATGGGCTTGAGCGCCTGGCGCACCTCGGCGATCTGCCCGATGTAGTGCTCGTAGCCGGTGAGGGGCGGCGCTTTGCGGGCACGCGCCACCTGCGTGGCCACCAGCAACACAAAAGCTGCCATCAATACGGTTGCGCCGCCCACCAGGCGGGTATCAACCCCAATTTCCGGCAACGCTGGCGAGCCGGGCCGGAGCGGACGAAACAGAATCAGCCCGCCCAGCAGAAAAGCCACCACCGCGCCGATCCCCAGAATGCCAGTGCCTTCGGTGTATAGCTCGGCGACCAAAAGGCCCATCGCCAGCGCCAGCAGAGCCACGCCCGCCCAGTTGGTCGGCAGGCTGCCCAGAGACAGAAAGGCGAGAATGAGCGCAATCACCCCCGTGATGCCCGGAAACAGCGCGCCAGGGTTGTATAGCTCGGCGATGATGCCGATCGTCCCCACAGTCAGCAGGATGAAAGCCAGGTTGGGGTCGGCCAGCAGATGCATGAAGCGCTCGGCCAGATTCATGGTCAGTTCGCGGCGCGGCGCACCGGCCAGGTCGAGCGTCACGTCGCCCTGGGCAGTTCGAATAGTCCTGCCGTCTATCTGCTGCAGCAGGTCATCGAGGTCGCGCGCCACCAGATCAATCACGTTCAGCTCCAGCGCCTCCGTCTCGGTGACCGACTCGCTCTCGCGCACGGCCCGCTCGGCCCATTCAGCGTTACGCCGGCGTTCTTCGGCCAGCGCGCGGATCGTCGCCGCCGCGTCGTTCACCACTTTGGAGGTCATCACCTCGTCGGTGTCGCCCCCCAGCCCGACCGGATGGGCAGCGCCTGTGTTGGTGCTGGGAGCCATGGCAGCCACATGCCCAGCCATCAGCAGGAACAGCCCCGCCGATGCGGCCCGCGCTCCCGCTGGCGTCACATAGACGGCTACTGGCACCGGCGAGGCCAGGATGTCCTGGATCATCTCGCGCATCGAGCTATCTAGGCCGCCCGGTGTATCCAGCTTCAGGACGACCAACTGAGCGTCGCGCGCCCTGGCCTCATCCAGCACACGATCCAGATAGCGCGCGGCGAAGGGATTGATGACGCCACGGATTTCGGCGATGTAAACCGGTCGCCGATCCTGGGCCTGGGCCGTCGCCGCCAGGCTCAGCCCCCACAGGCCAATCAGGGCGATGGCCAGAAAACGCGCGATCCTGGTGCGTACCATGGGTGCAGCCCTTGCACTAGGACCTTCCGGTGAGTTAATCGTACACCCTTTCGTGAGGTTATGCTCACTCTCTGATTAATATTATCGCGCAATTGTGAAGAGTGTGGCAACCACAAAAGTGCATGCAAAGGTTGTCAGCGACTTCGCTGCGGGCGGATGGCCCTCATCCCCCGGCCCCTTCTGCCGCGCTGCGGGCGAAGGGGGCACTCGCGCGAGAGAGAGGAAGTAAGTCCCCTCCCTTTGCGACGCAGTCGCGAAGCAGAGGAGATAGAGGGGCGAGGAGCAGCAGACTTCGGCGAACAACGGGGAAATTCTGTACGGCCAGCGCAGAGAACAGCGGCGGGGGCCTCGCTGCCCCCTAGCAGCGAGGCCCCCGCCAAACAATTCAATCTCAACCCTGTGTCTGTCTCACTCGCCCAGCGGCACGCACCCCGAGATCCACAGCGGCGGCCATTCGGAATGCGGCATCCCATAGTAATCCTCGATGAGGCGGCGCACGATGGGCGCGGCTACTTCCGACCCTTCGCAGGAGTTTTCGACCGTCACCACGACCGCGATCTCCGGATCGTCCTGCGGGGCGAAGGCCACAAACCACGCCTGCGGTTTGGTCGTTGCGCCGCCGGTCTGCGCTGTCCCCGTCTTCCCACAGACGATCACCTCGGTGCCCTGAAATTTGTACCATTCTTCGAAGATGTAGCGCGCCGTGCCGTTGGGATCGAGCGTCACGTCGCACATGCCCTTGCGGATCAATTCGAATACTTCCGGATCGAAATCAAGCTCAGCTAGCACAGTCGGCTCGGCCACATAGACCGGCTCCTCGCCCACAAGTTGCACTTTGCTGACGAAAAGGGGCTTGAGCATTTTGCCGCCATTGGCGATCGCTGCGGTCATGCGCACCATCTGCAGCGGCGTGACCTGAATCGGCCCTTGGCCAATGACCAGGTTGAGAATATCGGAGATGCTCCACTGACGGGCTTCCAGGCGGAAGATCAGCTCTTCGTTGGGAATCTGCCCCGTTTCTTCGGGCAACACATCCTGGCCGGTAGCTACCCCCAGGCCCATCTTATAGGCGTATTTGGAGAGTATCTGCGGATCGTGATTGTACAGGTTGACGCCGAGCTGCCAGTAATAGGAGTTGCAAGAATAGGTGAGCGCGTGCGAGAAATTCACATAGCCATGACCGGTCGGCAGCCAGTCGGTGCGATAGGGCAAACCGTCGCCATAGGTCTGCCCATACCACCGGCCAGTGCAGGTATAGCCTGTGTTAGCCGTGTAGACCCCGCTATCCAGTCCCGCCGCTGTTGAGATGATCTTGAAGGTAGACCCCGGCGGATACTTGCCCAGCGTCACCCGGTTGAGCAGTGGTGTGCGCCAACTGATTTCCAGGTCGCTGATGCGCTGCGCGCGGTCCTGGAGCAGCGAGTCCGGATTGAACAGGCTGGGGTCGAACCAGGGGTAGCTCACCGCGGCGAGCACCTCCCCTGTCTTGATGTCCATCACCACCGCAGCGCCGCCCGGCGAAGTCGGCCCCCAGGTGCCCGACGCATAGTTGTAGGCCTCGACGAAGGCATTCTGCACCGCTGCCTGCAGGTCGCGGTCAATAGTCAGATAGACGCTTTGCCCCGGCTCCGGCGGCGCTTCGGCGATCTTGCGCAGCGTCACGCCTTCCGGCGAGAGGATCACCAGTTGACCGCCCGGCTTGCCCGCCAGATAGCTTTCGAAGGCTTTCTCAACGCCTGTCTGCCCGATCAACGCATCGCGCGGGTAGCCTTTGCGCTCGTATTCGGCCAGTTGTTCGGGCTGAATCTGCCCGACATAGCCGACGACATGAGGGGCCAGCTCGCCGAAGTAGCGGCGTGTGTTGCGGATGGTGGTGTCGTAAGGGTCGTCGCCCACGTCGCAGTACTGGCGTAGATTGGCTTCCTCGATCTGATAGGTTTCCGGGTCAATTTCGGCGACCAGGAAGCGCGTTTCTGGCAGGTATTGAGAGAAAGTGCGCTGCAACGAGGCCACTTCGCGCCGCAGCACCCGCGAGAGCAGGTTGATACATTCGTCCACGCTGGCCATGTCCTGCTGCACCAGATAGATGCCAATAGCGCGCCCGTTCTGGTCGGCCAGCACCTTGCCGTTGCGGTCGTAGATATTGCCGCGGCTGGGCAGGGTTTGCTGCCGGATCAGGCGCGCGCCTTCGGCCAGCCCATCGAAGATGTCCATGCGCGACCAGGCCACGCGCCAGCCTTCGGGCGTCTCGATCAGGCGCATAGTGCGTCCCAGGTCTTCGATCACGCCGAACAACTCGGTCTGGAAGCGCACGTCATACTGAATGGCGGCTGTCGTGCCCTGGCGCAGCGAACTGGTGATCGCCGTCTCCAGCGAGATCAGCGTCAGTTGTAGCGCGGTTTCCTGGTAGTCCTGGACGAAGGCTTCCTCGCTATAGACCTCGCGGCTGTTGGGGCTGATCAGGGTGTACATGGAAGGATAGTCGGCGTCCGTCCAGGCTTTCAGAAAGGTCTGCGCCACCTGTTCGGCCTGTTCCAGGGTGAGCTGCGGGGTGGGATTCGGCCCGCCCACATCGCCCAACGAACCGGCATCCAGACCGCCGCAGGCGTTCAAGAACAGCGCCGCCAGCAATACCAACAGGACGGGTCTCTTGCTCCAGGGCACGGTACGTCGCATAGCTGGCTCTCCAAAACAAACGAGAGGCAAAGCCTCATCCCAACACCTGGCCTTACCCCCCATGTTTGCAGTTGCTCCTGGTGTCGCGCAGCGATTATAGCGCTCCCCGTTCACCCCGTCTAATCTCGCCATCCCCTTCCAGGGGGATTGCATCAAACCGCTTGCCGCTTTACCTCACCCCTAGCCTCGCTACGCTCGGCGAGGCGCGCCAGCGCCGAGTGGGGGTGAGGTCAACCAGCAGATCACACCTGAGCTTACTTCTGCCCGTGGTTCTGCTGGCTAGCTTTGATGCGATGCCCCTGATCCCCTTCCGATTCCTCTGCCAGAATGACCCCTGTCACGTCGCAGGAGTAGGCAAAGAACGCCTGGCAGGCGGCGGGGACTCCGGCGGGCGCGGCCAATCCCAGGCGGCGCAGCGCCCGCAACAGGTGACACAACGGCAGACCCACTACATTGGCGAAACAACCGCTCCGGAGTATGGCGGGCCGGAACCCCGCGTGCTGGATGGCGTAGCCGCCCGCCTTGTCGAAGGGGTCGCCGCTGGCAATGTAGGCGGCGATCTCGGCGTCGGTGTAGGGGCGCATGGGCACATCTGTCACGGCCACCTCGGAGACCTGCTGACCCGTCGGCACGTGGATCAGCGTCAGCGCGGTGTAGACCTGATGCGTGCGCCCGCGCAGACGGCGCAACATGGCCCACGCTTCGGCGGCATCGGCGGGCTTGCCCAGGACAGTGTCGCCATCGGCCACGGTGGTATCCGCGGCCAGCACCAGATCGTACCCCTGAGCCAGCGACAGCGCCGTGCGGGCCTTGTGCTGGCTGAGGCGCAGGGTGTAAGCGCCCGCGCTTTCGCCCGCCAGAAGGGTTTCGTCAATGTTCACCGCGATCGGCATAAACGACAACCCCGTCAGGCTCAGCAATTCGCGCCGACGGGGCGAACCGGACGCGAGCAGGATAGACAAAGGAGCGGTCATCTGGGATCAACTCGTGTGTATAGCGGGCCACAAGGTGCGGCTAGCGGTTCTCGAATAGCAAACCGAAGCCGCGTCGGGTGACGATGTATTCGTGTTCGGGATCAACTTCCTGCAGACGCCGTCGCAAGCGGCTGACCAGGGCATCAATCGTCTGATCGCTGACATCCGTGCCCGGCCCCCACACCGCCGTCACGATCTCTTCGCGCTCCACCACGCGCCCGGCATTAGCAACCAGTAGAGTCAGCAGCGCGAACTGATTCGGGCTGAGCGGCGGATAGAGCAGTTTTCCGGCTACCGTCACCCGCCCCGCCTCTTCGTCAATTTCCAGGCCAGGGCGGGGTATTTTCACCGGCGGAATCTGCGCTGTTGTCGCCGGATCGTCGAAGACCCACAGGCAAACCTTGCCAAAAGAGATTTCGTCGCCAGCGCGCAGGCGATAGACCTCGCCGGCGACCAGCCGCCGCCCATTGACGAATGTCCCGTTGGTGCTGTCCAGGTCTTCCAGGTAGACGCTCTGCTGATCGCTGGTCAGACGGGCGTGTTGGCGCGAGATGGCCGAATAGTCCAGCACATAGTCACAATCGCGCGCGCGCCCGATCATAAAGGGAAAACGGGTCAGCTCCACCGCCTGACCCTGGTGCGCACCTTCTTTGATCAGAAAACGCGGGATCGCAGGCATGGCATTCCCATCCCTCTGGCCAACCTCACTCAGCAGCCGGGTTTATACCACGTCGGCGGCCTCATCGTCCAGCAACGGCAAGGCGGCCTCAGCCTGCGGCCCTTGTAACCCCAGGCGCTGCTCAAAATCCGCCAGCGCCGTTTGAAGCGCCTGGAGACGCAGGCTGCTGGTCACGTCACCGCGCGTGCGCTCCAGCACGGCGCGCAGGGCGTCCACACGCCGCCGTAGTCCGCCAGTGATCGAGTCGTGAAAATCCAGGCCGATCAACAGGCCATAGATGGTATCCATGGCGCTCAACAAGCGCTCAGCCTCTTGCGAATGCCCCCGGCGCAGAATGTCGAGTATCTGGCGGCGCAACTCGCTGGCTGCCTCGCACAGGCCGTTGAGATAGGTCGCTGGTTCGACTGCCAGTGACTCCGGCGTAGGCAGGTTTTCGCCACGGGCCAGGGCATAGATCAGCCACGCCTCGACGTATTCTTTCAGCGCGTCCTGCGTGAAGCCGCTGTGATACAGGTCGGGATAGGCCGCGAGCATGGCGCAAATGGATTCGGCAATGGCGCGGGCCTGCGTCAGACGCGCGTGAGCCGTTTCCCATTCGTGCCGGTGCACCGCGCGGATGGCATTGGCGCAGTGCTGAATCAACCCGCGCGATTGATTGATGGCAGCGTCGCGGGCGGCATTCTTGGCCTCGAACTGCTGACGAATGGCCTCGACGATGGCGTCCAGCTTTTCCAGATCACTCATCGGACGGTTCCTCGTCGTCGTTGGGCGGGCGGATGGTGCTGAAAAGCTGGTCGGCCAGCGACTGCGGACGCGGCGGCAACTGAATCTCGCCATACTGCGTCTCGTAACGTTCCAGGTTCTCCTGCAACGCATTGAGCAGCATCTTGGCGTTGGTGGGCGTCAGCACCAGGCGCACCCACACGCGCGCTTTAGGCACGTTGGGCAGGATTTGCGCAAAGTCCAGAAAGACTTCCCAGGGCGAGTGCGTGATGATGGCGAAATTGGCATAGGTCGCGGGGAGATCGGCGGGAATTTCCAGGTTGAGCCGCCGCACCACAGGTTGAGATGGTTCGGTCATCGCCCCTCCTCATGCGGGCTGAGAAACAGTTACAGGTGACGCTCAGCCGTCGGCCTGCTGGCAATGCACTAGAACGGCAGGTCTTCGGCGTCAGCGGCGGGATACTCAGCAGCAGCGCCTTCTTCGCCCTCACCGCGCCGCCCCAGGAATTTGATATCGCGGGCGACAAGTTCAAGCGTGGCACGGGGCTGCCCATCCTGCCCCATATAGGCCGAGGCATCCACTTCGCCCGCGACCATGATTTGCATGCCTTTGCGCACATACTGATTGGCCGTCTCGGCAAGATTGCGCCACGCCGAGACTCTGAACCACGTTGTTTTCTCGCGCTGCTCGTTGGTGGTCCGGTCGTTCCACCGGCGCGTCACGGCCACCGAAAAATCACACACCGCCACTCCGGACGGGGTATAACGCAACTCCGGGTCGCGCCCGACGTTGCCAATGATAATCGTATACTGGTAGCCCGCCATGGTTGCCTCCTGCTGCCTTAACTTTTGGGGCTAGACCTAGACCGAGATAATTATTATAGCACAAATAGAACAGATGTTCCAGTTCTATTCGCTGCGTCTGGACGCCAACTGTTCCGCCAGCAGCCGCGACACCACCTGCGCATCGGCCTTGCCGCGCATCTCGCGCATCACCTGGCCGATCAGGAACTTGAGCAGCTTCTCTTCGCCCGCCAGATAGCGTGCGACTTCGGCAGGGTTGGCGTCCAACACGCGGGTGACGACTTCGCCCAGCACCGCCTCGTCGCTGACCTGTGCCAGCCCCTGCGCCTCCACCAGCGCTCGCGGGTCGCCGCCCTGCTGATAGAGCGTCTCCAGCAGTTGCCGGGCAACGCCGTGATTGATCGTCCCCTGCTGCACCAGCTTCACCAGGCTGGCCAGAGCGGCGGGCGTCAATTTGATGGTGCCGATGTCCTCGCGGTCGCGGCCTTCGGCGTTCATTTGCCGGAAGACCTCACCGGTGATGTAGTTGGCAACCTGCTTGGGATCGCCGCCTGCTGCCACCGCCTGCTCAAAGTAGTCGGCGACGGCCTGCTCGGCCACCAGCACCGACGCATCGTAGCGGCTCAATCCGAAATCGCGCATGAAGCGGTCGCGTTTGGCGTCGGGCAGTTCGGGCAGGCTGGCCCGCACTTCCTGCACCCAGGCGGAGCTGATCTCCAGCACAGGCAGATCGGGTTCGGGGAAGTAACGGTAATCATCCGCCGATTCCTTGATGCGCTGCACCACGGTGACCTGCCGCACTTCGTCCCAGCCCATCGTCGCCTGCTTCACCTCGCCGCCGCTTTCCCACAGGGCGCTCTGCCGTTCGATCTCGTAGGCGCAGGCGCGGGCCAGGCTGCGAATGCTGTTGAGATTCTTGATCTCGGTGCGCGTGCGGAACTCGTCCGAACCAACCGGGCGCACGCTGATATTGGGTTCCATGCGCAGCACACCCTTGCTCATGTCGCCGCTGTTGACGCCCAGATAGCGCAGGATGGCGCGCAGCTTGCGGGCGTAGGCTTCCGCCTCCTCTGCGCTGCGGATGTCCGCCTCCGACACGATCTCCAGCAGAGGTACGCCCGCCCGGTTGAGGTCTACCAGGCTGTGACCGTCCACATGGGTGAGCTTCCCCGTATCTTCTTCCAGGTGCACGCGACGGATGCGCACGCGCTTGGTGCTGCCGTCGGGCAGATCGATCTCCAGCCAACCCTGAATCGCCAGCGGGTATTCATACTGGCTGATCTGATAGCCCTTGGGTAGGTCCGGATAGAAATAGCTCTTGCGGGCGAACTGATTGAAAGGGGGGATAGTGCAGTTGAGCGCCAGCCCCACGCGCAACCCCAGCTCTACCGCCCGCTGATTGATCACCGGCAACACGCCGGGCATTCCCAGACAGACGGGACAGACCACGGTGTTGGGCGCGGCGGAGGTGCTGTCCACCACTGCGCAGCCGCAAAACATCTTAGAGGCGGTTTGCAGTTCCGCGTGAACTTCCAGGCCGATCACAGCTTCGTAGGCAGTCATGCGTTCTCTCACCGAGGTGAAGCGCCAGGATGCGAACGCCTAGAGCATAGCGCACAGTGCGCCTGCCTGCCAGCGGCGGTTGTACAGGGATAGCCCTTTTCTGAAGCGAAACTCACCCCAGAGACCAATACAGAATTCTTGTTGTGTTTCTCTCGGCACTTCCTGCGGTTTGGCCCTTTCTCCGCCAGCAATTTACCGTTGACCGCCGCAGCAGGTGATGGTATATTTCTAGCTGCCTGGCCCCGTAGCTCAACATGGCAGAGCAGTTGACTCTTAATCAATTGGTTGCAGGTTCGAGTCCTGCCGGGGTCATCTGCCAGCGCTCACCGTGTGGTGAGCGTTTTTCGTTGGCAGGCGCGGCCAACACCGGCACCGCGCGGTCGTTGTGTCCCTCATTTTCGCCGGAAGCTCCCCCGCGCTATGATTGGGGAGATTACCTGCGCAGGCACAGCCAAGGAGCGCACTTTTCATGTTCACCAAGGCGCTTTCGTGGATTCACATGGCGAAGTCCATGGGTCTATCCCCTTTGGGGAATGCCATCCGCTACCATGCTGCGCTGGAGAGCGCTCAGCGCCGCTACCGCCGCCCTCGCCCCACCGGCCCTTTTCAGACACCCGGCCCCATTCGCCAGGTTGACCCCTGTCCCAACGGTGTCATTCTGCGCGCTGACCGCGCTGCCATCGAGTTGACTGCTCTGGGCGATGAGATCGTGCGTGTGCGGCTCAGCCCTTCAGGCGAGTTCGCGCCGCTGTTCTCCTATGCGGTGGTTGGTGGTGGCGATCCTCCGCGCATGCTGCACATCTCCGAGCAGGGGCAGACGGTGTTGCTGGAGACCGAGCGGCTGCTGTGTCAGGTGGAGCGCGAAACCTGCCGCCTGACCCTGTTGACACCGCACGGACACCTGCTCACCGAGGACGCGGAGGGACTGGCCTGGCGCGGGGCGGAAGTGCGCTGGTCGCGCAGGTTACCGCCGGACGAGTCCTGTCATGGGCTGGGCGAGCGGGCCAGCGGCCTGAATCTACGCGGCAAGCGGCTGGCGCTGTGGAACACCGATCCCGGCCCTGCCTACCCTCGCGATGCTGATCCCCTGTACACCAGCATTCCCTTTTACCTGGGTGTGCGCGGGGAACTGGCCTTCGGCGTGCTGTGGGATAATCCGGCCCGCGGCCTGGTCGATCTGGGCGCGAGCAGTGCGTGGACAATGACCTTCAGCGCCGAAGAAGGCGAACTGTGCTTCTACCTGCTGGCCGGGCCGACGGTGCCGGACGTGATGTGTCAGTACACGGCGCTGGTGGGGCAGATGCCGCTCCCGCCGTTGTGGGCGCTGGGCTTTCATCAGTCGCGCTGGAGCTACAAAACAGCCGCGGAGTTTCAGCGCCTGGCGAGCGAATTCCGGGCACGGCGGCTGCCCTGCGACGTGTTCTACTTCGACATTGACTATATGGACGGCTTCCGCGTCTTCACCTGGAATCACCAGACTTTTCCCGATCTGCCGGGGTTGGTGGACGAACTGGCGACACAGGGTTTCAAGAGCGTGGCCATCCTCGACCCAGGCATCAAGGTGGACGAAGCCTATCCGGTCTACCAGAGCGGCCTGCGCGAAGACGTGTTCCTCAAACTGCCCAACGGCAAACCGGTCACTGCGCCCGTCTGGCCAGGGATGTGTCACTTCCCGGACTTCACGCGCCCGGCAGTCCGCTCATGGTGGGCAGAAAAGGTGCGCGACCTGCTGGCCTCGATTCGTTTCGCCGGCCTGTGGAACGACATGAACGAACCCACCGCCATCAGTTACCGGATGGGCACGTCTCTGCCCGACGCGACCCACCACGACTGGGAAGGCATGGGGCGTTCGCATGTGGGAGGCGGGCATAACGTCTACGGGATGCTGATGGCGCGCGCCACCCGCGAGGGCATGGCGCAGGCTCGGCGGGATGCCCGCCCCTTCGTGATGACCCGCGCCGCCTACGCCGGTGCGCAGCGTTACACCTCCTCCTGGACGGGCGATAACGCCTCCACCTGGGATCATCTACGGCTGAGCATCAGCATGGTGCTCAACTGCGGGCTGTCCGGCATGGCCTTCACCGGGCCGGACGTGGGCGGCTTTGCGGGCGTGCCGGATGGCGAACTGTTCGCCCGCTGGATGCAGGCCGCCAGCCTGTTGCCCTATTTCCGGGTGCATACCATGGCGGGCACGCCTCCCCAGGAACCGTGGAGCTATGGCGAGCGCGTCGAAACGGTCTGCCGCAAGGCCCTGGAATGGCGATACCGCCTGCTGCCCTATCTCTATTCGGTGACGGCGGAGTGCGCCCAGACGGGTATGCCCATCGTCCGCCCGCTCTTCCTGGCCGACCCCGCCGATCCGCGTCTGCACAACATAGATGACGTTTACCTCGTCGGCGATGCGCTGCTTGTCGCGCCGGTGCTCGAACCCGGCGCGACGGCGCGTCCGGTCGTCTTGCCGCGTGGGACGTGGTACGAACTGGACACCGGACAGGCCGTCGTTGGCGGTCAGACGGTCACGGTCACCGCGCCACTCGAACGGCTGCCGGTCTATGCGCGCGCTGGCGCAGTGATCCCCCTGTGGCCGGTAATGCAGTACGTCGGCGAGCGCCCCGTCGAGGAATTGTCGCTGCGCGTGTACGTGGGTGACGGCGAAAGCGCCTTCTACGAAGATGCGGGCGAGGGACTGGCCTATCAGCAGGGCGACTATCGCTGGTCCTATTTCACGGTGCGGTTGCTGGGCACGGGCACCCTGGTGATCGAGTGGCGACGGACTGGCTCGTACGAGCCACCCTACCGTCAGGTGCGCGTGGAGGTGATCGGACTGGCCGAAGAGCCACAGGCCGTGCTGGTGGACGGCCAGGGCGCGCCGGTGTGGTACTACGAAAACGGCACGGTCGAACTGGTCGCGCCGCCCTTCAGCGAAGCGCGGCTGGTTGCGCGGGCCGAGTCCAACCGCGAGGAGACCCTGCCCCATCGCCCCGACCGTTAAGCGGCTCTTCAAGAAGTCCCGATCGCCAGGTTTACCTCAGCCCCAAAGCCCTTTCCCGCGTGTGACAAGGGGCCAGGAGGTGAGGTTTTCAAACGGGCTTAGTATCTATCCGTAAATTCGGTTCTGTAGGGGCGCTGCTTGCTGCGCGACAGGAATTTACGGATAGGTTGTTAATCGCGACTGGAGGTCTCGGCGCGAATCCGTTCCAACAGCGCTGCCAGTTCGGGCGGAGACGGTTTCCACTGGTAACGGCTCATATCCAGCGTGTCGCGCTCGTCGAAAATCACGCCTTCGGCTTCCAGCCGCAGGCGCTGTTCCAGCGCTGCCTCCGGCGACCCCTTGATGCTGATGCGCCCCTGCGCATTGAGCACGCGATGCCAGGGCACGGGCGGTTCGTTGCGCGTGTGTTTGAGCGCGCTGAGCGCCCAGCCGACTTCGCGCGCTCCGTGCGGCACCCCCAATATTTCGGCCACGCGCCCATAGCTGAGCACTTTGCCGGGCGGAATGCAGCGCACCAGCGCGTATACTTGCGCGTTAAATGAGGAAGGCGGTTGCATGGCTGCTGTTCTCGATCCCAGGCCCGATCATTCGTCGGTTTGAACACGCCCACAGAATATGCTTACTTCCCCCTCCCCCTCCTCATCGCCGCCAGCACGCGCGGCATGACGCGCTCGTACAGTGCATACAGCGCGCGCGAGGGCGCGTAGTCCCACGCGCCAATGTGCCGCACCACCGTCCCGCCAAAGCCATCCTTGAAGCGGTAGACGCCCCACATCGGCGCATCAGGACGGAACTCATCCGGCGCGCCCCAGAAGTCGTAGGTCGGGTAGCCATGCGCCCGCGCCCAGCGGATCGCCTCCCACTGCAACAAATAGGTGGGCATCCGCTCGCGTTCTTCGTTGCTGCTCATGCCGTAGAAGTACCACGCCTTCGGCCCGAAGTGAAACAGCACCTGTCCGGCCAGGGCGCGCCCTTCCCACTCGGCCAGGAAGGCCACCGCCAGCCCTGCCGCGATGAAGCGCGACCACGCCGCGCGGTAATAGTCTGGCGGGCGGATCAGGAAGCCTTGTCGCTCCCCCGTGACCTGGTAGAGCGCGTAGAGCGTCTCGAAGTCGGCGGCTGAGTCGGCAGGGCGGACGGTCACCCCGTGTTTGGTCGCCAGGCGAATCTTGCGCCGCGTGCTCTGATTCATGCCCGCCAGCAACGCCTCTTCGCTCTGCGTCAGGTCGAGCGTGAGCGTGTTGCGGAATTGCACCTGCGACGCGCTGAAGCGCCAGCCGCGTGCCCGCAGCATCGCCAACACCGCCTGTCCCGCCGGATCGTCGTGCGGGGGGCGATCGGGATCGCTGCCGTCCGGGATGCCCGTCCCGGCGATCACGTCTGGATCGATCTTCAGCCAGACAGCGCGGTGCTGACGAGCGAGCTTCTCCAGGTAGGCTAGCACCTCGCCGACCAGCGCCCGATTGCGCCAGTCCAGCGCCGGGCCTTTGGGGACATACATCACCCGCAGCGGCCCAACGCGCCGCGTCAGCACGGACGCCGCCGCGACCGTCGCGCCGGACTCGTCGCGGAAGGCCAGCCGTTCGGGCGACCAGCCGATCTCGTCACGTTTGAACTCGCCCCAATCCCACGTCTGCAGGACATGCGCCGCGGGTAGCGGGCGGAGCAGAGTATGCCAGGTCTCACGGTCGGTGATGGGGGTGACGGTCAGCATGGGGATGCTCACTCCGCACGGCGCAACAGGCGCACCACCAGCCGGTAAAGGGCATACAACGCGGGGTTATAGACGCGATCCCAGGCTCCCGCGCCCCGCACGACCTGCCCACCCCAGCCGCGCTTGAAACGGTAGACCCCCCACAGCCCGTCGGAGCGCGACTCGAACTGTGCTTCCAGGTCGTCCGGCTCGGCGTCGGGCACGCCGTAGAGATCGTACCAGTGCGCCCCGCCCGCCTTCGCCCAGCGGATGCCTTCCCACTGCACGCCATAGGAGGCCATGCGCTGCCGTTCGCGATCGGACGACGCGCCGTAGAAATACCACGCCCCCTCACCCAGCCGGAAGACCATCACCCCGGCCAGGTCTTGACCGCCATAGCTACCCAGGATCAGCGCGGCGCGGCCCGCCGGTGCGAAGAGATCATAGGCGCGCTGATAGTAGTCGGGCGCGTGCACGCCGAACTCATCGCGCGCGCCTGTCTCGGCCAGCAAGGCGTTGAAGCGCGGCACATCGTCGCGCGTCCCATAGCGGATGGCGACCTCGAACTTCGTGCTCTTGCGGATATTCCGGCGCGTGCCCTGATTCATGCGGGCCAGGATCGTTTCTTCGTCCCCGCTGATGTCCAGGACGATCGTGCGCGGCGGCTGTACTGTCTGCGGGCTGCGGTGCAAACCGAAGCGGACAAAGTCTACCCCGTCCAGGCCCAGCCCTGGCTCGATCTTCAGCAGGATCGCGCCATGCCGCCGGGCTTCGCTGTCGAGCGCCTCCAGCAGCGCGCGCACCTGCGCCGCGTCCGCCCAGTCTACCAATGGGCCGCAGGGCACGTAAGCGAGCCTCCCCAGACGGGCCGGCAAAGGGCGCAGCAGCATCTGCGCGCCCGCGACGAGCGCCCCTGCTTCGTCGGCCAGGGCCACGCGAACGGGTGTCCAGCCAAAAGCGGCTTTGAGCGCGCCCCAGGCGCTCAGTTGCAGGATATGCGCGCGCGGGTGCGCCACGACGAAATCGTCCCAGGCGGCGGGATCGGGCGCGAGTGGGTGCAGAGTCATCGGGTCTCCGATCGATGCGCGGTCGGCGTTGCGGGGATTATACCGCGTGGCGAGAGGAGGGGAACGAGGACGAGCGATTCCAGGAGCGTATTCGGATGAGGGGCAAAATTCATCGCAGCGGTGAACTCAGGCAAAGAATGATAGAAAACGCCCCCGCGTTGCACACACCGCGAGGGCGTAGTTCTCGCTGAAGGAGTGATTAACCTGCTGGCTTCTCGTATTTGGCGATCCGTCTGCCTCATTCGGCGGCAGTGGATTCCGGCTCGCGGACGCCTGCTCGCAGCGGCGCGTAACCGCTCTCCAGGCGGCGGAAGTCAATTGCGCCGTCCTCGTTGACGTAGATTTCCACCAGATCACCCTGCACGAATTCGCCTTTCAGCAGGCGCACGCTCAGCGGGCTTTCGACGTAACGTTGCAGGGCACGGCGCAACGGGCGCGCGCCGAATTGCGGGTCGTAGCCGATCTCGGCCAGCTTACGCCGCGCGTCGTCGGTCAGCGTGACGTACAGGCCCTGTTCCTCCAGCCGTCCCGCGATGTCGCGCATCTGCAGGTCTACGATCTTCTCCACATCCTCGCGCGAAAGCGGCTCGAAGATGATGATCTCGTCAATGCGGTTGAGGAATTCGGGCCGGAACGTCTTGCGCAGCGCCTCTTCGATCTTCTTGTGATCGGCCACCAGCGTCGGGTCGCCGCTGGGGACAAAGCCCAGCGCCCCACCCTGGCGCGTGTATTCCGTGCCCAGGTTGCTGGTCATGATGATCACGGCATTGCGGAAGTCCACTGTGCGGCCCTGACCATCAGTCATGCGCCCGTCTTCGAGAATCTGCATCAGCGCGTTCCACACTTCCGGATGCGCCTTCTCGATCTCGTCGAAGAGGATGACGCGATAGGGGCGACGGCGCACGGCTTCGGTCAGTTGCCCGCCCTGCTCGTAACCCACGTAGCCCGGCGGCGCGCCGAACAGGCGGCTCACCGTGTGCTGCTCGCGGTACTCGCTCATGTCAATGCGCAGCAACGCATCTTCATCGTCGAAGAGGAACTCGGCCAGCGCCTTGGCCAGCTCCGTCTTGCCGACACCGCTGCTGCCCAGGAAGATGAACGAGCCGATCGGGCGGCGCGGGTCTTTGAGACCGCTGCGCGCGCGGCGAATCGCATCGGACAGGGCAGCGACCGCCGCTTCCTGACCGATGATGCGTTTATGCAGTTCCTCTTCCATGCGCAGCAGCTTTTCGGCCTCGGTCTCCATCATCTGGCTGACGGGGATACCGGTCCATTGCGCCACCACTTCAGCGATGTCATCGGCGTCTACCACTTCGTCGAGGGTGTGTTCGCGCTGCCAGCGCTCGACTTCCTGCTCGTACTCCTGTTGGAGTTGCAGGCGCTGCGCCTTGATCATCATGGCCCGCTCATATTCGGTGTTCAGGCTGGCTTCTTCTTCTTCGGCGGCCAGACGCTCCAGGCGCTTCTTCATCTCTTTGAGTTCTTCGGGCATGGAGTAAAGCGCCACGCGCAGCTTAGACGCGGCCTCGTCCATCAGGTCAATGGCCTTGTCCGGCAGTTTGCGCTCGGTGACGTAGCGATGGCTCAGCCGCGCGGCAGCTACCAGCGCCTCGTCGGAGTAGGTCACTTTGTGGTGCGCCTCGTAGCGGTCGCGCAGGCCGCGCAGCATCTCGATCGTCTCTTCGACCGACGGCTCCTCGACGAAGACCGGCGCGAAGCGACGATCCAGGGCCGAGTCGCGCTCGATGTACTGGCGATACTCGTCGAGCGTGGTCGCACCGATGCAGTTGAGTTCACCGCGGGCCAGGGCCGGTTTCATCATGTTGCTGGCGTCCAGCGCGCCGGTCGCCGCGCCCGCGCCGACGACCTGATGCAGCTCATCAATGAAGAGGATGATCTCGCCCTCGGAGCGCTGAATCTCCTCGATGGCCGCTTTCAGGCGCTCCTCGAACTCGCCGCGGAAGCGCGTACCGGCGATCATCGCGCCCAGATCGAGGCTGATCACCCGCTTGCCCGCCAGAATCTCCGGCACGTCGCCGCTGGCGATCTTCTGCGCCAGCCCTTCGACGATGGCCGTCTTGCCCACGCCCGCTTCGCCGATCAGCACCGGGTTGTTTTTGGTGCGGCGGCTGAGAATCTGGATCACGCGCAGAATCTCTTCGTCGCGCCCGATCACGGGATCGAGCTTGCCTTCAGCGGCCAGGCGCGTCAGGTCGCGGCTGTACTTTTCTAGGGTCATGTAGCGGTTTTCGGCCTGCGGATCGGTCACGCGCTGACCGGCGCGAATCTCCTTGATCACGTCATAGACGCGTTCTTTGGTGACGCCCGCCTCGGCCAGGATGCGCGCTACCGCGGTACGCCGCTCGCTGAGGATGGCCAGGAAGAGATGCTCGGTGCTGATGTAGTCGTCCTTCAGGCGGTTGGCTTCTTCGTTGGCCAGGTCTACCACGCGCTTGACCCGTGGCGTGATGAACACCTGTCCGGTGCCGCCGCCGTAGATGGCCGCCTTGGGGCTGGCCCGCAGCACGCGATCTAGCTCGTCGCGGATCCTATCCTGATCCACATTCATCTTCTTGAGCACCTGCGGGATCACCCCGTCGGGCTGTTCCAGCAGGGCCAGTAGCATGTGCTCGGTATCTACCTGATTGTGTCCGTAGCGCTGCAAGATTTCATAGGCGCGGACTGCTGCGTCTTGCGCGCGCTCGGTGAAACGGTCGAAGCGCATCATAGGTTTGTGACTTCCTTGCTCGATCGGTTTGTCGTCAGTGATCCAGCCGTTTGGGCAGGCCGGTTTGCGCTGAGAGAACGCCAAAGCTGGCAGGCGCTGCGCTTTGTCTGACAAGCAACGCATGCTGGAGAGGGGCCTTTCGTCACCCGGCTCCAGGAGCGCCCAGCCGGTCTGCCCCCTACTATTGAGTCTACACTGAAAGGCGTTCGCAAGCTATCAGAAACACATAGGAGACAAGAGGATTGCCCCAAACGCGCCCGCCGCTTACCTCACCCCCGGCCTGGCGCTGACGCGCCTCGTTGCCCTTCAGCCCCCCCTGCAAGCGCGGGTTCAAGTCCCCTCCCCGCTCAAACTCCAGATCACTACCCAAAACGCTAATGCACCTCACCCAGGAAACGCAGCAACAACGGTAGGGGTGTTGCGGTCGTAGTGCCATATGGCACAAAAGCACATAGGCTGTTTAGGCAGATTGCGGTAGGATGGGGCGAGTTCGTTCTCCAGGCGACGAGGCGCTCACCAGAGCCGCTCTCGCTGCCTAGCACACGTGGGGATGACGCAACTATGACTTTGTCTTTCGACCTGGATGACCTCGATCGTTTCGCTGCGCTCGACCGCGAGCACATGCTCGGCCATATAGACGCTTTTCCGGATCAGCTACAGGCAGCCTGGCGTGCCGCGCAGATGCTGCCCCTGCCCGACACACACCGGCAAGCACGGCAGATCGTGCTGGCGGGCATGGGCGGCTCAGCGATCGGCGGCGACTTGCTCGCTGCGCTGATCGGCCCGGTCTCCGCTGTGCCGCTGACCGTGTTGCGCGGCTACGAGCTGCCCGCCTGGGTGCAGGGGCCAGAGACGCTGGTCATCGCCAGCAGCTTTTCCGGCAACACTGAGGAGACGTTGGCCGCTGCCGATCAGGCGTTGGGGCGCGGAGTGCGCCTGCTGGCGGTTACCACAGGCGGGCAGTTGGCGGCGCACGCCGAGGCGCACGGCTATCCCCTGTGGCGCATCGCCTACCAGAGTCAACCGCGGGCAGCGCTCGGCTGGAGCTTCGGGCTGTTGCTGGGGCTGGCGGCGCGGCTGGAACTGGTACGCGCGCTGCAAACCGATCTGAGCGAGACCATCGGCCTGCTACACCAGTATACGCCGGTCTATACGGCGACTTCCCCCGCCCCCCAGAATCCGGCCAAGCGCGGCGCAGGTCAGTTGATCGGGCGGTTGCCAGTGTTCTTCGGCGGCGGGCTGTTCGAGCCGGTCGCGCGGCGCTGGAAGTGTCAGATCAACGAGAACGCCAAGGCCTGGGCGCAGTACGAAGGTATGCCCGAAGCCAATCACAACACAGTCGCGGGCATCGGTTTTCCGGCGGAGCACGCCCTCAACGTGGCGGCGGTGTTCATCACCTCATCGCAGTACGATCATCCGCGCGTGACGCTACGCCACGAACTGACCTTTCAGCTTTGTCTGCAGAACGGCATCATGGCCGATTTCTTCCGTCCGGCGGGGCACAGCGCCCTGGCGCAGATGTGTCACGCCATTCAGTATGGCGACTACGTCAGCTATTACCTGGCCATGGCCTATGGGGCCGACCCTACTGAGATCGCGCCCATCATGGAATTGAAAGAGCAACTCGCCGCACGAGGGTGAAGACGGGTTCAGAAGTCATGAGTCTGGGCGGTGAGAAAGCGGGCCAGACCTGTCAACGCCGCAGACCTCATGCCCCCTACACTCCCGACTCCAGACTCCCAGCTCATAATATCTCCCAGCTCATAATATAAGGAGGAAATATGTCGCCCAGAAATGACCATCACGTCCGATTGTTCATTCCCGGTCCAGTCGAAGTCCGCCCGGAGATTCTCGATGCTCAGGCAGAGTGGATGATCGGTCACCGGTCGAGCGAATTCGCTGCACTCTACGCGCGCATGCAGCCCAAGCTGCAGCAGACTTTCTACACCCAGCATCCGGTCTATCTCTATACCTCGTCGGGCACGGGCGTATGGGAGTCGGCGTCGCGTTGCGCTGTGCGCGACGAAGCGCGCATCCTGCACCTGACCTGCGGCGCGTTCAGCGAACGATGGGCCGAAGTCAGCGAGTTGAACGGCAAACAGGTAGACGTGATCGCTGTGGAGTGGGGGCAGGCGGTCAAGCCGGAACAACTGGCCGACGCTCTGCGCCGCACTGCTTACGACGCTATCGCCTGCGTGATGAACGAGACCAGCACCGGCGTGCGCAACCCCGTCGAGGAATATGCCGAGGTGCTCAAAGACTATCCAGAAACACTTTTCCTGGTAGATGTGGTCAGCATCTATGCCGGGGCCAAGGTAGACACCGACGGCTGGGGCATTGATGTGTGTCTGACCAGCACGCAGAAGGCGTTCGCCCTGCCGCCGGGCATGGCTTTCGCGGCGGTTTCGCCGGCGGTGCTCGAACGGGCGCGGCAGGTCAAGAATCGGGGCTACTACTTCGACGTGCTGGAGATTGACAAGCATCACCAGAAAAACAATACACCGGCCACGCCGCCCATCTCGCTGATGTACGCCGCCGACCGTCAACTGGACGACATCCTGGCCGAAGGGTTAGAAGCGCGCTTCGCCCGGCACGAGCGCATGGCGCAGATGACACGTCAGTGGGTGGAGCGAGCGGGCCTGGCCCTGTTCTCCGAGGAAGGCTATCACTCGCCCACGGTGACCACGGTCGCCAACACGCGCGAGATTGACATCTCCGCGCTCAATGCCTTTCTACGCGAACGGGGGATGGTCGTTTCCAACGGCTACGGCAAACTGAAGGGTAAGACGTTCCGCATTGCGCACATGGGCGACACACAACCGGAGGACATGGAAGCACTGTTTGCCGCCATGGACGAATTCCTGGCGAGGGTGGGGTGAGCCATGCGTTACCTGGTGCTTGTGCCCGACAACCTCAACCGTGACGGCCTGGACGTGTTGCGCGCCGTCGAGCAGTTCGAGGTCTACGCGCCCGGCAAGATGACGCGCGAAGAGACGCTGGCGCGCATCCCGGACGCCCATGCGCTGATCGTGCGCAGCGATACACGCGTGGATGCCGCCCTGCTGGAGCGCGCCGCCAACCTCAAGGTGGTGGTGCGGGCGGGAGTGGGCGTAGACAACATAGACCTGGCCGCCTGCACCGAGCGCAAGATCGTGGTCATGAACACGCCAGAGGCCAACACCATCTCCACTGCCGAGCACACCATCGGCCTGATGCTGGCGCTGGCCCGCCATATCCCTCAAGCGGACCGCTCCCTGCGCGAAGGGCGCTGGGAACGCAACAGGTTCGTGGGGACGCAGCTTTCCGGCAAGACTCTGGGCATCATTGGCTTCGGGCGGGTGGGGCACGCGGTCGCCGAGCGGGCCAAGGCGCTAGGCATGATGGTGCTGGCCTTCGACCCGTTCGTGCCCGAACGGCTGGCCCGCCGCATGGCCATGCTGACCAGCCTGGAACAGGTGTTGGCCGAGGCAGACGTGCTCACCCTACACGCCGTGACCACCGACGAGACGCGCGGTCTGATCAACAGGGAAACCATCGCCTACATGAAGGACGGCGTGCTGATCGTCAACACGGCGCGCGGCGCGCTGATCAACAGCGCTGACCTGGCCGAAGCGCTGCGCAGTGGCAAGGTAGCGGGCGCGGCGCTCGATGTCTACGAAGTCGAGCCGCCCCCGCCGGATCATCCGCTCATCGGCCTGGACAACGTGATCCACACTCCGCACCTGGGGGCCAGCACCTACGAGGCGCAGGTACAGGTGGGCGTGGAAGCCGCCGAAGCCGTACGCAAGGCGTTGCTGGAAGGGCGCTACGACAACGTGCGCAACCGCGAAGTGCTCGACGGGGACAAAAACGGCGACTGACTCCCGGGGGCCTTTGAACCGCGCAGACGCAGAGGGCGCGAAAACTCCGCGCCTTCTGCGTTTTCTTCGGTGAACTATGCAGCAGCGAGGGCGTTGCAGACCTGTCAATCCGCGAGCGAAGCCGCCCGGATGGTCAGGTTGTCGAAGGCGACGCGCACTTCCCCGCCCGCCGTCACACCGGCGATCAGTCCGATCTGCCCGGCGCGGCGATAACGGCTGTCCCTGGCCTCGCCCAGGAATTTCCCGTTGGCGTAGAGCGCCAGATAGTCGTCGGCACACACAGCCCGCAGAGTGTTGAGCGCCTGCCCCTGCTCGATGGCGTCCGATTGATGCCATTCCAGGATGAAGTCCAGACTCTCGCGCGAGAGGTCGGCGATGCCATAGTGACCGTCGCCGCTGATCAGCAGCGCGTAGCCGCTCCACTGCCCCGCCTCGTCCTGGGCCAGGCGGCACAACACTCCATAGAGATTGTCCTTGTCGGCGCTGAGTTGCTCGGTGCTCACTTCAACGATCACATCCTGCGGGGCGTCTGCTCCCGCGCCCCAGGTGAAGGAAGCCGTGCGTCCGGCGCGGTGAAACAGTTCATAACGCCCCTCCCGCACCGCCAGTTGGGAGTCGGGCGTCGCGGCGTCCGGCGGATAGACGCCCTGCTCCCAGGTCTGTGGCGCAGCGAAGGATTCGCTGAGGAGCAGGTCGCCGCTGCGCACAGTGCGCGACGGTTCGTCATCCCCGCAGGCAGCGAGCAGCAGGACAAGCAGCAAGAAAGTTCCGGTCAGAAAGTGAGTGCGTCTCATCAAAGGGTCTCGTCTACGTCCAGGGTCGTGCTGAGGATTTCAGCGCTCGGCGAAATAATCCGCAAGATTTTATCACGTACTTCGTCCATTGCCGCCTGGACTTCGCCCAGATTGCGGCGGGCGTCGTCAATCTGGCGGCGCGCCGTCTCCCACTTGCGGGCCTGCTGAGCCAGCATTTGCTGCAACTGCGCGATCTCGGCGATAGTCTGGCGCACGTTCTCCGCCACGTAAAGCTGACGCAGTCCGCGTGCAATGGTGAGCAGGTAGGGATAAAAGGTGCTGGGACTGACCGGAAACACGCGCTGTTCGAAAGCGTAGGTCAGCAGGTCTTTTTCACCGCTGCTGCTGTGCGTCACCAACTCGTAATAGACGGCCTCGCTAGGGACAAACATCAGCGCAAAGTCCAGGGTGCCCTCGGCAGGGACGATATATTTGGCGGCGATGTCGTCAATGTGCTTGCGCACGTCGCGGGCGAATTGCCGCGCGAGCTGGTCGCGCTCGGCCCCGTCTGTCGTGCTCAGCAGACGCTCATAACTGGAGAGCGGGAACTTGGAATCCACAGCCACGCACGCCTTGTCCAGTTGTATCACCGCGTCGGCGCGGGTGCCGTTGGCGAACTGATGTTGCAACACATAGGCAGTGGGGGGCAGCGCATCGCGCAGCAAGGCTTCCAGCAACACCTCGCCCAGCCGTCCGCGTTGTCGGGTGGACTGCAGCAGGTTTTGCAGGCGGGCGATCTCCTCTTTGATGGCCAGGATATGACCGGTTGCCTCGCGCACAATGCCGATCTCGCGGTTGAGCGCCTGATCGATCCGCAGCATCTGCTCGGTGCGGCTGCCGACGACTTCCAGCGCGCTGACCAGCGTCTGATCGGTGCGCAGCATCTGCTCGGTGCGGCTGCCGACGACTTCCAGCGTGTTGACCAGCGCCTGATCCGTCTGCAACATCTGCTCGGCATGGCTGCCGACGACTTCCAGACGGCTGTGCATCTGCTGATCGGTCTGCAGCATCTGACGGGTGTGCTCAAAGAGCAGTGCCGTGGTCTGCTTCAGCGCCTGCAGACTGGCTTCCGACTGTTGCTGGCGCTGAAGCAGAAACTGCTGGTGCTGCGCCGCGTCGCGCCGTGCGTCGGCCAGACGTGCCAGCAAGAACAGGCTGAAGCCCAGGTTGGCAATTGCCAGCGCAGCGACCAGGATCAGCAACCCTGTCACGGTTCTCCCTCCTTTCCTCTGCGGCGCAGCGGTGCGCGGCGCTGATCAGGCGTGACCAAGTATAGACCAGATCGCGGAAGGGAACAGGAACGGGCTGGCCTGTTCTGTGATTGACATCTTCTTCTGTCGCTGGAACGAATTCGCCAAGATCATCGCTGTGCCCGCCGACGCGGTGAATGTCGGCGGTACCTGGTACACCAGCGCGGGGGTGTTGATCGGTCCGGCGGAATGGGGCAGCACCTCACCGTTCGCCGTCATTCAGGACGTGATCAACGATCCCTGCGGCAATCTGCACGGCGTTCAGTTCGCCAGCCCAGCCCATCCTGGCCTGGGGAACTGGTGAGGTCTCGCTGGCAAAAACTTCGGAAGTCCGCCCGACTCCCGAAACCTTTCGCTTACTGCTGCGTTTCCGCCAGGTGGCGCTGATAGGCTTTCCAGCCAGGGCACCAGCCTGTATGCCAGCGCCACAACTTCGCCCACCACGTGTTGGGTTTCGCTTCGGCGCGGCGACGCAGGGCGCACGTTTCGCAGGGGAACTTCTTCGCTTCGGCCATGGGGAATCCATCCTGTCTCTAGGCCATCGTCCCCATCATAGCATTATGCAGCGCACCCGTCGTGTGGGTAAAGGCACGGCCTGGGCCGCCGGATGGTACTACTCCGGCTGCCAGACGTGCGCGTAATCCTGCGCGAACTGTTTGAAGGGGATGGAGGGGCGGCCCAGCACGCGCGACACATCGGGCACGGTGGCCGAGTACGCGCCCTGGCGCATAAGCTGATAGACCACGCGCCACCACTTGGCCGTTTGACGATCCACGCCCGCCGCGCGCAGCGCCTGCGCCGCCTGGTGATCGGAGATCGGCTCGTAAACGATGGTGCGTCCCAGCACTTTAGAGAGCAGCGCTGCCTGTTCGCGCGGGCTGAGCAGGTGTTCGCCCAGCGAGTAAATCTTGTTGCGGTGCCCTGCTTCGGTGAGCGCCACGGCGGCCACTTCGGCCACGTCGCGCACGTCCACCCCGCTGATCTTCGCCTCGCCCAGGGGCAGGCGCAGCACACCGCGCCGGATGTCTTCGCGCAGCACCGGATCGGTCGCCAGGTTTTGGAAGAACCAGCCAGAGCGCAGGATGGTATAGTCAATGCCGGAATGCAAAAGATACTGCTCGACCACCCACTGGGCCGACAGATAGATTTTGTCGGTGCCCATGGCCGAGATGAAGACGACATGCCCTACACCGGCTCGCCGCCCGTAGGCCATCAGGCCGGTGATATCGTCCTCCCGCGAGGTGAAGTCACCGGGCGGCATCACCAACAGCAGCCGATCCACGTCGGCGAACGCTGCCGGGAAAGTCTCTGGCTTGCCATAGTCGAGGGGCACCACTTCCACGCCCGGCCATTCCTGGGCAGGCACCATCGCCGGATCGTCCACCGCCGCCCGCACCGGTGCACCGCGTTGCAACAGGCGACGCACGACTTCGCTCCCCACGCGCCGCGTCGCCCCTGTAACCAGAATGATGCCACTCACGTCACGCTGTCTCCGTTCTCGTCTCCCGACGGGCTATCTGGAGGTCGAGATTCACCGCCGAGGCCCCAGCGAGTGCAGAAGATTGAGTCGCGAGCCTTTTCCTCTGCGTTCTCTGGGTCTCCGCGGTTCCATAACTCATTCTAGCGCAGAACAAAAGCGGGCGATCCCTTGCAATCGCCCGCCAGATATCCGTTGATCACAGGCAGCCCTGCTACAGCAGGACGTACAGGGCGTATGCGGCGTCCGTCGCCCAGTTGAGCAGCGGCGTGACCAGGACAGTGCCGAAGAGCAACACACCCGCCGCCGAGATGGTCAGCGCCCACTTGAACGACGAGGACACCGGCACCGGTGCGTCGGAGGGGCTTTCCTCCATATACATCACTTTGACGATGACCAGGTAGTAGTAGAGGCCAACAATCACATTGGCAACGCCCGCCAGCGCCAGCCAGACCAACCCGGCGTCTACCGCCGCGCGGAAGAGCAGGAACTTACCCACGAACCCCGCCGCGGGCGGGATGCCCGCCAGGCTCAGCAGCGCTACCGTCATAGCCAGGCCCAGCCAGGGACTGCGACGGGCGAAACCGGCCAGGTCGCGGATTTGCTCGCTGCCAGTGGCGTTGGTGAAGAGGATCACCACAGCGAAGGCCAGCATGTTGGAGAGCACATACATGAACATATAGAAAGCCACCGCTGCCGCACCATCGCCGCTCTTGTCGGTGGAGATGGCCGCCACGCCGATCAGCACATAGCCGGCGTGCGCAATCGTCGAGTAGGCCAGCAGACGCTTGATGTTGCTCTGCACCAGCGCCAGCAGGTTGCCCAGCGTCATAGACACCACTGCCAGCACCGCCGCCAGTTGCACCCACAGCGCGCTGTAGTCAACCGGATCGGTGCCGCTGATCAGCGCGGGCGGGGGGAACACAGCGAACAGGAAGCGCAGCAACAGGCCAAAGCTGGCCGCTTTGCTGGCCGTGCTCAGCACCGCCGTGATCGAGGTAGGCGCGCCTTCGTAGACATCGGGCGTCCAGAAGTGGAACGGCACAGCGCTGATTTTGAAGGCAAAGCCCACCATCACCAGCCCCAGCGCGACCACTACGGGGGGATCGTTGAGATCGCCGGTCGCCAGCAGACGGCCCAGCTCATAGAGGTTGGTTTTGCCGGTCAGGCCGTAGATGAGCGACAGGCCATAGAGCGACAGCGCCGAGGCGAACGCGCCGAACAGGAAGTACTTCAGGCCCGCCTCGGTGCTGGCGTCGTCATCGCGCAGGTAGCCCGCCAGCGCATACAGGGTGATGGAGAGCGTCTCCAGCGCCAGAAAGACCATGATCAGGTCGGCGGCAGCGCTGACCAGGCTGGCCCCGATGAT
>Ga0116210_1000179_pt1 | contig 68368 bp, 42 predicted proteins | sample TshhotsprinmetaG_FD_94483 | JGI IMG/M metagenome (GOLD analysis project Ga0116210, IMG submission 94483) | Hot spring microbial communities from South Africa to study Microbial Dark Matter (Phase II) - Tshipise hot spring metaG | ecosystem: Environmental > Aquatic > Thermal springs > Hot... | reverse complement strand
GGCGCCAAATACGCCCATAACGCATCATCCAAAATCGGCTTGGCCATGTCGTACCTCCTTGCACGCCAGGACCTTACCATAAATACCCGTTTCCAACTAGGTCATTTTGTTAGAGGCTCTAAGGTACTAAAGCTGTGGGTTGGCCGTCGGCTCTCGCCTCAGTTTACAACCAAATTTCGGTTCTGGTCGCTCTGATTTGTTTCGGCTTTCTGTTTTCCCTTACCAATCAAATTCTGTTAATGTTTCCCCGTGGGCCGCCGCGACGGCTCTGTAGGATGCTGGTGCCCATACCAAAATTCGTAGGTAATACCATCCGGAGGACTGTCGCTCGCCGTAGCGGGCCCACTGGTTGTGCGAAAGTCACAAGAGGAAGGAGCACGCCAATAAAGGGAGTAAGAGGAGATAGGCGGTAACCGAATTATAATCTAAAAACTAAACAACAGAGACTTTCGCAACTGTTCGTTGAAAAGTTTTGCAATAGTAATAGCATCTGGAAATCTTGATGTAAAAACTCCCTGGAACCAACGTTGAGTGAACCCAAGATAAAATCTTTTAGTGTTCGTGATCTATCTTCTAGTGCTCGTGATCTATCTTCGGCCGTTACATGGTTCAAACGCCCGCCAAGCTGAACAGGCACTAAATCTCACCCGTGCCTCGCCGACAACGATGATGCAAGCCGCGGGTGGCGGTCAATCTGAAATCAGCTGGGCTATAGGTAAATTGACGCTGAGCAACTATTTTGGGACCAAGCAATCATGCTTGAAATTGCAAAATTTGTAACTCTTGGCTAGGAAGTTAGCCTATGTTTCGGATCTTTGATAATTTTCAGCGAAAACTTTGTTTCATAACGAACTCGTGTACAACAAAAGGGCAGTTTACACCGGAAACGGCGGCCTCCTCCGGCCAAAATCGTCTGCGCGAATGATGCAATGTATTGAAATCTCGTAAAGATGCCTCATTTCTTCAAAACGCACACTTACACATTACCTTGTTTTAGACTTACCAGCTTCGGTGTATTGTCAAGTACGGTCGCAACTTCATTCGGCGTTTCAACTTTATCCCCGATACGACAACCAACAAAAACCGAAATCCTGCCGGGTTTCAGCCGGAGCACTCAACTCGCCCCGGACCTCTTACCCAGCGGGATCCTGCCGGTGGCCGCTAAGATCTGACCCATCAACTCCGTCAAGTTTAGATCTTTAGATACCTTAATTTGCTTTGGATCCTTCAAAGCAGGACTTCTATCGCGTTAGGGTGCCGGTTACATTTTCGAGAGCTGCGCAGAATCATTGAGTGACCACGCACATTAGTTTGCCATGAACACACAAAAAGGCGACGGTCGACTCGGCCCCTGCCGGCCCCGGCCATGCGGGGGTGATGACCTCCAACCCCTGAACCAAAAGACGCTCCGCAGGCCGGCCCCGGCCATACGGCGGTGACGAAGCGATGACCTATTATTCCTGTTATTCCTGACAAACCTTTTAACGTTGTCTCCCAAACTTATAGTCAAACTTATAGTGGTGCATTTGAGATTCAAACACACCAAGAAACTTTACTTTCTCTGCAAGTTAACAGAGGATTAATTGATGTTTCGGCCAGTGGACAGCTCGCCGTCATTTCCGGCGATTGAAAGCAAAATCCTCAGATTTTGGCGCGAAAATCGGATTTACGACAAATCTTTGGAAGCCCGACGCGGAGGGCCCGCGTTTGTGTTTTATGAAGGGCCCCCAACGGCCAACGGTCTACCCCATCCGGGACACTGCTTGACCCGGGCAATCAAAGACCTCTTTCCGCGGTATCGCACCATGCGGGGCTATTACTGTGAAAGGAAGGCAGGCTGGGATACCCATGGGCTGCCAGTGGAAGTGGAGGTTTGCAAAGAGCTCGGCTTGACCTCAAAAGCCGATATCGAGCGGTACGGTATTCAGTCCTTTGTCGAGAAGTGTTTGGAAAGCGTCTTTCGCTACACTAAAGAATGGGAACAACTTACGGAGCGAATCGGGTTTTGGATTCACCTGGATCAGGCCTACGTCACGTGCCACCAAAACTATGTGGAAAGTGTGTGGTGGGCTCTGAAGACACTTTTCGATCGAGGGTTGCTTTACCAAGGCTACAAGATCGTGTGGTGGTGGGCCCAAGGGGGAACGGTACTTTCTTCGGCCGAAGTGGGGCAGGGCTACCGGCTGGTGGCCGATCCAAGCGTGTACGTTCGGCTTCCGCTGATGGATGAACCGGACGTGGACCTTCTAGTTTGGACCACCACACCGTGGACCTTGCCGTGCAATCAGTTTGCAGCAGTTCGGGCGGACTTGGAGTACAGCTTGGTCCAGATCGAAGGAGATTCCAGGAAAGTGATTTTGGCCTCGGCGATGGTGGACACGGTTATGAGCAAGGCCGGGGCTAAGTACAAGGTGGAAAGGACCTTCTTTGGGGCCGAGTTAGTCGGCCGCCGGTATCGGCCGCCGTTTGACTACTATTGGCGTTCGCAAGGGAGCAAACGGGGGCGGCTTCGCACCGGCGGTGCTGAGCCGATTGCATGGCGGGTTGTGGTAGCAGAGTTCGTCACCGTGGAGACCGGCACCGGGGTGGTGCATCAAGCTCCCGCCTTCGGCGAGGTAGACTACGAGTTGCTTTTGGCAGAACAAGCCCGGTTTGTGGAGGGGGAGGGTCCACCGCTACTGTGCGGAGTGGCTCCGGACGGAACGTTTACCGAGGAGATTAGCGACTACCGTGGTCGCTGGGTCAAGGATGCCGATCCGGATATTATTCGCGCGCTCAAGGATCGGGGCATTCTTTTCCATCAGGAGCAATATCTTCACGAATATCCCTTCTGTTGGCGGGCAGAAGAAGATCCCCTGATTCAGTACCCTAGGCGGAGCTGGTTCATCCGTACCCGGCAATTCCGGGAGCAACTTTTGGCGAACAATCGTCAGATCGATTGGCTACCTCCGGAGATTCGCGATGGCCGGTTCGGCAACTTCCTGGAAACCAATGTCGACTGGGCCCTGAGTCGGGAGCGATATTGGGGGACTCCGCTACCCATTTGGGTCTGCGAAGCCACCGGATATGCCGAAGCTATTGCCAGCTATGAGGAATTGCTAAGCAAACCGGACGTACAAGGGGTAGAGATCTGGCTTGAATGTAAACGGCAGCGCCCTGAATTGTCCGAACACCTAAAGGTGCACAAGCCTTTCATCGATGCGATCACCTACGCATCGCCGAAGGTACCCGGGGCGCGGATGCGACGAGTGCCGGATGTGATTGATTGCTGGTTCGATTCCGGCGCGATGCCCTTTGCCCAGTGGGGGTATCCGCATGAACCGGGATCTCGGGAACGATTTGCGGGACAATTTCCGGCGGACTTTATCAGCGAAGCTATCGACCAAACACGGGGTTGGTTTTACAGTCTACTGGCCATTAGTACGCTGCTTTTCGGCGAGGGAATCGCTCGGCCGAAGACAAACGGCGGGCAAGCCAATGGCGATTGCCCCGTGGTGCCGTGGCCGCACCCCTATCGGCACTGCGTCGTGCTGGGCCTCATGCTCGCGGAATGGTGGGAAAGTGCCGATGGGAAGCGGCGATTCCTCACGGAGCAAGAAGCTCGGGCTGCCTGCGGGACAAAAGTCGTCCGAAAAGTCGGCAAGATGTCAAAGCATCTGAAAAACTATCGCCCACCGCAAGACATCTTCGATGTCTATGGGGCCGATGCCTTGCGGTGGTATTTCTTCGCCAATCAACCGCCGTGGAATTCGATCATCTACAGCGAGCAAGCCATTAAAGATTCGCTATCTGAATTTCTCCTGCGGCTTTGGAATGTTTATAGCTTCTTTGTGATTTACGCCAATATCGACGGTTTCGATCCCGCGGCCCGGCTTCCGAAAACGGTCAGCGAGCTTGGCCGTGATGAATTGATGAAGGCTGAAGGTTTTCGGGCCGTGCACGAGCGGGGAGAGCTGGATCGCTGGATTCTAGGCGAGCTGCATCGCACCACGGGGGCGGTGATCGAAGCAATGGATCGGTATGATAGTTTCTCTGCCTGCTCGCGACTCGGTGGGTTTTTAGACGCCCTGTCAAACTGGTATGTGCGGCGGAGTCGAGCCCGGTTTTGGTCCAGTGAAGCCTCGAGCGATAAATGGGATGCTTATTGGACGCTGTATGAGTGCCTGATAACTCTTTGCAAATTGGTCGCTCCTTTCGTCCCCTTTACAGCCGAGGCAATGTGGCGCAACCTGGCAGTCGAGGCGATTGGCCCCAGTGTTAAAGAAAGTGTTCATTTGTGTAGTTATCCGGAGCCAGCGGCAGAATTGATCGACGAGGAGCTTTCGGCCCAGATGGCCTTGGTGCGGGAAGTGGTTTCCCTGGGTCGGAGTGCCCGAATGGCAGCCAAGGTGAAGGTACGTCAGCCGCTGCGTCGGATCGAGGTTGCGCTGGCGGAACGCCGGTATCAGGGGTGGCTGGAAAATCATCGGTCTATCATCACGGAAGAGCTGAATGTAAAAGAGATGCATCTGTGCGAGCGGGCCGATCAGTTTGTGCAGTACACCATTTTACCGGATTGGAAGAAATTAGGACCGCGGCTTGGGAAGCTGCTGCTGGCCGTCAAGCAAGTCTTGTCGGAAGCAGATCCCACCAGTTTCCTGCGGCAATTGGAGGCTAATGGAGGCGTTCGCCTTACGATCGGTGATCAAGTAGTTGATTTGACGGCGGACGAGGTGCAGGTACGGCTTCAGGCGAAGCCGGGATGGGCCGCGGCACAGGGCAAGCAAGCCGTGGTGGTCCTGTCGACGGAATTGGACGAATCGTTGCTGGCCGAAGGAATCGCACGCGAATTTACCCATCTGGTGAACACCTGCCGCAAGGAAGCTGGGTGCCAGTATACCGATCGAATACGGTTAGGCTTCCGTTGCGAAGATCGTCGCACGGTTGAGGCAATTCAGGCGCATCGCCAGTATATTGAAAAGGAGACTCTGGCGGTTGAGATGATAGCCGACCGGATTCCGGACACTCCCCCGATCAGTGTTCGTATTGGCGATCAGCCCGTTGAGATTTATCTACAGGTGGTGGAACGGGGAGACCGCAGTTTAGCCTGACGGCTGCTGAGGGTTGGCTTGACTTTACCCTCCCGTTGTTATTGATTGAGTTCGGGATGATGCCCGGCGATTGTACTATTAGTGTACTATTAGATCGCGGAAACGCAGATCGGCGGCGAACTATTGCTTATTGACAGAGTTTTGCCGATTACCGACAGAGTTTCGTCGCCTTAACCGAACTGTGTTTGCTGAACTCGGTGAATAGGCATCGACCGAAATCGCGATCAAAACCTTCGTTCTTGTTTCCGTGTTAAAGCCGCTATTTCTGATTGGTTTTGTTTCTAGAGCCCTGATGTCGGAACATATAAGCACCTGAAGATCTTGGAGAATTGAGCTTTCAGAGGGGCTTCACCGTGCCATTCCGGTTCCCACGAAAATCGCCCTTGAAATTAGCGGTGCTGATTTCGGGGACAGGTCGATCCCTGCGAAATCTAATCGAAAAGATCAAGGCACGTATTCTCAACGCGGAGATTCATAACGTCATCGCGACGAGCATTCGCGCTCCGGGGCTTCAGTATGCCGAGCAAAACCGTCTTCCCATATCATTGGTTTCTCCGCCGGATACCGCTGATGTCAGAAACCCGCCTCAGTTTGGCGAGAATCATTCGTCGGTGTGGTCCTTCAGCGACTCAGTCTTTACTTGTTGCCGCCAAGTCGGGGCGGATCTAGTGGTGCTTGCAGGGTATACTCCGAAACTAAAGATCCCTGAGGACTTCGCCTACCGGGTGATCACCAGTCACCCGGCTTTAACCCCGGCTTTTTCCGATCCTCAGTTATTCGGTTTACGAGTGCACGAAGCGGTGCTACAGTATGGGGTGAAAATCACGGGATGCACGATTCATTTTGTTGACGACAGTGGTCATTGCGGCCCGGTTATCTTTCAGCAGGATATTCCGGTTTTGGAAGATGACACCGTTACTTCGTTGGAAGCTCGTGTGTTTGCCGTCGAATGTGACCTGCTGCCCCACGCGATCAATTTGATTGCAGCCGGCCGTGTGGAAGTAGAGGGACGGCAGGTCCGAATCCTTCCCTAAGCATCGGCCTCAAACCCAACCACTCTGTACTACGCCGGTTTGAGACTCAGTCCATTGGATTCAGTCCTAGTATCAGGGCAAAATACGCTTCCGTGATGTTCGGCCCTTGCTTTCACCGCTTCAGTAAGGAGCGACCCTATGAAGCGACACATCTTTGTTCCCAAAGCGTGCAGTATTGAACCTCGAATTGTAAGCAACTCTGGGTTTGCCCGCGGGCCGCGCGGATGGGGAATTATCCTTTCGGCGATCATTTCACTGGTCCCCTTCGGCGGCATTGATACTGCGGCGATCGCTCAGGAACAGAAAGTCGATCAGTCCCGATGGATGGTCGGCTTGGCCCGGTGCGACGTTACGCCCCAGGGACCGATTTGGCTGGCCGGATACGCAGCCCGGAACAAGCCGTCTGAAGGGGTATTAGCACCGCTGGAGGCTAAGGCGCTGTGCCTTCAGGACGCGGAAGGAAATCGAGGTTTGCTGTTGACGATGGACCTCATTGGCTTGCGAAAGGCCGTGGCAGAAAAACTTTGTACTCAGATTACCGAGAAGACGGCGTTGCGTCGCGAGCAAATTCTCCTGAATTACTCACATACCCACACTGGACCGGTTCTTGCGTTGACGGCGCCGACGGGTTATTCCATGCCGCCGGAGGCTCAGGAAACGGTTGTGCGGTACACCGAAGACTTGCTTGTTAAACTCACCGATTTGGCGGTGAGGGCCACCCAAGACCTCAAACCGGCACAACTGGCGTGGGGCAACGGCGTGGCCTCTTTTGCCATGAATCGGCGGGAATTCACCGATCGAGGCGTGCGAATCGGGGTTAATCCACGCGGTTACGTCGATCGTTGTGTCCCCGTCCTTCGCGTCACAGGCGAAAACGGGCAGTTGCTGGCCGTGGTTTTCGGATACGCCTGCCACCCCACAACGCTGACCGGACATCATTATGAAATTTCGGGCGACTATGCCGGGTTTGCTCAAGCAAATTTGGAAGCGGAATTTCCCGACCTTCAAGCTATGTTCATGATCGGCTGTGCAGCAGATGTGAATCCTCATCCGCGGGGCGAAACTCCCCATGCCAAAGAACATGGACAGACGCTTGCCGCTGCGGTCAAAGAAGTTCTTAGCGGCAGTTTGCAGCCGGTTCGTGGCCCGCTGAAAACGGCTCTGGATTGGACCGAAATCCCGCTTCAAGGCGGGTACAGCCGGGAGCAGCTCGAGGCCATGGCCAAAGGGCCAGATTATGTAGCCGGCAATGCCCGACGGATGCTTGAGCTGCTCGATCGAGGCGAAACCTTGGCGAAAAGTTATCAGGCCCCTCTAGCCGTTTGGCAATTCGGAGATGACCTCACCCTTGTTGCGTTGCCAGGGGAGGTGACCAGCGATTATGTACCGATGATTGACACGGCCCTCGGGCATCTGAGGCTGTGGATTGCCGCGTATTGCAATGAGGTTTTCGGCTATCTCCCGTCGGCCAAAGTGCTGAAAGAAGGGGGGTATGAAACCCGCGGCATTATTCCGGAACCGGGATTTTTTGCATTTGAGGCCGAAAAGGTCGTCGTGGACCAGATCCGACAAATGGCTCAGCGGTTAGGGCGGAAGATCCCGGAGGCGCCTTGATCGTTTGCGGAGAGTTTTGATACCTGCCTTTCCGCGATCGGGTGTCCTTGCTGATTGCTTCCTGGGCACTTACTGCGAATTTGTGTGTTCTGTCGGCCGGGGCTTTGATCGGGCAAGTGGATGCCTTCGGGTGCAGTGAGGCTGCGGGCGGAATATCGCAACCGTTCGGCAGCCTCGCGCTTCTTACCTCGAGGTTTCAAGAGGCGGTAAATGGCCACATTGTTGGAATCGGGTTCAGAAGTCAGACCTTCGGGCAGTTTAAATGTCTAAGGAAGGGGCTCATTGGGCAGTTTAAGAAACTCGGGGTGACGGAGCGGTCCAACATGGTGTCACCGCCCGTCACCGCTTTTTTTCGCTTGCAGGTTTCCAGAATTCTTCCAGGCCGATAAGAGGCCGCGAGTCGTGCAAGCAATCAGCTCATACCCCCCACTTTAGGAGCCGAGGCTCCTAGGCCCAACGTGCGAAAAGACCGGCATTGGCATGCCCCGCTCTCTGGAGGGGCCAAGGTCTTGCAAAGATATCTTTGCGGCTTCTGCCGGGAAAGTTGAATTTTTGGAAGGCGAAAGTTCTCGGCGTTCTATCGGATGACCCATCGGGCAAGCAATTCTTAATCCCTCGGGCATCGTTCTGCCGACTTCGAAATGGCAACGAAGTTGGCGCTTTAGCCGGAAGGTATTCGAGGCACTGGGAGTGAAGCGATCATAAGTACGGGGGTCTTGAGCTGAAAATTTGAACTCCGCAGCAAAGACATAGTCTCACCCCAAAAAATTTCCTGATGGGCCCGGGGCATGGACCGTCAACTTTTTTCTTTCATCCTGTTTTGTTTCTTGGCCATTTTGGGTCCCGTGGTCTTTATTTCTTTGCCCGACTGGTGGACGAAGTTACGGGCAGCCTTTTCAGAACCCCCGCCCTCCCCAGCGTCGACGGAAGCTCTTTTATTACCGGTAGGAGATGGAAAGGGGACAGAGGTACCTTTGGCTGGGTCGATGGTAACCGCCCTCAAACCCGTAACATCGGGGGGGACGGTAGGGGAGACCGTCGGGGCCAGCAAATCGAACGCGGATTCCGGCTTGTTGGAATTAGCTGATGTGTTTCGTTTCGATTTAACGCCTGAGGAGATCATCGCCCGCCGGCCCCGGGTCACGGCCGTTTCGTCGCATTTAGACCTGCAAGGTTATCGCATTCCCCTGGTGACGGGAGCACGTCCGGGTGATTTGGCCGGAGCGGTGACCTATTATTTCAATGCTCGGCACGAGCTTCAGCGAATAACCTTCTCCGGTACCACAGGCGACACTTCGCGGCTCATCCAGTTCGTGACCGAACACCACGGGCTGGCCCGCCGAATCACGAAAAGTCCAGGGATCTATCTGTATGAAAGGCCGAACCTGGCTGACGGTCCAACTAGCCAATTGCTTATTCGGCCTGCACCGGTCTTCTCGGCCGAGAACCCGTACAACCGCTTTCAGCTTGAGCTTCGGCTTGAAAATCCCGCGATAGAATCCGCGGCCGAAAAACCCAGCATATGGCCGTTTCGCCTGGGGAAATTCTTATCGAAGCTTCTTCCAGGGGGCCAAGACGCGGAAAAGCCCCTTTAAGTCCTCAAAAACCGTGTGGCTTAACTCGCGGGAAACCGAGAACTTCGCATTTTGCGAGGTTTTTCGAGGTGATACCGGGAATAGTGATTCCGCGATCCTTCGGTTTGGAGAAAATCCCCCTCGTTACCCGACGACAGATGGATTAGCCCGGGAGCACTTGCCCATCGTGTAGTTGACGCAAGCTCGTGGGTCCACTCCCCGGGATAGAAATTCATGCACTGCTTTCGGAAGCCGGTCGCTCGCGCTCGAACTCGCGCCACACTAAAGCGCGGCGCTGATGAGGCTCGATTCTGAGGATCACTTCCCCGTTTTTAAAGATTCGAACGGTTCCATTCGATTGACTTACGGTCACCGCAATACCGCGGGTAACCCGGCTGATGGCCGCTGCCGCCCAATGACGAGCCCCCAGCCCCTTGGAAAGCGTAATATTATCGGCGGGGGCATCGATAAAACGGCAGGTCGCCTCCACCGTTCCATCCGGAGCCACGATTATGGCCCCGTCAAGTTGCGCAATTTCTTTAATGGCCTCGCGGACCTTCGGGTCGGCCAAGTTACGTTCCTGCCGACTGTAACCGCGGACGGGATCGAAGCTCACCGGCCGACTATGATTCAAAACGCGACGTGTGTCCCCCACGACGAACATCGTACCGACAGCTTTCCCTTCACGCCCTTCACGACCGATCTCCACCGCTAAGTCGACGACTGTCCGCAACACATTAAGGGGGACAACGTTTTCTAATTCCCGGAGGTCTCGTCCGGTTAGACGATTTAATCGATCGCTTAAGTCGATTACGCTTAGGGAATCGACATTTTCTGCGTCGAAACCGCTGTAAATAGCCACCACGCGCGAGTCCGGGCTGAGTAGATCGTCGGCAATCGCCTCCAGCAAGGCCTGAGTGACCCGATCATAAACCGGCAGATTTTGAAACCGCGTGCATACTCCCACCAGTCCGGCTGCTTGGACCTCGCGCAAGTCCTCCTTCTTTGGAACCGCGACAATGAAGCGAGGAGGTACAGATGGCAATTGGGCATTGACCAGGCCGTGGGTCTCGGCCAGGTTCTTGAGTCTCGTCCAATCCGTCGGCCCATCCACGAGCAGTAAGACCGCGTCGGCATTCTCGTTGGCTGACAGTTGTCCCGCCAGGCTGAATAAAGCTTTGAAGCTTTCAGTGAATCGCAGCGGACTCATCGGGCTTGCCTGTCAACCTTGGGGATGATCGTTGAGGTGCCCCGCGCTCACATGTTGGCGAACCAACCCCTCGCCTTTGAGAGGGCCCGGTTTTGCTCGACCCCTGAGGTGGCTGGAAAGGTTAAGTCACGGGATTAGAACGTATCCACCGCACGGGAGAGCTCTCCGCTTTATCCTACGCAGTTACCGAAGTTGCCGCAACCACAAAATTCCGCCTATGGGACTCGATAACTAAAGGCCCGCCGCCAGGTCGCGATCCCGGGGAAACTCGCAGGCTAACGGGGCGAAAAACCCCGAGAACGATTTCCGTGAATCAGCGACAGGTCCGCACGAGGGCTTGGCCCACGTAGGTTAGGGCCGAGTTTCAAGGCTGTCCCTCCTACGTCTCGATACCGGAAAAGCTATAACGGCCTGACACCTCGTGTCGCCTCCCCACCGTAAAGAGGCTTAGAGTCCTTTTCGGAGGGCACGCGTCGCAAAGACGCTTCGGTCTGCGATCCCGCACCGCTTTGCGGCGGGGTAAACGGCGGCTAAGGGATTCTAGGCAGCCCGGGAGCAAAGGGGCGGAGTCCTGCCGCTTCGTATTATGTGAAGACCAAGTCGCAGAACGCCCGGAGACAGCTTTGGTGGAGTCGGCTTCCTGGTTTCGAGGGTAAGCTGCGAAGTCCCCTACGGGAATTACTTCCGGAGACTGCTTTTCCCGTTCATCGTCGGAGGCATCGTGGTGAGGACCGAGTCTTTTTCGCCCCGCGTGCAGTCCCTTTCGTCTCCAGCGATCTTCAGCACCGAAATCCCGCGTTGATCCCGGCATTGCAAGCCTCAAAAAAGAGAATGCTTTTTAGAGGGAGCCGCTCGGCTCGAGTCCCGTACCACCTCGTTGACTTGTAGTCGACCGGCTGAGTGGGCATGAGGCATCGCCCAGCTTAAAGCGGGGGCAAAGTAGCATTTGCCGGAGGGACGCGCTTGGGAGAATGCTCCGCACAAAACTGCCGAAGGAGTTCATATTCGTGGGGCACGAAACAGTTTGGATGATTTTGAAAAGCAAGCACTTACTGGTGGGTTGTCCACGGCGCCATTGGGTGAGGGTAGCCGGCTGCGATGTAGTCGCCGTCTTGTCGGCGGCGGAAGTATTCCCGCCAACGCTGCGCATCGAAGCCAAAGTCCCGCTCGCTTACTTGCCGCAAAGCCGCCATGGCTTGATACTGCATGGCCGGATCGCGGTCTTCAAGCGCTTGAGCCAAAGCATCCACCGCGGCCGGATTTCTAGTGCGCCCCAGGGCGCGGACTGCCGCCAATCGCACATCGGGCGAGCTATCCGAATTGGCCACACGGGCCAACCGCGTTACGCTGGCATTATCGGCCCATTGCGCTAGAAGCTGGCAAGCTACGATCCGAAGGTCTTTATCCGTATCTTGAAGTGCTAGCTCGACAATTTCCGCGCTAATGGATGACGGATAGCCGCCGAGGGCACGTAAAATCTCCAGGCGAATCAATGGGTCTGAGTCGCTGCGGTATAACTCCGCGAGCTGCGCGGCGATGGCCGCTTTTCGCGTTTCATCCGATTCCTTCGTCAATTGTCGGCCCTGGTCCCGGATCTGCTTTGCACGGGTTGTCGGCGGGACAATCCCCTCCACACGATCGGTCCAATTCTTTCCGTGGAGCGTACGCCTAACCCGGATGAATGGTCCCGGCTGTGCGCAACCCCAAAAAACGGAGGCAATTAGCAGTAAAACGACAAAAGATGCAAACTTATTCCTACGGGGCCGGAAAATGCCATGCAGCCACCATTGCAAGGGACTCACGGAGCGGTTCCTACGAGATGTCGGCGAAATTGCTTCATGCAAGTCTTGAGACAACATATCCGTCCTTGCTAGTGGGCCGTAAGTCTTTTAGAGGAGATAGAATCCTAATCGATGAGAAAACTAAACAGGTGAGATGACCAAACTCGGTACCAGATTCCCACACCCCTACGGATGGCCCTTATTTAGCACATGATCGATCTGTTTGGTGAACTTATTAAGAGTGTGTCCCACTCTGCCGAGGAAACGGAACTCACTCCGCCGTTAAGTAAGGCTATGCCTTAAAGTTCAGTAACGATTCGCTGTTATGATGACCTTTCTCTTTTTTAAAAAGCCTAGTTCTTTTATCGGCACTATAGCCGGTTGAGGCCAGAGGCTCCAGGGTAATTTCGCGGGGTCGCGGGGGTTGACTGCGTCCGCTTGGCGGACTTTACACCCCGCCGCGGACCCGGTTAGGTCGCACTCGGGCAGCTCGCAGGTATGGCAGAGGCGAATGTGGCTCAGCCACCCATCAAGCCAACCCGGCAGCAGATTTAAGGCAAGACGTTCCCGCTTCTGAGTTTGTCAAGGATGCACGTGGTAAGGTTAGACATGAAAAAGTTGATTGCTTGACAAAAAATCCCTCACAAGGGAAGGCTGAGGACCGAGGTAAAATTCTCCCTTCTGCCTTTGCGGAACTCAGGGCTGAGCAGGTAGCGCGGCGAACGAGTATTCGACAAGTGTCCCTTGGGTCGGATTAATGGTGCTCCCTAGGGCCGGGTTGATGTTGCCGCATAGTGACTCGGGGAGGGGATATCCCCGCAAGAAGCTTGCGACTGCGAGGAAGTAACACCAGAGAAGTCGCTGGCGTCGTATTTTACACCAGTTTGTGGCGAGAGTTTGCCGCCGACGCCGCGATTCTTTTACTGCTTGCGGGTTCGAGCTACTTCGGATCACTTTGGGGACCGAGTTGCTTAGAACGTGTTCGCGATCGGAAAGTATCTCGCTGTCCCTCGATGCGATGACCTGTGGCAAGGGGGCACGGTCTCGGCGAGCGACTGAGCATACTATGGAATCGCTGCGGCGTTGCCCAGGACCTCCTCAATCCGCTCGGTCCACACTCCGTGGGTAACAAAATTTTTTTCATACCGGAAATGGCGTTATTTATCTATCAAGGCCGGGAATTAAGGCCGGAAATGTTGTGGGCCCGCAACGTGCAAGAGACCTCGGGCTATTGAGGCGTCAGAGAATATTGGGAATATTGGGCCTTCATGCGCCCCCGCCGTGAAAGAGACCTCAGGACTGCATCGAGTACACTTGCCTGTTGACATGATGGGGTTCCACTGGGAAGAGGGTGTCGCGGCCGCACCAAAGGACTCACTTTTTTGACATAATGGGTTCCTGCCGTGCGGACGGCCCCGCGGAGTTGTTCGGGGACAACTCCCGCTTGCCGGGGTTGAGGGAGACGAACTCTTCGTGGAGCCAACGGGCCGCAGCCAGCAGAAAATGGGGCCCGTCGCGTCGGATACGCGATGATTAGTGAGGGAAATTATCCAGCGATGTTTGACCGGAAATCGGGGGGGAGCATCGAGACACCCCTCCCTTCATGCCATCAAATCGTCTAACGAACCCGTCAACGGCTGAAGCAGTCAGAGAACCGTCTGGCGTCCGGGGACGTTCCGCTTATTCATTTTGAGGGAATCTTTCGCAGGCGCAAAAACCGATAATTGAGATACTGTGCCAAAAAAATTTCTGCCGAGGTCTTGAAACTAAAAATTTCGCGTTCTATACTGTGCGAAGGTAAACAATCGCGAGTTTTCAGGATAAGCCAGCGTAAAGTGACAATGGTTATCAACTTGGTGTATTACTTCCGGTTTTACTTTAGCCCGCTGGGTCGCGGGGCCGGAAGGAGTACGTAACACAGGAGGTTGAGTTAGACTCTTAGCCAGTTACGAAAGCCTGAAAGCCCCGAGGCCCAAGAGGTTTCGGGGCTTTTTTGTTTTCTGCGGCTTTTAGTGACTTCTTCGAAGGTAAGCTTTGCTCGTTAGGTTCTTTGCAAAGGGGAATTGCCATGATTGTAGTGATGAAACGTGGTGCAACGCCGGAACAGATCGCTCATGTCATTCGGCTGGTGGAGGATTTGGGGCTGAAGGCAGTACCTATTTATGGCACCGAGCGCACAGTCATTGCGGCCGTCGGGGATAAGCGAGAGGACTACCGGCAATCGCTGGAAAGTGGGCCGGGGGTTGCAGAGGTCGTGCGAATTCTTGCCCCTTATAAGATGGCCAGCTTGGAGGTGAAGCCGGAGCGAACCGTGGTCGGCGTCGGACCACTTCGGGTGGGAAACTCCCACTTGGGGGTGATTGCCGGACCCTGCTCGGTGGAAAGCCTGGAACAAACCTTGGGTACGGCTCGGGCTGTGAGAGCCGCCGGCGCTACCGCCCTTCGCGGCGGGGCGTTCAAACCACGAACAAGCCCTTACAGTTTCCAAGGCCTCAAGGAGCAGGGTTTAAAGATCTTGGCCATTGCCCGAGAAGAAACCGGCCTTCCCATCGTTACGGAAGTGATGACCCCATCGGATATTTCTCTCGTGGCGGAGTATGCCGACGTCCTTCAAATCGGGGCGCGGAACATGCAAAACTATCGGCTCCTCGAGGCGGCGGGCGAGACCGGCAAACCTATCCTTCTGAAGCGCGGACCAGCGGCCACGCTTGATGAGCTCCTCTTAGCTGCTGAATACATTTTGAATACCGGCAATCAACAGGTGATGCTTTGCGAAAGAGGGATTCGCACCTTCGAGGACCACACGCGCTACACGCTATCACTGTCGGTCGTGCCAGCCCTACATGACCGCACCCATTTGCCCGTGGTGGTGGACCCCAGCCATGGTACCGGACACACGAGCTTAGTCGCGCGAATGGCTGCCGCCGCGGTGGCTGCGGGAGCCGATGGGCTGATCGTCGAGGTGCATCCGGAGCCGGAACGCGCTTTATCCGACGGTTACCAATCCCTGAACTTCAAGCAATTTGCAGAATTGATGGATCTTTGCCGCCGCATAGCTGCCGCCGTGGGTAAACAAATCGGGCACGCGGAGGATCTCCAGCCGTCTGTGTCAGAACCTGCGATGGTGGCCGATAACTCATACCAGGCTGTGCGATAAAAGAAGGCTTCGGGGAAGTTGGGGCTCTTATTTCGTCAGGCTCGCCGGGAAATTGTGAAGCTTGCCACCCACTTTGATGATGGTCGGCTGATGGTCAAAGCACCTTTCGACCAAAAAAGTTGCGGGATAAAACGCCCTTTCCGCCGCCGAATGCTTCGCTCGATTTTTCGTCAAAAAGTATTACGCGAGATGTTACCGCGAGATATTACGAGATATTGCCGCGAGATATTACATAGACTGTCCGGCCGCGAAAAAGCGGAACCTGGCGTAATCAAGTCGCAAAGAGCTCCGGCTTTCGGGAAAGCCATCCTTGCCAGGGTCGACCTCTTATGGAAACGGTTTGCCTAAGCACTGGGCACACCTGAAATGGGATTGCCCTTTGGCGGAAATTGACAAGCGCACTACGCAGGGGTATGCTAAGTTTCCAGATTGCAGGGAACAATTGCCCGATAGCTAACGAACCTACCGTCCCGGCCGTAAGGCCCCCATGCAGCCGCAGATAATCGGGAAAGGAATCGCGAAGCTTCGTCCCGAATGCTTGTTTATGGCGTGTGGGCAACGCTCGGCCGCCGGGCCAAAGTTTCCGGCGAGTATTCGCTGCGGAGCTTCGCGCCGGATACGCGGCAACACCTCCCCGACAACCATGCCAGCTACTATCGCCCCTGTTTCACCCCGACCATCAGGTCCATGGGAATCCTGCCTGCAAATTCCGTATCGAGCGAAACCCCACCTAACGTATCCCAACCTTACTGAAAACGGATTGAAGGAGTCCGACTATGTCATGCTGCCGTCTTACTACTAGATTTTTAGCTTGCGTAGGGGAAGTCCACCGTTTGTTTGCGTTGGGGGGCTGGTTACTTATTGGCCTAGTCACAATTGAAGGAACGGCTCTTCCGCAGCAAAGTTCAGCCGGAAAGCCGCCGGTTCGGGGCTATGCGCAGACGCGGATCCAGGAGCGATTGGGCCGGGGCCTAGTGGGTGTATCATTGGGGAAGGACGGGGTTTACCTAAGTTGGCGACTTCTGCCAAGCGACCCGGCTGATGCGGCATTTGATGTTTTCCGTGCTCCGGCGGGTGGAACCAACTTCCAAAAAATTTCTCAAGAGCCGGTTCGGGCGACCACGGATTTCACCGACCGCTCTGCGAAGGCAGGACAAGCCTACCAGTACCAGGTGCGAATTCATGGGAAAGAGACCGTCGAAGAGACGGTTACCGTGGTTGCGTCGGCCGCACCGCAGGATTACATAGCGATCAAGCTCCAGGGGCCGTATACCTTTCAAAAAGTAGGCATCGCCGATCTTAACGGCGACGGGCGGTACGACTTCGTCATCAAACAGCCAAACGAAAACATTGATCCTTATGAGAGATATTGGAAGCCGAGTCCCGACACCTACAAACTCGAGGCGTATACCGCCGATGGAACATTCCTCTGGCGTTATGACTTGGGTTGGGCCATCGAGCGGGGAATTTGGTATTCGCCTTATGTGGTGTACGACTTGGACGGCGACGGAAAAGCGGAGGTAGCCGTGAAAACCGGCGAGGGGGACCCCCGGGATGCCGACGGTCGGGTGCAAAGTGGCCCGGAACATTTGACGATCCTCGACGGGCTAACCGGGAAAGTGCGGGCTCAGGTGCCGTGGCCTTCGCGGGAAGGCTTCGGCGAGGGGCTCCGCGGCTATAACTACGCCTCCCGCAACCAGTTATGTGTTGCCTATTTGGATGGCAAGACACCGTGCCTCGTGGTGAATCGCGGAACATACACCATTATCAAGCTTGTCGCTTATCAGTTTCACCAGGGTCAACTTCAAGAACTTTGGCGTTGGGATAACACCGCGGAACCGAAGATCTATTGGGGCCAGGGCGCCCATTGGATGCATGCAGCGGATGTAGATGCCGATGGGCGAGACGAGGTCATTCTCGGTTCGGCTGTCATCGATGACAATGGAACGGCGCTTTGGAGCACGGGGTTAGGCCACCCAGATCACGCCTATGTAGGCGATATCGACCCCACGCGGCCCGGACTGGAAATCTACTATGGAATCGAAACCCGCCAGCCCCAACGCAACGGCATGTGCCTTGTGGAGGCAGCCACCGGGAAAATTCTTTGGGGGCATGAGGGGCCCACGCGTCACGTTCATGCTCACGGGCTTTGTAGCGATATCGACGCTCGGTTCCCCGGCTCGGAGTGCTACAGTGCCGATACCGATGCTCAGAAAGACTATGCGTGGTCGCGTTTGAGGACGGCTCAAGGGCAGGTGATCAGCGAAGAAAATCTTGCCGGCTTCGGTCCCCGATGTGCTTATTGGGATGCGGATCCGCAGCGCGAGCTGATCATGGGTTCACGAATAATCGACTATGGGGCGAAAGAACCCATGGGACGAATCGAAGGAGCTCTGGTTGCCGTGGCAGACATCGTCGGGGACTGGCGGGAAGAAATCATTACAACTGTGCCGGGCGAAATGCGAATTTATGTCACCAGATTGCCGGCGCGGGATCGGCGGCTGCCGTTAATGTGCGATCCGATCTATCGTATGGATGTGGTGGTGGCTGCCATGGGCTACTACCAGGTGCCAATGCTCAGTTTTGATCTGGCCAGTCAAGGCAAATAAGATCTCAGGAAACAAACTCTGAAGCAAAAAAGATTTCTTGGGAAAAGGAAACAGGATAACCACCGCAAGAGCGCGTACAGATCGACACCCAAAGAATGACTAAGAATGAAGCGCGGATAAAGCCATTAAAGGCTTGGGGAACCAACTGCTTGCCGAGTTGTTGGTGCGGAACTATTTGCTGATCTGTTGGTTCCGATCGATGTCGGCCAGCCGAATGGCTTCCAGATCCGGAGAAGCCGGGACGTGCGATTCGCACACCAATCGCCGAGCTTCTTCGAGGCGCATGCCACGAATCCAGTGGAAATAGGCTGTCACCACAGATGGCGATCGTCCCACGCCGCCAGTACAGTGCACGTAAACCTTCTGATGAGTTTGAAGTAACTGTGTGAGCTCGGTCACTGCCTTCGGAAGATTCTCGCACAGACTTTGACGATCGAAGTCCCGAATGGGGACACGAACGACATGAATCTCCCGCGCGAGATACGCCGCTTCGAGGACCGGCCAATCGATGCCGCAGCTCGTCATATCCTCGTCGGTTTGCAGATTTAGGACAGCGGTAATCGGAAAATGTCGCTGCAGCTCATCGAGCGATTTGACATCCAGGATGCAAGATCCCAGGACAATTTGCGAATCGACCTGACTATATACCACTCCGGCTCCCCAAGGCTAAATATGCATCAAATTGATGGCTTATATGAAACATTATTTTTCATCGTGTACTGCTTAAAATTTTACCATTTCGCGCTGTGGCAAGTAAGGATTGTTAAGATCTTCAAATCGCGTGCTCCCACGATTGACCGTTCAAGCCACTACTAAAAACCTCGCGGGCCGCATGCGCCGATCGTCAGATCTTCATTTCGGGCTTTGCGCGGTGCGCTTCCGACAGATTCTGGCCAAGCAAGCTTCCGCCGGATAAACTCCGCCGGATAAACAAAGACGGTAACTCGATGTGATTTCGTCAGTTCGTTTTCGGCAACAGGTGTCGCCGAGCCAATCTAGTTTTCAGGCTGTTTGGTGATAATAGGTAAAACAGGAAGCTTGAATGAAAAAGGACGATCTTCACCGCTCTGTCCGAGGGTCAACAAAAGAATTCATGGGGGTCTGTCCGACGGTCAACAAAAGAATTTTAGGGGGAGACAGATTTCTCCGGATTAGCCGAAGGCAATCCACGGATGAAGTGGAGTGCTGCGCTCTGTAACGATTTCTCGTGATGAGGTGGAGGCAATTGGTGGCCTTCTGGGTTCGGGCAAGGGATTGAGGAAGACACTCCGCATGATCGGGCCGAGTCTAAAGGGCAGATCGTTGTTCTCGACGGTTCTGTTTCTGTCACCAGAGGTTGCCTTTTGAAACTGCTGCGCTTTAGCTCTTCAACTCTTTAATTTCCGAAAAGGTTACAGAACAATACTCGTCAAAAGGCATCAAATTTCCAATAATTGTGACAGAAATTCCATTCGCTGAAACTGCCATCTGCAAAATTTATTAAGCCGTGAATGGCTTCGGGGAAGCAAAGCGGATAATTTGAACTCGGCGGTACGTGGGTAAAGTGGACGCAATTCGGACCGGAAACGGGATCACAGACAAGTCAAGCGCGCTCCAATTTTGGCACAACAAAAGGTGCGCACCCCACGTATTCGCGAAGTGAGAATTCGAGCCTTATGTAACGTTCTCTAGTGCGTTATGTTGACGGGGCATGGGGAGCCAAAAACTTGCTGTGATTTCATCCGGCTTTTCACGGCCGCACTACGAATCCTTCTTTGGGGGGTTTTACCATGCTGAAGGTTGCCTCAGGAACAACTAGTGAAACCTGTTTAAATGGCAAAGTTAGCGAGAATGGAGGACGTCGGATTTTCCAAAGCATTACGAGCCCCGTCAGCACTTTTTTTGTCACCGGACGGGACCAAGAGCTGCGGAAATCGGAATATTTTTTGAAGGTTTTTGGTTTCGCTTTAGCTTTAATGTGCGTGCTGAGTGTAACCTTCAGTGGTGCCCAGGGCGTTGCCTGCACGACACCGGTTTTCCAATATGCAATGTACAATTGGACACCTACCCCTTATCTCCTTTTTTATTTTTTTCCAGGAGAGATTCCCGCGGCCGATCACGCCCTCCTTGAGCGGCTTCAGACTCTAAGCAGTGAACCTCGCGAAGCTGCCAATCTTACGATTTACCGGATTGATGTAACCAAGCAGTCCGAGCTGGCTCGCTTGCCCGCGCCGATTCTGCGTGCCTGGGAAAAATTGAACGGGTCCGATGGGGCAGAGAAGGCTAACCAGTCGCCGGTAGAAGGTTCGGGAGCAAGTAGTCCTATAGCCACGGGCTGGGCACTTTTTAGCCCTTGGGGGCTGGAGCTTTATGTGGGGCGACTGGACGAAGAGCTTTGTGAGGCTATTTTTTCTTCCCCCGCAAGGCGACGTTTGGGCGAGCTTTTTCAGTTGGGTCATGGTGCCGTAGCAATCTTTGTGCCGGGAAGTCAGCCGGAAGCGAATAAACAGGCCGAACAAGCCTTAACCGAGCTGCAAGACCGCAGCCGCCAGCTCAACTCGGCAAATCTGGGGATAGTTCCCCCGGATCCGAGCACGCCCAATTCCGGATTCCCAGGAGGAAATTGGGACGGAAGTTCGGGAGGGTCCTCCACGCCGCAATCCTCGGCTTCTAGCGCGGGCCCCATTTCGAATGAAGTGTCGCCGGGGTTGCCGGCTGGAGTTGGGCGAGGCGAAGGGGCGCTGCCCGGGAGGGGTTCAACAGATTCTGCTTCTGGCGGAATTGGTGGAAGTACTGCGGACCCCGCTTCGCTTCTCATGCCAGCGGAGGCGGTTGCCAACCGAAATATCGATTTGGCAATCTTGCGGGTGGAACGTTCGGACCCGGCCGAAGAGTGGCTCATAAGATTCCTTATGAAAGTTCAGCCCGATCTGGAGGAATTAGCCGATAAACCGATGGTTTTCTTTTGCTTCGGTCGTGGTCGAGTTACCCCTCCGTACGTGGGTGCCGGAATCACCACGGAAAACCTGTTCAACGAATTGATGTTTTTGGCCGGCGACTGCTCTTGCTTGATCAAGGAGGCCAACCCAGGGGTTGACCTTTTGATGTGTTGGGACTGGGACAGCACGGCATTGGCGATGGCTACAAAATATGGTGCGGCATCCCCTGCTTTACCGATTCCTTTGCATTATGAAGAGGTTTCGCCGGCAGACTCAGTCGGAACTTGGACGCCGGACGAATCATCCGAAACCTCGGAGAGTTTTACCACCACGTTTGACCCCGCAGCGATTTCCCCGATGGCCGCCCAAGGGGTCGCCCGGGAAGATGGCTCGGGTTCCCGCTCTCGAGATCTTTTACCCGCGAATCCCTCCTCGGCGGATGCCCCGGCTTTGGGTGTTATACCTTTCCCGGCAAGGGATTCAGAAGCCGATTCGAGTGATCCCAGGGCCCGCCGCTCGGGAGAAGCTCCGAGCTCAAACCTTGGTGAAGGCCCCACCGCTAACGAGGGGAGTTCCGGTCCCAATTCCACTGTTGGCCAGAGCGAGGATAATGCAGCGTCCCGACCGGCAAGCTTTGCCCAACGGCAGATCGTTGTTTGGATGATGGCACTGGCGGCTGCGGTGGTATTGGTCTTAGGGATCGGCTTGCTAACCTCTCGTCGCGGCAAGTACACTAAAGACTAAATTTTTGGGCGCTAGAGACGCCGACCTTTCCGGGGCAAAGATCCGGCTCGTAAAAGCGGGATCTTATGGGTAAAAAACAAGGTTTTGCAAAAAATCAGTCTCGGAACAAACTTCGTTGGGATACGCAGTCGACACGCCTTTTTCTTACGCGACTTTCAAGCTCATTACCCCTTTAGCTCGCTTGAGTATCTGATAACAAAGGTGCCGGCTTTGGATCGCTCACTCGGCCCCGAGTCAAACGAGGGGCAAAGAGCGCTTCCCGGCCGGCGGGGGGTATTGGCTACGAATCGATGAGGTTGCCCATGATCCGGCTTGAAGAAGTTAGCAAAGTTTATTGGACCAAACAGGGGCCGGTTCGTGCTTTAAGCTCGATAAGTCTGGAGATCAAGCAGGGGGAATACGTCGTCGTGTCCGGACCGAGTGGGGCGGGCAAATCAACCCTTTTGGCCCTTATTAGCGGTCTGGCCAAGCCGAGTGCCGGGCGAATTGTTGTGGGAGATCAGGACCTGGGAGCGCTACCGCCGGCCGCGAAGGCAAAATGGCGCGCCGAAAAGATCGGCTTTATTTTTCAGCTTTTTCATTTGCTCCCCTACCTGACGGTTATCGAGAATGTTCTGGCCGCCGTCCCACCAAGCCAACGGGTCCCGGCACAGGAGCGCGCTGAAAAGATGCTCGAGCAATTTCACCTCGCACATCGGGCCCATCACTGGGCAAGCCAACTGAGTGCCGGCGAATGCCAGCGGGTAGCCATTATCCGTGCCTTGGTAAAGAAGCCGGAAATCATTCTGGCCGACGAGCCGACCGGCAATCTCGATGGTGCTAATGCAGCGGTGGTTTTCGAAGCCCTCGAGGACTTTAACCGCAAGGGGGGCACGGTCATCGTGGCCACCCACCTTGAATCAGCGATCAAAGGGTCCGGCCGGGTTATCGCTCTAAAGAACGGTTTGCTCCAAAGCCTCGCCACTGCACAATAAAGCTCGAAAGTGCTTGGATCGCAGCCGAAATCTCTCGCGGATCTTTGCCGGCAATGTGGAGCAAGCTAACGGCGCGATGTTCCCTCGGTAAATCGTGGAAAGTGACTACCCGCCAATTTCGGTGCAGAGACGACTTGACAGGATTTCGTTCAAACGGCTGAAACGGGTGAACTATGGGGGATGAAACCTTCGAATCATACCCCACGGATTTTCAGAGTTGGTTGGCCCGAACCCCGTCCCAGGACCACCTGGATCAAGCGTTGGAGCGTGCGTACGAGAACCTGCAAGAGCAATCCGAAGAGCAGCTTGTCTTCTTGGGAGCAGTGCCGATTCCTTCGGGCTGGCAATTGCCCGTGCTGAACGACGGGTTCGAACTTTTTCCGGAATCACGGCGAATTTTTACCGTAGCCGGGCAGCCGGTCTCGCCGATTTGGCAGTTGCTCGCCTTGCACTATTTGACGATTCGAGAAAGGCCGAAGAAATTGCCGCCGGAGGTCACTTTTGCGGACTTACCTGGGGCTCGAACCTACGCCGGCGTTTATCAGCAGCGGACCGTTGGTCGTCTTTGCGCCAGTGTAGGCCAAAGTAAGGCGACCCTCTTCGGGGCCGCACTTTCCTTGGGTGGACAAGTTGTCTTGGGCGGGGATTTGGCGTTTGAATTCGAGGTCTTTCCCCGGATTACCATCCGCCTAATCTGGTACGCCTCCGATGAGGAATTCAGTCCGCATGCCACGCTGCTTTTGCCCCCCAATATCGAGCAGTATTTTTGCAGCGAAGATATTGTCGTGCTTTCGGAACGGCTGGTAGCGCGGTTATGCGGTCGTCCCTTCTAAGAACCTTCCATGCGTGACGACTCAACTGGGTTATCCCCAAACATCGAGCCACCGGCACGGGAGAGCGCCTCAATCGTAGCATCATTCGGCGGCATCCGCCTCACTTGGGGCGACCGGTGGCCGAGGCCCAGGAGAGGTTAATCCCCCGCACGTGGGGCCACCGGTGCTTGTTGATCGTGCGTTGCACGTACTGGTCCGTTAATCCCCCACACGCGGGGCCACCGGAGGGACAATCCAGCACTGCGCCCCCATTAAAGGGTGCCGTCGGGCAGCTTTTCTATTCGCACGGCGCAAACTTTCGTCTCGGGGGTTTTAGCCACGGGATCGATGGCACAGTGCGTCAGACGGTTCGTCGGGCTTTCTGGAAAATGAAAAGTAGCAGAGATTACCCCGGGCAGGCACTCTTTGCTCAAATAGGCGTAAGCCATCATTTCCCCACGGCGAGAGACGAGCCGAATACATTCCCCGTGTTTGACTCCAATCTTCGAGGCATCTCGAGGATGAATGCGTATCCATTCGCGATCGTGGAGAAGTTTGAGTCCTTCAACCCGCCCGGTCATCGTGCTGGTGTGATAGTGGAAAAGGCTGCGATCGGTGGTCAGAACCCACGGATATTGTTCGTCCGACCATTCAGCAGGGGGGGCGTAATCGACGGGAACAAAACGCGCCTTTCCCGTGGCGGTGGCAAATCGCTCGCGATGGAGAATCGGCGTACCTGGGTGTTGGACCTCCGGACAGGGCCATTGAAGGCCGCCATTTTCCAGCCGCTCGTACCGCACCCCTCCGTAAATCGGCACCAAGGAGGCAATCTCCTCCATGAGCTTGCTCGGTTGGGTTTCGGCAAAGCCTGGATATCCGAGCCGCTGGGCAATCTGGCTGATGATCCAACCATCCGGCTGGGCCTCGCCGGGGGGTAAAACCGCTTTTCTGATTCGCTGAATTCGCCGCTCTGTGTTAGTGACCGTTCCATCTTTTTCGAAGACGCACGCCGCCGGGAGCACCACATCGGCCAATTCAGCAGTTTCTGTTAGAAAGATGTCTTGAACGACAAGAAACTCTAACTTCTGAAGTGCTTCCTGTAAATGATTAGCATCGGCCTCGCTGATCAATGGGTTTTCGCCGACGATATACATGGCCCGAAGATCACCCCGATGTGCAGCGGCCGTCATTTCCGTATGCGTCAATCCGGGCCGCGACGACAGCTCGCATCCCCATGCTTTTTGGAATTTTTCCAAGGCAGCAGGTTGATCCACGCGCTGGTAGCCTGGCAATACATTCGGCAGCGCTCCCATGTCGCAAGCCCCCTGCACGTTGTTCTGCCCACGCAGGGGATTAACCCCAGAAGAACTTTTGCCGAAATTGCCCGTCAAGAGGGCCAGATTGCTAATCGCGAGCACATTATCCGTTCCGTGACTATGTTGAGTTATTCCCATGGCATAAAGAATCATGCCGGGTTTTCGCATGGCATAAGTGCGCGCCGCTAGAACGATTTTTTCCCAGGGGACCCCGGTCCAACTGACCACTTTTTCCGGCGTGAACTTGCTTAAAGCCTGGCGGAAAGCGTCGAAGTTTTCGCAGCGGCTTTCGATGAAGCCGGTATCCATGAGATTCTCTTCGACAATGACTCGGGTCATCCCCGTCAAGAGCGCAACGTCGCTACCCGGTCGATGCTGCAGAAATTGAGTAGCGTAACGACACAATTCAATCTCTTTCGGATTAGCCACGATGAGCTCCGCCCCCGACCGTACCGCATAGATCACTTCCTGAGCCAGAACCGGATGAGCCACCGTGGTATTCGTGCCAATGGCGAAGATACATGCGGCATGACGAATTTCGGCGATCGAGTTGGTCATCGCCCCGCTACCGAGGGTCTGGGCCAACCCCGCCACCGAGGGCGCATGGCACAGCCGCGCACAATGGTCGATGTTGTTCGTTCCTAGGCAAACGCGGGCAAATTTCTGCAAAAGGTAATTTTCTTCATTCGTCAGTTTCGCGGAGGCGAGTACCGCTATTTGGTCGCCCCGGTAGCGACGAAAACCCTCGGCGACCCGCTCCAAAGCTTCCTCCCAAGAGTACTCGACGAATCTTTCACCCTGGCGCACCAGGGGTTTTTTTAATCGGTCGGGATGATTGACGAACTGGTAGCCGAATCGCCCTTTCACGCAAAGGCGTCCGTGATTGACCGGGCTTTCGCGATCCGCGCGGCAGGAGGCGATCCGGTTCCCCCGAACCCCCATATACACCGTGCAACCGACACCGCAGTAAGGACATACCGTCTTTACCTCGCGAGCCGGGACCTCAAAGTGCTTGGGAACTAAAGCTCCCACGGGGCATCGTACCACGCATTCGCCGCAAGAAACACACGCGGATTGCGCGATCGGTCTTCCTTCGAATGGCACCACCACCGTCGCAAAACCACGGAAAGCATAATCAAGGGCGTGCACCCCCACGATTTCATCGCAAGTTCGCACACAGATTCCGCAAAGAATGCATTGGTTAGGGTCATAATCGAAAAAAGGATTGGAGCGATCGACGGCAAAGCGTCTTTCGGGGCGGCGGAGGCGGGCCAGTCGCTGTGTATCAATCCCCACATAAGATGCCACTTGCTGAAGCTGGCACAACTGGTTCTTAGAGCACGCCAAGCAGTCCGGATAATGGTTTGCAATAAGAAGTTCCACCACCATTTGACGGACGAGGCGGATTTCCGGGCTTTCCGTCCGGATCCGCATTCCGTCCGCTACCGGCGTCATACATGCGAGGGTCAACCCGCGGCCTTCGATTTCCACCATGCATAGCCGGCAGACGCCCACGGGTTTGAGGTCGGGATGATGGCACAAATGCGGAATATAAATCCCCTGGGCCAATGCTGCCTCTAGGACGGTGGTGCCATCGGTCGCGGAAATTTCCGTGCCATCTATGTGCAAACGCACCGGTGGCGCAAAAGTGTCTGCCTGTTCCGCCGAAACTGCGATGCCCATCGAGGAGTTCTCCCCGCCACAGATACTAACTCGCATAGCTGCCTAATGGCGTCCTCTGAACGTGATCACGCCCGTTCAATTCAAAGCATCAAGGTGTGGCTAATAGCAGGTTGCACCGCAAATCTCAAGTTCGTGACGCATGTTTAATGCCACTTTCCGGAATTGCGCTACAGTACACCTTTCCCAAGACGTTTCAATCCCGCGCGGTTGTCGGCGATTACAGCCCCAGTGCTTCGCTGACCTACTTTCCATTCCTTATGGAGTCGATTCGCTCTTGCCCTCTGCAACTTTCCAGATTTCTGTTACTTTCAAGGATTTGAACGCTCCGCGATTTTCTGAAAATCATCTGATTTTGTTAAAATCATCCGATTTTCTCAAAATCATTCGACGACTATGGCGCCCTGTGGGCACACGTCGATGCACGTGCCGCAACGGGTGCATTGCGATGGATCAATCTGCGGTCGATCCTCTCCAACGATCACCCCGTTTGCCGTGCATGAATCCGCGCAGATCATACAGCCCACGCAGATCTCACTGATCCGGAAGCGGATGAGCGCCTTGCAACTTCGCGCTGGGCACACTTTTTCGAGGTGTGCCTGATATTCCGGGCGAAAGTACCGCAAGGTTGAAAGCACAGGATTAGGTGTCGTCTTACCCAACCCACAAAGGGAACCCAAACGCACCACTTCCGACAATTGCTCGAGTAGGGCGAGATCTTCATCACTGCCCCGCCCCTGAGTCAAATCCGTCAAGATATCCAAAAGTTGACGATTCCCTAAGCGACACGGGGGACATTCGCCGCAGGATTCTTTCTGTGCGAAATCGAGAAAATACCGGGCGAAATCGACCATGCACGTCCTCTCATCCATCACAACCACACCCCCGGAGCCCATGATCGTACCGGCGGCTTGCAGCGAATCGTAATCGATCGGCGTATCGAGCAGCTCGGCCGGGATACATCCGCCGGAGGGACCACCGATTTGCACGGCTTTAAAAGACCGATCGTTGAGAATTCCCCCGCCGATATCATAAACCAGTCGTCGCAAGGTGGTACCCAAGGGCACTTCGACCAAACCGGTGCGTTTTACTTTACCCACCAGCGAAAAGGTCTTCGTCCCCTTACTGGCTGGAGTTCCATATTGAGCGAACCATTCGGCACCCCGTTGGAGGATCTGGGTGACACAAGCCAGGGTTTCTACATTGTTGATGACCGTGGGTTTCCCCCAAAGTCCATAGGTGGCAGGATATGGGGGGCGGGGCCGTGGCATGCCGCGGCGGCCCTCAATCGAGGCGATTAACGCGGTTTCTTCTCCGCAGACAAAGGCGCCGGCACCTTCTTTTATCCGCACGCGGAAACTGAAGCCGCTATCCAAAATGTTCTCGCCGAGAAACCCGTACGCTTCTGCCTGAGCAATCGCCGTACGCAACCGCTCCAGGGCCAAAGGATATTCGGCCCGGCAATAGATATAGGCTTCCGAGGCTCCGATCGCATAGCCGGCAATGATCAGCCCCTCTAAAACTAAATGGGGATCTCCCTCGATGAGGGAGCGATTCATGAAGGCACCCGGGTCACCTTCATCGGCATTGCAGACCACATAACGGCGATCGGCGGAAGTCTCGCGGCAAAGCTGCCATTTTTTCCAGGTGGGAAAGCCTGCCCCGCCACGACCCCGGAGCCCCGCCTCCCGAATTCGTTCGATCACGTTCTCCGAGCCTATCGTCAGGCCTCTCGCCAGCCCCGAATACCCCCCGTGCGCCAGATAATGATCGATGTTTGTCGGATCAATCTCGCCGCAATGGCACAAAGTGCGTCGGACCTGGAAGCGGAAAAAATCGTGTTTTTCCAGCGGCCGAACCCCATCGAGGCTTTGACTGTTTAACGTTCCGAGTGCGATCTCGGGAGTCACTTTTTCTTCGGCAAACCATCGTCGAACAAGTTCGGGAACGCGCTCCGGCCGAACCGGCCCGTAGCAAATCCCCGGCAGATCGGGCCGCATTACACTCACCAAAGGCTCGGCATAGCAGGCCCCCGAGCATCCCACTTCCAAGAAATCGCAGTCTAAACCCAGACGCTTCGTTTCCTGGCGAAGCGCGGCCAAAACCTGCATTGCGCCGGCGGCCCGACCGCAGGTTGCCGTCCCCACCGCGATCCACGGCTTTTGTTGATCCTGCCACTGAGCCCACTTTTCGCCAGCACGCCGCTGGAGTGTTTCGAACTGCGGAGTCATCACCGCCCTCCACGTCCGAGAATTTCGCGGATCTTTTCGGGAGTGAGTTTTCCTGCGACTGCTTGATCGATCATGATGCAAGGTGCAAGACCGCAGGCTCCGATGCAGGCGACCGTCTCGAGGGAGTATTCAAAGTCCGGCGTCGTTTGCCCTTCTTCAATTCCCAAATGTTGCTGAATCGCGCGCAAGATCTCGGTCGCCCCCTGCACGTAGCACGAAGTTCCCCGGCACACCATAATGTGCTTCCGCCCACGGGGTTGAAACCGGAACTGGGCATAGAACGTGGCCACGCCGTACACAGCGCTTTCCGGTACTCGAAGGTATTCCGCCACGCGCTTCATGGCCGGCTCGGGCAAATACCCCAGTTGAGCCTGCACCGCCTGCAAAACCGGTATCAATTCCTGCTGCTCCGGCGGAAAATTACTCAAGAGCTCTTCAAGCTGCATTTCTGTGATCTCGGTTGCTTGGTTCATCGCCCTTCTCCGCCGCGGGAAATTGTTGATGTACCCATGTGCCGCTGCCTTGTGGCCCGCTTGTAAAATTCGGCTCTACTCGACGCCCGTCGCCATCGCTTCAACCACTCCCGCTTCTTGGCACACTTTCAACGCGAATTGCTCCCGAAATTCGACGATTGGTATCGCTTCACTCGGCGGTGCGGAGGATATCCGGAACCCGCTCCTCCTTGCCGATCGCCATAATGTGGACCCCGTCGCAGAGTTTTTCGTCGCGAATTTTGCGGATCATTTCCCCGGCGATTTGGATCCCCATTTCAATGGCTTTGCCCTTCGGGGCGGACGCCAAGCGATCGATGAGATGGTCCGGCACCATGATGCCCGGAACGTTCTTGTTCATATAGCGGGCCATTCCGGCCGATACCAAAAGGACAATTCCCGCCAAAAGCTTTACGCCATTCGGCTGAGCCCGATCCAAAAACCGCTTGAAGTTGTCAAGATCGTAGATCGCCTGGGTTTGAAAGAATTGGGCCCCCGCCGCGATCTTTTTGTGAAACTTGATGATCTGGGGTTCGATCGGATCGGCTTCCGGCGTGACTACCGCACCGGCAAAGAAGTCCGTTTTCCCCTGAAGGTCATTGCCGGCCAAATCCTTCCCCTCATTCATCCCGCTGACTGTTACAAGCAATTGGACGCTATCAAGGTCGAAGACGGGCTTCGCCTGTGGATGATCGCCTACGGTTACATAATCGCCGGTAAGGCACAACACGTTGCGAATCCCCAGCACCCATGCGGAAAGAAGCTCAGATTGTAGGGCCAAACGATTCCGATCGCGGCAGGTCAGTTGCAAAATGGGCTCGCCGCCATGGTCGAGAATCAGCCGGCAGACCGCCATCGAACTGACCCGCATCACCGAGCTCTGATTGTCGGTGACATTTAAACCGTCCACTTTGTCTTTCAAGAGCTCAATGTGATGAATCAGAGGCTCGATGTCGGTACCTTTTGGGGGGCCGATTTCCGCAGTGATCACAAATTTCTTTTCTTGGCATGCCTGGCGAAACGGAACTCCCATGGCTTTAGGGCTCCTGGTTTTCCGCTTTCTGGAAGGCTTCGTGAGTGAATCGAGCTGGCTTGGTCGCCACGCTGTAATCCTTCGGCAGCTGAATCTTCTTCAATAAATCCAAGCGACCCAATTTTTCCAAACGACGATAGATGAGGGTCCACGCACAATCCTTGGTGCCGTCAACCTCGCATTTTCCGTGGTTGGTGCCGCCACACGGTCCGTTCAGCAGGTTTTTGGCACACATCGTCATGGGGCAGATCCCGCCGGTTTGATCGAGGATGCAGTCCGCGCAAGCTGTGCACCGCTGCGACCAAACCCCGGGCCCTTCCGCTACACCGATAAAAAGTGTATTCAACGCCGGGAGAACTGGCTTATGGTCGAACCTTTCGGCCAAAAACTGAACGCCCGCCCCGCACGCTGTGGACAAAAGCAAATCATATTGATCCACACAAGCGGCTAGAGGCGCAAAATACTCGCGATCGCATTGACGGGTCACGGTAACCTCGTCGATCTGCTGACGCCGCCCTGCCAGTTTGGCCCGCATCCGCAACTGCTCGGCCAGAATCTCTACTTCCTTCTCGCCGCCGGCCATGCACACAGCCACGCACGTGCCACATCCGACGACAAGAACCCGCTCCGCTCCCTCGAGAAATCCCTCGATTTGTTCGAGCGGTTTGCGTTTGGCCACAATCATGGTTTATGCTCCCGGAATCGTGCCCTCTGGTGTGCGAACTGGTGTTGCCCCTTTCTCGCGCTCCGCCTCAGTAACAAGCCGACCAAACCGGGCGGGTGGCAACGCCGGATGACTATCCGGCTCCCGTTGCAGCTTTTTACCGTACTTTTCATGGGCGGAAAATCGAAGTGGATTAGGCCCTAGAGCCATGGCCCGCTCCACCATCTGATTCGCTCGCTGCGCAAAAAGCGGCCCGGCCGACGCCGGGATATGGAAAAACTCTAATCGCTCCGGTTCCAGCCCAATTTCGGCCAGCAAATGTTTGGCATGAGCGACAACCTGGATCGCACGCAAGTTCCCCTCCAGAAAATGGCAATCACCGATGTTGCAACCGGCGACAAACACTGCATCGGCCCCTTCTTCGAAGGCTTTTAGAAGTAATAGAGCGTCGATTTTGCCCGTGCAAAGAGTCTTAATGATCCGCACCTGCGGCGAGTAGCTCAACCGCATGGAGCCCGCCAAATCCGCGGCCGTGTAAGCACAGTACGTACAGCAATAAGCAACGACCTTCGGCTCGTACGCCTTTCCAGTCTCAAGTTCGTGACCTGCCCCGTGCGCCGCATGGCTCGCCTGAGTGTCGTTCACCGGTCGCCCTTCCTCCAGTTCATCGGTCGTGCGATTGAAGATCGAAAACGCAGGCTGCGAATATTCCTCTGCTTTTGAATATTCTCTTTCGCGTTTGAGCGCTACCGTTTTATTCCGAAGGGGATTTTGATCCTCTCGCTGCGACGATCGAGTTTTCGGCGCATCACAACCTTGGGCGGCGGAGCAAGGTCCTCCTAGCGGGCCGAGCAAAGCACCGTTAATCCCCGCGGATCGTAAAGGGCCTCCACCTTCGCCAAGAGCTGCTCGTCATCATAATGTCGAGTGACGATGGCTTTGCGCGGGCAAGCCGAAGCACACACCCCACAACCCTGACAGCTAGCCGGCTCAATGTACGCCACGCCGAATTCGTTAATCTGTGGCACATCGTACGGACAAAGCCGCACACACGTTAGGCAGGCGGCGCAGCGCGACGAATCCACTTCCGAAACCACGCCCGAGCGATATAGCACCGACTTCGAGAGCAGGGTGGCAGCCCGCGCTGCTGCCCCCTTTGCCTGCGCCACCGCTTCGCTTAGGGTTTTCGGCCCATGAGCCAATCCTGCCAAATAGATCCCTTCAGTTGCGAAATCCAGAGGGCGCAGCTTCATGTGGGCCTCGAGGAAAAACCCATCCGCCCCCAGGGGTACTTTCAACAATTGCGAAATCCGCGACGCATCCGCCGCCGGCTCGATCCCTGCCGAGAGAACCACGCAATCCGCGGACAATACCAACTCTCTTCGGAGATTTGTTTCCCAAACACTAATCCGGAGTTTTTCGCCCAGTTGAACCTCGGGTAATCGTGGCGGTTCAAAACGGAGGAACGTCACGCCCTTTTCCCGTGCTTCGCTGTAGGCAAGCTCCTGAAAACCGTAGGTCCGCATATCCCGATGCAGCACGACCACGGACACGTCTGGATTGATCGCCTTGATCGCCAAGGCATTCTTGACTGCCTGCTGGCAGCAAACCCGCGAACAATAGGGATGTTGTGGGTCGCGTGATCCCACACATTGAATCATCACTACGCTCTTTAACTTGCTGACGAAATCCGCGTCGGCTAGGCGATCTTCGAGTTCCATTTGCGTGATAACGCGCGGATCGCTCCCGTAGCCGAATTGCGTCGGACGGTGAGGCTGGGCACCGGTGGCGACGATGATCGCCCCTGCGGTGAACTCAACCGCTCGCCCGTTGCCCAGGGCCTTCACACGGAATTGGCCCACGTGTCCTGAGAGTTCGTTTAGCTCTACACCGGTGAATAGCTTGATTTTTTCATGCGTTGAAATCTTGTCGATGAGTTGGGCCAAAAACCGCTGAGGATCCATTCCATCCAAAAGCCGCCGCAACGATCGTGCCTGCCCGCCAAGCGCGGGTTCCCGTTCCAATAGGGCGACCGGAAAACCCTGCCGGGCCAGACTCAGGGCTGCGGTCATTCCCGCCACACCGCCCCCCAAGACCAAAGCCCGCTGCTCGATCGGCACCGCGATGTCTGGCCAAGGCCGCAGTCGGCTGGCCCGCGCCACCGCCATTCGCACTAAATCCTTCGCCTTTTGCGTGGCTTTTTCCGGCTGATCGTAATGCACCCAAGAGCACTGATCACGAATATTGGCCATCTCAAACAGATGTTTGTTCAGCCCGGCTTCCCGCAAGGTCTCTTGGAACAAGGGTTCATGAGTCCGGGGTGTACAACTGGCCACCACCACCCGGTTTAAGCAATGCTCCTCAATAATTCGACAAATTCGCGCCTGGGTATCGGTGGAACAAGTGTAGAGATTCTCCTCCGCGTACACCACATTGGGGAGTATTCGAGCATACTCCACTAGATCCGAAACCCCAACCGTCCGCGCAATATTGGTCCCGCAACGACACACAAATACGCCAATCCGCGGTGGTTCCTTACTCACATCTCGCTCAGGCGGAAAGACTCGCTCGCTGACGCGGGTTCCTCGTACTTCAGCCAAAAGTTCTGCGGCAGCGGCCGCTGCACCGCTAGCCGTCATGACCGTTTCCGGAATATCCATCGGGGCCGCGAAACTACCGGCCACAAAAATGCCGGGCCGCCCTGTGGAGACCGGGAGTAATCCATCGCTTTTACAGAAGCCATGCTCGGTCAAATCGATACCCAGCGCCTCCGCCAGCCGAGCTGCGCTTGGCGAAGGTCGTAAGCCCACGCTCAATACGACTAAATCGAATTCTTCCTCGGCGATTCTGCCTTGCGGATCCATGAAACTGATTAGTAGATTTTTCGTCCGCTGCTGCTCCTTTACCGTGGAGATGATTCCGCGGCAAAAACGAATGCTACCGGAAGCCTTCGCCCGTTCGTAATACGCTTCGAAGCCCTTCCCGAATGCCCGAATGTCGTTGTAGAAAATCGTCGCCTCCAAGCCCGGGACATGATCTACCGCCATGATCGCTTCTTTGATGGCATACATGCAACAAACGCTGCTACAGTAAGGGTTACCGCATGCAGCGTCCCGGGAACCCACGCACTGGAGCCATGCCATTCGTTTTGGGGGCTGATGATCGGAGGGGCGGACGACATGCCCTTGGAATGGGCCCGAAGCACTCAGGATTCGTTCAAATTCTAAGCTGGTGATTACGTTCTTACATCGGCCGTACCCGTACTCCGGGCGCAAAGCGGGATCAAAGGGTTCAAAGCCCGGGGCCAAGATCACTGCCCCGACTTCGACGGTCACCTCCTCCGGCACCATTTGGTGGACTACCGCGCCAGCGGAACATGCCTTCACGCACTGCATGCATTCGCTGCAAAGACCGCAGGCTAAGCAGCGGGCGGCCTCGCGCCGCGCCTCTTCTGGGCTGAAGGTGCCTTCAATTTCCTGGAAATCGGTGCGTTCGCCTACTGGCAACCGCGCTGCGCGAATCCTACTTCTAACCTCGAAACGCCTTTCAGGGATGCTTGCCGCCTTTTGCGGCGCTACAACCCGTCCCAAACGCAAGTCTTCCCCCCGAAGATAGCGATCGATTGATTCGGCCGCCTCGTGCCCCTGAGCTACCGCCTCCACCACCGAGCGCGGCCCGGTTGCTAAATCCCCAGCAGCAAAAACCCCGGGTAGTGGTGTTTCCAACGTGATAGGGTCAATCGCTAGGTTGCGGTGGTCCCGGTCCCAAAGCGGACTATCGGAATCAAGGAAAGAAAGATCTGGCCGCTGGCCAATCGCCACAATGACCCAGTCCGCCTCCGTACTGCTTAGCTGCGAGCCGAATCGCGGCGCAAACCGCCCCGAATCATCGTAAACCCTAACGCACTGCTGCAATTCGATCCGGTGCACTCGACCGTTTTTACCGACAAAGCGCTTGGGCCCCCAGCCGCACGTTAACTTCACCCCCTCTTCGATCGCATCTTCGATTTCCCACGGGTATGCCGGCATTTCCTCGCGCTGCTCGAGGCACACCAGCTGCACCTCTCCAGCGCCGAGTCGCCGTGCCGTCATCGCCACGTCGATCGCCACATTCCCCCCGCCGATCACCACCACTTTGCCGAAAAGCCTCGGCGGAGTTGGCGATTTGGCCTCCCGCAGAAAGTCCAATCCCAGCAAGACTCCGTCCAGATCTAGCCCTTGCATCGGCGAACCGTCTGTGCTCCGAGTGAGTACGGCCGGCTTTGTGCAACCAACCGCTAGGAGCACCGCCCGATAACCCTCCTTTTGCAAGCTTTCCAAAGTAAAATCCTGTCCGAAACGTACCCCGGTCTTTACCTCGAAGCCTGCCGCCAGGATGTCGGCCAAATCTTGCTGCAAACAATCCTCCGGCAGTCGGTAGCCCGGTATTCCCAGCAGCATGGTTCCGCCGAGCTTCTCGTTTGCTTCAAAAAGCGTCACAGGATAACCGAGAAGAGCAAGGTCGCGAGCGGCCGTCAGGCCGGCGGCTCCTCCGCCGATCACAGCCACCTTCGGCCTACGTGGGTCGATTTCTCCGCGGGGGGGTGAGGCCGGGTCATGACCTTCAGCACGACGGGTGGCCACCCAATCGGCTACGGCACGCTTCAGCGGCATTATTCCCACCGATTCGTCCAACTGCCGCCGGTTGCACTGTGCCTCGCAGGGATGATGACAGATACGCCCGCAGGCCGAAACGAATGGGTTTCGCTGCCGAATTAAATCGTAAGCTTCCGCGAACCGCCCCTGAGCGACGAGCGCCACGTAGCCCTGGCAATTCACCCCCGCCGGGCAAGCCAAAACGCAAGGGGGCCGCTCGGTTTTACTGATGGCCATGGCCCCCGGGATCGCCTGCGGATACGGCTTGAAGATCGCCTTACGAGTTCCCAGATCTTCGTCGAACTCGCTCGGTAATTCCACCGGACATGCCTGGACGCAATCCCCGCAGGCATTGCACTTGGAAAGTTCAACGTATCTCGGCCTTTTCCGAACCTTTAATCGGAATCGCCTCGGTTCGCCCTCAATTCCCGTGACTTCCGCAAGGGTCATCAATTCGATGTTGCGATGCTTGCCCACCTCGATCAACTTGGGCGAGATCGTGCACATGGAACAGTCGTTCGTGGGAAACGTCTTATCGAGCTGAGCCATTCGGCCGCCGATAGCCGGAGACTCTTCGATAAGGACTACGCGAAAGCCTGCCTCGGCAAGGTCCAAGGCCGCCTGCATGCCGCCGATGCCCCCACCAACGACCGCCACTGCCCCGACCTTCTCAAATGCTTGCCCCGAAGCGAAGCTGCTCATAGCCGATCCTTTGAGCTCGTTTTTTATCACGATCGCTTCTGACCTGATCAAGCCCCGGAGTCAACGGCTGCATACGCTAAAAACGATGCACAACCACCGTAAACTGCGGATTTTTATGAGTAGCCTAGTCCATCCATAATTTGAGCCCGATGGATCCGGTTCGTCCGCTTAAGGCGCTCGGGCAAAGGAAAATCATCTCCCGCTTTGAAAGGCGAAGACCCTCAGGATTAACATAAACCTGCAAGGCCGAGGTGATGCAGCCTTCCTTTTGATGCCTCAGCGCCATGACACGTCGTCGTTCGTTCGAAAGAAAAAACATGATTCGGAAAGTTAGCATGATTCGGAAAGTTAAGAGGTCTGGAATATTCGCGTCGAATTGAAAACAAGGTACGGCGGAAACCTCCGAAAGTTACCGCCTTCTCTCCCGCAGACCTTTTCCCGCAAACCCTCCTCTGAATCGCATAAAAATCTCTGAATGCCATAAAGCCATCCGATGGAAAGATCGATGGGCCCGACGTCAATTGGGTCGCGGCACAAACCCCTTCTGAGTAAGCAACGGTCGCGGATCAATCAAATGCCGTCTCCACAGGCGGTTCAAATCCGGCAAATCGAACGCAAGGGCCATCAATTCCGAGATATAAAATACCGGAAGCCTAGCAGCTCCTTTGCCTTCTCCGGATTCGTCGGCTTGGCGGCTATCCAAGTTCGATTGGCACAGGGGGCAATCCGTGACGATACACTCCGCTCCGGCCTCTCGCGCCGCACCCACCAATCGATCAATGAGCCGCTTGGCCACATCGGTTCTCGTGAGAACCAAGCTCCCTCCGCAACAGTCGGTTTTGTAAGACCATGGCCGCACTTCCACCCCGAGCAGGGCCAAGAGTCGATCCATGCATTGCGGATCTTCTGCCGCCGGGGCATCAGTCACTTTCGGCGGCCGTTGCGAGAGGCATCCGTAATAAGCAACGGCCTTTAAGCCGGTTAGTTGTCGGCGAACCCGAGCGCGAATCTCCCCCAGAAGAGGCGGCCGATCAAAAAACTCGTTGACATGCCAGACCGAAATCTGCGCGCTTTTCTGCCCGCCAGTTCCTTCCCCCTCCTCGCCGCTAGAATGCGCGGTACCCCCCACGGCGATTCCTGCCGAAACGGCGTGAGCCGCTTCCCCGTGTTTTTGGGCGTATTTCAATCGCTGAAAGCACGCAGCACACGGCACCAAAAGTTCCAGTCCGGCCCGCTCGGCAATTCGCAAGTTACGCTCCGCCAGGCCGAGGGCTAACTGATCGTTGACGAAATGCGCGCTTGACGCCCCGCAGCAATTCCAATCCTCCAACTCGCGGAGCTCGATTCCCAATGCCCGGCAAACCGCCTGCAAACTGGCATCATACTCGGCAGCCGTTCCGTGGAGTGAACAGCCGGGATAGTAGGAAACTTGAATGGCCACGACATTAACCCCCGGGCGAATCAACTAGCGCTTTCGGGCACCTTCTTCGTCTTATCTTGCTGCCCAGACCCGTGCGCTATAGCTGGCGGCTCAGTGCCTTCCGAGTTTTAATGCTCTCGCCGACTGCTGAGTCGTCAATACCTCGTCAAAATCCGCAATGACAAACATTCTTGCCGCATCTCCTGCGACAACCTTTGTTACCACTTCTCTAACTTTCTTGCCGCATTCCACGGCGATAGTTCAGCTCCTTGCCTCTGAAAACGCGCGGCAACCATACATCGCAGGATCAACCCTTAAATGGCCGCCCTGATCCCCGCCTTGCCTGTTTGCGTACTCCTCGCTATGAGCCTCCTTACAAGAGCCAAGATTCCTTTGCGCAGGGGCCATATCGCAAAAGTCAGTCTGTCGTTTGGTAAGACTTTCGACCGGCCGGCCATGCCCCAAAAAACCGGCGCAAGAACTTGCGGCCTCTGATTCGGTGGGGCCAGAGGGGCAACTTTCCCCGCCAAAACATCTTCCAGGCCAATCCAACATCATCAAGGAACTTGCGACTCATCAGCTTGTACCGAGCCACTGCCTCCAGTTCGAAAGCCCGGCCGTGGTGGCGAATCGAATCCAAAAAGGCCCGATGAAATTCGGCTACCTCCTTTTGTTTCGGTGTCAAACCACGCAGGAGGCTCCGTTGACGAAGGGTGTCCATGACCCGCGCAATATCGATTCCATTTGGACACCGCGTACTACAAGTCTGACAAGCCGCACATAACCAAATTGTTTCAGCCCGAAGTACCTCCTCTTCCAGTCCCAATTGCGTCATGAGCATGACTTGGTGGGGCAAAAGATCCATGGCGAAAGCCACCGGACACCCCGTAGAGCACTTCCCACATTGAACGCACAAAGACACCTTCTCACCACTTGCGGCAGCCACGAGCTTGGCTAAGTGATGGGGACTCGGCGCCGAGGGAATAGACAGCCATGAGGAGACATCAATAGACATCGGCTGCCTCCACGCCAAAAAGAATCAAAGGTTTTCGCCAGAATTGTCAGTCTCTTACGACATTATATAGCTTAAGCGTATCTCCGCAACGCGTTTGTGTTACTGACTCTCGGACCAAGGGGGAGAGCATGCCGGGAATCCGGTTCATATCCGGGCATCACTGCAATTCAACTCCAAGTCCGCAGTGACATCAGTCAACCAAATCAAACTCACCTGGATATTGACACTTCACAATCTTTCCTGTTTTTATAGCGTTAATAAACTCGCCCATGAATTTTCTTAAATGTGACAATAATTGGTCAGCTCGCAGATAAAAAAGCCTTTTTTCTGTCGGAAGAAGGTATATCCAGCAGAAAAGGAGAGCACGGTCTCCTCCTCTTGTCATCAAACTCCCTATATCTACTTACCGATTCATCCCTCTTTCTATCCATGGTCAGCTCGCGTTCCCTTCTTCGGGACACCATAGACTCTCCCCGAAGCCTCCCCCGGTCGACGCAAAGAAGCCCCAACGCGTCCGAGGAACCATCCCCCAACTCATCAGCATCGGCCGTCGACGGCAAGTTTGGCGGCTTTTAACGTATTTTTCATCAACATAGTAATAGTCATCGGACCAACACCGCCGGGAACCGGCGTGATCTTACCAGCTACCTCTTTGACGGCATCAAAATCCACGTCGCCCACCAATTTCGGCTTTCCACTACTGGTGATCCCCACCCGGTTGACCCCTACGTCAATGACCGTTGCGCCCGGGCGAACCATATCTGCGGTGATCGCTTTAGCGCGACCGGCCGCGACGATCAAGATCTCGGCCCGGCGGGTGTGCGCGGCAATATCCCGGGTTTTCGTATGGCAGACGGTTACCGTGGCGTTGGCCCCTGGCTTCTTCTGAAGCAGCATCACCGCGATTGGTTTCCCCACGATATTGCTCCGACCTACCACCACAATTTCCGCACCCTCCGTGGGCGTTCCAGACCGGAGAATCAGTTCCTGAATTCCTGCCGGGGTACACGGTGGAAAAATCTCCTCCCCAATCATTAGCCGACCCACGTTCACCGGATGGAACCCGTCTACATCCTTGTTCGCGTCAATAGCAAAAAGTACTTTGCTTTCGTCCATTTGGTCCGGCAAAGGTAATTGCACTAAAATGCCGTGAACCTCGGGATTGCGGTTCAACTCGTCGATCAGCTTCAGCAGGTTTGCCTCCGAGGTTTCCGCTGGTAAGGCATGATGAATGGATCGCATCCCGAGCTCTTCGCAGGCACGTCCTTTCGCGGTCACGTAAGACACAGAGGCCGGATTCTCGCCGACAAGAACGGTGCAAAGCCCCGGCGTGATCCCCGATCGCGCCTTAAAATCGGCAATCTCCTGCGCGAGCTCGCGGCGGATTTGCTCGGCTACCTGTTTGCCATCAATGATCTCTGCTGCCATGGCTATACTCCCGGCTGACTTCAATCATCTTCATCCTGCCCAACGGGGTTTGAGCAAACCCCTGTTCAGGATCCCAACTCCCATTCGATTATGTCCCCCCTGAAGCGATCCTTCTAACTTTCAGAAAGGGAGGCTATCCAGCTTCCAAAGGCGAAGCGCCCTACGCGTATTTTCCTGTTTCGAGGCCACAGCGAGCTTGTTTTCGGTTCATCTGGACCTCTCCGAAGCCGAAAGCGCCGCCTGAGGATGTCCATAGATCGCGATTGGGCATTGGTCTGCCAGGTGTGCCTTTGCCTCATTGCCCGAAAGATCCCGGCAGACCTCTTTTCTAACGCAACTAAATTTTTTTCTGATACCTAGTGGGCGCGATAATGCGCGAGAGTCCCGAGTCTCCGCCCACTGAACGACCCTCGCCATAGCGCTAAAACAGACCGCGGACTTGTCCGGTTTCGACATCCACATCGATCCGCCTAAATGCCGGGTCGGAGCTGGTTCCGGGCATCAGGGAAATGGTTCCGGCCACAGGGCAAATGAAGCGCGCCCCGCCGTATACCAGGAAATCGCGTACGGGAAGGACCCATCCCTTCGGCACCCCCTTGCGATTGGGGTCGTGACTGAGACTCAAATGCGTCTTCACCATCATCGTGGCAAACTGGCGGTAGTGCGGATCGCTTTCTAACCGCTTTGCCTTCTCTTCAGCCTCCGGCGTGTACGAGACCCCATCGGCCCCATAGACTTCCCGCGCGATCCGCTCGATCCGCTGACGCAGCGGAAGTTCCAAGTCGTAAAGAAAGCGAAATTCGTTTTTTTCCTCGCAGGCATCGATCACGGCATCAGCCAGCTCCAAGGCACCTTCGCCTCCCTTGAGCCAGTGATTGGAGACCGCCACCCGGGCACCGACCTCCTCGACCATTCGCCGGACGAGTCGGATTTCCGCCTCCGTGTCGGTGTGGAAGCGGTTGATGCATACCACCGGTTTGATCCCCGATTTCTTCACCGTGGCGATGTGATGGAGAAGGTTGCCCATACCATCCTCGAGCCAAGCCAGGTTTTCTTCGAAGTATTCCTTCGGGATCGGCTTTCCCGGCGGGCAGGGTGGCGCCCCCGCATTCACACCGTGATGCTTCAATCCTCGAACAGTTGTGGTGATCACCGCCACGTTCGGAATTTTACCTGAATTACGGCACTTCACATTCCAGAATTTTTCGAAACCGATATCCGCACCGAATCCAGATTCGGTGATGTGGTAATCGGCCAGCTTTAAGCACAACATGTCGCCGACCACCGAGGATTGCCCGATTGCAATATTGGCAAACGGCCCCGCATGCACAAAACACGGTTGCCCCTCCAAGGATTGCAGCAAATTGGGATAAATGGCATGGCGTAGCCAGGCGGTCATCGCCCCGGCCACCTCCAGATCTTCGGTCGTAATCGGCCCGCCTTGCTTGTCGTAAGCTACGATGATTTGTCCGATCCGCTGGCGGAGGTCCTTTAAGTCGCTGAAAATCGACAAGATCGCCATGACCTCGGACGAGACGGCGATATTGAATTTGCTCTGCATCATGTAGCCGTCCATTCGGCCGCCGATCCCAATGATGATGTTCCGCAAGGCCTGGGCACAAAAATCGATAACCCAACCCATCTCCACGTTTGTCGGGTCGATATCCAACCGTCGCAGGCCGATCTTTTCCAGATAAGCATCGCTGTAGTTTCTCTCGTGCTGGAGCCTCGCAGTCAGCGCAACCATTGCCAAATTATGGGCATTCATCACGGCATTGATGTCCCCGGTAAGCCCAAGGGAGAAATCGGTCAGCGGAATGACCTGCGACAGTCCGCCCCCGGCAGCCGAACCTTTGATATTCATCGTCGGGCCACCCGAGGGTTGCCGGATACAAGCCACGACCTTTTTGCCTCGTTTGCCCAGCCCTTGCAACAACCCGATGGTGGTCGTCGATTTGCCCTCGCCCAGCGGAGTGGGATTGATAGCCGTCACATCGATGAACTTACCATCGGGCTTATCCTTCAGCCGGTCCAAAGTCCGCCGGTAATCCACCTTGGCCACATAATGCCCGTAGGGGATCAGCTCGTCACGGCAGATGCCCAGCTCATCCGCCAATTGGTAACAGGTCTTCATCCGCGACTCGGCCTCAGCGGCAATTTCCCAATCCTTATGCTCCCTCGGATCGAGCACCACAGGACACCTCCTTTCCAGGCTCGGGGGTTAACTGGAATTGCAGACCACAACCGACAGTCGAACGGAATACGAGCGCAAAAGGCAACGAAAGATGGGCCCTGGAAGACGTGTTGACCGATACCTTCCTACCAGCTTGATGGACCGCTGTCAATCCCCTCGACGAGCTTATTTCTCCGGCATCACTTTTTGGGGATGAGTTCGCGATCTTTGGCGAGCCGGGTTTTGCGGTGGGAGGTGGTGCCTGAGGCGTTGCGCTTGCGGTAGTATTCCACTAATGTACATGCTTCCTCCAGGCTCAACCGCGGGCGGGGTAGCGCAGCCCGCAGCAGCCGCATGGCCATGTCCAGGGTCAACTCGGGGACTTCGCGCCCCAGAGCCTGCCGTTGAGCACCAAGTACAGATGCGCCAACGCCACCAGGCCCATGTGATGATGCCAGTTTGTCCACGAGCGGGCTTCACCGTCCGCTGTCCCCGCCAATGTAACCCCCAAAAGAAACACACCCATCTGGCAGTTTTCCTTCTTCCCCAATCGTCGGCACCATTGCCGTGCCACCCCAACCCTTTCGCTTCCCCGCTTCACAAACCCCGAGCTATCCATCACCCCCACCGTGCCCAGCGGCCACTGCCGGGCCGCAGGCACGAACTCCTCGGTAAAGACCGCCTGGATTTCTTGCTGCACCGCCTCGGCCCCAAGGACAAACCGTCAAAAACCGCTGCCAGGCCAACACCACCGCTTGCGAGAGCTTCCTTTCGGCCCCCCACAGCCCTCCGAACTCCAAGGCCATCCGCTCCACGCTCTTGCGGCCATCGGCCTGAAGAAGAGCAAGAATGTAGCTAAAAGAATGCCCTCGAGATTCCCGTCGCCCAATCACGTACGCAAAGCGCTTGTGCAAATCCGCCAGCCACTCCGCCGGTGCGCGTGGCTCGCCCGCACCCATGAGCCAGTCCTCCTGGAAACTTCCATGAACCCTCCACCCCCCCAGCTAACCCCACCGCGCTTCCAATACGCCACAAGTCCCCCAAAATCTCCAACACCAAAGCGATGCTGTGGAATTAGAATGAAACGGCTGCTGGAAATATGGGTTATCGTCCCGTGATCAAACCTCTCTGATGCTTTCGTCAATTTGGTGCTAGCAAATCAAGCTGGTAAAAACAAAACTGCGCACGTTGTAAAGTCGGGGGCGCGCACCGGTTCGTTATCGCATCAAAGGAGGAAAGTCAGGAAATTGCATCACTGAGGATGCGCGGGGGCAAGCTTGCTCGATCAGAGAATGATCTTTTAGCCCCAATGCCCGCCGGGGAAAAAAGGCGCGTGAAGAAGCGGGCTTATTCGAATAGGGAATGATCTTTTAGCGATCATCCCGGCGTCCGACTCTTACGGTTGCCGCTCCTCGGCGAGGCGGCGGTAATACTGCTGGATTAAGCGTCGGTATTTCGGAAGGAATTCCTCAGTAAAAGTTTCGGTGACTTGGGCCCGAGCACGCTCGGGCAATTCCCCCCACAGTTTCTTGAGAAACGCCGACAAATCCTGCGTCGATACCTCGGACTGCCTCCGTCCTTCGCCGGCACCGATTTGGCCCGTGGGATTCGTTGTACTTGCAGTCTCTTCGCTGGCTGCCTCCGTCTGGGTTGGAAGATTTTGCGAAGTTTCCGGCTGAGCCATTTGACTTCCCGAAGCCGGCGGGGCCTGAGCAGAAGGGTTATTTCTTTGCTTCAAAAGTTCCTCTAATCTCGCGATGATTTCGGCTTGGACCTGCAAGGTCCTCTCCGGCTTGGTATGCTCGCGAAGAAGTCGGCCCGCGAGCTGCATCTGATAGATCAGATCAACAAAGGGATTTTCTTCTTCTGAAATGGCCGCCGTAGCCAACTGCCTCCGAAGGTTACTTGAATCCACATCGGGCTGCTGTCCGCCGCGATCTGAGGAGGGCTGCGGTATATCGCCGGGAGCCAGGGTCTCCTCGCTTTTTCCACCCCCCTCCTTGGCGGGGGGAACCAGTGCCTCAGCGGAGAAGCCAGCGAACCTCAGAATCTTACGGCCAGGAGCTGGCGATACCGTTTTTCCGCCCGAGCAAGCCTCCGCAGAAAAGATCGCTATTCCCGGATGTGTAGGGTGAGAGGCATCATCGCACCAAGCGACGCCCGAAATCGCCAGGCAACTCAACAAAAAAAGTAGTTGAGCGAAGGGGTTCGATTCCGCCGTCCATGAACCACGCAAAGACTGCCGCATCTGCATCGAATTCATGTGAGGAGTCATATTTGAAATCTGCAAACTCTTTGAAAAAATTCTTCCGCCAACAGAAGGCGATTTCATTCACGAGGTGAATCTGACTTCCTTAAACGCCCTTCGCATAAAATCCCAAGAACCGAGCTTCAGAAAAACCGCACGGGCGGCATACCGCCGGTGTAACGCAGCGTACCGTACCCCGATCTTCGAATTGCATTTCGCGCGGAAATACTCCTCAATCGCTGGAGCATTATCAGCACGCATTGCCGGGCTTTGGGTGAAGACGCCCCACCCAAGGTTTCGGCAGGTCTCATTTTGTGCTTTAGTCCCGAGCGAACCACGAACTTACCTCCGTGATTCGAACTCAACAAACACCGCTAGGCTTAAGGTGGGCAACTTTACGCCACTCGATCACCGCCACCTTGATTCATTTACGGAGCGGAGATTGGCGTCCGGGGCTCGTTTGGCACAGTATTCTCGCCCGCATCGAAACTCAACGCTTTGATAAGGAATTCGGCCAATCGCTCCTGTGAGACACCAAGCTCCACAAGACGCTTTTTAGCCTCTTCAGGCATGGCTTCGCTTGGCGGATAAGTGGCGTAAAGCTTTCGGGTTTCCTCGTGCAACGATTCCTGCCTCCGTTTAAGCAACCTTAGTTCGACCCACAGGTATGGGTTGACCTGCCCCGGCTGCTTCTGAGGCGCAGCCGGCCCACCACCGGCACCTTCGAGCGGTTGCTGAGCGGTTTGATCGTCGGTCCCAGGTTCAGGCGGCTCTAGCGCTGCCAACAAATCCTCCAAAAGCCCCAAAGCTTGGCGTTCGGCTTCCTGAGTCGATGGGCCAACCTGTCGGCTTTGAAGAAGCTGCGCGGCCTGTGCCATGAAGTCCGTCGTCTCCGAAAGCATCTCTCCCAAGAAAGGCGCTGAATCACCTATTATCACTTGCTCGACGGCCCGCTTCAGGGCTTCCTGCGTGCGTCCCAGTTCTATTGCCCGCAAGGCGTGGCTTCGGGGTAGGCGGCCTTGCTCGTCCGCCAAAAAACTCAGTTCGACAGTTTGATTCAGAATTTCCGTTTGGCTCTCTCGAAAACGTGTCAACTGTGCCTGAAGCTGCACAAGTTGGTTCACTCGCGCGGAGAGCTCGGCTTCCGACCTTCTGGCTGCCAAATCGTCAAGAGCCGCCCTGAGGACCCGATGTGCTTCCTCAGCACTTTTTACCGCCGCCGGGCCCTGATGCATGAGGGCTTGCTGAGATGCCATCTCCATTCGATCGGCTGCCTTCGCCAAAAGATCGCGAAGCCCGGTTCCATTAGGCCCCGATAATTCCCCCGCTAAGGCGGCAATTTCCTGCTTTAACAATCGCTGCTTCGCGGCCAAATCCTCCAGTCGGCGATCGCGTTCCTGCCGCTCCAAGGCAGCACCGGCCTGGGCGAACTGATCGCGAAGCTTCCCTTGAGCCTCGGCGATCCGTTCCAACTCTTTTTGCCAAATATCAAGCTGCTCGGGAGCTTGTCCTTCGCGGGCAAAATCCATCGGTTCGGCCAACCGCTGCACCAGCTCTCGCAATCGTTCACCGATTTGCTTCTGCCCTGCAAGGGCTTGCCCCATGCGATTTTCGGCCAGATGGCGTGCCGTGTCGGAGATGAGCCCCTGCTCCTGAAGTTCTGACGCAACCTCGCGAGCCCGGTCAATCCTCGCCGCCATGGCGTCCTGATTCGGCGAAAGCTGTCTGGCCAAGTCATTGAGCTTGGGGACGATCTGGTCGAGCCGTCGGCCGATCTGATTTTGCCGTTCTGACAATGCACGTAGCCGCTCCTGAACGGCGGGTTTCAACTCATCCAAACGCATGGCCAAAGTCGCCGAAGCAATCAACTGAGTTTCTTCGATCAGCTCCTGTTGTTCGTGGGCCAAACTGCGTGCTTCGTTTTGTAATTGAGCCCAGGCGCCGGAATCCTGAAGAGTTCTCAGCATCTGTTCGATTGCCGCGATGACGCGATCCTGCCCTTTCCCGGCTCGATTCAATCGCTCAGTCAACCGATTCTTTGCGTCAGCTTCGGCGAGGCTTTCGCGGCCCGAGGCGGCCTCGCGAACTGCGTCTTCCAAGTGTCGCTCCGTCGGCTTTAGGTCTTCCACCCCGAGTCGCTCCAAGAGGGATTGCAAGTTACTCAACTGCGAATGAACTTCTCCTGAGGCGACACCGCTGGTTTGCAAAGTTTGGAGGAGTCTCCGAATCCTTGCAGCCAGCGATTGCGAATCGTCGGTCAGAAGGCGTCCCACTTCGCGCTGCTGCCAGAGGATGCCGGCCAAGCGATCATTCAATTCCTTCAAAAGCTCCGACCAAGGTAGCCGACTCTGTAATTGTTGAAGATCCGCTAGGTGGCTCCGTGCCTCACGCTGGAGGTTCAAAACCCGCGAAAGCTCGGCTCTCAGGGAGCTTTCTTGCTCCGCCACTTGCTCGGCCAACTCCTCAACGGTGACCACGATCACCCGTCGCGGCTCCGCGGCAGCACGGTTTCCCCGATAATCCTCTGCAATGGCTTCCAAAATCCACTGTTCGCCGGCAACCAATCCTAAGCCTTCTAAAGACCAAGCCCATTTAATCGTGCGGCTTTCACCGGATAATCCGACTTTTGCAAAATCCTCGGGCGGCAGCGGCGGAAACGGCGGCCCCTCATATACCGTCACCCCTGGTGCTCGGGAATCAGACTGCCTTTCGTTCCGCAGTCGGACCTCGACGCGTCTAAGACCCAAGTCGTCGCGAGCCGCGATCTCCAAGGAAAGCTGCGCCTCGGGGGTGATCCAGATTGTGCCGAACGGTTCCACAAAATTTACCAGCGGTGGCGCATCCGGAATGACCCGAAGCTCCCAACGATCCGGCGAAGCGGTTTTCAATCCTTTCACATCCATTAATTCGAACCAGTAACCCGTGGAACGCTCCGCGATAAGCTCGCCGCGGAAACCATCGGGCGGAAGGACTTGGAGCGATTCAGGTGATCGGCCTTCTAACCCCAGCCATGCCGATTGAAGCGGCTTGGTCGCGCGACCCTCCAAAATGAGCTTGCTGTTTTCGAGGACCACTACCGAGCGGCCGAATTCCATTTCCGGCCAGCCCGTGTACTCCGGAGGGAGGACCCGTATGGCAAGCGAACGAATCTCGGGTCCACTTGTTGTAAGGACCCGCTGCCAATCCATCGATCGATCATCGCCGAGTTCAACCCGAAACCAGAACGGAGCCGTTACATCCTCGCGACTGGCAATGAAAATCCCGCTAGATAACAGGGGGTCGCCGGTTCGCCCCAACCGCCGCTCGGCAGTTGAACGATCGACAAAGGTCATAGGTTCGGAGTGAAAGACCGCTTGCCCTTCCGGCCCCTCGAATCGGTAATGGATCGCAGCGCTGGGCGGCAATTTTTTGCCTTCACGATCCACAACTTCGACCTCGAAAACACCCCCACGCACAACTTCACTAACCGGACGTAGAATCACCACGTGATATTCCTGGGGCCAAGCGATCGGCCTCCAGGGGAGCGAAAGCCGAAGTACTCCCACCCAAAGTATTTCCGGCCTTATTAGAATCAGACTTAAGGCGACGAGCACCGCCGCAGCGCACAAAAGCAAGGCACGGTGCAGCGGGCCCTTCCGCACCATCTGGGATGGGTCCAAAGATTGCAACTCCTCCCAGGCTTGATTAATCACGCTTTGACGGAGGATCGCCGAGCCGGCCCCCGGATCGTGTGCGTCCAGCTCCAAGAAAGCGACGGCACTCGACAACCGATCTTCGCTACGGGGTATCACCCTCTGAAGAGCCCGGGCCAAAGTCAGGTCCGAAAGCAGCGTCCAAAAAGCCGGTCCCAAAAACCGGTAAGCCGACCAAATAATCACACCGCTCCAAAGCAAACTTACCAGAAACCGCAGCCCCGTTTCTTCATACCGAAGCCAGTAGTCGAGCAAAGTAAGTACACCCGTTGCGACCAAAAACACGCCAAACGTGGTAAGTCCCCCCACGAGAAGAAGTGCCCCCCTGATCTGTTGGCGAAGATCGGCCAGCCGTTCCTGGAGAGGATGATTGCTCGATGTTTTTCGCGACAAAGGACCAGGGGGCGTAATGACCCGCCAAGAGAGCCATTTCGCGGGCATTCGATCATCTTGTCCGACGCTTTTGGTAGCCAAAGGATAATCTCTTTCAACCCAGAAGGTGCTACCCGTATATTCTCGTTTTTGGCCGAGGTACCCTCACCTTTTTTAACTTTTTTCCCTCCGGCATCGTGTGACTGCCGACCCGCTTCCTTTCAAAAACACTCAAAAAGAGTAAAGCTACGTACTCTCAGCTTTGTACCGGTGATCCCTTACCCAGGAGCATTTACATTGCTACTTTTCATTCCTCCGCTTCCTCGGATTCCTTTTTAGCCAATGTGGCTATTGAATGCGAATTCCTTCTTGGCTATGACGGGTACCCCATGCGAAGGTAGGCACCTCATGCGAAGCCACCTCGCTCTTTCCGGCGCACCGGTACACTACGTTGCAATAAGGATGCCTTGTTGCTGGAACAAACCTCTTCGAGTCCGTGATATCTTTGATATCTTTTTCCCACTTACTTTCCCATTCACACAATATCGGCGGAGGATTACCGCGCTCCTGCTTTCATTCTACATCATTCCCCCTAATTTTCGCAGGATCCACTCGCCGGTGAGGATAAGCAAAAAGGTCGCCAAAACCGGCCACCAATTCCACAGAGATTTCGGCGGCAAAGGCTCCACCGGGACGGCTCGACCTGGTGGCAAAACCCGGGGTAAATCCTGCGCTTGAAACATGTCCAGGACCAAGCCCCCGGTATTCTTTGCCGCAGCGTGCATCGCTGCAAAGTCTGGCGCTAGCCGCTCGAATTCCCCTACCGGCGCACTGACGCGAAAATACGTCTCCGGCATTTGCCCCTCGATCCCTGTTGCCGGATACCACACACGATAATTGCCGATGGTCGGGCGGAGTAAAGTACCCTCGAACAAGCCCCGCTCGGTGCCGCTGCGCCGCAGAGCAAACGGCTGCGGTGCCCGAGCGCCTACGGATAAAAGCACCTCCACCTGATCACTAGCCGGAGCTTGCCGAGTCTCTGCGAACTGTAACCGCAACATTACCGATTCTCCTAGCCGGTATTCCCTGCGATCGGCGGTCAATCGGGCCCCAGTTGCTTCCCCCACCAATTTGCTCCGGGCTAAAAAGCGGATAGTTTGTACCCAATACCGGGCAAACAAAAAATCACCGATCCGAAACCTCCACCGCCAGGTTTCGTCCGTCGCTTGCATCCACACGACGCCCGAGCCGATATATTGGATCAGGATCAACGGGAAGGGGTTCCCATCGGGCATCGCTCGGAACGGGTGTTCTGCTAGCACCCGGGCTCCTGCCTTCGGAGTACCCAAGGGATAAAACCAATAAAGCGGCGGAAGCTGCTGCCAAATGGCCACGGTTTCCTCCGCCGTGTCGCCCAACTGCAAGCCGGCACTTCCCAAACCAAGCTGCGTGGGACGCAACCGAAAAGCCTCCGTGAACGCGCTGGCGGACAAAGTGGTTGAGGGTGGCTCTACCGGCAGCAAGCGACTCAAAGGCGTATTCCAATAGCTCCGGGGTAAATATCGAGGTCCGGCCACCAGAATTAATGCCCCACCTTTCGATCGCCCTTGGCTAGCAGGGGGGTCGACGAAATCCAAAATATTTTGGACCACAGAAGCGCTCAGCCCGCTTGGATCGAAGTCCATCAAAATCACCACGTCATACCCAGCCAATTCATCCCTGCGGACCGGAAATCCTGGTAGCGCCACAGCATCCTGCCCGGTATGAGCCGGATCTGCGTCTTGAACGACCGTCCTCAGCGCGATGGTCTCATCCCGCTGTAGCAAATTGCGTAGGTACCGGTATTCCCACGAGGGATAACCAGCAGCCAGCAACACCCTGATTTTGTGTTCGACGACGCTCACCGCCTTTTCCAAACGATTGTTCTCCGCGTTACGTTCTTCCGGCAAAGCTTCGGCTTCAAGGATATACCGCCATGTGCCCGACTGCATCGGCCTGTAGGCCAGACGCACTTGTTCGCGCCATTGATCTTCCGGAATCACCTGCTCTGCGTGAGCCAATACGGTTCCATCATCCGCCGATCGGAGCTTAATCTGGACCTTACGCCCCTTGGCACCGCGCGCCTGCAACACACATTGAAAAGTGACGAGATCATTGACGAAAACAAAATCCTCCGCCAGCAAATCGCCTATCTCCAGGTCGACGATCGGCGAGTCCGCACCTAGCGCGACAAACACCAGCGGGACGCCTTTGAGCCTTGCCACTTGGCTTGCCTCAACTAATCCGATCCCATCGGTGTTGATTCCATCGGTCACCAACACGATGGCCGCCGGGGTAGTGGCGCGGAACTGCTCTAAGATATTGCGAACCGACAATCCCAACCGAGACGATTCTGCCCTTGGCTCCGCTTGACCGATCCACTCCCGAAAGGCGTCGATCTTATCAAGTCCACCTCCAAACTGATCAGAGATCGTGAAAAATCGTAGCCGATAGCTCCGGGCTAACTCCGCCAACAAACTCGATTCCTTTCCCAGCGTCAACTGCTGGACCACCTGCCATCGGGTCAGCGGTGCATCAATCATCCCCGGAAAGCTTTCTCGGATCCGGGCGAGGGTCGGCTCGTCGAAATAGTCCGCCGCAGTCATGCTCAACGAATCGTCTACCACGACGGGCAGAAAAGGCAGCCCGGTACGATAAATCCCTAAGCCTGTGCCGGCAAGCATGAAGAATATGATGAGGATCGCCGCCACCCGGATCTGTGCAAGCAAAAACCGGTACCAACGCGGCACTCTCGAATTCTCAAGGAAGTAAAAGGTTAGGAAGACAGCCTCCGCCGCGATCAACAGTAGCACACTCACCCAGAGGGGTAAGCTCCACTCATACAGCCAGGTAAAAGTCGCCCCTTCACCCGGCTTGGCTTCGATACCCAAGATCCGCAAGATCCAGTAAGAAACTGATTCGCTCATCAGATTCAACTCAAACCGCGGCCGGAGTACCAAGCCAGTAAACTTTCCACGACGATTAGCACCAATACTAAACAAAGCAGAGTATGGGAAAGCTTCTCTTGGACTCCGCTGAGCGACTCTGCCAGAGTACTCGGCCCTTCCAGGGAACGCTTGAAATCTATCGAAATACCGGCAAACAGGTTCTCTTGAACCCAGGCGATGTCGGCCCGGGCCAAGTCGCTTTCTTCCGCATCCAAATTTACGCTATGAAGCTGTCTAAATCCTCGCTCTTCCCCCTCGACCGTGTACACGCCAGCCCAATGGGTGTCGTGGTATCGCCAGAGTAATTGCCCTCCCACTTCCGAATACTGCACCGACTCGAGCTCCCCCCGCGGGTTTTTCACCCGCAAAGATCGCCCCACCCACTCGTCCGGAATTCTTCCCTCGATCGTTTCCCCCACTAAGTGGCTACGCGGCAATCTCTTGCCGGTGGCGGCAAAAGCCAGGGCCTCGTGCACCAAGGGCAAAAAACTCGGCCATTTCGGCCACTGGGTCCAGCGGGTATCCGCCCCGCTCGCAAACAGAATCACCCGGCCCTCACCCACTGAATGTTCCACGATCCAAGGAAAACCGTTGGCCAGCCTTGCGATGGTCCGCGCCGCCGGATTGTCGGAGACGATGAGCTCGTAGTACTTTTCCACCGGAGTGGTCAGTAAACCTGCTTTCTCATGATCGCGGAATGCCGCAAGAATCGGGTGTCGATAACCCAGCGGATCTATAGAAAACTGCGGGTTATCGGAAATAACCCGGCCCAATTCCGCCGGAAGAAGCCGCGATTTCGCCCCATCCACCTCGAAAAGGAGACGATTGTAAGCGCTCGGCTGGACCTGCTCTCCCAAAAACACGATCAGCCCACCCCCCCGTCCGACAAACGACCGAAGCACCGCGGCTTCCGACGCCGTAAGTTGCGGTACATCACATAAGACTACGCAATGGAAATCGTCCAATTTGGTCTCCGTCAGGGCGAGCTCACTTCGCACATCCACCTGAATGCGACTCGGGCTCAAGGGGTCTGGCTCTAATGCGATGCCCAGATAGCCGCTCGCTCCGCCGAGAAGTGTACCCGATGGTCTTCCGTCGATGCAAAGCACACGAATGACGGGATCCAAAAAAGCCACAAGCCATCGGCGATTATCCAGGGCCAACTCGTCCTCGACCACCTCAAGATCGATTTCAAGCACATGATCCCCCGGCGAACCGAACGTGTGTTCGAATGCCACCTCGGACTCCCCCGGACAAGCCAGCATGAGCTCCTGCTGAGCAACCTGGCGATCATCCGCACGCAATTTGACGGTTACCGGAACAACCCTTTGCGGCCCAAAAGCCTCGATCGAAGCTCGGATTCCCAAGGGTTCGCGGGCAACGGCAAACCCCGGCAACACCCGCAAGCCCGTCACGCCCACGTTGAGCGCGCCCTCAAACCCCACATCGATCACGTGCACTTTAGCCTGACGTGCCAGGCGACCAAGGTGCTCTCGCGAATTCTGTTGCCATTCCGAAATCACCGGCTGCCAAGTCAGTCGCTGCATGTCGGAGAAAAGCCAGACCTCATGCTGATGGAAAACAGCTCCAGAAGTACGGATCCTATTCAGCCATTCTCCGCATAATCGCAAGGCATCGATTAAATCGGCCCGGCAATGCCGAATTTCCAACTCGCCGAGTGTTCGCAAGAATTCCTCATGATTGTAGGCCGGTTCCCCGACGACAATCTCCGAAGGATTCCCCAAAGCGATCAACGTAAATGCATCGCCCGGCAACGCGCGGCGCACCAAATGATCCGCCATCTGTTTGGCCTTATCGAAACAACTTAAGCTGCCCCGAGTGGCCTGCATGGACCAGGAGCAATCCATGATGAGCAAGATATGCTTTGCCCTGCGGGCTGTGGCGGCAGGCGTTGGAACTTCCCAATAGGGCTCGGCCGCGGCTAAGACGATCAATACAACGATCAACATTCTAATAAGCAAAAGCAGCCAACGTTCCAAGAGGATGCGTCGCCGACTCGCCCGAAGGGCCGCAACCAAGAAGCTCATCGCTGCCCACGGAATTTCCCGATAACGCCGCCGACTCCAGAAATGAATGACAAACGGAATCGCTGCCGCGGCCAACCACCCGAGAAGGGCAGGACTCAGAAACCCGAACGCTAACAACACAGGATCGCTTCGCGTCATCGGCGGCAGTGTGTCGGCCGCTTACAAGGCCACCCTGTTGCAAACCATCCTTCCAAGAAAATGGCATACGAACATGCCGCAAAATCTATGGATACTGCGAATAGCATCCTCTCTCCTGGCGAAGTCGATAACCCCCTAGGCCAAATCGCCAGCCAACTTCGATTACTTTTACTAAGGTCCACCACCACCCTCTCTCAAAAGGCGATAACGAATGTCGCGAAAAGCAGCCGAAGTTCGCCACGTGGCTATTCCCAGGGGCAAGCACGGTTCCGATTCCCAGCGGAGCGAAAACCGTCGATCGGCCACCAACAGGTGAACAAGGCGTTCATCGTCAAGCCAAAACTCAATGCATTCCTTGGTAACACGAAGACGCATCTTGTACCACCGATTCAGCTCGAAATCGACGTAGCGACAGGTTTGATTCTCAACGGCCGGTTCTCCGTCGACCATCGAAAGCCCCACGACCGAGCCTCCCCAACCTCCGACGATCAGGGTCAGAGCCTGTTCCCCCACTGGAAAGGTGAGCCCGCAAAAAAAGTCGTCACCTCCGGTCTTCATGGCTTCCCACGCGATTTCGTAGTCCATTTTCGGAAAATTGCCGGTCCAGCGAATTGCCGTACCGGGTTGACCTGCTTCAAGCCAAATACAGCCCTCTCGAACTTCCACCGCCCCATGTTCCGCGTATTCATACTCCTCTACCAGCTCCCAACCCTTTAGGCTGTCACCCGAAAAACACCAACACCACCCAGCCGCCTGCGAGTCGGAAGGCGCTCCACCGCTGCCGGCATCTTCGCCAAATAGGGTTGCTAACGCCAGACTAATAATGATCATGAAGAACACATTCCCAGACACTTGTCCAACCCTTTGACCGCCATCCTCCGGTTTGTGCCAGGCTTAGTCTCGATACCCATCGGCCTCGTTACAGTTCCCGGCACCAATACGCGTTCAGCACGCTTGGTTTACAGCACTGCTAATTTCTTACGTAAGCCTCAAATTCACCTTAAAACCGCTAACCACGAATTTCGCTTCAGGCCGCCAAGCTCCGTTATGCACGATGGGCACGCCGACCGTAACTTCACTTCCGTCAGGAACCAAAACCGGATATCTTTTTCGCCACAAGCGTCAATCAAGTCGAACCGTGCCAATCATAGGCAAAACGCTTCGTATTTATCTGCCGTGAGGACCACGCATCAGCATGTCTGTTTCTCACGATATGTCCTGAAGGTTTGCTTCTCACTACGGAAAGCCCGCGGTGATCCCACCCATCGGTCATCTCAATTTCAATTCGCCATGCCAGAGATACCCCCCGCAAAGCATTTTCTTTGGCACCCAAAATGGAGCCTTATCCTGCGAGGAACCTCACACTATACATCGAAGGTCGGAACGGCTAGGCGAGCTCACCGCAGCCCCTCTGCTATGTCGATGACCTCCTGGGGGGAAAGCTGCCGAATCTGGAGATTACGCAGTACGCTTTCCGTACACCAAGTGGCAATTCCCAGCGGCCGGCAAAGATCGCACTCCATTCGGATGGTGAACTTATGACCTTTTCGCTCAAGGTCCACCATCTTTTCGTCATCGATCCAACATTCAATCTTCTTTTCGCTGACGCGAATACGAACGCGATACCAGCGGTTGTCTTCGAAAACCTTGAACCGGCTCGTCATGTTCTCCGACGCATCGAAGAAATCTACGCTCGATAGTCCCACCACTGTGCCGGCCCAGCCGCCGACCACAAAACTGCAATACTCATTACCGACGGGAAAAGTTGTTGTGGCAAAAAAGTCGATCCCTTTAGTGCGCTTGGCTTCAAATTGAATCTCATAATTATCGCGGGGTACCTCTCCTGCCCAGGTGATGCCGGTCATTGGCTCCCCCATGCCCAAGATGATTGTGCCATCCTTGACCGTAACTTCTCCTTCCCCTCCAAAACGCGCGGGCTTCCATTGCCCCAACTCTTTTCCGTCAAAAAGGCTCCGCCAGGAGTACGTACCCTCTCGATTCGCAGAGACCTGCGAGCTTCCCGTGTTTGAACTGCCGCCTGAATCCGCCGAAGCTTGCGCGACCGAGGAATTATCTTGAGCCACGGCGATCGATGTCGGGCTCAGCTCGTATCGCGAAGCCCATATCAAGACCACAAAGACTATCGCCAGATTCTTGGCCCGTCCTAACCAGGCATCTCGATCAACACGGGTCTTGCGACCCCACTGCACTTCGGCTTGCCACAATCTCGGTGCGCGCATCTGAATCTCTCCGGATCTAACGTGCATTCTGAAACGATCGGTTACTCCCAGCATTTGATCCACTAGCTAACTTCGTTGCTCCGTTTTGTTGTTCCGTCGTTTGACGGCCCTCGACTATCTGACCATTCGTAAAGGTTTTGCCACCCCCTCCCCAAGCTCTTCACGCATCTCTTAGCCCGTCGGTCACAAGCACAGCATTCAGTTTGACTACATCAGTTTGACTACATAATCAGGTTGATGCGATTTCTTGAGCACAAATACGAGCGGTTGCGGTCACTGGGGGAACCGAAAGTAGGGTGGCGGCATTAGCATTATTTTACTCGCAAGAAAGCCACTTCCCTATCCAAAACGAAGTCACGTCACAATGAATCCGGCACTATTTAGTGGGAAGCAAATGCCTGAGCTTTGCATAGTTCGGTCCCACCCTTCCTTTGGAATAGGAGGTAATACTTGAGCTTTCTAGCCGCGGTTATCCTGCCATGGGGTAGGTGCAAACCTGAGCGGTTCTCGCCAAATGACCGGCAGAATTTGGCGGCTAATTGTGGAAAACTAATTCGGCAGGATTCTCGACCATAAATTTGCCCCAAAGCAGTGCCTCAGATGTTTTAAAAACCCCAGTAACCACCGTGCTTTTAGCCACCGTACTTGGTACGCATTTGTCAATTTCTTCAGAGAAAACAGGCACGAGGTAATTTTTCGCGGGAAAATAATCTAAAAAATGAAACCCCCTCCAATTTGTTGCCTCAAATCCCTACAAAGTATGAATTACAGATCTCTTTTTATACTAGTCCCAACATCTAGGGGCCTTCGATGGCGACACACACGAGGGATTGTTCCCTTATTCCCATTAAAGAATCCTTTGGGTCATCCACAGAGTGTTAACATCCCCGATTACTTGCCGGAATTTCCCTAGGGCCCTGATTGAACACCCGAAGTGATTCCCATATCTTTGAAGTCGAAGTGTTGTTTGAGCGGCTGTCTAATCAAACATTTCTCATCAGCTTGCTTTTGTATCGATTCGACCGCTTGGGTGTAGCCAGGACAAGTTTTTTTGGATTGCGGTCGTGCCTATCGGGCTTTCGGCGGGTAAACTGATAGACAGACCGGATGCAGGAAAATTCGCATTTTTGCGTGCCTTGCGTGAGAACGGGGATTCCGACTCTTGGCCACCGGTCGGCATCCCATACGTCCCGACAGGGCTGGGGCCGGTTCTCACGGGCCGAGTGTCACGGAAGAGTGTCGGTCGCTCTCAGCGGCCTTTCAGATTGTCTTGGCGGGGTCTGAAGGTCGCAGACACTCGTTTGACCTCGGGCGCATGGACGCGCCCGAGGATGAGTGTCGAACCTCTCCTTCCCTCACTTCCGCGATGGCTTGCTTCGCTTTCTGTGACTTCACGTACCGAATTATCCGTTCATTCACGTACCGACCATCTTTCATCCCTTATCCTTCTGCGAAGTTGGCGTCATCCTTCTGCCAAATTGGCATCAGCTCGTTACCAAGCTGGCATCATCTTGGTACCCAGACTGCATCATCCCCTTATCCAGGTTGCATCATCCCCTTATCCAGGTTGCATCATCTCATTACCCGGCTTGCACCGTCTCGTCACCCAGGTTGCATCCTCTCGTCACGAAGGCAGCACCATCTTATTCCGAGGCCGGCACCACCTCCTCACGAAGGCGGGATCATCATGTTCCGAAGCTAGCGTATTCTCGTTCCGAAGGGGGTATCATCGCAGGAAATTCCGCCCGTCCCCGCAGCCTACTCGCCGAATGGTCACCTTCCCCAGTGACTGGCCTCGTCACTGTTCGTGCACGAGTTACCCACGCAAGATAGAATGTTCCATGATGCCACAGGAGTACTGGCGAGTGCCGCCGGCCCCATCCAACTTCATTTTGCATTAAGTGCACAACCGCATTTTGTAATAAACCCAAAAAAGCAGGCACCGAAGCCTTTTGCTGCTATTGAATGCGTCCATGAAAGCTGCCGGCTGTGGAAAATCGTTTGCATCGCTAGACAAGGTAAAAAACCGCGGCAAGAGATCGCTAATCAGCAACGACATTTTCTGATCGCTTACAAGACGTAGTGGCGATCCGCCCTCAATAAACGACAGACGGTGGGGGGCACGTCACAGGCTACGAAGCGACCCACACAAATAGCAGAAATAACCGACAAGTTCCTTTGAGAATCTCGTTGAGGCACCGAGGGTAAGACGGATGAGCAACGCGGGTTCACAACATGTGCCCGTGCTTCTAAAAGAGGTTCTGGATTGGCTGAATTTACGGCCGGGACAAGTGATTGTTGATGGCACCGTTGGCGGCGGGGGACACGCCGCGGCCATTCTGGAGCGAGTCTCGCCCGATGGTTTTTTGATCGGAATTGACCGGGATCCAACTGCCATTGAGCTTTCTAGGCGGCGATTATTCGGCCTGCCATGTCGGCTGATTCATGGGAATTTCGCCGATCTTCCGGAGATTCTATCGGAGTTGCAAATCGATTATGTGGATGGCGTCTTGTTGGATTTGGGGCTCTCCTCGGACCAATTGGCCGACAGCTCTCGCGGTTTTAGCTTCCAGGTCGATGGTCCGCTCGATCTGCGTTTTGATCCCTCCTGTGGCGAGCCGGCGCAGCGGCTAGTGAATCGGCTTAGTGCGCAGCGTCTGGCGGAGTTGATCTATCGCTACGGTGAAGAGCCGATGAGTCGGCGGATTGCCGAGGCCATTGTCTCCGAACGTCGAAAAGGCCCCATCACCAGTTCCGGACAGCTCGCCGAAATAGTTCGGCGCGTTATGGGAAGGGACAAACGCCGCTGGCACCACCCGGCAACTCAGACATTTCAAGCTTTGCGGATCGCCGTCAACGACGAGCTACGGTGGATCGCAACGGGCTTGCGACGCATCCCAGAGTGTATTCGGCCTGGCGGGCGTTTTGTCGTGATTTCCTTTCATTCCTTAGAAGACCGTTTGGTAAAGCAGGCCTTCCGCTCCGACAGTCGCCTACAGGTGCTCGCCAAACACGCGATCCGGCCTTCATCGGAAGAATTGGCCGTGAATCCACGAGCGCGAAGTGCCCGATTACGAGCCGCTCAACGGAGGGTGTAAAACTAAGCGAAAGTTGGCCTTGGCCAAAGCTTCTCCATCAAATATGCTTGCGACCCAAGGTGCTTGATCAAATATGCCTAAAATCCGCGGTGCTCGATCAAAAATGCTTTAAATCTAAGGCGATTGATCAAATATCAAATATATATCTCAAATATGTCTGTAATCCGAGGTGTTCATTAACTGAAAAGTTCAGCCTGGGCAAACTCACATGATCAATTTGGGTGAGGGCTGTTTGGCAAACACAAGCGGGCTTTTTGGCAGAAACGGAATCAAGAAGCGGAAGAAGGGCTCTGGCGGAGCCGAAATTCAGCATCCTGCCTCGTAGGATGCCAAGCGCAAATTGTATACGGGCGTTGCCAAAAGTTTCGTCGGGAGTATGGATGCAATCGCACGGAGTGGAGGGAGAACAACCCTATGGAAAGGGGAGAGCAGGAAAGCCTCGGCCGATCGCATGAAGATTTGGATGCAGACGACCGGAAGGAAAAGCCAACCCTCTCGGGCATCGTGGCGGGCAACGGTGGTTTGCGGACGGCTATCTCGCAGCTATCCGCCGAATTGCGGCTTGCCTTTGGCCTGGGAGCCGTGGTGATCTTCTTGTCGCTCGCCATTTTGGTCCACTGGCTGAAGTCGGCCCACCAGGAAGCGCCATCAACAGCCGCAAAAGATGAGATCGCGACCCCGGGAACACCTCTCGAAGCTCGGGTAGTTTTCGCCGGCTCTGAAGCCGATAAAGGCCCCCCCGTGACTCACCCGCAAGAAGCCCGAAATTTGGGTGAAATTCCAAGCGCGGGTCTGGGCTCACCGTTAACAGCATCACCTCACCCAGGAAACTTGCAGCAAAACTCTGGCTCCTTGTGGAGGCTCCCTGAAAACTTGTCGGCCCCGGGGCGTTCCGCTCCCTCCACCATAGGATCGATCGCTAGGGAAAGCGGATCCCCAATAGGAGCGGGCGACCTGGTGTCTGCAAACTCACAGGCTCCGGTCGCCGCGAGCGCTGGTCAGTCTACCCCGGCACCGCAAGGCAGTTTGGATTCTGCCTGGAATACCCCTCCTGAGGAGAGGGGGGTGTGGCGCGGAAGTCCTCCGCCACCTCTTGAACCGGCTTTGCTCGCTGCTGCCTCGCAACCGGCTCGCTCGCCCAATATCGATGCCCGGCGTTCCATCTCCGAGAGTCTCCCTCCTGCTCTTCCGATGGAACAGTTCGTTTCACCCCCGTGGCAAAGGGAAGCTGGCGCAGGCAGCCCCGAACGCGAAATCCGATCATCTGATTCACGGTTAAGGACGGATGTGCCCGATTTCGGATCAACCACGCAAGCCCCCACGGCCGGGAGCTCCGCGGAGGTTCATTCCGAGCCGATTGGCCCTCGAGCGAGGCTTGAGCCACGCCAGGCCGCTTCTAGCCCTCTACCAGGTTCCTCAGGAAAAGGCTCAAGTCTTCAACCTGGATCTTCCGGGCGAGGTGAACCCGATCTTCCAAACACCGCTTTTTCGGAAAGAATTGTCCCGCTCGGCTCAGGGTCGGCCCCGCAAACCGGTGCAAGCTCGGAAGCCTCCCCGTCGCTTGTCGTACCTTCCGCGCCCTTAGTACCGGAAAGCCCTCGCACGCAACCCGCCGAAAACTCCGCCAGCCGGGGCGCACCATCAACTCAGGCGAATACCGCGGATCAACGCCTGTATCATGCCCGCGCCGGCGAAAGCGTCTTCGAAATCGCGCGGCATCAACTGGGTCGCGCTACTCGCTGGGTCGATTTGCTGCGGCTTAATCCCGAGTTAGCTACCGCGGATTTTAAAACGCTGGAATCGCTCCCTCAACCGATTACTTTGCGGCTTCCCGAATATTGAGGAAGCTCGCTCCAGACGACATCGCTGATAGCGATTAAATATTGTCCGAGAACAGATCAAAAGCGCAAGTTATAAAAGGGGAGAGCTCCAATAAGATCGGGGAAACAGTTCTGCCTTAAGCGAGAGCAGACATTCTGAGCGAGATTGCGTGGCAAACTCGATCCTTTTTCGGCGTATTTAAACGTTTCGTCTTTGGAAACAAACCGCCTTATGAAAGCGGCCGGAAAAGTGCATCAAGCTTGCCGATGAACCCGCGGACCGCAGGTCAGGGATTCGCGCTTACTCTTTAGGCCATGCCGTGCCCTTTGCCTCCCTGCACCCCCTCTTGGAAAACATTCGCAGCGATCTCCGAAAGCCTTTTTGGAGAAAGCAGACTTCCCAAGTCTTGTTTGATCAGTCATTTTGGAACGATCGTATGTGGATCCTTTTCGCGAGGCAGCCGAGATGTCATGGGTTGGAAGTTCTTGGCTCCCGGACTTAGAAGAAATCGTCTCGGGTGGTCAAACCGGGGTGGATCGCGCGGGTTTAGACGTTGCCATCGAGCTGGGGCTAAAGCACGGCGGTTGGTGCCCCAAGGGACGTGGGGCAGAAGATGGCGTCATTCCGCCTCGGTACGAGCTTCGGGAGTGCGATTCGCCAATCCCCGACGTCCGTACCGAGCTTAACGTGCGAGACTCCGACGCCACTTTGATCCTCTACCAAGACGAACTTGCTGGCGGAACCAAACTGACCTACCAACTCGCCTGTCGATATGAGAAACCCTGTCTTTTAGTCGATCTGAAGGAGCCAATTTCGACGGAACAAGTCCGCGCTTGGCTCCGCGACCATAAAGTTGCAAGGCTAAACGTTGCCGGTCCCCGCGAAAGCCGCCACCCCGGTATTACAAAACTTGCTCGGGATTATCTGCGCCGAGTTTTGAGCGGAAAGTAGCAAGAGAGATTTCCCCGCGCAAGCCGAAGCCGACCTCCTTTCACTGCTCGACGAATCCGAAACCTTCGCCGGCAAACGTGCAAAAAGCTTTAACCTGCCCGTCGGCGCGATCACACTCGGGGGAATTCGAACTTGGAGTCCCTTGATACCCGCCTCGGTCTGACCCGCTCGTCTTGACCGCATCTAATGTTCAGCCTCTCCGCTAGCCCTTTGCCACAGAAAATGAATCCGAAGTTATGCGGCAATTTTCTAGAAAATGCAATCAAACGGCGTTTACAACCCGCGCCAAAAGGCCGCGTTAGCCACAGGCTACAAAAGGAACGGGTCGATAAACTGAACCTGCGAAAATTGCCGGAGCTTAAGATGTTTGCGGTAAAGGGGGCTGACTCACAAGATGCCGAAGGGCTTTGTCCGAAATATCCTTACGACACCACGCGCCTTCCCAACGGATCATGCGGACGGCGGTATAAGCATGAAGTTTTGCCTGGGGAATCGTATCACCCAACGCGGTGACACCCAGCACTCGGCCTCCCGCGGTCACCACTTGGCCATCCTTTAATGTGGTGCCGGCATGGAATACCTTCACGTCCGGTAGTTGTTCCGCTTGCTCCAAACCCCGGATGGGAAATCCCGTCTGATATTCATCAGGATAACCCCGGCTAGCCATAACCACGCAGACTGCTGCGCGAGGGTCCCACTCCAAAGGTTCCAGCGATTCCAACCGATTGTACGTCGCCGCCTCAAGCACCTCTGCTAAATCGGTACGCAAACGCATTAGCAACGGCTGGCACTCCGGATCACCAAAGCGGACATTAAATTCCAGGACCTTCGGCCCTTGATGGGTCATCATGAGCCCTGCGTAAAGTACTCCCAAAAAGGGCCGGCCTTCGCGATTCATCGCATGCACCGTGGGGACCAAGATGTGCTCTTCGATCCAATGCAGTGTAGCGTCATCGACAAGAGGAGCCGGGGAGTACGCTCCCATACCGCCCGTATTGGGCCCCTGATCCCCATCGTAAGCCGGCTTATGATCTTGAGCCGGCGAAAGTGTGACAATCGTCCGGCCATCGGTGATCGCCAGGACACTTGCCTCTTCGCCATGAAGGCGCTCCTCGATCACCAATCGATCCCCGGCCGCACCGAACTGCCTCTCCACGGCAATTCGTTTGATCGCCGCTATCGCCTCCTCGCGGTTGTCGCAAACAATCACCCCCTTGCCGGCCGCCAATCCATCAGCCTTGACCACGACCGGCATATCCTCTCGCCCCGATACGAACTTTAGGGCATCTTCGGCGCCCAAGAAGGTCCAAAACTCGGCCGTAGGGACGTTAGCCTTTCGGAGCAGATGCTTGCAAAAGACTTTACTGGCTTCAAGATCTGCCGCCGCCCGCGTCGGTCCGAAGATTCGTAAACCCTCCGCCTGAAACGCATCAACGATTCCCGCGGCCAAAGGTGCCTCAGGGCCCACGACGATTAGATCGATCCGCTCGTGACGTGCAAACTGCACCAAACGCGGGATATCACTGGCCGAAATCGAGACGTTGGCCGCTTCGCTAGCTGTGCCCGCATTCCCCGGTGCCACAAAAACCTGCTTGACCCGGGGGCTTTGCCTCAGCTTCCAAGCCAAAGCATGCTCTCGACCGCCACTGCCCACCACTAATATTTTCATGTCTTAGGAGCACCTCTTTCAAACGCCACGCGGTTGACTTGCCCACTAAGTTACCCAATTACAGCTTAGCCATTCTCACGAAATTCGCTTATTGAACAGAATTCCGCTATTGAAAATTCCGCTATTGAATATTCCCATCGCCGAGCGAGCCCCGCACCCTGCGTGCTATCCCTCATTTTCTTTCATTCATCGAACGATCATAGAACAATGTTGCCCCGATACCATGCCTTGGACCCCGCCGTATTTCGGTCGATGGTGGATACCTCATTAAACCCGCAACAATGCGGCGAGCCCTAACACAAATCTTCGGTGAGCCCTCACAGAGAAAAAGCACGTATCCCCTATCGTCTCAAAGAAGATTCAAGAGCTCCCAACAAAGATACCTACCTTGCAGCGATAACCCAGAAAAACGCGAAGCCAATCGCAATCGGCCTCAAGCCCGTGCGGAAGCACCGCCCCCATCACCTTACGATCCTTACCGCCCCGCGAATGCCCGTTTCAACGCAATGGGGCCCGCCGAATCTTCTCCGAGCCAACCAGTCGCGCTGACTGCTTGTGTTCAATGGGGGCGTACACGTATACCTTGCAGGAAGCGAAATTCGTGCCACAGCGACTATGTGGGTACGAGAAAGCCGCACTTGGTAGCGGGCTTGCACTACCACTCCATCGTTGCGGCAGCGATCGTCAGCCCTGCCCCAACCGAGCATAACACAAGCTTATCCCCGGGTTGGAGTAAGCCATTCATCTCCAATAAAGCGAGTGGTATGCTGGCACTCGAAGTATTGCCCACATGTTCGATATTGAGGAAAAATCTTTCGAAAGGTATCCCCGCCCGTTTGGCAGCAGCCCGCAGAATCCGGGTATTCGCCTGATGGGGAACGATCCAGTTGATTTCCTCCAGCGCCCAACCGGTGTGCTCCAAAACCTGCCGGATGGCCGCCGCAAAACCCTCCGTTGCCATCCGGAAAAGCGGTTGCCCTTCCAGCCGAATCCACGGATCGGCATCAATCTGACCATTCGCGGCGACAAAGCCCGGATCAAACCGGCGAGCCAAATTCAACCCACGCGCGTCGGCTCCCAACACCACTTGATGAATTCGGTGTCCCTGGACGCATCTTCCGATGACGGCCGCTCCCGCCCCATCGCCGAACAAAAAACACGTGGTGGGATCTCTGCGATCCAGCAGTCGCGACTGCACATCCACCCCCACAACTAGCGCGACATCTGCTAGTTGTGAAAGGAGCATTCCGCGGGCCACGGACAGGGCATATAACCAACCGGAACATGCCGCATTCAGGTCAAAAGCCGGAACATGGGTCAGGCCAAGTTTTGCCTGGAGAAAGCACGCTGTTGCAGGCATGGCAACATCCGGCGTAGTGGTGGCCACCACAATCGCACCGATCCTTTCGGCTGTGATTCGAGCGTCCTTGATCGCGGCCACACACGCACGGTATGCCAAGTCCGAAGGGCGCTCTCCATCGGCTGCCCAATGCCGGTTTCGGATCCCCGTCACCTGATAGACGTAATCCTCCGAGATCCCCGGGAAATTTTGGATCAGCTCCGCATTGCTGACCGTCCGTTCCGGCAGGTATCCACCCAACCCCAACAGTGAAACGGTGTCCGCCGATACATCCAGACTCTTCGGCTGCGCTTGACTTTCCGAGGTCAAATTCGCACTTTGGGGTAAAGTCGCCGCGGCAAGTGGGGGGATCCAATCCCGCATAGCCGGATCGTCGGTCTCTATCTCCAGCACCGGCCGATCATAGGGGACCGTTTGACCCGCCTCAAAGAGGAGCTTTATGATTTTTCCCCCACAGGGCGCGTAAAATTCAAACACTGATTTGGCGCTATCGATTTGCGCAAGAGCTTGCCCTTTGGCAACTTCGTCGCCCTCGCGCACATACCACTCAATGATCGTGGCTTCTGTTTCCGCCGAGCCCTGGGCCGGCAAATGAATCGGCAACCGAAAATATGTCTCAGGCATAAACGCCTCTAGGCCAATAAGGCCGTAATCATCTCTTCAATCCGGGTAGCATTCGGCCGGAAAGCCGCCTCTAGTTCAGGCGCAAAGGGCACCGGAGCATCCGGAGCCGATAAGATCGCGGGCGGCTTCCTCAGTGAGCCCATAACTTCGCCACACACCTCGGCAATCACCCGATCGCCCAGCCCTTGCGCTCGACAGGATTCCTGCACAACCAGCAGCCGCCCCGTTTTGCGGACCGAATCAATAATGGGTTCGATTCGCAATGGCTGCAGTACGAAGGGATTCCAAATCTCCACAGAGCGTCCACATTTCGACACCGCCGCTAGAGCCTCGTGAACCATCGCCCCAAAAGCCACCAAGGTAAGTTCGCTACCTTCGGTGTAGAGGCGCGGCCTCCACACGGCGTCCAAGTCCCCATCAAAATCAATGTCCCCCGACTTGCTCCAATACAGGAGCTTATGCTCGAAGACCAAACAGGGGTTTAGATCGTAATAACCGGCTACTAGGGCCTCGAAGGTCTCTTGCGCCGTTGCAGGATACAAGACTTTAAGCCCCGGAAATCGGGCCCAAAGCCCCTCGAATTCCCCGGAATGGAACGCGCCCATGGTCAAGCCGCTCCCGCACGGCAACCGTATCAGAAGCGGCATCGGCCAGCCGCATCGAAAATACCAGGTCGCCGCATTGAGAGCCAACTGCGTTACACTCTCTGTCGAGAAGTCGGCAAATTGAAATTCCACGACGGGCCGCGCCCCCACCTGAGCCGCACCCAAAGCGAAACCAAGGATTCCGGATTCGCCGAGCGGCATATCGATTACGCGGTCGCCCCCGTATCGCTCCCAAAGCCCCTTACACGTCTTAAACGCCGAGCCATACCGCCCAACGTCTAAGCCGAGGATTACCGCCCGGGGATCAGTTTTCAAAATGTAATCTAACGCCATATTTACCGCTGCACCGTTCTTGACCTGCTTGGTCCGAACCGGCGCAAGTTTCGGCAACACTCCGCTGGCATATACTCCCCAATCGCTCGTGGGCACCTCCGGCCGGCGCACCCGTAGGGCCCGCTTTGCGATATCTTGGATTTCCGCTTTCGCCGCAGTTTCGAAAGCAGTCAAATCCTCTTCATCCGCTAACTGTCGGTCTAGCAAAAGCTTTCGAACATTCGGGACCGGATCCTGCTCCATCCACCGCTCCATCTGCTCTTTCGAAACGTACTCGCATTTGTCGTAGACGGCATGCCCACAAAGCCGCAGGGTGAAACATTCGAGGATTGCCGGGGCGGGATCCCGCCTCATTAATTCGAACATCTCCTGGATGGTCGAATAAACCAGCCAAGGATCCGTACCGTCGATCGACTGCCCCGTGATCCCATAGCCCTTGGAGCGATCTGAAAGGAGCTGGCAGCGATATTGAGCCGAAATCGGCGTCGAAAAAGCGTAGTAGTTGTTTTCGATGACGAATAGGACGGGAACATTGTGCACCGAAGCGATATTTAGGGACTCGTGAAATTCCCCGGTGCTCGTCCCCCCATCACCAATTACAGCCAAACCGAAGACATCTTCCCCTCGGCGCCGAGCGGCCCATGTTCCTCCCACCACTAAGCTGAGCATCTTGCCCAAGTGACTAATCATGGGCAAACGGCGGTGCCTCGGGTCGCCGTAATGCACATTGCCTTCCCGACCATGTGTCGGACTCTCCCCATTGGCAAGATATTGACAAAAGACTTGATACGGGGACGACCCGAGCAGCAAGTGAGCGGCCAAATCCCTATGGAGCAAAGAAGTGACATCCTTGCCCGGTCGAAGCGACATACCAATGCCGACGGCCGTCGCCTCGTTCCCGCGGCCTAGGGCCACCGTGCCACGCACGTAACCTTTGTGGTACAGTTCGACCAAATGATCCTCGATGATCCGAGCCAAATACATGGCTCGATAAGCGAGCGGAAGAAAATCCTCTTCAGACAGTTGTCCGGGAAATCGGGCAGCCGGCAAAAGGGGATGAACGGTAATCTGAGCCCCCGGTTCGATTGACATCCACGCTTCCTTATTCCAAAACTGGCGTCGAACTGCCGGCTTACTTAAGCTTGCAGTCCGCTTCATTTGAGTCGCCGGCGTGGTGAAGTCCGATCCCAAAGTCACAGCACGCCCCCCTTACGTTTTCCAAAAACACCACCGCCAGAAAATCTCGATCGCTCGGCAACCTTCGCCCTTCCCAACCCCTTCGCAACTTCCTTCCCTGATTGTGCGCAAATCCCCGCGGATGCCCCTACCCCTCAGTTCTATTTATAGTTCCAAGCCAAATCAGACTCTCACCCTGTTCGGCACGTAGGGGCACGAAATCCCAAAGCCCAGGACTAAACGGTCTTTTATCGCGGCCAAAAGGCTTCAACCAGTGCGCGACTTGGGCTTTCGAGAACTGAACGCAATGAAACGAAGAACGCTCTAAGACCCTTGAAAAACAAGTTTCGTAACTCACAAAGATAGTTATCCGATAGTTACTCGGAAGGCCTCAGACTCAGCTTCAAAACACACCCCTTGAGAAAGCCGTCTCGCACCTTCGCGCCAGGTGAACTCTCTGAATCTTTAAAACTATTAAGCTTCCAATCACCAGGGCCATCATAATTGGCAAGGCTTTCCCGCGGCGACCTCTGAAGCCGACGAACCGAACGTCCCCCCGCGGGTCTCAGCATAGTCCGATCCCCCAACCATGACAACCGATGCCCAAGTCCCATCCACACGCACACGGGAAAATCCCAGTTATCTGCCGCTAGCAGTCTCCGCTAAAGATTCCATCCAGACGCACACAGGGAAATTATTAAG
>Ga0116210_1000175_pt1 | contig 69016 bp, 58 predicted proteins | sample TshhotsprinmetaG_FD_94483 | JGI IMG/M metagenome (GOLD analysis project Ga0116210, IMG submission 94483) | Hot spring microbial communities from South Africa to study Microbial Dark Matter (Phase II) - Tshipise hot spring metaG | ecosystem: Environmental > Aquatic > Thermal springs > Hot... | reverse complement strand
GAAAAAAGAAAACAACCATCGAAGTCCCATTATGTATCTTAACAACTCCAAAAAAATAAATAGTTTAAATCAAGTACCATTTTTCTATACTATAAGTTTACCTGAAAATAAATATTTTTGACGAATTAATATTTTAAAAAAACAGAATTAAAATATTACATTGTTAGTAAGGTTCTGTATGAAAGTAGTTAAATATTTTATACTACCCTTATTTTTTTGCAATGTTATCTTTTCTCTGGAAAACGAACCCCAATGTCCTGCTATTCATATAACTTTGAAAAGTAACGATCTTCTTTCAGATGTAATTTTCCCAAAAAGCAAAAATTCCTGTCCAAATATATGCCTGGATATTACTGCTCAGGATATACAAATAGTTCAGAACCTTCATATATCTTTTAATAGCAAAAGGGCCCCTTCTAAACTTATAAAAGATACAAATTATAAAGAGATAAGAAAAACAGAGAATTTGAATTTTAAGGTTATATCCTGGCTTGAAGAAGTAGAAACTCCTGAGACAAGAGAAACACGGAAGTACTACCTTGTTTTATTAGAGTCTTCAAAACAAATTTTGTTCTGGATTGAAAGTGAAGCAGAAATAGACTTTTGTGAATTAATTAATGGTAATAAGGACAGAGAAACAATCACTATAATGGAAACGAAAAAATCCCTCGTTTTTTCAAAAAATCAGAAAATACAGTCTGCTCTAATTCCCATAGTTCCATCAACTTTTGAAAAAAAAGACGAAACAGAAAGGAATCTCTTCCTTTTTACTAAAGATCGACTTTTCGTCCCCAACATTTTCGGTTTCATTATAACAGTTGGAGAAAAGTTCCCTCCTACAATTAATTTATATCCGTCAGACATGGGACCGGAATACGGTATTCAAATAAATATACTTTCTAATAATCCTGTTTTACCGTTTTACAATATATACCTTGCTCCGGGCAACACTGTAGTATCCTTTAATAAAAAGAGATTTGAATTTTGGGGAAAATCATGTATAGTGGAACACGAGAAAAGGATATACAATATATTAGGCTTTATAGACATTCATGCGATTACATATAAAGATAAATACAATCAATGGAGCCTCGCTTTTTATAAGCCAACACACGGATATTTACAATTGAATGGAAAAATAAATACCCTGCTTAATTCACTCCTATACATAGATACCATACAACAGGGTTCAAGAACCAGGGGGCTTTGCCAGATAGACAAAAGTGATTACTTTGATTTCGAAATACCCACCTGTATTGAGAATAAAATCCCCATTCCCGAAAAGATTATGTTGAACTCCCCCACTCCGAAAAATAAATAATTCTTATTCTTACGAAGCCCACCATTTCATAACTATAAAGCCACCAATTAACAAAACAGTAAACGCAACTACACACCAGTCAAACCAGCGGTCTATAAAATTCCGTATCCTTTCCCCCAAAATAAAAATTAATACACTAACAAGGAAAAAACGGGCCGAGCGACCAACTATAGATGCAATAAGAAACATCGGAAAATTAATAGTACAAACCCCAGCAGCGATTGTTATAACTTTATATGGAATAGGTGTAAAAGCGGCAATAAAAACGATCCAAAAGTTATACTGTTCATACAAATTTTTCACATGTTCAAATGCTTCAGGCGTAAATCCCGGAATATAGTTGAAAAAGAAATCCTGGACCACCATCCACACGCTATAACCTATTACATATCCAAATATCCCACCAATAACAGAACCTAATGTACACAAAAAAGCAAACCAAAAAGACCTCAAACGATTTCCTATACAGAGAGCTATTAGAAGGACATCCGGCGGAATAGGGAAAAAACTGGATTCTGCAAAGGCTAAGAGGAACAAAGCCCAGGCCCCATAGGGACTTTCTGCCCAACTCAAAACCCAATCATACAACTTTCTTAACAATTTCATTAATCACAGCCCTCATGTGAGAAATTAATTATAAATTAATTATAAGTTTTATAGTTCAATACGCGGGTCATAAAAGTGAGATAAGGCAGAATGATTGGTAAGGTCCCTTTGAAGGGGTGTAATACTAATTTGATTCTGCTCTATTGCATCAAAATCAGTCCCTGGTTCCTGAATATGAGTCGGTTGTGCTCCCCCTATCCAGTAATATATTTGTCCCCGAGGGTCATATCTTTTAATAATCTCATCCTGATAATTTCTCTGTCCCATTTTCGTAATTGCAACCCCTTTTAATTCAGAATAAGGAACATCGGGAACATTTACATTTAACATAGTATCGGCAGGAAGTCCATATTTTAGAATATAGCGGGCTAATTTAACCGCAAAAATACCTGCGGACTCAAAATTTTCAGGTTCATGACTCACAACTGAAATAGCAAAGGATGGAACCCCCAATAACATACCCTCGAAAGCTCCCGCAACAGTGCCAGAGTAGGTAACATCGTCGCCAAGATTGGCACCTGCATTTATTCCTGCAATAATTAAAGAAGGTTTAACCCCTAATAAATCTCGGACCGCTAACATAACACAGTCTGTCGGCGTCCCATCTACCATGTGCCATTTATCCTTCATTGGAGTCACCCTTAATGGTTTTCTTAGAGATACACTATGTCCCACAGCGCTTTGTTCTCGGTCTGGGGCAAAAACATATACATCACCAATACTTTCCATCATCTCAGATAGATGCGACAAACCTTTCGCATGGATACCATCATCATTAGTTAAAAGAATTATAGGTTTTGGCATGATAATTACCTTTTATTTTGGATTTAGATTATTTCTTACAAAAACCAAATCAGACAATTTTGACTTCTAATATACCATAAACTATATTACAAAATCAAAATTAACCTAAAATAATTAATTATAAACTACTAATAATCTGTTTTATAAACAAAACAAATTTTCTTGTAATTAACAAGCAAATAATATTAGCATTATTATTATATTATAAATAGGAAATAAATTGAAGTGAAGCAATGTATTAACTTATAGAAAATTTGAAACAAAAATTTAATAATATGTTATAATTAAATAGAAATAAAAATTCCTTTTTTTATTGTTTATCACACTGGATAATCGGAGTTATAAGATGTGAAATTATTGTTTGTAGATGATGACCAAAATTTGATTAATATTTTTATGAAGTGGGCTTCTATAAAAGGTCTTGAGGCCAAATTCGCTTATAATGGATATGAAGTACTTGAATTAGTCGAAAAAGAGAACTTCGATCTCATACTAATGGACATCGATATGCCTATTCTTGATGGTATCACAACTGCAAAGAAATTAGAAAAATTAATCCCTCAAACAAAAATTCTGATATTAACGGGTTTACACCCAAAATTTTCAAAAAAGTTACCACAAAATATTGTGGGTATTTTATTGAAACCCATTTCATTAAAAGAGTTAACTCAAAAACTATCTCACATAATGAACTCTCAACAGTTGTAAATCAAATATTTTCTGTTATTTACTTCCCCCCTTATACATTTCTACACCCATAAAATCCATCAGATGCTTAAAAAATTGAATTTGACTTTTGTTAATTCATTGCCTTATGTTATTTATATAAATACTTTTTGTTATGAAAAAAATGTAAAATCATTGGATTTAAAAATTTTATGAAGTAAGCATTATAACGGTTACATACAATTTTTGTAAAAAATAATTATAAATCACCAAGAAAGGGGATGCGTTCATGGTAGACGCCCACAAAGACTCGAAAATAAAAGTCAAGGTTACTACTTCTGCAAAATCAAACATCGATATAAAAAAAAGAGGAAGACCCAAAAAAGGGGATACATTAACAACAACAAAGAGCCATCCCATGAAAAGGAAAAGGGGAAGACCTCCTATGGAAAAAGAACTTGGAGCCCCATCTGAAGGGAGACAGGAATTACGAGTGCGTAGTCGTGGAGAAAAGATGTTATCTCGTGAATTCTTATTTGACCTTGTAATGTTTATAAAAGAGGCTGTAGAACCAGTTGCACGCTCACTCAAAGGTAAGGATATTGTTCATGTCGCACCAACAGGGGACCCAACTTTTGCAATAGATCAGATCGCTGAAAAGGCACTACTATCATTTTTACGTGCATCGAAACAGCCCATTGCTTATTATTCAGAAGATACCGGGTATTCCACTTATGCCCGTATTCCAAAGCATCTTTTAATTGTTGACCCTATCGATGGTACGCGCTCCGCAAAAAATGGTTTTGAATGGTGTACCATTTCCGTAGCAAGTACACGAATTATTGAACGACCGACTTATAAAGACCTTGACAATGCATGCATAGCAGAAATAATGAATGACCGCATATTTTATGCAGAAAGAGGGGAAGGGACTTCCATCATAAGTGGGGATACTAAGAAAAGGCCAAAACTTTCAAATAATACAGACATTGAAACCTTAAATTGGTCCTTGACCATTCCGGGAAGACCTTCTTATTTGATTTTTAATGCAGCAGGAAAACTAATTGACCTTAGCAGTCTACGGGGCGGCTTCTTCACCTGTAATAGTAGTTCATACAGTTTAACTCGATTGGTAACAGGGCAATTGGACGCCTGCGTAGATATTGCTGTTAGCTTTTACAAAGAGTTTCCAGAGGGAACGCGTGATATGTTTCAAAAGTCGGGTAAAGGGTCCATTATTGGACCGGCTCCCTATGACTTGTGTCCTGCTTTATTAATAGCCCAGGAAGCAGGATGTGTTTTTACAAATACAGACGGAGATAATTTTGACAATGTATTACTATTAGACACACATCCTGAAAATTATCAAACACTTATAGCCGCATCCAATTCTGAGTTGCATGATTACTTATTAGAATTCTTCAACGAACGCATTCAACAAGTTATCCATGTTTTGAAGAAAAAAAAGACATCCGGCCAATAAAAAACAGTAATTGTCCCATATAAAAATCCCTTCCAAACAATATTCTATAAATGAACTATTTTTTAACCAAATTATTGGAGATAGAGCAAAAAATTTGCTATAATATTCATAATATTGGCATTTTGGGGAGCAATAAAAATATAAAGAAAGGTAATTATGTTCATAGCCCAACGGTTAGAGAAAATACCACCTTATTTATTTATGACCTTACGGAATAAAATTAATGAAGCAAAAGCCCGTGGAGTAAAGGTCATCAGTCTGGCTATTGGAGACCCTGTTGACCCGACACCAAAACCTATTATTGATGAACTCTGTAAAACCGCATACGACCCTGAAAACCATCGGTATCCAACTGATGAGGAATGGGGTATGCGTTCTTTCCGCGAGGCAATTGCAAACTGGTATCACCGCCGCTATGGGGTTACCCTGGACCCGGGGAAAGAAATTGTGGCACTTATTGGCTCAAAAGAAGGGTGTCATCATTTTGCTCTTGCGGTAGTAAATCCCGGGGATAAAGTACTCGTAACAGACCCCGGCTATCCCGGATATAAACCGAGCATATGGTTTGCTGGTGGAGAACCCGTCCCTGTTCCTGCAACAGCAAAGAATAATTTTCTTCCTGCATTAGAGGACATTCCTGCAGAAACTGCAAAACAAGCAAAGGCTTTTTATCTAAATTATCCGAACAATCCAACGGGCGCAGTTGCAACCAAAGAATTTTTAAATGAGTTAGTGGATTTTTGTAAATCATGGAATATTGCTATCTGTTACGACAATCCTTACAGTGAAGTCGTTTTTGAAGGAGAACGGTTAAGTTTTCTATCTGCAGAAGGAGCAAAAGACATCGGTGTTGAACTAAATTCGTTATCAAAACCGTTTAATATGACAGGCTGGCGAATCGGAATGGCATGTGGTAATGCAGAAATAGTAAAAGGGATTGCCACAGTAAAAGCAAATACCGACTCAGGAATTTTTAATGCTATTCAATATGCAGGGATTAAAGCCCTGAACGATTGTGATGAATTTACACAAAACATGATAGAAGTTTACCGTTATCGTCGGGAAAAATTATTATCGGCCCTGCAAAAATTAAACTGGAGAATACCTGCAAGCAAAGGGACTTTTTATCTCTGGGCTCCTGTTCCAGAGGGATTTACTTCGGCCCAATTTTGTGAATATATTTTTGAAAAATGTGCCATTGTCCTTGCTCCGGGTAGCGCTTATGGGCAATATGGAGAAGGTTATGTCCGTTTCTCGCTCACAGTAAAAGAAGAACAACTGGACGAAGCAATAGAACGAATGCTACATCATTTGAAGGATATTCCTTTTCAATAAACAGACACTCAAAACGATATTGTCGTTTTGTTTACATATATGTATTTGAAAACAGATGGATATTTTTCATTTTTAATAAGGTAGTTTTTATTATGCCTATTTTTGGAAAAGAAATTCCCGAATCCCAGATATGTATTATTCGTAAGAAAACAACAAAACATGATGTACTAGATACCCTCATCAATATGATGAAAAAAAATCCAGCCATAACAAACCATGATTTGTTCAAAAAAGCAGTTTTTGACAGGGAGGAAGTTACAAGTACCGGGATTGGCGGAGGTATTGCCATTCCTCATGTTCGTATGGATGAAGTAAAAGAAATTACAATAGGTATTGCAATAGTGCCCGAAGGTGTCGATTTCGATTCTATCGATAACCAACCCGTACACCTTGTCGTATTGTTTGCTACTCCTAAAAACAAAGACAAAGAATACCTTCAATTAGTAGCCAAAGTTATGCAGGCTCTCCGGGATGAAAACCTTTATCAACGACTTATAAAATGCCCATCACCTTATCATGTAGCGATTTGTTTAAATAACGATTAATTGCATCGTTTATTTATAACATCCTGCTCATAAACTGGTTGATAACCTCTTCAACATTATCATTGTGAATGTCGTATTGTCTGATAATTTGTTGAACAACACTCCGTTTCTTAAAATCCATTCGGTCGTAAAGTTTTTCAAAAAGTCCCATGCGTCTACCTATCTGAAAAATCAATTTTTCATCCTGAGGGAGATTTAGAAATTCATTAATAATAGTTATCATCTTTTCTTTGTCTTCTGGAAGTTGGCCTTCAAGTTCAGGGAGCAAATTGAGAATGTGGTCGCTTTTAATAATAGAAGTAATTCCATCGAGATGTTCAATAAAACATAAAAGTTCTTGAGCAATCTCTAAATCAGTACATTTTTTGAAATGACTCGATTGCCATTCCTCATAAAGTGGTGTGTTTGAAGGAATGGCTAAAGTGCGAAAGCGAATAAATGTAGGATTAATCTGATTCAAGGCATCGGCACTTTCAATGGCATGTTCCTTCCAGAATTTTTGACCTCCTAAACCGGGCATATAATATTCAGACAACTCGATACCCGCCTCCACGACTTTTTTTCCGGCCTCTATATGCTGTTCTTTGGTTACACCTTTTTTCATAATCTTTAAAACCACATCTGAACCAGACTCCAATCCAATATGTATTCTGTTTAAGCCATGCTCCTTTAATAAAATCATCTCATCCAGAGACTTTTTATATATTGTCTGGGCCCTCGCGTAGCTTGTAATCCGCTGAACATTGGGGAAATTATGTGCTAATTTGTTCAGAACACACAACAACTTTTCGGTCGGTAAAACAAGAGAATTGGCATCTTGAAGAAATACTGAACGCATACCTGTAGAATACCAATTAACTGCACAGATAAAGGCTTGTGGGTCTATTCCCGCATCGTTTAATACACGGTTTAATGTAATTTCATTGATAGCATATATTTCCCCACCGAACCTTAAATTAATTAATGATATACTTTTTGCGATTTGTTCAATATCTTTCAAAACATGCTCTAATGGACGAATAGAAAAACGGCTTCCTTTGTAAACAGGACAGAAAGAGCACCGATTCCAGGGACAATTTCTCGTTATACGGATGAGTAAACTAAAGGCCTCACTTGGAGGACGAATGGGACCCTGTTCAAAACCACTATAAGGCTCTTGTTCTTCTTCTTCACTCATTATAATTATCTTTCATTTATCCTTGTGTTTATTTTTTTCTGCAAAGGATTAACAAAAAATCCTATAAGTTTATCCAAATTATAAGTTACACAATTACAATAACTTTCTATTTCTCTTTTTTGTTATAATTTTACCATTCAGTGGGGATAATCTTAAAGGAGTTCATTATTATGGCAAAAATTATAGGCTATGGGAAAGAACAAGAATTACCCGACGGGGCCCCAATAATCCATGCTTGTGAACAATTAGGAGTACCTTTTGGATGTCGTGCTGGTCAGTGTGGAACATGCATCATTACTATTGAAAACGGAATGGAGAACCTGGAACCGAAAAATCATCTGGAAATGGATATGGGATTGATGGACAACCAAAGATTAGCATGTCAGGCACGAATTCGTTCGGGAACAATACACATCAGCTGGTAATAATTATCTCTCCTGTTTCATCTTTTCTGTCTTATCTGCATTTGGTAAACGATTCCTACTATAAAAATCTATAAATAAATCAGGAAGTCTCTTAAATATTGAATGGCCATTCAAATAGTAAAAAACAACGATTGTAAGCAGAAAGAGCCAGAAAAAAACCTTCATGGATAATAATGCATAAACAACATTTTTATACTGTGGGACATTCTTGTAAAGGTCAAAATCGGGACGAAGTGGTAAAAAGGCAATGAATGCCATCAACCCTATTTGAATGGCTTTCAACAAACTCTCCAGTATAGGTAATGGAACCTCCTTACAACGAGAATAAATAAAATACATGTAATAAGCCGTTAATAAAAACGTAATGATCCATGGGGAATTGACCAGTGCTTTCCAAACAGTAACCCCGCTTATAATGCGCAGAAAGTTAAATGTATCTTCAGGAGACGCTCCCACTATAAAAAAAAAGAGCCATAATAATACATTTAAGAGTCGAAATATTATCTCTATCACTTAAACTTTCCTTTATCTGTAAAATGAAATCTATTTTTATAGAGAAGGATTATAATATAATACTTTTTAGTTGTTGTATTATAGAATTAAAGGGAAATAAAATGTCCAATCAATCAGAGAAGAATTTTATGAAAAATGGCAAAAAAAAGATAAGCGTTTTCATTTTTATAGTCTTTTCTATTATTTTTTCGGCAATTGTATTAAATGCGATGTCTGAAAAAGAGCGATTACCCTTTGTTGTAATCTGTCCTGCAACAGGAATGGTTGACGATGGAATGAAAGTAATTATTAAGAGAGCTGTTTCTATAGCGAACCAAGGGGCAGAAGGCTTTATATTAAAGGTCGATACACCGGGAGGATTGATAGATTCAGCAGTAGACATAACCAATATCCTGCTCGAGGTTAAATGTCCTACAGTTGCTTACATACACGGGATGGGTGCCATATCTGCAGGGGCTTTAATCTCTTATGCCTGTAAAAATATTGTTATGGCTCCCGGGTCCAATATTGGGGCTTCCGCACCTATTATTATAGGTGAAGCACAACCCTCTGAAGAGTTTAATGAAAAGACAAAATCTTACCTCCGCTCCCGATACCGCTCGTTAGCAGAAGTAAATAGACATGACCCGATTTTAGCTGAGGCTATGGTCGACTCGAAAATTGAGGTTTGGGCTATCCGTACTCCACAAAATACATTCCAATTTTTCCGTTCTTTAGAAGAAGCCCAATCCGCCCTAAAAAAATACCAAACCAATGGGGACCCTGACGAGAATTCTCAAACTCAAAAGACACCGACTCATAACGATATAGTCCGGTTACAAGGTCCTATTACTCTTACTTCAAATAATTTTTCTGAATTGCTGTCAAAGGATATAAATGATGCAAGAAATCCTAATGAGACCCCAGATAAGATGCAACCTTCACTGTCTTCGAATATTAAAAAAATTTGCAGAGAAGGGGAACTCCTCACCTTAACTTCAAAAGAGGCCTTAGAATACGGGCTGGCTCGCGCCTCTGTTACAAACATTGATGAATTATTCAAGTATTTTAAATGGGAGAATTTTGAAAAGATTCAAATCGAACCTACATGGGGAGAACAGTTATTTAAATTTTTAGTCAATCCCATTGTAGCGGGACTACTCCTTTTACTTGGAATTGGGGGGCTGTATATGGAGATGAAAACCCCTGGTTTCGGGCTGCCCGGGACTATCGGACTAATATGTTTAGCTTTGTTTTTCGGTGCTCATCTCGTTATCGGTCTTGCAAATTGGGCGGATCTTTTATTAATTGTGGTCGGACTTATATTATTAGGAATAGAAATCTTTCTAATACCTGGCTTCGGATTAACAGGTATTGCAGGACTAACCTGTATCATGATTGGGATTTATTTATCCCTAACCCGTGTGGTAATACCAGAGTACCCCTGGGATTTCGCTCGTCTGGATAAAGCAGGGCGAACTCTTACAATAGCCCTTTTATCATTCCTGGTATTAGCATGGCTAACATGGAAATACCTTCCTAAAACACCTTATTTCCAGAGGGTTATGTTATCGCATACTGAAAATGTGGAAACGGGATATGTTGTACAGAGTGAACATGATAAACAAAAATGGATTGGTTCCATTGGTGTGGCAGAAACAGTTTTGCGACCTGCAGGTAAAGGAAGGTTTAAAGGGAATTCCCTGGATGTTGTATCTATGGGAGATTATGTTGAGGCTGGAGCGAAGATCCGTATTGTTGAGGTACAGGGGAATAGATATGTAGTCATACCCGAAAAAGAAAATAAGGAAGTATACTTATGAATGAACTAAAAATCATTGTGCAAATGCTAAAACAACTCTTAAAAGAAATGGAAATTGTATCATCACAAGGTTCTGGATATTATACTTGTGTCCCTTTCTTAAAACGTTTTAATAAATTATTACTGGAAACACAACGAATTTTTTCTCAATCGAACACAGTTTCTGTAATCAATACATTCGAAGCACTATCCGAAATTGACCCTAAAGACCCCAGTGAAAAAAGCAAAGTCTTATTAAGCATACGAGTAGAAACTTCACAACTAATAACCTTACTCGAAACCGTTATTCAGCAGGAGGAGACAAAGAAATGATATGGTGGGTTTTTTTATTATTTTTATGTGGTGTAATATTAATTTTAGCTGAATTTATTGTCCCCGGAGGAATCTGCGGTACATTTGGTTTTATTATGTTATTAGCAAGTACTGCCCTTGGAGGATATTACTATCCCGATTATTTAATACACATTATTGTTTTTGAATTTTTAGGTTTTGTAGGAGCAATTGGAGCAGGGTTTTATATGATTACAAAAACATCTGCAGGACAAAAACTGGTTATGTCAGAAAGCCAAACTGTGGACAAAGGGTATGTGGGGATTCAATTTGACCCCTCTTTAGTAGGGAAGACAGGAAAGGTAATTTCGCCTCTAAGACCTGCTGGGATAATAGAAGTAAATGGGAAAAGAGTGGACGCTGTTTCCTCGGGTATGTTTATTGAGTTGGGTGCAACAGTTAAAATTATAGACATACAAGGACCTCGTATTGTGGTTGAGGAATGTAAAGATATTGAATTTACAACATTATAATGTATAATAGACACAACAAATAACAAAGACAAATTTTATAGAAAAGGAGATAATTATGCTGAATCCCGTAATAGTAGTGTTCTTACTGATTATCGTAGTGATCGCTCTTATTTTTGTCGCGGTAGTCGTATCTTTCTTCCGTCTGTGGATACGTGCCGCATTATCCAAAGCCCATGTTTCCATCTGGAGTTTAATCGGTATGACCCTACGAAAGGTCAATCCCCAGGTCATAGTGGATAGTCGTATCATGGCTGTAAAAGCCGGGTTGAATATAACTACCGATGAACTTGAAACTCACTATCTCGCCGGGGGAAATGTTCTACGTGTGGTTCAAGCACTAATCGCCGCAAACAAAGCCAATATCCCTTTAACCTTTCAGAAAGCAACCGCCATCGATCTTGCGGGACGCGATGTTTTAGAAGCGGTAAAAACTTCTGTCCGCCCTAAAGTAATTGATTGTCCGGACCCAACTAAAGGACCTGCAACTGTTGCTGCGGTAGCCATGGATGGGATTCAATTGAAAGCCAAAGCCCGTGTAACAGTTCGCACCAATATCGAAAGGTTAGTAGGAGGTGCGTCTGAAGAAACAATTATTGCACGTGTGGGTGAAGGGATTGTAACAACAATTGGTTCTGCACCAACCCATAAAAAAGTGCTTGAAAACCCCGATTCAATATCTAAAACGGTTCTTGCTCGGGGATTGGATGCAGGAACAGCATTTGAAATTCTGTCTATTGATATTGCGGATGTAGATGTTGGCGAAAATATCGGGGCCCAACTACAAATTGCCCAGGCAGAAGCAGACAAGCAAATAGCCCAGGCAAGAGCAGAGGAACGAAGGGCAATGGCTTTAGCACGCGAGGCAGAAATGCAAGCGCTGGTAATGGAAATGCGTTCCAAAGTTGTTGAAGCAGAAGCAGAAATTCCAAAAGCCATTGCAGAAGCCTTCCGAAGTGGAAATTTAGGTATTATGGATTATTATCGAATGAAAAATATCCTTGCGGACACTGATATGAGAGATGCTATTTCAAAATTAGCCCCATCTCAATCCCCAACACAGACCAAAGGTCCAGAAAAACCAACACAGTCCTAATATCGCCAATAACAAGAAGGGAATCGGGACATGAATTTTGATGATATCCTTGGTTTATTAGTCTTCTTAGGAATAATCATTATTTCTTCTGTTTTTCGGGGAATAAAAGAAATGAAGAAAAAAGAGGAGGAAGGGCCGACTAAATCATCTCCTCCGCCTATAGAAAAAAAATCCAAAGAATTCAAAACAAATATCCCCAAACGGAAGGTTATTATAAGAAAAGAAGTTGAACCGACATTCCCTCCACCGCCTCCTGTTTTGACTCCCATTCCGGAAACTGTTGAAACAAAAGAAGATATTTTTGAAAAAATGGAAGAGGGAGAAGAACAGATTACTGTCAAAATGAATAAGCAAACCGTAAAAGAACCTTATCAAAAGCCGACACAAAAGGAAAAACCTTTCGTTTTCGTTGAAAATAAAGACAAAAATCTAATTGTAGCGAAATCAAAATCTCAAAAGGAGAAGGAGGGACAACCCTCTATAGCAAGAATACAAAAAGTGGCTGTCTCGGCCCCTATGGAAAGAGTATCTATTGCAAGTCCTCCTTCTTCTTCTATCTCGTTGAAGGGTAGTATAGGAAATATTCCAAAATTACAATGGGCTTTTATTATGATGGAAGTATTAAGCCCTCCAAAGGCTCTTCGCCATGATTAGGAAGTTATAACAACAATTACCTATCCTCGTTCATAGATGGAGAGTTTTTTTTATACTCCATTCGCATAAGTGTTATATGATTGGGTTTTCCGTCAAGGATCGTGATGCGGAAAGGTTCGGCTGTTAACACTTCCCCTTTTTGGGGTATTCGCTGAATTGTTTTTATTAACCACCCTCCAATTGTCTCAACTTCTTCATCAAACAAATTAATGCCTGTCATTTCCTGGAATTCTTCCAGGGTCGTTCGAGCACGAACAATATAATCACCAGGACCCATTTGTCGAACAGGAAGTTCTTCCTGGTCGTGTTCATCCCGAATCTCTCCAAAAATTTCTTCCAGTATATCTTCATTTGTAATTAAACCTGCAGTCCCACCATATTCATCTACAACAATCGCCATCGCTTGATGTTGTTGCCTCATCTGCTTTAAGATTTCATCTAAGGGTGTGGCATCCGTAATAAATAGCACAGGGCGAAGAAATCGTCTTATATCCTGATTTCCCCTATCACGGTCCTTAATCAAGTCAAATGCTTTTATAATACCAATTATATGGTCTATATTCTCTTCATATACAGGTATACGGGTATAGCGGTTTTCACAAAAGACTTGTATAACCTCATCACGGCTTGCATCACTCGAAACAGCGCAAATATCGATACGAGGGACCATAATCTCTTTTGCTACTTTTTGTTGCAGATCGAATACAGAGTGGATTAAGTCGCGTTCTTCTTCTTGAATTCCACCATGTTCCGTTCCTTGTTCTACCAGTCTTTTCATATCTTCCGTAGAACGCATAAGAGACTTCAGAGAAACAAACCAATGGTTTGAGCCTAATGTCTTGGAATAGAACCAAACAATGGGTATTGAAAGGGGTTTAAATAGAAAATCAAAAAGAACAATAATAGGAACAAGAAAATGGCACAACTGATTGGAATGGACACGAAATATTGTTTTGGGTAATATCTCCCCAAAGTATAAAATCACACCTGTAGCAATAAATAAGGAAAGTATGGGGTCTCCTACTAGTTCGGTTAGGGCAATAGACGCAATTACAATTGAGAAATTTGTCCCTAATAACAAAACAATAAGCAATTGGTCGGGTTTATTTAAATATTTTTGTAATATACGGGCTCTTCGAGAATAAGACTTTTCAGCAAGATTCTTAACTCGAATCGGATTTAATGAAATAAATCCTGTTTCATATCCCGCAAAGAGAGCTGAGAAGAGGACCCCTCCAAAAAAAATAAATAATAATTCCAGATAGGATGGATTCATTCGTCTTCTCCCTCTTCATCAGGAGAAATCTCTTTTTCAATTTTTAACCTTACACGAGCAATTCGCTTTCCTTGCATCTTCTCAACAACAAACTTTAATGAGCCTACAATTACGGTATCCCCTTGTTTCATCAAATTTTCATGTTGTTTTAATAGGTAACCTGCAATAGTTGTATGCTCGGGGTCATCCAAAGAAAAATGTATTAATTCTTCCAGTTCAGATATGGGCATTTTACCATCCAGGATATATTCATTATCTCCGATTTTTGTGTAAAGGATTTCTTCTTCGCTTTCATCATCAGATATTTCTCCCACAATGGCACTTAACGCATCATGCAGAGTTACGAGACCTGCAGTTCCTCCATATTCATCTACAACAATAGCAAGGTGTATATTTAATTTTTGAGCCGTCTTTATGGATTCAGATATCGCCATTGTATCCGGTATAAAATGCACCTTCCTCCCTATTGGCTTAACGGGTTGGCTCCACAATTTTTTTTCAATGTAATCCAACAAATCTTTCGCATATAAAATACCCACAATATGGTCTAGACTTTCATGATATATAGGCATCCGAGAATACTCATGCTCACAAAAGATCTCCCATGCTTCTACAACAGATGCATCGTCAGGAATAGCAACAATTTCTGTTCTCGGTATAAGTATCCGTTTCACGGGTTCATCTCGAAACTCTAAAATTCCGCGTATCATTTTTCGTTCATCTTCTGCAATAACATCGGAAAGCCCTTCCTCTTGAACGAGAAGTTTTAATTCATCATCCGTTACCCAGGGTGAAGGGGGAATTGAGCTAAATCGGGTAATACGAAAAGTTAATCCAATAGATGATAGGAGCAATTTCCGCACAGGGGAAAATAGAGTATGAATAATATAAATTAGAAAAACAACAGAACGGGCATAATGTTCAACATAACGAGAAGCCAATAATTTTGGAGTTACCTCTCCGCCAAAGATAAGAATAAAAGTAGAAACAAGGCATGCAAGGGTGTACGAAATAAAATGGGACGCTATAGATTCTGGTAATAAGTGGTTGATTATATATTTTTCCAATCGACTCCCAAAGGCAATACTCAATCCTATATTAACAACTGCGTTCCCCATCAAAATTGAAGTAAGTAAATCTGAAGGGGAAGCCATTAATCGTGCAATAAGTCTTTCCCGAAAATTCGGGCTTTTTTGCATAGATTTTAATTGTGTCCCACGAATAGCAAAAAAAGCCATTTCTGTTGCAGAGAAAAAAGCCGAGGAACAAAGTAAACACAGAGAAAGGATTAAAATATGAAGGGGGAAATAATCGGCTAATACTTTTTGTTGAAGGACCGGAATCGCATAACTTGATTTTTGAAATATAAACAGGCAGAGAACAATTAAAGGAAATAAAGAGAAATATAAAAAATATCTAATCCTGCAAATATTCTTCCTATCAAATATGGCTCTGATTTTTGTTTTTTCTTCTATATCCATTTCAAATTTATTATATCGATTGTTAACCTTTTCTTTCCATTCTTTTTGGATATTTAATCCATGCAGATTTTAGGTCTATATTTAGATATTTTGCCTGTTTTTCCATCATTGCTTTTCGTTGTTCTTGAGTATCATGAACATAACCCAAAAGATGTAACAAAGCATGACAGAATAATAAATATATTTCCTGCTTTGCCTTTTCAGGATTTTCTGAATATTTATTAAACACACTCTCTAAAGAAATGACAATCTCCCCCATGTGTTTAATTTCCCCTATCGGAAAATGGGAGGGAACAGAAAAAGAAAGGACATCGGTTGGTTTATTCTTTTTACGGTAAGTCTTATTGAGATTACGAATAAATTCATCATCACAAAACACAAGGCTTATTTCACAATTGTGATCTGCAATACCTTCATTAACAAAAACCTTTTCAGCAATTTTCTTTAATTTTATGGGACTGTATGCTTTTTTAAATGGGGAGAGGTTTGATATTTTTATCTCTACCATTTTAATTTATTCCCCCGATATTTTCTTGCCGTTTATTAAAACTTCTCCATTTCCTCTGGATTTATTTTGCTGAACAATGGTAGCGACATGTTCCTCCTCAATGTGAGGGCCGGGATATGAAGGGCGAAGGTGAAGTAATGAAAGCAGAACACGAGATACTTCATCGATAATTCTATTTAACTGACGAAGGGTCAGGTCGCACTCATCAAACTGTCCGTCATTGGCTCGTTCTGTTACAATACGGTCTACCATCTGACGGACCCGCTCGGGATTTGGATTTTTTAGTGAACGAACTGCGGATTCTGCCGCATCACAAATCATTATAATGGCATATTCGGGTTTTTGTGGTTTCGGTCCGGGATAACGGTAATCCTGTTCATTTACATCACCAAATTTTTGTTGTTCCAAAGCCAATTGATAAAAATAACTAATGCGATAAGTTCCATGATGCTGGGCTATGGCTTCAATAACAGGCTTTGGTAAATGATATTCCTCAGCTAATTTTATACCCTCTGTAACATGAGAAAGGATAATTCGTACGCTGTTGCGAGGAGAAAGGGTATCGTGTATGTTATTGCCATTTTGATTTTCATAAAAGTACTCAGAACGGTTCATTTTCCCAATATCGTGATAATAGGCACAAACACGGGCAAGTAATCCATTGGCTTCTATTGCATCTGCAGCGGATTCAGCCAATTGCCCCAGTATAAGACTGTGGGAATAAGTAGCAGGAGCCTGAACCGCTAACTTTTTTAGAATTACATTATTTAAATCGGAATATTCCAACAACTGAAAATCTGTTACAATCCCAAATAATCGTTCTAAAAATGGAAGTATTCCCGGTACCAGCAAAATACATAAACTCCCATTTATGCCAAGAAAGAATAACCTTCGAACTGTTACTTCGCTTAGTAGTGTATCTGTTGTTAATGTAATCGCAAAGAGCGCAAAAAAACCAACCACAATCCCATTTAGCGAGGCCGATGTTATATCCCTCCTCTTACGAACTCGATAGATTGAAAAAACAGCCCCCATAGTCATAGCAAGGTCAAATATAAGAAGCCGCCAATCATAACGAAACAGTATCGATAACAATACACATGTTATAAATGAAAGAAAAGCAGACAATCGCATCTGCACTAAAATTGCAAACAAAATACCTACTATCGTTACAGGGATTGTAAATCCAGTACTATCAAAATATTGCATTCCCCGTCCCAGTATTAGAATACCTATTACAAGAAGTAATGAGAGATACCATATTGTTTCTATTGAGGGCTCTCCTTTGTGCTCCCAAAGACAAATGGCACGGTATAGACTCACAAAGGCGAGTGTAGTCAAAATAAAATGAGCCACAAAAGAGAAAAACCACCGGGGTGTCTTACCTTGACTTTGTTCTAAAAGTTTTAAATAAGTTTTTGCATCAGAACGGGACTCTATTGTCCACCGTTTCCCTCTCTCCTGAATGATTTCCCCTGCTGTAATCTCTTTCATAATGGGATTAATCGATTCGGCTGTTCGTTCCCGAACAATCTCAGTGGTTACAGGGTCATATTGTAAAGTATCAGTAACCAAATCACTAACTATATAAAAAATAGCTTCAAATATCTTAACCCAATCGAAGGAAGTCATGTTTTGTTTTGTTATCTTACGAACTTCCTCCTGGATACGCGGTTTTAATTTATCCTCTACCGCATGTTTTACATCTGCAATTATCCTTAATTCAATTTCTTCACTTGTTTTCTGGCCCGAAATAGGATTTTCCCTAACAACAATTACCTTCAATCCTGTGGGCTGTTGTTCCTTGTTAGATAGAATCCCTTCATTCAAGACATAACCCAGACTGTCTTCTGCTATCTTTTGCATGGCGCTAAACAACTGTAATGAAGGAGCAATTGGAGTAAAAACTCCATCATTTTGAATAACGGGGTTTAATTCACTTAGAAAGGGCTCCTCTTTCTTTTGAATCTCGGCTTCCACATCTGCAAGCACCCATAACACTAATTTTTCGCTATCTATATCCTTATTCCATCCAAAAGTAGGATAAATATTGGCAAATTCCTTCTGAATATGAGAAAAGACATGAGACAAATCTAATAACTCCGTGCTTTTTTTGTCCTGAATGTATTCATTTAATATGTGGGTTCGTATTTCTTGAAGTTGTGCTATTCTCTGGTAAAGGTTTTGAAGTTGATTCCGCACTTTTCCCTGGTCAACACGGTAATGAAGTGGGACTTTTGCTCTCGCTTGATTTTTTGCTTCTCGAGTTGCCTTTACATCTTCCGTCTGGAAACTGAATTCGGCTCGAAGTTCTTGTTTTGCGACTATTTCACGGTCTACATCTTCCTGTGTTAAAGTCTCATAACTTACATTTACTGTAATAAGAAAAGCAGAAAGCACAACCGCACCGATACCTGTAAACAGGATACGAGCACTGAGGATTCTCGGGCTGTGAAATCCTTTCGTTTCGGGAGATGCTTTCGATAACGGGAACCCAATCTTCCGTTGGGTTCCTGAGTTTTCGCTCATAGCCTGTGCTCACTCCGTTTTTCATCCGACTGGTGATATACAGAATCGGAATTGGTTAGTCTGCCATGAGCCTCGTATGCATCGATGATTCTCTGAACTAAGGGATGACGAACTACATCGCGTTTGGTTAGATGGACAATACCTATGCCCGGAATCCCTTCAAGAATTCGACGACTTTCCACCAGTCCTGATGTTTTTCCCTTGGGTAAATCAATTTGCGTTATATCGCCTGTAATAATAGCACGAGAACCCTCACCCAAACGTGTTAAGAACATGAGCATCTGGTCGCTGGTTGTATTCTGTGCTTCATCCAAAATTACAAATGCATGATCAAGAGAACGACCTCTCATAAAAGCCAATGGGGCCACCTCAATTCGTTCCTGCTCTATCCATCTCTGGACTCGTTCAAAATCCACCATCGAATATAAAGCATCATATAAAGGTCGCAAATAAGGATGAACTTTTTCCTCAATGGCACCCGGCAAATAACCTAAATTTTCACCCGCTTCAACCGCAGGACGGGTCAAAACCAATCGACGCACTTGTTTATTTAGCAAAGAGGATACCGCAGAAGCCATTGCAAGATATGTTTTTCCTGTTCCTGCAGGTCCTATCACAAAGGTCATTTCGCAATGCTGAACTGTTTCCAAATATTCTGCCTGACCTTTCGAACGAGGCTGAACTTTAATTTCAGGTCTTAGACTCGAAACAGGTAATTTATTAGGCGTTTGCAATTCAGATGTTTCTTCTATGACAATATTTTTCTTCATTTCAGAATAGTCTTCTAATGCAAGGTCAAAATCAGCAGGGGTAGGGGTATATCCCTTACGAACGGCAAAAAGTAAATGATTAAGTATATTGCTCACTTTACGGGCTTCTTCATATTCGCCAATTAAAAGGACTTTTCCACCTCGGTCAATTACCTGGACGCGTGTTTGGTCGCATACCCGCTTGCGAATTTCACCGTTCACTCCTAATAGTTTTATCAACTCATCATGATTATGAATAACAATTTCATGTGTAGAAATTGTTTCTCTCTTTAATCGATATTTACTCATGCCCGATTATTTGGTTAAAAACCTCCTTTGTCATTGTTCTTCCAGCCTTAACACCTTCTCGCCAGGATAAACCCAGCCTTTATTCTTACGCACAGATTCTTCTTGCTTTAATTGATCTGCCTTTAGTCGTTCTATTTCTTTTTCTAATAAACTTTTTTGTGCTACTAAATCACGAATCTGTTGTATCAATTGTTGAAATTGAATTTCTGCCTGTTTTACTTCTTTATACCGTCTTGAAATATCACGAGAGACAAAATAACTATAAGCAAAACAACATGCTAATAGTAAAACAACTATAAAACGCAGTATCTGCTTAACTCTTTGCATTAACTTGCGTCAACAGCTCCTTTATTTTTAGTATTATACACAAATCACATATACAAATTATACACTAAAAATAATTGTATATACGAATTTATTTCAAAGGAGCAAAAGCCTTTATTCCTAAAAATTCAGCCTGACTTCCTAATTCTTCTTCTATGCGTAATAACTGATTATATTTTGCTATACGGTCACTTCTCGAAGCAGAACCGGTCTTAATCTGACCTGCATTTATTGCAACAGCGACATCCGCAATAGTTGCATCTTCTGTTTCACCACTTCTATGAGAAATAACTGTCGTATAACCTGCACGATGAGCCATCTGACAGGTCTCAATGGTCTCTGTTAAAGTCCCTATCTGATTTAATTTTATTAATATTGAATTCGCAACACCTTCTTTAATCCCGCGACCCAAAAACTTTGGATTGGTCACGAAAATATCATCACCAACAAGTTGAATCTTATTACTTAATTTATCTGTAAGTTTTTTCCATCCGGCCCAATCATTTTCATCTAAACCATCTTCCAGACTGATAATGGGATACTGATTTGTCCATTCCTCCCAAAAAGACACCATTTCGTCAGAAGATTTCTCTTTCTTTTCTTCAGACTGTAAGATATATTTTCCCTTGTTATAAAAAGAACTTGCTGCAGGGTCTAAAGCTATCCATACATCTTTCTCGACCTTATATCCTGCTTCCTTTATCGCTTTCAAAATGACTTCGATGGCCTCTTTATTTGATTTGAGGTCGGGAGCAAAACCGCCTTCATCACCTACCGCAGTGTTCAAACCCTGATTATGTAATACCTTCTTTAAAGAATGAAAAATTTCGGCTCCCATACGAAGTGCCTCACGGAAACAACTTGCACCTGCGGGAGCAATCATGAACTCCTGAAGATCAACATTGTTGTCTGCATGTTTTCCCCCATTTAGAATGTTCATCATAGGAACCGGAAGGACATGAGCATTTACGCCACCGATATAACGGTATAATGGTAATTCAAGTGTTTCTGCGGCTGCTTTTGCAACGGCAAGAGAAACACCCAATATTGCATTGGCTCCCAATTTCTCTTTGTTAGGTGTGCCGTCCAGTTCACAAAGGAAACGGTCAATCTCTCTTTGTTCCAGAGCATCCATTCCCAATATTTCTTCTGCAATCACATCATTCACATTCTTGACTGCTTTGGAAACACCTTTTCCCAGATAGCGTTTCTTATCTCCATCACGAAGCTCTACGGCCTCATTTTCACCTGTAGAAGCTCCGGACGGCACCGCCGCTCTTCCAACAGCACCGGAAGCCAGATAAACATCAACTTCTACGGTTGGATTCCCGCGTGAATCTAATATCTCGCGTGCTTGAACTGCTGTAATCCTTGTCATAATTATGTCCTTTCCTCAAATTTAGGGGTTACTTGCGATTACATTTTCCATGGTTTTATAAAATGTTCCCAACCTCGGTTGAGAAATTCATCTTCATTATCTCTAAAAATCTGATATTCTTCTCCCTTATCCCCTAAGGTTTGTAAGGCCTCATATTTACGGGATAATATTTCATAGGCACAGGTAAGAAAAATTGAAGGAAACACCATACCTATGAAAAAGAAAAATACCGGGAACACATTCAATATCCATAATATAGTATACCAAAACGACACCTGAAAACTAAAATACGGATTTGCAAAAAGGATAATGTAGCCCCAATAAAAATACCTCCATAAATCCATCTTCTTAAAGGACAGGGATGGAATAACCCACATTAAAGATAAAAATGTAAACAGATTAAACCAGATAAAAATGCCTATTAAGATATAGTTTATATACATTGTATTAAAAAATTTTTTATTTGCATAAAACCAGATATTAGCAAAAAGAATCGCAAATATGAATAAAAATAGAATAAAAACGGGTATAGACTTGAAAATTGTAATTTTTAAGGCAAAAACAATTTTTTCAATCATTCTTTCTTTTTTTTCAAGGATAGCAGTAACAAAAGCAGATACAAAAACATTTGTAATAAAAAAATATAAGACTATTATCAAAAGGAAAAATACATTAACCAAAGAAAAATTCCCATCGATATAAAAAGATAAGGGTACTATTAAAAGTATAAGCGGGAATATTAAACATAAATTAAGAAAGAACCACATCCCCATATAATCATACCAAACCCAAAAACTCATCTTTAATGCACGCTTCAACATCGAACTTTTATAAAAATATCCCTAAAATAAAAAATACAAAACCTCTTAGTATAACCCTTTGGAATATAAATAAGAACCTAATTTCAATTAAAAACTATAAAAATACACGGATGCGGGCTGTTTTTTTAATTTCATTAAGCCATTTCTGATAGCGTTCGTTAATATACTGCTCTTTGATCTTGGGCTCAATGATTATACGTACTTTTTCATACGAGAGTTTTTCGTTTCCCTCTTTTTCCTCTACTTTCAGGATATGGAAACCCCATTCAGTTTCAATAGGAGGGCTAATATCACCTATAGACAAGTTTTCTATAGCCTGTTCTAATTCAGGAACTAAATCTCCTTTGGATACCCAGCCAATAAGTCCGGCACGGTCGGCTTCAGGACCCTGTGATTCATTTTCTGCTACAGAACCAAAGTCGGCTCCTTGTTTAATACGATCATAAATTTCCATTATATGTTCTTTGACTTTTGCTCGCTCATCAGAGTCTTTGGAGGCGGACAAAAAAATTCTACGGACTTTAGTCCGTTGAGGATTCTGGAATTCTTCGATATGTTCGTTGTAATATTTGGCAATATCTGGCTCAGATACTGTTATTTCCTTCTCAAATTCTTTTCTTTTTTTCATTGCGTAAGAAAGAGCTATAAGTTGTTGTTTTATTCGTTCTCGAAATTCACTCATGGATTCTCCACTTTCTTCTAAAAGTTGTTTAAATTCTTCGGGAGAACCATAGCGTTTTTTAATTTTATTGACACGGTCTTCAATTTCTTTTTCATCCACCTGTAAGCCCTCATTAATTGCTTTTCGGTAAAGAAGAAGTCTTTCGATATAACGGTCCAATGCTTTCTGGACGGCTTTTTCCATTTCTTGTTGGATCTGTTGTGCAGATACTCCTTGTGATTTTAAATCAGCAAGGAAAGGGGTTATTTCTTCTCGCAAGTCGCTCATAAGAATTGGTTCACTATCTACAGTTGCAACTACTCCATCAAATAAAACCCCTGACATCGAAAGCATTCCCATGATAAAAAAATACGAGAGAACCATACAAATCTCCTATTTAGTTATATATTTTTAAACTAACTATTTGTTGATTCAGAATTATGGGTACCTTTTAGTTGTGCAATAGAATTAAGCACAGTTATAATAGCCTGAATAATCACTACAATACCACCCAAACCGGTATTTAATCCCCAGTCTAGTTCTTTTACATCTGCTGAAATTGGTTTTATGTGCTTCATCTCAATACCCTTTTTATTTTAATTATCATAATAATAGGGAAGATAAATCTTTATCTATCTTCCCTATTATACTATTTTTTATTATTTCTTTTTGAACGAATAGAACCTTCTTATTTAATTATTCTTCCAAAGCAGAAAGATCTTCTTTTCGTTCGGTCTGTATATCTAAATGTTCTTCAAATTCTTTTTCTGCAATACTAACTAATACAGGTTCGGATTTTTGATAGAACTTACTACCTGTTCCAGCCGGGATTAAATGCCCAATAATAACATTTTCTTTTAGTCCACGAAGGTAATCGCATTTCCCGCGTATTGCAGCGTCTGTTAGAACACGGGTTGTATGTTGAAATGAAGCGGCTGCTATAAAACTCTCCGTGCTTAATGCGGACTTGCTTATCCCCTGTAATATAGCTTCTGCTTCTGCAGGTTTTCCTTCGCGTTTGAGAGTTTTATTATTTATTTCTTCAAATTTGGAACGGTCAATTATTTCATGAGCAACGAAAGGCGAATCACCTGTATTTTCTTTAATACGAACCTTACGAAGCATCTGACGAATAATAATTTCAAGATGTTTGTCATTGGTTTTTACACCCTGTGCCCGATATACTCTCTGGATTTCATCCAGGATATATTTACGAACGGCTTCTTCTCCCTTAATTTCAAGAATATCTTCAAGAATAATAGGTCCATCCGTTAATTGTTGTCCTGCATATACACGGTCGCCTTGTTGCACAAACAAATGTTTACCCGGTGGGATTGTATATTCTCGTTCTTTACCAATTTTTGGAACTACTTTTACTTTACGCATACCTTTTATAGAACCACCAATCTCTACAATCCCATCAATATGACTTATAATAGCAGGATTCTTTGGAACTCGGGCTTCGAATAATTCTGCCACTCGAGGTAAACCACCCACAATATCTTTTGTCTTTCCTAATTTGCGTGGTGTTTTCGCTAAGATGTCTCCTGCTTCTACTTGATCCCCATCCTGTATCATCAGATGTGTTTCAGGAGGTAAAGGAGCAAACGCTAACACCTCTCCCTGTTCACCAATGATAAGAATTTGGGGATGTAAATCATGTTTATGTTCTGTAATAACACGCTCTTCCAAACGGGTTTCCTGGTTTATCTCAACCTGCATTGTAACGCCCTCAATAACCCCCTCCAACTTAACTTTACCGGATCGTTCCGCAACAATAACCTGATTATATGGGTCCCATTTATAGAGTAAAGCCCCTTTCTTCAATTTCTGTTCATTTTCACAGAAAAGCACGGATCCCATTGCAGGAGCAAAGCGAATAATTTCTTTGCCTTCATCGTTTAGAACACGAATTTCTCCACCACGATTCAAAATAACAGTTTCACCTTTACGGTTCTTATCGGTCCTGATGTTATTGAATATTACTTTTCCATTTTCAGGGATACGGATTTCAGGATTTTCTACCTGTAAACTCGCCGCACCACCAATGTGGAAGGTTCTCATCGTCAATTGTGTCCCGGGTTCACCAATAGCCTGTGCAGCAATTATACCCACCGCTTCTCCTAATTCTACTAATCGGCCTGTGGCAAGATTTCTACCGTAACACAAAGCACAAACACCTCGTTTTGCTTGGCAAGTTAGCACAGAACGCACATTTACACCCGGCAGACCGGATTCAACTATTATTTTCGCTTTCTCTTCTGTAATTTCTTCGTTAGCATAAACAACAGGTTCTGATTTTCCAGGAATGGTTATATCTTCAATGGCATACCTACCAACAATTCTTTCATCCAACGAAGTTATCACATCCGGACCAGAGGTCAAGGGTTCTACATATACACCGTCCATGGTTCTACAATCATATTCTTCTATGGTCACATCTTGAGCCACATCCACCAGACGACGGGTAAGATATCCTGCGTCGGCTGTTTTTAATGCGGTATCAGCTAATCCTTTACGAGCACCATGTGCTGAAATGAAGTATTCTAATACACTCAGTCCCTCCCTGAAATTGGAGGTAATCGGGGTTTCAATAACATCACCTGAAGGTTTGGCCATTACACCACGCATACCTGCTAATTGTCGAATCTGGTCTTTACTTCCTCTTGCCTTAGAAACATACATCAAATACAATCCTGTGAATCCTTGTTCCTTCTGCTCAAGACAAGTTAACATTGCAGATGAAACGGAATCTGTTGCCATTTTCCATTCTTCAATAATCTTATTTGTTCGTTCTCTTTGTGTTAGTAAACCATGTTGATACTGCTCTTCTATATTCTCAACTTGCTTACGAGAACGAGATAATATTTTTTCTTTTTCCGGAGGGATTGTCATGTCTTCTATAGCGATAGATAGCCCCGATTTTGTGGCATATTTGAACCCAACATTTTTTAAACAATCCAACAATTCCACTGTTTTGCGATGTCCAAACTTTTTATAACAATTTGCGATCACTTGTCCAATTGTAGATTGATTATGTTCCATATTTATATCTTTTAATTCGATCTCAGGAGGCAATCCATCCCAGAGAAGAACTCTACCCACCGTCGTATCTACCACTTCCCCATTAGTAAATATTTTGATCCTTGCATGAATATCTACATGTCCGAAGTGGTAGGCCAACAACACAGATTCTTTAGTAGAATATATTTTTCCTGCATTGCAAAGGACTTTTCCATCTTTTGTCTTCCATTCCTCTTTCCATTCCCCTTTTGCCCCAGGACGAGAACGAGAAAGCCATGCAATCCCCAAAACAATATCCTGACTTGGGGTAACAATAGGCGAACCATCTGATGGAGAAAAGATATTCGAAGAAGCCATCATTAATAGGTGAGCTTCCAATTGTGCAGCAGGTGTCAGAGGAACATGGACAGCCATCTGGTCTCCGTCAAAATCTGCATTATAAGCTCGACACACTAAGGGATGAATACGGATGGCATTTCCTTCAATTAATATAGGCTGAAAAGCCTGGATTCCTAAACGATGAAGCGTAGGGGCTCGATTAAGTAGAACGGGATGGTCCTTAATAACTTCCTCTATAGCATCCCAAACTTCAGGCCTCCCCTGTTGAATCATCTTCTTGGCTGATTTAATGGTAATCGAGATCCCTTTCTGTTGTAGTCGGTTAATAACAAAGGGTTCGAATAGCGTTAAAGCCATCCGTTTCGGCAAACCACATTGATTGAGTTTCAATTCTGGACCAACTACAATGACAGACCGTCCCGAGTAATCAACACGCTTGCCCAATAAATTCTGGCGAAACCGCCCTTGTTTCCCTTTTATGAAATCGCTCAAAGATTTAAGGGGTCTTAAATTCGTCCCCATCACAGCCCGACCATGTCTCCCATTATCAAATAGTGCATCTACCGCTTCTTGAAGCATTCTCTTCTCATTACGAACGATTATCTCCGGTGTCCGAATTTCCATAATCTTCTTAAGACGAATGTTACGATTTAAGACACGCCGATACAAATCGTTCAAATCGCTGGTTGCATATCGCCCACCATCTAATGGAACCAAAGGCCTTAAATCAGGGGGAAGGACAGGGATTACTTCAAGTACCATCCATGAGGGTTGATTTCCTGATTTCCGGAACGCTTCGACAATTTGTAGTCTTTTTACTGCTTTTGCTCGAACTTGCGCCGATGCAGAGGTCGTAAACAAATTACGAAGTTCTGCAGACAATACATCGAGATTTAAATCTTCTAATAAAATTTTTATAGCCTCTGCACCCATTTTGGCTTTGAATGAATTAGAACCATACTCTTCTATTGCTTCTTGATACTCGTCTTCAGATAGAATTTGCATTTTCTCTAAACGAGTCGTTCCGGGGTCAATAACAATATAACTTTCATAGTAAATAACTCGTTCCAGACTACGAACAGGCAAATCCAAAAGATTCCCCATACACGAGGGATTGTTTTTAAAGAACCAGATGTGTGCAACCGGTGCCGCCAAAGTTATAGAACCCATTCGTTCGCGTCGCACTTTGGATTCCGTAATTTCAACATAGCATTTATCGCAAACAATACCTCGATGTTTTACTTTTTTATACTTTCCACAACCACATTCCCAATCTTTTGTAGGACCGAATATTTTTTCGCAGAACAAACCGTCCTTTTCGGGTTTAAAAGTCCGATAGTTTAGTGTTTCGGGCTTTTTGACTTCTCCTTTCGACCATTTCATTATCTCCTCAGGAGAGGCTATCCGAATTTGAAGTGCATCAAATCGATCTGTTGTGGTAGGAACATATTTAGCCAAGGTATATATCCTCCTCGTCTTCTTGTTCTTCTGTATCTATTGCTGTTTCTAATTTTGCAAGTTTAATTACATCAAGACAAAGACTTTGCATTTCCCGAATGATCACATTAAATGACTCGGGAACAGAAGGCTCGACATCATAATCACCTTTTACGATGGCATCGTAAATTTTTGTTCTTCCTTGAATGTCATCTGATTTTATTGTAAGCATTTCCTGAAGGGTATGGGCCGCACCATATGCTTCTAACGCCCAAACTTCCATTTCTCCAAATCGCTGTCCACCTGAATTGGCTTTACCACCCAATGGCTGTTGTGTTACTAATGAATACGGTCCAATAGCTCGTGCATGAATCTTATCATCTACCATATGGTTTAACTTCATCATATAGATATAACCAACACAGGTCTCATGATGAAATTCTTCACCTGTTTTACCATCACGAAGTTTTACTTTCCCAGTTGTTGGTAGTCCTGCTTTTTTCAGATAATCGATAATAGTCTCTTCCTTAGGTCCGTTAAAAACAGGTGATGCTATTTTCAGTCCGAGAACTTTTAAAGCCCAACCCAAATGCGTTTCTAATATTTGCCCAACATTCATACGAGAAGGGACACCTAACGGATTTAGGATAATCTGGATAGGAGTCCCGTCGGGCAAGAAGGGCATGTCTTCTACAGGGACAATCTTGGCTACAACACCTTTATTTCCATGGCGACCGGCCATTTTATCCCCTACGGACATTTTTCGTTTAGTTGCAATATAAACCTTTACAACTTTATTTACTCCCGGAGGTAACTCATCTCCTTCTCTCAGTCTCTCTAATTCCTTTTCTCGAAACGATAGGAGTTTTTGTTCTTCTATCGCTGCTTGATTAACCAACCTCGTAAACCGGGCTTGTACCTTTTTATCCTCAATTCGTAACCGACCAAGAATAGAATAATCCAACTCTCTCAAATGGGATGGTCTTACGGCCTTTCCTTTTTCAAGAGCAAAAGCATTTTTATTGAAGTCAAAAACATCTTCCGTTATTCTCTGACCCAACATATCATCACGAACCAAATCTACAAAAGTTTTTCGAATTTTATCTATACGCTCCGCATATTCTTGCTTGATTCGATCCGCCTCACGGGTAATTCTTGATTTGGTCTGTTTATCCATTGCTTTATTCCGACGACTGGATACTTTCACATCAACAACAACACCTTCTGTATCCGGGGGAACATACAATGAGGCGTTTCGAACATCTTCAGCTTTCTCTCCAAATATAGCAATCAACAATTTTTCTTCAGGTGCTAACTCTTGCTCTCCTTTCGGAGTAACTTTACCTACAAGAATATCACCGGGCTTCACTTTTGAACCAATATGGATAACTCCATTTTCATCAAGATTTCTTAATGTATCCTCACCTTCATTGGGGATATCCGGTGTAATTTCTTCGGGACCCAATTTCGTATCCCGTGCTTCAATTTCAAATACTTCAATTTGAATGGAGGTAAAAACATCATCTTTAATTAATTCTTCGCTCAGGATAATAGCATCTTCAAAGTTGTACCCTTCCCATGGGAGAAATGCAACCAATACATTTCTTCCTAATGCCATTTCTCCATTACACATACCCGGACCATCGGCTATAACATCACCCGCATTGACCTTATCGCCTTCCTTTACAATAGGCTTTTGATTAATACATGTGCTTTGATTCGAGCGGGCAAATTTTTTCAAACGATACACATCTTCTTCCAATTTAAATGGATTGTCTGTTCTTGCACTGTCAATGCGAATGCGAATTGTCTCACTATCGGCATATTCAACAACTCCTGCTCGTTCTGCTCGAACCGCCGTCCCTGAATACCTTGCACAAATCTTTTCCAGACCCGTTCCCACCAGAGGTTGTTCTGCTTTTAATAATGGGACGGCCTGTCGTTGCATGTTCGACCCCATCAAAGCACGGTTAGCGTCGTCATGTTCTAAGAACGGTACCAATGCGGCTGCTGCACTTACAATCTGCTTCGGGGAAACATCCATAAAATCCACCTCTTCCGGTGGAACCATTGGAAAATCCCCTTTGTGACGACACAGAACAAAATGGTTCTTAAATTTTCCTTTATTATCTAATGGCTCATTGGCCTGGGCTATTTTATAATTATCTTCGTCATATGCGGTTAAATAAACGATCTCATCTGTTACTCTACCATTCTCTACTTTACGATATGGGGTTTCGAGAAATCCATATTCGTTTATCCTCGCGTATGTCGCCATCGAAGCCATTAATCCAATATTAGATCCTTCAGGTGTTTCTATCGGACAAATCCGCCCATAATGGGTCGGGTGGACATCGCGAACCTCGAAACCGGCGCGGTCTCGGTTTAACCCACCGGGACCCAATGCGCTTAACCGCCGTTTATGAGTCAGTTCAGATAAGGGATTTATTTGGTCCATAAAATGGGATAATTGACTTCTTCCAAAAAAGTCTTTTAACACAATACCAATCGGCTTCGAGTTTATCAGTGATTGTGGAGTGTATTCCTTGTCATCCGAGCGATAACCCATCCGTTCACGGATTGTTTTTTCCATCCTCGCCAAACCGATACGGAATTGATTCATCAACTGTTCGCCAACTGTTCTTACACGCCGATTTCCTAAATGATCAATATCATCCAGTGTTCCTTCCCCTCTATGCAATCGTACCAGGTATTTAAGGGTCTCAATAATATCTTCTTTTGTTAGAGTCCTTTGCTTCTGAGAAATCTGCAAGCCTAATTTCCTATTGATTTTATATCTGCCTACAGAAGCAAAATCATACCGGGCCGGATCAAAAAACAAACTATCGAAATGCTTACGACACTGTGCATCATTAGCAGGGTCCCCCGGTCTCATACGCACATAAATTTCACGAAGGGCTTCCTCCTGGGTTTGGGCCTGGTCCATATTCAGTGTCTGTGCAATACTAATATCACTTAATACATCTTGTAAGTTCAAAATATAGAACTCGCGAATAGGTGAACGAAGGACTGCGTTTAGAACGGCTGTTGTGATTTGTGATGAGGCATCTGCTAAAACTTCACCTGTTTCAGGATCAATAATATCTGTTGCAAGCCAACTACCTACTAACTCTTTTACTTCCACACGGTTTTCTACTTCTTTTTCCGTATCTTTACCCCCTCGTTTTATCCTCTGCTTCTGAAAAATACATGCTTTACCCCGCTTTATCTGGACACGGTCAATTCTATAAAACATTTGTAAAATTTTATCGGATTCTACATATCCCAGAGCCTTTAAAAATGTGGTGGCAAGCATTCGAACTCGGCGATCCACAGTAATCCATAACACATCGTTTATATCATATTCAAACTCTATCCATGCCCCACGATAGGGAATAATTCGAGCAGACAAAAGAAGTTTTCCCCCTTGATGTTGTTTCCTCTCAAAAGAGACACCCGGCGATTTATGTAATTGACTCACAATCACACGTTCCGCTCCATTAATAATAAATGTCCCCATTGGTGTCATAAGAGGAAGCTCGGCTATGAAAACTTCTTGTTCAAAAACTTGTTTTTCTTCTTTCTCTCCCTTAAGAGATTCTTCATATAAGGTAAGTCTTATATTGGCCTTTAATGTACCACTGTAAGTTAACCCTAAATTCTGACATTCCTCAATTGTATATTTAGGAGGGACAATGTTGTAGTAAATAAATTCTAACTTTGTTAAACCATTAGGCGATTCTATGGGGAAATACTCGTTTAGAACCGCTTGTAATCCTTTATTTTGCCGTTCACGAGGCGGAACTTCCCACTGTAAAAAATCAGTAAACGACTTGGTTTGAATCTCAATGAGATTCGGCAGATGGGATAAATCTTCAGGTGCACGAGATAATAAGATACGTTCTGTTCGGGGAGCCACAGCCATTCAAAAACTCCTTATATAGGGTTCCGGAAAATTTATGAGAAGTGACACTTATACCTCTTCTGATCCTTACTGGTGCATGGATAATTCATGATTTTACCGATATTTATGTTCAAAATCATAAGGTCTTCATTATAGAGGAAATATTATAGCAATTTTAAAGCCAAAAAGCAAATCCCCTTCCCCCTTCTCAAATTCATTGAATCTTGTCATTCTTTATGTATACATTTTCTCCTATTTTAACTCATAGCAAAATTGCAATCTTTTAATATTCTATCAAATCTTTTTTTATAATTCAAGTATTTTAGCGAAAAAATTTAGGATGGTTTCCAGCAATAACAACAGTAACTTCACCCTTTACAAATTCTGATTTCAATCTTTCTATCAACTCCGAAAGATAACCTCGATAAACACGCTCAAATTTTTTCGTCATTTCAAAACAGACTGCACATTTTCGGTCTCCCAAAACACTGTAAGATTGTTCCAGAAATTTTTGAACCCGGTAAGGAGATTCAAAAAAAATCAATGTGTGAGGCAAATCTTTTTCTTGTTCGAGAAACCGATGTAAAGGACCCTCCTTCCGCGGTGGGAATCCTTTAAATGTATATGAAGATGTAGGCAATCCAGAAGCAACAAGGGCTGTTTCAACAGCAGTTGCACCCGGGATAACCTCCACATCATAACCTGAATCAATTACCGATTGGACCAGTTTAAATCCCGGATCGCTAATACATGGAATTCCTCCATCTGAACACAATCCAACCTTTATCCCTTTGGACAATTCTTCAAGAACACTCGAAATCACCCTGGGTTCTCTTGCTTCAAAAAAAGCCCAGATACGAGATGGAATCGGTATTTGGTAATGACCATACAATCTACGAGTAACACGCGTATCTTCACAAAGAAGCAGTTCGATTTCTCTCAACACTCTTAAAGCCCGATGTGTTATATCTTCCATATTCCCAATAGGGGTTGTTATAATATACAATTTACCCATAGAGTTTTCTTTTCCAGGTGTATTAAATTCATCCTATTCCAAAGATTAATCCAAATCAATTTTCGGTTTTAACACAACCGCATTTTCTGCTTGCATAGCCTTTACAATTTGTTCATACATTTCTTCATCTTTATAAATTCCCACAATAGCACCTCCCGACCCTGTAAATTGGGCATTGGCACCCACAGAACGAGCAATGTCCACCAAACGAACCTGACGAGGGTCAAGATTGTAAATACTTTTCCTACGGTCAAAATTTAGGTCCATCCAGACGCCAATTTCGTCCCCTCTTCCTGCCCAGAGTAAATCCCGAGCCTTTTGAGCATATTCCGCAAAATCATACATCGCTTGATGAACCTCTGGGTCTCCATCAAGCCATCGCTGTCGAACATTATTATGAAATACTTCAGATCCCTCAGACAGTTCTTTTCTATATGCTATAAATAACTTCGGCAACAGCGATATAGGGATTTCTTCATAATATCCATATCCCTGTTTCTCCATCAACTCTTTACCAAAATCCATGAATACACATCCCTCATAAACCTGGATAACGCGGTCTTGCAAACCTGCAAAAATACCCAGTTCTTCCGTTTCAACACTCAAAATAATATTAGGAAGAATAGGCTTCGGGATTTCTACCTCATAAAATTCCATCAAACATTTCATAGTAGCAGTTACCAGAGCACTGGAACCTGCCAATCCCAATCGGCGAGGAATCGTGGAACGATAACGAATAGAAAAATTTTTTTGCGGAAGATGAATGTTATGCTTCTGGCAATACCTGTAAAATTTATAAATTCCTGCCTTCATTAAGCGAATACCACCATAGTACCCATTCAAACGGACATCTTCTACTAGGTTTTCAATAGATTCATATTTTGATTGGTCTTGAAAACTTGGAATGATTTCCAGATGGGGGCTTTCATAAAGACTTACTTTCGCATAAAAATCACGAATAATTACACTAATTGTCTTTCCAAAATAACCATCCGAAGGATTACCAACCAATCCTGCTCGTGAATATGCCACACATTCTATTGCCATAATTTTACCCTTACTTTTTATAAATTCAGGGATATATTATATCGAATTGACCTCCCACCTTTCTCACTATAAACACAGGGATGATTTGATATCTTCACTTATAGAACTCTATTTTGAAAAGAAAGATAGAAAAATAAAATATTAACGAAGATAATCTAATAGACTGGGCTGGATAACACGAGATGCAGCGTTAAGTGCGGCCTGATATGCATTGGTTTGTGTATTTAAATTTACGATAACTTCTGCCATATCCGCGTCAATACTGTCCGAAATAACCCTCTGAAACTCAATATTTGCATTTCTTAAATTTTCTTCCGTGCTATCCAATCGCTTATTAACGGCACCTACTTTAGCCAGTGCTAATGAAAGTTGTGAAATAGCATAGTTTGCTTCTTGAATTCTTTGCTCCACTCCGGTAAAGTTCGCGGATCGTAAATTGTCACGAAGTGAAATCAGAGTTTGAAAAATGTTTGTAGTTTGAGACCCCGTCGCCAGAAAAACTTCTCTTCCTGTAAGATTCGTTATAACCTGGGTCCCTTCCATAATTTCAGTATTAATATAATTGTCATTTCCATTATAAGTTACAGATGTTATTTCTCCATTTGCATTTCTTGTTTCTTGAAATGGAGCGGTAGTAGTAACAGTCCCTCCAAAAATATATCTACCACTGGTTTGATGATTGGCTTCCTTTAGTAATGCTTCAATTAATTGATTTACTTCCGTTGCAATTTGGTCTCGTTGTAATTGGGCATTTGTAGTATTCCTGCCCTGTATGGCTAATTCCCTTGCTCGCTGAACAATATCAAGGGTAGTTGCCACTGTGGTCTCCGCTTCATTTAAATAAGGACGGATCGTTGTTATATTCTTAATATATTGCTCATTTTGTGCTACCATAGATTGAGCGGATATAGCCCTGCGGGCATTAAGGGGGTCATCTGATGGACGATTTACGCGTTGCCCCGAAGATAGTTGCTCTTGCAAAGTTAATATTCGGCGTGTTTGATATGCAAGATCGTTAAGAGTTCTATCAACAAGCATCCTTGATGTAACACGAATAACGCCCATAAATCTTATCCTCTATCGTCAACAAAACAAGTTAATCCCATTTCTAATTTCTTTGATATTGAGTCCGAGTAGGAAGCCGTTTCTTGCTCTTCATAATACGGATATATATTCTTCAATGCATTTCTCGCAGATTCCAATGATACCCGATAAAAGGGGACAGCTTCACCAAGCCATGCTTTCAGATAGAGAATGGCTACCCTCATACGCTCGCAGGAATCAACCATGCGCGACTTCCACGGTTCATCAATCTGCTCTGCAACTTTTCTTATATTATTCTCAGGTAGTTTTACTCCTAAATTTCTACTTATTTTTTCAACTAATTCTTTTCGTAAAAATTCTGCTCGCGATGTTTCCTTCACCAGATAATCTATTGCAGAAGTCTTCTCATTAAAATATTTAATATTCCCGTTAAAACCCGCCTGCAATTGCGCCAGACAAACCGATACCAATGTTTCCTGTCGTTCCGCTTGCTCCTCCAGTAACTTACATAAATTTTCAATCTCTTTCATGAATTAAATCCCTTTATAAGATTATCTAATCCTTCACATTTGTGAAGGGTCCGAGATGTGACCACAATATTTGAATTTCCTGTGCCGTTACATATTCGTCTTTATTCATATCCCATTGTTGAAATTCTTGAACAGATAAACCACTTTCTCTTACAGAAATCTTTTTGTCCTGATTGATATCATATAAAGACACAATTTTTTCTGCTTTCTCTTTTGTCAATTCTTTTACACTCAATTCTGATTTAAGAATCTCATAAAAGTTATTGGGGTTGCCTTTAAGAGAAGACTCCTCTGTTTTTTTTCGACTTACCAACATAAGTGTTTTTGCAAGGGAGTTAATTGCATTCAATCCCATAATCCATTGCATCATTTGATATTCCTTTACATTATTAGTTATCGGCAAATCGCCTTGTTTTCTTAAACTTCAAATATTAATTTATTTCCTGTCGTATTACTTACCTTTTGCTGTATTGATTCTGTATTCTGAATAATTTGCTTTGCTATACCTAACTGTCCTGATTTTGCCATTTCACCAGCAAAAGCATCATTTAACATGTCGTAATATATTTCCTTCGTAGAATTTTGAGGGAAAAGTTTAGAATTCATTATTGTCTTTCGCATTTCCTTCAATAGTTCATATAAAAACAATCGCTCCATTTCTTCACCTGCAATTTTTTTTTGATTATTTTCATCAATAGAAAAATTATTGCTCGGTCCTACATAACCAATAGGGTTTACATATAACATTTACATAATCTCCACTTCTGCTTCGAGGGCTCCTGCCTCTTTCAAAGCCTGAAAAATAGAAATCATATCCCGGGGAGTTATTTTTAACCGGTTTAACGCTTCTGCTACCTGTCCCGCGGAAGTCCCTGAAACGGGCATAAGATAGGCTTCCGATTCCTGTACTTCCATTGCAGTAGTTTCGGTAATAACGGGTTGACTTTCAGTAAAAGGTGTTGCCGGTGTCACCTGAGGCGTAGAAGTAATTTTTATTGTCATATTTCCATGTGCTACCTGACAGGGTTTTACAACAACATCTCCGCCAATCACAATGGTACCTGTCCGTTCATTGATTACAATCTTCGCAGGTGGACTTGTAGTAACTTCTATATTCTCCATTCGAGCAATAAAACCTGTCAGGTCATTGTGGTATATTTCGGGAACGGTTACTCGAATCGCACCCCCACCCATCGCAAGGGCTACATTTTCCCCAAACTGGTCTTCAATAGCCTGACGAATTCTATCCGCAGTATTAAATTCAGGTTGTTTTAACAAAAGAACAATCCGTTCCCCATCCGTGATTGTCGATGGGACCTCTCTCTCTATATAGGCCCCCAAAGGAATGCGTCCTGAAGTCGGATGGTTTTTACGAACAGATGCTCCCCCGCCACCTCCCTTTTCCGCATTAAACCCTCCTATAGACACGGGACCCTGGGCCACTGCATATACCGTTTCACCCAGTCCCGGTCCTCGCAAATGTGTCTCTAAAAGCATTCCGCCTTCTAAACTTTTGCAATCACCCAATGTGTCAATTTTAACATCAATTCGAGTTCCTTCCTTGGCAAAGGCGGGAATCTCTGCAGTTACCATAACAATTGCAGAATTTTTCGGTGTTAAATCTTTCAGATTGCTTACCGTAATACCTAACCGGTCTAACATCTGACGCTGAGCCAGCCGAGTAACTCCAACACTATCACCAGTACCCGCAAGTCCTACAACAAGACCTATCCCTTTTAAGATATTCCCTCTCGCTCCCTGAATATCGCATAAATCTCGTATTCGTGCGGAATCCGCGACCCCAGGTAAAAAGAAAATCAGTAAAATGATATATAGAAAAAACCTTCTTTTAATCATAAATAAACTCCTTATTAGAATGGAGAGAACCAATCTAAAATCTTCGTAATAATTCCACGCCGTTGATTATTCCATAGGTCTCCTTTCCCTTTAAGTTGTACCTGTGCATTGGCGACCTGTGTTGATAAAACTGTATTATCTGGTGCAACATCTTTAGAACGGACAATCCCACTAACTGTTAAAAGGGAATCTTCTCTATTCACAGTTACTCGTTTTTCGCCTTCTATCTTTAAGTTTCCATTTGGATACACCTGTGTTACTGTGCAGGCAATTGTTGTTGTTAATGTGCTTGTACGTGTCGTTTTACCTCTTGCTTTCGTTTCGTTTTCCGCCTCAATCTTCCAGTTAGGTAATAAGTCCGGGTTTATCAATCCCAAACCATCCGGCTTTTCTGCAGTCAAAAAATTGTTATCCTTTTCATTCGCTTTACTCTCAACATCGGATTCTTTCTTAGTATTTGTATCTGCGGTCGTACTTGCAGAAATTTTCTCACGCACCAATATTGTAATAATATCGCCCGGCTGAAAACGGGTCCCTTTTTCCGCTATTAATGTTCCTGAACGCTGGGCTTCAGGTGTAAAAAGACTATCACTATAAGAAAAAACACAAAAACCAATCCAAAAAGAGATCATTATAAATACCGTCTGTTCCTTTATTTTCATAACGATTTACTCCACTTTAACCGTTCCATCGGGCTGAACAGTTGCTTCAAATTTTTGTTCTGAATTTAAATACATACAGTGGACACGCTCACCTATACGAGCATCTGCCAAAACTTTTACCTTTGCTGAAATGGATATATTTCCCCGGGCATACTCGACGGGAACAATTTGATTCCGCTTTACGATTACGGGTGATTCGATATCCTCCATACGAATGCTGGACCCGGAACGAATATATTTTTTAGAAGACATGCCTACAACCGAGTATAAATCCCATATAGGAGACCCTTGACTACGAGAGAAGGATACCTGCCGAACAGATATATCTTTTTCTGTTATTATCTTTCCACGAGGAATATCTCGAACAGCAATTACTACCAATCCCTCTGTTTCTATCATAACCCTACAAATAATCGTTTTCTGGATTCTCCCATCTACACGGATCATTCCACGAAAAACTCCCGGACCTAAATAGCGATACGAATTATTAGGTTTCCATGTTATTTCCACATCCCCTTCAGGGAAAGTCAAATCTTCCGAAGGGGGATATATTTCAATACGAGTCTGACTCACTTCCCACGGCATTTGTTGTTGAATATAATGTCGAAGTGAGTCTGTAAAAATATCTTTTGAAATTACTGTGGTGGCTCGTTTGATTACAGTTTGTCCTTTTTCGTCGATGTTTAAACTATCTGTGTCCACACCAATTTGTTTTAGTTTTGAAAATATCAGCGTATTCGGTACAACTCGAGCATATCCGGGTTTGGGTGCCGGTAATAAAGGGATACCATTTACAAAATCTGGGTTAACACCTTCCAGAACATCGTGTAACATTACTTTATTACCTGTAACCTCCGTTTCCTGTTTAATCGAAATATCCTGTGAATGTCCTGCAATATTAAACAGAAAGACTATTACACATATAATAATTACATTATTTGTTTTTGACGAATAAACCGTCATTCGCCACATTATCTCCTTACATTATTAGCCGTCTGAAGCATCTCGTCAGAGGCTTGAATCACTCGTGAGTTAGCTTCATAAGCACGCTGGGCAATAATCATTTGTATAACCTCTTCCACAACCTGAACATTCGAGTTTTCAAGAAACCCCTGGGCAATCGTTCCCAATCCATCTAATCCGGGTTGTCCTACATTGGGAGGACCTGATGCCTGCGTTTCTAAAAACAGGTTTCTGCCCAATCGTGCATCAAGACCAGCAGGATTGGAAAACCGGGCTAATTCCAATGTTCCAATGTTCTGAGGGGTATTATCACCGGGGACACGAGCAGAAACGGTCCCATCAGCACCGATAGTTACTAACTCTGCTTCCGTCGGAATGGTAATAGCAGGTGTTAGAGGATAACCATCTACGGTCATTACGGTTCCCTCTTCATTAATTTTAAAAGCGCCGTCTCGTGTATAAGCAATGGTCCCATCCGGTAATTCAATCTGAAAAAAACCATCCCCTTCAATCATCAAATCAAAGGGGTTACCCGTTTGGATAGCGGAGCCTGATGAAAAGATTTTTGACACAGCAGATGGACGAACACCATGTCCAATCTGAATACCTTCGGGTATTGTTGTCCCTGCCGTTGTCTCACTGCCTGCAGGTTTAACTGTCTCGTATAATAGGTCTTGAAAGTTTACCCGACTTCGCTTAAATCCCGTCGTATTCACATTTGCCAGATTATTGGCGATTGCATCAATATTCATTTGCTGGGCTATCATTCCCGTTGCCGCAGTAAATAACGAACGAATCATATATTCATCCTTCTTTTATGTTTTAACCGGCAAGACCTATCTGGTCAATTAGTCTGCCGATACTTTCATCTATAGCAGAGATAACTCGTTGATTGGATTCATAAGCACGAAGTCCCAAAGTTAGCCTTACCATCTCTGTAGGAATTTTCGTATTTGAGCATTCAAGATAACCCTGTTGAAGGGAACTTCTCGTTGCTGGTTGCATGGCCTGTTGAACTTCCTGACTTGCAGAATATAAATTTTCCCCTTCACGGATTAACCGTTCCGGCTTTGCAAACTCAATACATCGGATTTGCCCGGCAGGAATCCCATCCACAGTAATACTTCCGTCCGTTGCAATATTAATTTCACTCCCCTGTATTTGAATAGGCTGTCCATTATTTCCCAAAACCCGATAACCTTGTGAAGAACATAAAAAGCCTTCTGAATCCAGAGTGAAATCCCCTGCCCTCGTAAATCTGTCCCCAGACGGCGTTTGTAATACAAAATATCCCGGTCCCTGTATGGCAACATTTAAAGGATTGGAAGTCTGTTTAAGAGGGCCTAAAGATAAATCGGGAAAGGTTTCTACAATCTTTACACCTCCGGCAGGAGCACTTTTAGGAATATATACATTATAACTGGCACCTATCTTTTTGAATAAAGGATAAAAGCCCAACTGAACAGGTGTTAATGCCTTGTATCCTACTGTACTGGCATTAGCTACATTATTAGCATATACCGCTTGCCGTTGTTCTGAGGCAATCATTCCACCTGCGGATATGTATACTCCCGGTATCATATTATTCTTTCATTTATATTTTATGGGTTACTTATAGTTTCAAAAGGCGGGCGGCAGGGCGCAACGATGTTTCGTAAAGGGACAAAGAAACACATGGACGCAATCTATTGCGCCATGCCGACCCATGGAGGAAAGTTGCTATAGGACCTTTTTATGGGACATCTTCAATATTCAAATTTTGTTGTTTTAAAAATAGCAATCTCCGTGCCATAAAATAGCAATACAATAAATTATTGACAAATAAAAAGATATAGAGAATTTATAAATAAAAAACATTTATATAGATAGGAATGATTTTCCTTTAAAAAGGAAGAATTTGCATTTTACATTGTTTTAATCATAAATTAACATCGATAAAGAAATTAAGATAGGCTTTCATAAAATGAAAATTTTGTCCATAGAGTTTAAGAAAAGTGTATTAAATATCTGTGATATTCCCCGGGACCGTAAACCTGAAATTGCCTTCGCCGGTAAATCAAATGTCGGGAAATCTTCTCTTTTAAATACACTTTGGGGAAGAAAAAATCTTGCAAAAACAAGCAATACTCCTGGAAAAACGAGAACGATTAATTTTTTTGATGTCAATAACAAATTTTATATGGTAGACCTGCCCGGATATGGATATGCAGAAGTTCCTCTCAAGATTAAAGAGCAATGGAATAAACTAATGTTTGAGTATCTAACACAAAGTGAAAATTTAAGACTTGTAGTAGTATTAATTGATTCCCGACATGGACCCGTTGAAAAAGACCATCAACTGCTCGATTTTCTGGAAGAACATGAAATTCCTACTTTACTCGTTGCAACAAAAGTTGACAAGTTAGGAAATGCACAAAGAAAAATACTATTGGATAAAATAAAAAAAGAACTCCATTTAGATGAAGAGGCTATTCTACTTCCTTTTTCATCTCAAACAAAAGAAGGGGTTGCCCCTCTCTGGAGAATAATAGAAGAAATCCTAAGCGATAGATAATCGTTTTTCGCCCCTTTGAACAAACCATTTATAATTTCAATTCTTACACAACCTCTCCGTAAAGGTCGTATATTTCTGCCTCTTTTATCTTCACAGGATAGAATTCGCCTATTCTTAATGATTTTGAAGAGGATACCCAGATAATACCATCAACTTCGGGAGCTTCCGCATAAGACCTCCCTATCCATAGTTTCTTCTCGTTATCAAAGTCTTCTACTAAAACCTTATACTCCCTCCCCACTCGACTTTTGTTGAATTCATAGGATATATCCGATTGTGTCTCCATAAGAAGATGATACCGCCGTTCTGCCACTAATTTACCCACTCTGTGAGGGAATTCGATAGCCGGAGTTTCTTCCTCCGGAGAAAAAATAAAAGCCCCTAATCGCTCAAATCGGATTTGTTCAATTACATTCATTAATTGCTGAAATGCTTTATATGTCTCGCCGGGGAAACCTAATATAACGGTTGTCCGAATAACAATATCTGGTATAACGGTTCTTATATCTCGTATTTCTTTAATAATGTCTCTGCTCCAACCCGGCCGGTTCATTAACTTGAGTATTTTCTTATCAATATGCTGTATAGGCATATCCAAATAATGAACAGTTTTCTCCCCCGTTCCTATGATGTTCAAAAGTTTTTTCGTTAGGCCCGAGGGTAAACCATACAAGCATCTTATCCAGAAATCGCCTTTTAATTTAGATAACTCTTTAATTAGTTCCGGTAATCCATATCCTTTTTTCAAATCCCTCCCATAGCGGGTTATATCTTGTGCGATTAAATTCAATTCTTTTATACCTTGACTAATAAGGTATTCTGCTTCTTGCAATATAATATCCATAGGTACGGAACGGTAGGTTCCCTTTATTCTGGGGATGGCACAAAACGAGCATGTATGAGAACAACCATCTGCAATCTTCAGAAAAGAATAAGCACGAGGAGTAATAATCTTTCTGCGAATATATTTTTCTACATTAACTATCGGTTTCTTTAGGCAACAAAACTTTTCATTACGGGGGATTTCCTCATTCTGTATATATTGGACTAAAGTCTCCAATTGTCCAACCCCTACTAATCCATCAATTTCTGGAAATTTTTTCCATAATTCATGTGGATAACGCTGTGATAAACAGCCCAATACAAAAAATTTTTCAGGATTCCCTCTCTTTTTTTTACTTTCTGCTATCTCCGAAATGACATCAATAGACTGTTTCTTCGCATCTAAAATAAATCCACAAGTATTTAATAAAACGATATCAAAATTTTCTTCCGGATGAAATCCTTCTAACGGAATTACTTCATATCCTAAGTCATCCAATAATCCCGCTAAATATTCATTATCAACAGTATTTTTATCACATCCTAAAGTTATTATCCCTATCTTCTTTGTTTTTTTCACGACTAATATTATTCTTTTAGTTTTCTATTTAATTTTTACAAATATATTATTAATAAGAAAAACATTATAAGTAAAAATTAATATCCTTTTCATCTCAGCGAAATTTAATTCCTTTAAAAAATATACCCGATGGCTCCAGAGAGCCATCGGGAAAAAGCAGAGAGTATAAAATACCTTTAGTTTTTCTATAAGAAACTAATTAAGGATTATAGTCCATCAACATTAACAGTTTTCACCAGCCATGCAGGAACTTTCTTCCCTTTTTCATTTGTTACTTCGTATTTTTTCATAATGAGTTCAACAGAAACCGCACCTGCTACACTACTTAAATCAATAGGATAGGCAGACGCTGTCCCGTCATCATTAATTTTAATCTGCATATTTGTCAAATCAACTTTTCCTTCATCCGCATAACCGGATTCCAGACCTAATTGCAACATTTGGCGGGCTTCATCTTTTCCACCTACTTCGGGATGTTCAAAATCATCACCAAAAGTTTGAATTAACATATCAATATTTTTTGCTTCAAGGGCTGTCTTGACCTTATCGATGGTGGAACGAATTAATTCTTCATCCGAGGGTCCCTTCCCCATTCCGGCACAGCCCAGAACAGAAAGCATAGCAACCATAGACACGACCAGAGCGGAACTAATGAGAATTCTCTTCATATTGAGTCTCCTTTACTTATTTGTTATAGTTTTACTTAAAATTAAAAGATACCACTTTTTTATGGTAAGTATGACTATACCTTCTGAGAAAAGGTTTCATTTCTCCAAAAAATTTTAAACTTTCTACTTAAAATTACAAAAAGGACAATTTTATGAAAAGAAGAGACTTTTTATTAGCATTAGGAACTGCGTCTACCTTATATATAAAGCCCTTCAATAATCATTCAAACAAAATTCTTATTACTAAAACAAAAGGAGATAATTCAGTAAAAAGTAATAGACCCATTCAAGAAAATAAAGGGGATGTAGTTGTTATTGGTGGAGGAATTGGAGGGGTAGCCTGTGCTTTAACTGCATTACAGCACGGATTATCTGTCATCCTAACAGAAGAAACCTACTGGTTAGGAGGACAAATGACTTCACAGGCAGTCCCTCCTGATGAAAATCCATGGGTTGAAGAGAAAGGGTCTACAGAAAGATATAAAAAGTTAAGAGACACAATTCGCGATTTTTATCGGAATTACTATCCCCTACGAGAAGAACATAAAAACAATCCAAAACTCAATCCCGGGAATGGTAATGTATCTCGTATTTGCCACGAACCCCGGGTCAGTGCACACATCATTGAGGCCCTTCTTTCTCCTTATATTTCAGGGAAAAAATTGCTACTGTTAACGGAACATATTCCTGTTGAAGTTGAAACAAAAGGCGATTATTTCACTGCAATTAAAGTTCGGTCTTTAAAAACAGGAAATGAAAGATGGCTATCCGCTCCGTATTTTATCGACGCAACAGAAACAGGTGAAATACTTCCCATGGGGAAAGTAGAGTATGGAGTCGGCATGGAAGCACAAAAAGAGACAAACGAACCCCACGCTCCAACAGAAGCGGACCCCAAAGCTATGCAAGCATGTACATGGTGCTTTGCTATGGACTATGACCCCGACGGAGACCATCATATTGAGAAACCTAAAAATTATGAGTTTTGGCGTTCATATATTCCTAAATTAGACCCACCATGGCCGGGACCTCTGTTAAGTTTGACCACAACGCATCCCGTAACTTTACAACCTCGCACGATGCCTCTTGACCCGACAGGTCAAACAAATGCAAGTTGGTGGAAATATCGACAAATTCTGGATAAGAACCTTTTTGACACAAATCTTATTCCATTTAGTATAACCCTTGTCAATTGGCCTCAAAACGACTACTTTCTCGGAAACATCATTGAGAATAAAAAGCGAGAGGACGACTTATTTCATCAGAAGAAAGCAAAGGAATTGAGTTTATCCCTCTTCTATTGGCTACAAACCGAAGCACCTCGCCCAGATGGAGGAACAGGTTGGAAAGGATTACGATTACGACCCGATGTAATAGGTACAGATGATGGTTTCGCAATGAGACCGTATATTCGCGAATCCCGCCGGATTAAAGCAGAGGTTACAATCTGTGAACAGCATATCAGCAAAGATGTGCGGAAAGAATTCCAAAAAAACGAAGAATACATTACCCCTGAATTTTTTCATGACACCATAGGTATTGGTTATTATCGAATTGACCTTCATCCCCGAACAAATGGTAAAAATTATTTCGATGTGGAATCCTTGCCCTTCCAAATACCGTTAGGAGCACTCCTCCCACAGCGTGTAGAAAATCTTATCCCTGCATGTAAAAACATCGGAACAACCCACATCACAAATGGTGCCTACCGCTTACATCAGCTAGAATGGCACATTGGAGAAGCCGTCGGAGTCCTCTTATCTTTTTGTATCCAAAACAAATACCAACCCCGCCAGGTAAGAAACAATAAGCAAATTTTAGAACAGTTCCAACAAACGCTTCTAAATGAAAATATCCCCCTCCACTGGGATAAAGACATTCTCCAACAAAAAGGAAAAAAATAAAGGTTCGTTGAGAAACTATTAATGGATTACATCAGATAAAAAAATATAAAAACAAAAAAACGCAATTCTTTTTAGACCCAAAGAGAATAAATCATTTATTGCATAGAACCGATTCTGTTCTAATCCCCAAAAAAACTCCTAAATAGATTTCTTTCTAAACTCCTTCCGCCGGCCCCTTGGAACGATAAAAGAGTCTATCCAGGGAAAAAATATCTCCACACCCTCTTCTACACTCGGAAATTTTTTCATTTCAAAATAACTAATTCCTCTTAAGAAACCATAAGCACCTATAAACATGAAAACCCCTTGAAATAGGTTTAAAAACTCTAAAAAAATCAGACAAGAACAAGATAACAGCAGATAATAACTCAACCTATCAAAAATAAAATTAATGGAATTACTATTAATATCCCCTCCAAACCAATTGGACACTTAGGACCAGATTTGTAATCCCACTTTACTACTAAAATTAAAAAGAATACGATTCCTAATAAAGAAAAAAAATAGCATGTTCTACTTCGTAATTAATTATAGAAAAATGAGTAAACATATTGAATAAGCTTGTAATATTTATTCGTTTATAAAATGTCTATTACGATCCACCAGAGCTTTCAAAACACATAAAAATGCACTCTTTCTCTCAAAAAATCGAACTCCTCACACCAAATATCTCCTTGTAATAAATACCCCTATAAAGGTAAATACAATAAAAATCAAAACAAATATAGCTGATACAAACAATTTCTTCCGTTTATTTTATTCATTATCAATCTCTACTTCGTCATAATCTATTGTTAGAAGGGATAAAAACTTGTTTTGGGATGTCCTGATTTACCATTATTGTTTCCGGATAAATTTTTATAATAATTTCATACTTTTTAACATTTGGCTCTACAAAAGCAGAGTAAAAAGTATCCATTAAACAATCCAAAAACTTTTTAATAGGAAATAATTTGGTTCATACTATTTTATTTTTAGAGCAGGTTCTATCCGAATGTTTGTCTCATGCAATCACAATAATAGAGAATGTTATCCCATTTCGCATCGGGCGGAATGCGGTGGTCCGGACAAGGAATAAAACCTCCTAATTCTACCAGCGGCTTTAACCTTTCTATTTCGCGGTCTACGGCTTCTCTATCATGCAAGAAAACGACTTTATTCATTCCCCCTACACCTCGCAATTCTTTTCCATACTTCTCACGCCACGGAGCAATACTTGCATTCCATGTTCCAACTTCAATCGGGAACATTGTATTTACGCCATTTTTAAACCATGTGGGAATCAAAGCATCAATACAACCATCACAATCAAGCGAAACAATATCCAAACCATAACTTTTGCATAAATCTGTTATTCGTTTATAGTGTGGACCCACCAACTCATCAAAAACGGATGGAATTACCAGAGGACCATTTTTGAAACAAATATCTTCCCAGAAGTGAGCGAAATCATATTTAGCCCCGTTCTGTAATGCTCTTTTGGTATTCTGATAACACAATTCGCCATAGGTATCAATCATCTCCTTGAATAAATCCGGGGCATCTGCATAAATATAACTTAATCCTACAACACCTGTGATGTTTCGTAAAGAACCTAATAAACTTCCACAGTGAAGACCGTAGAGGTAATCCCTTTCATTTTTCTTAAGGAACTCCTCACCTCCTTCCCCAAAAGGAATCATTCTATCATTTACGCGGACGGGCGTCTTGAGAATTCTATCTTCGTTATATTGAAGTCGGGGCAAATAATGTTTTTCCCAATCCTTCCAGGTTTTTAGAAGATGGTCAAATTCAGCAGGAATTGACACGGCCCCCGGTTTTTCAAGGACAATTACACCATCTTCATTTCGAACTTTCTTTGACCCGTCCGACAATTCTTCAAGAACTTCCCTCTCAAATAAAGGGTCTAAATGCGCATTCGGATGGAAAACTGAGTACCAATTAAAATCAAAACCTAATCTTTCACTCAATACCGCATCTACAGGACTTCCATCCGCCCATTCGACTGCTTCTTCGCGTGTGATATAACCTTCATCTGCCCATTTGGCTAATGTCTCCTTCCAAAACCCAAAGTGCACAATAGGCAAACGGTCATAGGGTTCATATCTCAAAACTGCAAGTGCCCTTTCCCTGTGTGTCATTCCTATTCTCCTTATCATAAATCATTATTTCTATTTGACCAAAAATCAAACCTCATAAACAAATTTTAAAGAACCTATAAGATTTATATAAAAGTATTGGTACTAAAATGCTTGGTGATTTTTAATTTTAAGGAAGCAATACCTATATAGGTAGAAAGGCCCGAGTCAGTTAAAGAAAAGAAGATACTTTTACAATTAGAAAAAACCTCTTTCAAAATCAGAGATAACCAATACATTAGGGCATAAAACTATTTCAGGACAGTTAAAAAGTATCTCACAATCATTGCTTCACGAAGGTAAGATTAAATTTACAATACAAGAGAAACCTAATAGTTGATTTCAAAAATATAAAATCAAAGGTTGTTATTATTCGCCGGATAACTAAATCTTAATTTTGAAATGAAAGCACAATTCGTAGTAATATTATATAGACTGAATTTATCGTTTTATTTAGTGTTTTACATCTCTTATATTGACTTTTTTTCTATATATATTTCAGTTTATATAAAAAGGTTGCATATGTGAAAAAGTTTTTATTCGTGATATTTAATATCTATTTTCTTTTTCATTTATCTTTATCGGTGTACAGTGAGACAAAACAACCCGTAACCATCCAATTTCCCGCTATGGGAACAGAATTTGCTTTTATTATTTATCCCCCTTCAAATAATATGCTTGAAGAAGATGTTCGCAATTTATGTGAACCCGCGATAAATGCCGTACACAGGCTTGAAAAACATATTAGCCATTACATGACGGACAATGATTTAGCAAGACTAAATCAATCTGCGGGCTCAGGTCCTGTAAAAGTAAATAGTGATTTGTTCGAAATTATCCGTTGGTCAAAAAAATTTTGGGAACAGACGGAAGGGGCTTTTGACCCGAGTGTAGGTCCATTATTAGATTTATGGGGTTTTTATAAGAAAAATAGAGAGGACATCCCCTCCGATTCTGAGATTTCTGATATACTGAAAAAAGTAGGTATGGATAAAGTAAAGATTAATATTGAAGAACAATCCGTAGAACTTATTACCCCGGGAATGCGTCTTGACTTTGGTGGAATAGGGAAAGGATTGGCTTTAGACCGTGCAAAAACAATTTTAGAAGAACAAGGGATAAAATCAGGGATCCTTCATGCGGGGACCAGTTCTATCGTTGCAATAGGTTTACCTCCCAATCAAACAGGTTGGAAAATTGGTATCCGTTCACCTTATAATAAAAACGAAACCCTTGAAGAGTTTTTTATTTGTGATGAGTCTCTTTCTACCTCTTCTGTTTCAGAACAATTTTTGGAACGAAAAGGTAAAAAGTGGGGTCATATATTTAACCCCAAAACAGGTTTCCCTGTTAATAATAATATAATAAGTTCAACGGTTATCTGTAAAACAGCAACAGAAAGTGATGCATTGAGCACATCATTCTTTGTGCTTGGAATAGAAAAAACAAAAAAGTATTGCAAAAAATTTCCAAACTTGAAAGTTTTTCTTATCTCAGAAATTAATAACAAATTGGATAAACAATATATTAACCTTAAACAAAGCGAGGAATAGCCATGAAATCCAATGTCTCTCGTAGAAACTTTATCAAAACTGCAAGCACTGCCACAGGACTTATGATAATGGCAGGTAAAGCCCCATTCTCCTACGCACTCAACGATAAAATAAAAGTTGGTTGCATCGGCTGTGGAGGACAGGGGTGTTTTCATATTAAAGACGGTCTGATGGGTGCTTCAGATATCGTTATTAGCGCTGTATGTGATGCCTACGGTCCCCATCAACGATTAGCAGTTCAGTTAGCACAGATTTCAAATGCAGGTATTGCTCTTGAACCCGGACAGACCTTAACAGAAGAACAACGACAAAAGGCATTATCTGCTTTCAGACCAAAAAGTTATTATGACTATCGTGAAATGTTAGAGAAAGAAGAACTGGATGCTGTCGTTATTGCAACTCCACTCCATATGCATTATCAAATGACTATGGACAGTTTGAGTGCTGGTAAATATGTATTTTGTGAAAAGACCATGTGCTATGAAATCGAGCAGGCACGGGATATTGTAAAGAAATGTCACGAGACCGGAAAATGGGTTCAGGTCGGACATCAACGCCGATACAATCCTCTGTATAACAAAGCACTTATGATGATCTGGGAAGAAGGAACCATTGGACGCATCGTTCATATCGACGCACAATGGCATCGGAATAACGATTGGCGTCGTCCCATTAACAAAGACCATAAATTAAATTCTCAGGAAGCACGCTTCATTAAAGATTTGGAACGCTACATGAACTGGCGTTTATATAAAGAGTCTTCCCGTGGCTTATTAACCGAGTTGGCCACACATCAATTGGACATTGTCTCGTGGTTCCTTGACGCAATGCCGAAACGCGTCTACGGATGTGGAAGTCTGGATTACTGGAGGGATGGTCGCGAAATTCATGATAGTATTAATGTTATTTATGAGTTTGATATAACCCCTGAAAATCGCGGGTACCGTGCTATTAACGCCCGAAGCAGTTATCAAGACAAACTGGCCATCAACCAGCCTTATACAGTTCAGTTAATGTATTCAAGTATCACGGCCAATGCCAAAAAAGGTTGTAATGAGTTATTTCAAGGCGATGAAGGAACTATTGAACTAAGTGAAGAAGGTGGTTCTTTCTATCCTGAGGCAACATCCAAAATATCCTGGGGCGAATCCGGAAACGCTGAACAAACAGCAACTGTTATCACTTCAGGCGGAACCTTAAAACTAAGTAACAAAGCACTTCAAGAAGGAAAACCCATTGTTGTAGACAATACCCGATCCGTTGACCAACTTCAGTTTATCCAATTTGCAAAAGACATCAAAGAAGGGGGTATCCCTAAAGCAAACCAAATGGTCGGATTAAGGGCTACAATTATGGCTCTTTCCGGTTATCAAGCGATTGAGGAAAGGAGAATGGTAGAAATTGACCCGGCCTTATATACATTCGATTTCTCAACCCCTGACCCATCTATAGTTAGTTAATACAATCTGCTCAATTTTTATATAAAATAGATTAACACAATAAAATAATTAACATAAAAAGAAAGTGATGCCATGAGTAAATCGTGGAGAAGATGTATTCCATTTTTAGTATTCACTTTAGTTCTCCTACCCATCTTTCCGACCTCAGCAAAGGATACAAACGAACCTTTGCAAAATATTATTGAAAATTATGACAAGTATATGGGCAGAGATCTTGTAATTAATAATAGGGCTCCAAACGCAAAAATTATTCGGACCCTTCCCCTCTCGTGTCCCCCCTTCCACCTAAGGGACAAAAACGGAGACATTATTGACCCAACAAAAAATGCGGATGGGACACCCGTTGACCCTAATTTGCCCGTTCAACAGCAAGGGATTCCGCGGGCGGTAAGCACAAAACAAACCTGTGGAGCCTGCCATCCCTACGACAGAATTACAAAAGGCTATCACTTTCAGATGGGTCGAGACGAGTTGTATCCCGAAACAGACCCAAGCCAGGGAACACCAAAAGATAAAAGCCCTGGATTTTTCGGAAAGTGGCTCTCATTATACCAGCGAGAATTAGTTGGAAAACACTTTGAAGACCCCGAACAAATAGACATGACCCCTTTCAACTGGATTATAGACTGCGGTGTATGTCATCCGGGTGGTGGACCCGCTGAATATGATCGTTCGGGGGAAAATTACGACAAAGTTAAGAAAACCAATCCGTTAGCAGGCACTTTTGGAGATGGAGATTATTATGAATCACCCTGGGAAAAAACAGGGATAATTGAAGCGGATTGTTTTATATGCCATCTTGAGAATTATGAATATTCTGTCCGGGCAAAACAGATTAAAAAGTGGAACTTTGAATATGCGTCAACAGCCGCCGCAGGTTTCGGTTATGTATGGGGTTCAACTATTGACGGACAACAACCTAAAGTTTACTATAACAAAAGCCTCTTTAATGCAGATGGAACTGTTCAAATACATATTCGCCGTCCAACAGACCGTCAATGTATGTTTTGCCATGATATGTCCAGCGTTCAGAAACGGGGAATTTCATGGCACTCTCATTACATGCAGGATGTTCATACAGAACAAGGATTAAAATGTACCGATTGCCATCATGGAGACATACGACATAACTTCGCTAAGGGAAATTCTTCCATTCAAACCATTCGTGACGACCTGGACGACACAATCCTGTCCTGCAAAGAATGTCATTACAAACAAGAAAAAGGGGCTCCCTACCCAGAACATAAAGGGCTCCCTCCGCTCCACTTAGAGCGCATAGACTGTACCGCATGCCATATCACTCATAGACCCTTCCTTCCTGTTTCTATTATTGACCCGCTCACAGGTAAAGCAATAACCTTACCTGAAAATCAAGATCCAAACTATTGGAGTGCTTATGAATACGGCGGACTCTGGGGCTGGATACGGAGCAGAGATGATGCCAACCTTATTTTCCCATATACAGGAGATCAGATAAAACAGGCAAAAGAATATATAATCACTCGTGATGACATTATCCGTAAATTGTTCAAAGATGCACTTCTCAAAGATCTACCAGAAGGAGAGATTAAGGTCGCAGATTTTATTGAGAAAAAGCAAGGGCTTGAAGATTCCGAAGCAAGAGGGTTAATGTTAATCACTTTAGCACACCTATATAGACCTGCACAGGAGGCATACCCCGCCGTTATATTTAGAAACCAGGCCTATTCTTATGATTCAGGACAAATAAGAGAACTAAAAACAACCCCGCAACCTAAACGACCCGGTGCCACAATTATAGAATCCACCTTCGATTTAGGCAGGAGTAAATCGGATGGAAAAATATACGCTCAGAATACTCAGCTTTCTGCTTATTGGGTCTACATGGATGGTGAAGAAGTTAGACCCGTTATGTTAAAAGATATGAAGAAGGCTTATGACTGGTTAACATCACCGGAATACACTTTCCGACTTTACCCTGCACAACCTCAAGAGGGACAGACTTCCCCTGCTCTCCCGGAAAATCCTTTAATACAAACCCAACCCGAAACAGCTTCTTCTTCAGAAAATACAGGGGCGCTACAAGCACAATTGCGACCCCCTACTGACGAAGAAGAAAAGAAGAAAAAGATAGAAGAAATTAAACGACGGGCAGAATTAGAGGAAAATTTAAGATTGGCCATTGACGAAAAAATAAAAGTTTACTCCCCAAAAGATAGTAAGTTATTAAAGATTCATGATGACAACAATGATACTTTCCCGGAAGTAAATTCACAAGAAGAAATCGGCCTGTTTGCATGGGCACTTAAACAGACTGTTTCTTCACTTCGAGATAAAGAGTTGTATTATCTTCGTGGGACAATTGTCTTCCGTGTTAATGTAAAAGGTGGAGATAATCCATATGATCGCGAATTTTTAGATATGGACCGCATCGGTGAAAATAAACCTTTCATTGCTATTACAAGGTCTGAAGAGAAAGAGACCGTGGGAGAGTTTAGTTGGGATAAACCGAAGAAAGTTTGGACGCCCGTAGAAACTCGCCTTTGTTCTCCATACGAAGCAGATATTGTTCGCATAAACCCAAAGGCATATCCCTCTATCATGGCTATGGCAAAACCGCTTGAATGGACTGTATCCCACGGTGTAGAACCTGTTACACGTGCTTATGGAGCCAGGGGATGTACCGATTGCCATTCTGAAACTTCTCCTTTCTTTATGAGCAGTATGCTTGTCGATCCATTTTCAGAAGATGGAACACCCAAATATGTTCCTCTATGGAGTGTATTAGGATATGATATTTCCAATTTAAAATTAGGGGCCTGGCGTGAAGGGGTATTAAAGAAATATGCTCCTTGGGTCGTTCTGATAGAATTAATTTTAATCATTATTCACTATGTACTCATAGGGAGAAAAGAAGGTACCCCTGTAGGAAAACCCAATGTGCTCCGTTTCCGTGGACACGAACGAATAGCCCATGCTATTGTTATGATTACTGTAACTTTCTTAGCCGCCACAGGGTTCTGTTTCCTATTAGGGCAACATGACCCATTAGGTCCTTGGGCAAGAGTGTGGCATACATGGTTTGGATATGTTGCCAGTATAGGTGTCGTACTTATCTTCCTATCCTGGGTAGCTTTTATGTTCCCAGCAAAAGGAGATTTCAGCTGGCTACTAAAAGCCGGTGGTTATTTAGGAGGCGTCAAGGGACATGTTCCCGCTGGCAAATTCAACGCAGGTCAAAAAATCCTGTTCTGGCTTGTAATCCTTGCTTCCGGAACCTGTGGTGTAACAGGTATCGTTATGGGACTTAACCGCGGTTCCCATTTCACCAATCAAGAAATATACTACACCCTCCACGACATATCCGCTCTTGTTATGATACTCATACTCGTTGCTCACATTTATTTAGCAGCATTTGTAGTGCCTCACAGTTTACGGGCCATTTTCGGGGGCAAAGTCAGCGACATCTGGGCAAAAGAACATCATTCGCTCTGGAATTTCACACGAATTGAAACCGATGAAAATTCAAGCAAACAATAAATCAAAAATACTATTAAACAACAACTAAACATAAAATAAGTATAAGAAATACCAAAGGTTAAAACTATGAAAGTTTTATCTCTATTAGGTAGCCCCCGAAAAGAGGGAAATACGGCTTACGCTCAAGACCATTTAGAAGAACAACTCATATCATTAGGTCATGAAGTTATCAACATTCATATACCTTCTTTATCTATAGAAGGTTGCAAAGAATGCTATTGGTGCAAACAAGAAGACTCTTTTTTGTGTTTTAACAAAGACGATGCCATCCCTATCCTGAATAACATGCTTGAGGCCGATGCCATAATATTCTCTACTCCAACTTTTTGTTGGGGCTTCCCCGCCCAATTAAAGGCACTTCTTGACCGCATGTTTTGTCTAATTACATGGAAAGAAGGAGATGCAGAATCTCACTCTTTGTTAGAAGGAAAAACAATGGCTCTTATAGTTACTGCCGGTGGAGAAATAAAAAATAACGCGGAACTTTTAGGACTTGCTTTTGAAAATATGCTTGAATTTATGAAGTGCAAATGTGCAGGAATTGTCTACATAGCCCCCTGTGAAGGAGTTCAATCCATTAATGAAAAAGTTAAACAACAACTTAACGACCTTGCCCAAAATTTAAGCAAATCTATATAACATAAAATTTCCTCTACCCTTAGGAAATTACTTCAAGTAATACGAATATCTCAAAAATATAACAAGATTTTAATCTTTTTCCGAGGTTAGTTCTTTTGTTTCGCCGGGTTGAAAAGTTAATTGTACTTCTTCATTTGTAAAGGGTGAAAAAAGTATACATTCAGTCCCTACATCAGACTTAATAACGATCTTGCTAACTTTACCTTTCTTCTTTTCAGCTGAGATGAGGAATCCCCCTTCTGCACGGAGCTGATAGAAGGATACATCTTGCCAGGTATCAGGAATGCAGGGGAAAATTTTTATCCGCCCATTGTGGCTTTGCAAGAACATTTCTTGTATGGCTGTGCCTGCGGCGAAGTTTCCTTCTAATGTGAACGGACGATAGGTAAAATTACTGTACCCTTTACCGGATTGATCTCCATTACAATGAAAACTATTAGGCAAAACAAAACCTTCAGAGAAAATTTTTATGTTCCGTACAGCCTCCTCTACTCGTCCGGCACGAGCCGATAAGATAGACTTCCATGCAAAACTATATCCACACCACAGGGATGTACCCAATTGGTTCAAATAATCCAGAGATTTATTAATGATTTTCATATCTTCGGGATTGTAGGGATTCAACATTCCTAATGGGTATACAGCCATGAGATGAGAAAAATGGCGATGAGATTCGGGCAGTGGATAATCCTTCGCTACTAATAAACCTTTATCTTCCGAAACCCAGAGTCGGGGAAATTCCTCCAGAACTGCCAACCACCGCTCTTGTTCTTCTATCTTACCAAGGATCCCTGCCAGTTCTGCTGTGGATGTAAATAGCCACCGAATCAGGGAAAGGTCGTAATTGGTAAGTTCCTCAAACCATGCGTTAGGGCGGTTATCGTTAATCTCCGGAGAAGAACTCAATGGAAGTTTCCGCTTTCCATCCACAGAACGGCAATCTTTCGTAATCGCATCCAAAAATACTGCACAATCACGAAGGTATGGGTAGGCTCGTTCTTCCAGGAAGTGTTTATCATGTGTATACTTCCAGTGCCAGTAGAAATGATGGGCTAACCATGCACCGGTTGTTGCGGAGTGAGTATATTGTCTCCAGCCTCCGATTTGCCTTCCGAGAATATCTGTGGTCATGGCTACATTTAACCCGGGCAAATTAAAAAATCGTTGTGTCCACTTGAAACACTCATCGCGAATACTCCAGAGCCATTCTATAAAGTATCTCTCCTGTTCCAGCCGATTCCCCGAGTAGGCTATCCAATACGACATCTCCGTATTCAGGTCATGATGATAGTCCCCTTTCCAGGGAGGTCTTTTCCCATTGTCTGCGGTCCACGGCCCCTGCAAGGCAATAGGATATAATCCTCCCGCAGAACCAAATTTGTAGGTTTCATGATACCACCGCTCTTCTATTACTTCATCAGGGATGGCGACATAAGTCTGTTCCCAATACCCTTTCCACCATTCCTCATGCGTTTGAATGTAATTCTTATAATCCTTGTTCAATACTCCTCTTACATACTCTTCTGCCAATAATAATGGATTAGTGGCCTCATCTCTGGATGAGATAATTGACCATGCTACCAAATGCTCGTTCTCACTCAATTTTATCTTACCCATATAAACAGCAAATTTAAATCCTCCCCATCCTTCCTGCAAATAGGACTGAACATCTTCTTCCTTCCTCGTCTGTGGAGAAGGATATTCCAGCAACCTTAAATCGTCCTTGTCCAATTTCTCGTTATCCGTTGCTTTCCCAAAGGGTGGAGCAACAAGTTCTACATCCATATCAGACATATTGATGAAACGAATAAAACCTAATGGATACCCCGAAAGGACATATACCTCCAACTTACCTCCTCCTTTTGATTGTACAGACACCATTGCACGGTCTAAATGCAGTTCCATTCTTTCCACCTTTTCGTCCTGTGGAAGATTTACCTTGATTCGTCCTGCGGGTATCTTTGTAGGTCCCGGATTGTCATAGGGCTTTTCATATAGATTAATTAGGTCCTCAAATCGTCCTTCCTTTTCCCATCGAATCATCGTCTTAAAATTATATTCTTCCTTTTCAAATTCAGGGACAGGTCGCAGGTCCCATAAATCTGTACGGTCAATGGATACAACCAGCGGAGCCCCATCTCCCCAGACCAATGACCCCATCAAACCGTTTCCAAGAGGCAATCCCTCATCCCAGGTTTTAGGGGGTTGAGTATATATAATATTATGTTTTCTGGCTATATCCATAGGTGAATCCGCCATAATACTAAAAGTTAAAATGTGGCATAACAACAAAGCAATCATAAAGGATTTCATTTTTTTATCCTCCAATGGTTGACAATATTCAATAAAAAGGAGCATTAATCATAATAAATGATTCCTACTAGAAATCTAAAATGACCCATTATTAATGAGGAGGGGTTAATTTCTTTAAAAAATCCCAGGGATATATACTGGAAGTATGTCCATCACTCCAAATAATACTCACTGCATAATGGCCTAATGGCTGAAACTCTTCTATTTTTATATTATCCGGGACTTCATTGGGTTTTAGTAGGGGTTCCCCTGTCAATTCATCTACACAGTAAGCACATCTGCACGCACGACGAAGTTCAACAACTGGAATGGTAGAAAATGTACCATCCTTCCAATCTATGATGAATGTATTTTCTTTAATAATTATTTCCGGAGAAGATAAGGTTGTTGCTCTCCGTTTTCCTATTTCGCGTTGTATTTGTTCTACTAGAGGCTTCCATAGAGTATCGTACTCGTTTCCTGCATTTTTTGTAGAGGCATCATAAAAATTGGGGAGGATAGGGATGTTCGTTAAAATGGATAATCCAAATCGATTCTGCAAATCTACGGTTCCGTTGCCAAATAGATAATGTTTTTTACCACAACCATCACATACAAAGTAGGACATATTTTCTATAATACCCAATACAGGCACATGTAACTTTTCAAACATTAATATTCCACGAGTAACATCGACTAAAGATAATGTTTGAGGAGTTGTGATGATAATAGCCCCATCTAAGGCTACTTGTTGAAGCAATGTAAGTTGAATATCACCCGTTCCTGGAGGTAAATCAATAATTAAGAAATCAAGTGACCCCCACTCTGTCTGATGTATTAACTGAGAAGTATAAGTCGAAACCAGTGGTCCTCGCAAAACAGCGGGAGCATCGCCCAGAATATAGCCCAATGACATTGTAAGCAGTCCATCTACTTCAACAGGAATAATCCTTTCATCAATCATTGCTACATCCGTATGCGGGAGATTCATTAGCGTAGGTAGTGAAGGTCCATAGATGTCCAGGTCCATAAGACCCACCCTAAAATTGTTTCTTTGTAAGGCTCGGGCAAGAAATGAAGCAATTGTAGATTTCCCTACACCTCCTTTACAGGCGGAAATTGCAATAACAGAATGGATCTTGCTAAAAATACCTTGCTGAGAAGCAGTTATTCCCCCTCGTTTTCGTGATGTAAATCGGATATTTACTCTTTTAATATCTTCAAGAGAAAGTAATTTTTGCTCAATTTCCATTTTGAATTTGAATTGTAATGGACATGTAGGAATCGTTAGTTCTATAGTTAAATCCACAACCCCTTCTTCTGTAATAGAAACCGATTTAATAAAACCTGCTGTAACAAGATCTGTATTCAAGTCAGGGTCTATAACAGTTTTCAATTGCTCAAATATTTTAGACTTCAGCATTTCAGAAAACATAAAAACTCCCCTGCTTGTCATCAAAGAGAAGATTAAAAATTAAATTGATTGTTTTACAAACTAATTTTCATTAACATATTTGAGGTAACATCAAAGCGAATATCTTTTTGATTTGTATATCCTTTAAGAGACATAGTTCCTTCTACACACCCACCATTATCCAAATCCTTTATATACGGATATATATCTACTTTGGGATCTTTTTCAAAGATTATGGATGTTTTATCATCATTAAACTTACCTTGACCCAAATCAATCTCTCCTGTTCCTATTCTTATTTTCAGTGAAATACTTTCTATCCCAACAAAATTGCCTTCTGTTGTTGTAATTGTTATCTTTTCAAGCCACAGATTCTTTATCTTTATTCTATCTACCAATCTTACAAGAATGTTCGAACCCACAGGTAACTTTTGAATTCCACTTATCAACTGTTCCCTTATTTTATCTGTGTCAAACTGTCCACAAACTTTTGCTAATTGAACTTCTCTTCCCAAATAAATACTATTTGGTGTTCCGGGTATTGTCGCATTCTTTATTAAAGATACTGTAAACTTTATATCTGAGATGACAAAACAACCCCCAATACAGCCTGACATCACTAAACATAGCACAGAAATTAAAATAATATTACGAACAACTATTGTCTTTGAGTAATTATTAGTTTTCATATCTTGCCCTCCTTGTTCAAGGTTAAATATTTTTACAATACATAACTTATAAATTATACATTAAATAACTTAAAATATAACAATATTTTGGACTTTGTTCGTTTTACGGTAAGGGGTCTCCCATAACATAGATTTCTTTCCATTGAATACCTGCAACACCTCCTGTATGTAATTGCAAAGCAAAGAAACCTTCAAAAAGATTCGGACTATTGTCTGTAAAATCAACCACCTTGATACCATTCAACCATGAAATGGTTCTGTTCCCCTCATTCTTCACCTCTATTTCATTCCAATCCCCCTTGCGTAGCGCCCAAGCAGATGGACTTTTTGTATGGGGTTCTGTTAGCCAACCTCTTTTATAACTTTCATAAAGGAATCCCGTCTTCGTAGGATAACCCGGTTCAACCTCTGTCTGAATACCTGATATAATAGGATAACCATCTTCACGCATTTTAATACTGGAATGATAGAACAAACCATAATTACCTTCACCTAACATTTTGAATTGTCCGCGGACACGGAAATTTTTCCAACACTTCTCTGTTGCTAAATACCCCTCTGATTTTTTGGGTCCACTCTTCCCCACTATTATACCGTCTTCAACAACCCATTCCTCTGACCCATAGTTTTTCCATCCGGAGAGGTCTTTCCCATTGAACAAACTCTGCCAGTCCCCCGTACGACCTAAATCTTTAATTCGGATATTTCTATACTCAACTTCTGCTGTTTCATGAATAACTTCATCCGCACGAACTTGTAAAAGAATGTAGCCTTTGATGTAGTTGTCGTCCTCTATTGTTCCCGCCAATATATCATGAAGGTACACCTCAATTTTTGGTCCTACGGCGATAATCTTCATGCGATTCCATCCCCTCTGTTTCAAGGTCATTACCGCATCCCGGGAAGGTTCCGCCAATAGCCCTCTACCATTCTCTTCAATAATGCGACCTGTTCCGAACCGTTCTCGCGTTTCAATATTTGCCTGGTAGCCGTAGCAATCATATTTCCAATTTTCAGGAGGGACATTCTCAGAGACGGGTAATAAAGGTAACCATTGTGTTCTAAATTGAATACCTCCATTAATAGGATTTAATGTCCGAAATTCACATTCAAACTCGAAATCCGCAAATTCTTTTTTGGTATAAAGTAGCCATATATTCACCTGTTTTTCTTTTTCTTCAGGCGTCTTCGTTAATTTTCCTTTTACTACTCCATCTTGAATTGTCCATTCACCTCCTAAGGGTTTCCATCCCTCCAAAGAGTTGTTATCAATCAGAGAAACCCAATCTGATGCTTGTGAAAACACGGATACACTCATAATAAGAATAAAAATACCCATACCCTTCTTCCTTTCTATAAATTTAAATGTGTTCTAAAATACATTCGCAATTGAGGTATTATTATAACTCAATTCCACAAAATAAAACAACCCTCACTTCTTCCTTCTTTCAAACTACCCCATTTAATTTAATAGAGCATATTTTATCTAATTTTACATTCGTATTCTGCTTACATTCTTTGCAAGCAATCCCTTCGGGCCCTGTACCAGTTCGAAACTTATTTTCTCACCTTCGCGAAGAGTACGAAAACCTCTCATACGGATTTCGGTGTGATGGACGAATATATCCTCGCCCAATTCGTTAACAATAAAACCATAACCTTTGCGGTCATTAAACCATTTTACTTTTCCGATATATCGGATTCCAGATGGGGTAGATACGGCCTGGTCCACTGCTATAATCCTTCTATCTAGTTGATTTTTTTGACCTTATAAATTTATCTATTCACAATACTTCAAAGAGAAGTTTTCTGCTAATATTTTACATTATTAATACATATATTTCAAGCATATTATTATAATAATATAAAAATTATGTAATCTGTTCTTTTATAACAAATTCAAATTTTTTTATTTACTACATAAAAGAAGTAAAGAGTGGTATTTTTTCTTTTATATCTTTTATAATCATTTGTCACTATATTGTTTACTGCTTTTTTACAAACAGGAAGGAACTTTTATGCGAGTTTTAGTTACAGGTGGAGCAGGATTTATCGGTTCACATTTATGTGAATACCTAACTCAAAAAGGAGACGAGGTTATTGTTCTTGATGATTTGAGTACGGGAAAGTTTGAAAATATTGAACATATTCGTGGTGTAAAATGTATTATAGATTCTACACTAAACCAAGACATTGTTCGTGATTTGGTAAAAGATGTCGATACTGTTTTTCATTTAGCAGCAACCGTAGGTGTAAACTTAGTCATTAATCATCCTATCCAGACTATTGTAAACAATATTCGCGGGACAGAAACTGTCCTGGAAGAGACTTGTCGTTATCGTCGTTCACTACTTATAACTTCAACAAGTGAGGTATATGGCAAAAGTTTAAAGGAAGTTTTTGAAGAAGAGGATGACCAGATAATAGGACCTCCCCATCGACATCGCTGGTGTTATGCAGCATCAAAAGCAATTGACGAATTCCTCACCCTTGCTTACTGGAAAGAGAAACGACACCCCGTATATATTGTTCGACTGTTTAATATTGTAGGACCGCGTCAAACAGGCCAATACGGGATGGTATTGCCCAATTTTATTACACAAGCACTCAAGGGAGAACCGCTTCACGTGTATGGAGATGGTCAACAGACTCGCTCTTTTGCTTATGTAGGAGATGTAGTTCCCGCACTGGTCCAGATTATGGAACGACCGGATTTATGTGGCAAAATATTCAATTTAGGGAATGATAAAAGTGTTCGAATCATAGACCTCGCTAATAAGGTAATCGAACTCACAAAGAGTTCCTCTACCATCCAGTTAATTCCTTATGAAGAGGCCTACCCTGAAGGCTATGAAGATATGCGACATCGTGTGCCTTGCTTGAAAAAAATAAGGCAGGCTATTGGATATACTCCTCATACGCCCCTTGAAACTATTATATTAAAGGTAACAGAGTATATTCAGAAAAAGCTGAATAGCCGGGAGATATAAAGTTTGTATTATCCAAATTTCTATTGACCGTTTTATATAACGGTTTCAAAAAAAGAGTAAAGGTTTTAGATCCCCATATAGTCTTTTATTTCAAAGAGTAAAATTTAATATCACCAGATAAAGTAGATAAAAATGAAATATGTTTATATAAAAACATTCGGTTGCCAGATGAACGAACATGATAGTGCACGGATGGTTTCTATCCTTAAGCAATTCGGTTTCTCTTGCACAAATACGCCAGATGAAGCACATCTTATTTTAATCAACACCTGTTCTGTTCGGGAAAACCCAGAAAATAAAGTATATAGTCTGTTAGGTACATTACGACCCATAAAAAAGAAAAGACCTGAGACAGTGATTGCGGTTTGTGGATGTGTTGCTCAACAGGAAGGGAACCACATTTTAGAACGGGAACCCGCAGTGGATATTGTAATAGGACCCGACCATTATTTTGAACTACCAGAACTTATTGGACGTGTTCAAAACGGCGAACGAATCTGTCTAACACAACGGACATATCCCAAACCCCCTGTATTTGATTTTATCCCGGATGAATGGCTTGAAAAGGGACATCGTGAAGGGGTAAAGGCCTATATCGCTATTAGCAAAGGTTGTAACAATGCCTGCAGTTTTTGCATTGTTCCACGCACACGAGGACGAGAAATATACCGCACCCCTGAAAATATCCAGAAAGAAGTGACGGCTGTCATTGCAGAGGGAATTCGAGAGATATGGTTATTAGGACAAAATGTAAATGCATATAAATTTCGGGATGATTATCGTTTTGTTCAACTCTTAAGTGATGTCTCCAATATAAAAGATGTGTGGCGAATCCGTTTTACTTCTCCTCATCCCCATGACTGGAACAAAGAGTTGACGGACTTGATTGCAAATCGCAAGAATATTGCACGACATATCCACTTGCCTTTACAATCAGGTTCAAACCGAATTTTGAAACTTATGAGAAGAAGACATACTATTGAACAATACATTGAGCATATTGAATACTTGCGTAGTAAAGTTCCGAAAATTGAAGTTAGCACGGATTTAATTGTTGGTTTTCCAACAGAAACGGATGAGGAATTTGAGGAAACACTGAAAGTTGTTGAACAGATAAAATTTAGTCAGATATATCCATTCAAGTATTCACCCCGTCCCGGCACTTATGCGGAGAAGTTAGGAGATACGGTCCCGAGAAAAACGAAGGAAGAGCGTTTAGCACAAATAATTGAATTACAAGAAAAAATTAATCAATCATCCATGAAACAATTAATAGGTACAGAACAGGAGGTATTGATTGAGGAAAAACATCCACGAGATGATAACTTCTGGAATGGCAGAACCAATTCATATCGTTCTATAACAGTACTCGGAAAGGGTTTGCATATTGGAGACCTGATATATGGACGCGTTACAGGTTTTCGTGGACACTGGTTAGAAGCAGAATATATCAGAACAATAAAAATTTCGCCCTTAAATAAATTATCATATTAGAAGGAATATCGCCATGAATATTTCTGTCATTTATCCTCAATCGAAAATAGAATGGAACTGGAACTCGGCCCTATTAATACCCATCTATGAAAACCACCTTCCCGTGGAATGTTCCTTACTTACGGAAGAACAGGAATTAGCGATACAGGCAATGATAGACCGCGATTTATTTCACGGTAAAGAAAATGAGATTTTATTTGTCCCTTTTATAAATGCGTCCTTTGCAGGAACCATTCTTGTGGGATTGGGTCCTCAAGACAAAATTGAGTTAGAAAAGGTCCGTAGAATTTCAGCAAAAGTTACCGAGTGTACTAAAACAAATAGAATCCAGATGTTAATTTGTGATTGGGAACAAATGCGAACAGAATACATAATTCCTTTTATTGAAGGGGTTATGTTGAGCCAATATGTTTTTGAACAATACAAAAATTCCGATACTATACACAAAGATAAACCTACACAATTAACTCATATTAAATTTATTGTGTCAAAGGATAAGGATATTTCTGACCTTCAAAATCAATCCAATCAAACTGTTATAATTTGTAATGCAGTTTCTATGGCTCGTTCATTGATTTGCTCTCCTGCAAATGAGTTAACACCTCAATCCTTCGCAGATATAGCACAAGATATTTGTCAGAAAATTCAAGTTAAAACTCAGATTTTAAATAAAGGTTTATTAGAAGAGAAAGGATTAAACAGTATCCTCGCCGTAGGTAAAGGATCAAAAAGGGAGCCATTATTACTTATTCTTGAATACAACACCAAGTCTGCGATAGAAAAACCTGTGGCTCTTATTGGTAAAGGGGTAACTTTTGACACAGGAGGCATTTGCTTAAAACCGCGAGACGATATGCAGGATATGCGATATGACATGTCGGGTGCAAGTGTTGTTTTGGGTACCGTCTGTACCCTTGCTGAATTAAAAGCCGATGTGTCCGTGGTCGGAGTTATTCCATTAGTGGAAAATATGCCCGGTGGTTCAGCATTACTACCGGGAGATATTATCAAAACATACAGCGGGAAAACTGTAGAGGTGCTTAATACGGATGCTGAAGGACGATTAATTTTAGCCGATGCTATCTCATATGTACAGAAAAACTATTCTCCCTCACGAATTGTAGATATTGCAACCCTAACGGGAGGATGTATAATAGCATTGGGACATTTTTCAGCAGGGCTTATCTCTAACAATGGTGATTTGTCTAATGAATTAATAAAAGCGGGTCAAGAGACAGGGGAACGACTCTGGAAACTTCCACTCTGGGAGGATTATGATAAACTTATACAATCTGACTTTGCAGATATTGCCAACATAGGTCCTAAATCAGAAGCCTCAACAATAGTAGGAGGTGTTTTTTTAAAACAATTTGTGGTGAATAATATTCCATGGGCCCATATTGATATTGCTGGAACAGCCTGGGGTGTAAAACATATCCCTTACTGGGATAGTAAGTATCCTACGGGTTTTGGCATTCGATTACTAACTCACTGGATATTAAGAAATTGTAAACAAATATAGAAAAAAGGCAGAGATTTATGAGAGTTCTACTTATCTCATCTGTTTGTATTCTTACTTTAATACTTATACTTCTGGGTATAAACCCCCAGCCAATATTTCAAAGAGAAGGGACAAATGATAACTTAGAGATAGTCCTTTTCAAAAAAGCGACCGGAAATATTTCAAAATTAAGGGCAATTATTGAGAATTGCGCAAAAGTTTCTTTAGAAGATACTGAAACTGTGGAGAATGAGGGGGAAACAATTTCAATAGAGCAGAAAATCCTAAAAGAATTGGAATTGATAGTGGCTTACCAGAATAAAGTAATAGCAAAATACAAATACGACGAAACACAAAAAAAATCGATAAAACGCGAAGTATCATTAGCAGATGTCCAAAAGGCATACAGGGAACTTGAATCGGCAGAACTATATCTTTCACGATTGCTTGAAACATACCCTCAGGGAACAGAATTACTAAAATAATTCATCAAAAAGTTGTCTTCTTTTTATGAAACATGTGCATATACATACACTTGGTTGTCGATTAAATCAAGCAGAATCTGATGTAATCCTCCAGAAACTTTATGAGTTGGGCTATGAAATTGTTCCCAAAGATACCCCTGCGGACCTATGTGTTATACATACTTGTGCTGTAACTCATGAAGCAGAAGTAAAATGCAGGAAAGTTATCCGTCAAACCATACGGCAAAATCCAGATGCTGAAATTGTTGTAATCGGTTGTTATGTCGAAAAAGATATAGAAGTACTAAAAAACATACCCGGAATAGACCTTATCGTTGATAATAAACGCAAAATGGACTGGTTCTCTCACATAAAAAGCGAAAAGCAAAGTTCCCCTTCCCTTTTAACAGGAACCCAATGGAACTTTCCCTCATTAAATAATTGCCTTTGTGCAATGCCTGTTTCTATTCCGGGTTTTCACCGTGCAAACATCAAAATTCAGGAAGGCTGTAATAGTTATTGTTCTTATTGTATCATCCCTTACCTCCGCGGTCCTTCCCGTTCACGAGATGTAAAAGAGATATTGCAAGAAATAGGTTGGCGGGTTGATGCGGGAGTAAAAGAAATTGTTCTAACAGGTATTAACATAGGAGATTACAGTTTTGAAGGTAAAAATTTAATAGACCTATTAGACATGATCAACAAACAATTTGGTAATCAAATACGAATCCGATTAAGTTCCATTGAGATTAACTCGTTAAATAAAGAATTTCTTGTCCGAATGCAAGATAATCAATATCCCCTTGTCCCATACCTTCATATTCCCCTTCAATCGGGCTCGAATACAATATTAAAACAAATGAATCGCAAGTATACCCGAGAAGTTTATCAAGACTTCGCTATGCAAGCGATAACTACGGTGCCGGATATTGGGATTAGTACAGATATACTTGTTGGATTTCCCGGCGAAACAGATGCATTATTCAATGAAACAGTAGAATTTCTTGAACATCTCCCTATATTTTTCTTACATATTTTCCCATATTCACCACGGGAAGGGACTCCTGCTTATTCTTTTACGGAACAAATTCCAACTCTTGAAATTAACCGTCGAGTTGATTTATTAATTAAATTAAGTAAAAAGAAAAGGAATTTATTTTACAGAAAATCGCTTAATACTATAAGAGAAGTATTGTTTGAAACAAAGGAAAAGGAATATTGGCAAGGATATACGGATAACTATATTCGTGTCCTGACAAAAAGTTGTGAACCCTTAGAGAACAAACTATGCAATATACGATTGGACAATATTTCTATAGACCACATGAATGGTACCGTTATAAATATACTCCGTTAAGACAAAAAAGGATACCTTATGTCATCATTAAAAGAACAAGCACTTCAAAAGGAAGCCGAATTAAAGAAATATTTGCAAAAATTTAAATCTATTGCAATAGCATACTCTGGTGGTGTGGATTCAACTTATCTTGCGTCTGTCACCCATGATGTTTTAGGGGAACGATGTGTTCTGCTTATTGCAGACACCCCCAGTTTTCCTCGTGAAGAATTAAAAGAAGCCCTCGAATTAGCAAAGCAACAAGAATGGAATGTTTCAATAATATATCCCAATGAATTTCGAGATGAACGCTTTTTAAAAAATGACTCGCATCGCTGTTACTACTGTAAAAGTGAACTTTTTAAAACCATGATAGAATTTACAAAACAAAACCGTATTGAAACATTTGCCTGTGGTGAAAATGCGGATGACTTGTTGGACACAACTCGAACAGGAAAATTAGCCATAAAAGAGTTTGGGGTCATCACTCCCCTGTCGGAAATAGGCATGTCTAAACAGGAAATTCGTATACTCAGTGAAATACGCCATTTACCTACTGCCGATAAACCCAGTTTTGCCTGTCTCTCTTCTCGAATACCTACAGGAACTCCGATTACTATAGAAGACCTGAAACGGATAGAAAACGCGGAGAAAATATTAAAATCTCTTGGGTTTAAACAGTATCGTGTGAGAAACCATAAGAATCTTGCTCGTATCGAGGTGGAAGTAGCAGACCTCACACGACTCATTTCCGAACCAGTTCGTTCTAAAGTATTGCAAGAGTTAAAAGAGTTAGGATATCGATTTGTTACTGTTGATATTGCAGGCTATCGAACAGGCAGTACCGCAGTATCGGACGGTGATATTACTAGATAGGTCATCGTATTGTATATTTTTTCACTGTGGTATCTGAACTTCTGATAATCAACCGTTGATTTTCAGGTGAATACTGAAAATCTTTAACGGGTTCATTGTCTTTCATTATCTCTAATGGTTGTTGAGGATATAAAATACGAAGAATATGGGGCTTTCGGACTCCTTCCATTTCAACAGTTAAAACCGGTTTCTCATGGACATTTACGGTCATCTCTCCTGAATAATCTGGGTAATAAACCTTAAAAGTCGAATTCCCACCTGGATAAATATTTAAGACCAAATATCCTTCCCAGTCCTTTTCTCCAATACCTGTATAGGAACGACTGATATACATAGGAATAATGGCACCTTCTTTTATAAAAACAGGATACTTATCTATATCATAAGAATCGGTCATTGTCTTTCCTCCCTCAATAACCTGTGTATCATTAAACCACCATCTCCATTTCCCTTCTGGAAAAACAACTGTTCTTGCACTAATTTTTTGGTATATGGGAGCAACCAGTAAATAGTCACCAAACATATATTGATATTTTCCCTCTTTCAAGGGGCGCATTAAAGGTTTCCCTCCCTCTGACCATTGAGCCACATAACTATACATATATGGCAATAACTCTGTATGTAGCCATGAATATCGACGGACAAGGTCCAACTCGATGTCCGACCTTTTCCACATTCTCCGTTCGCCATGTCCTCCATTGAGAAACAATCCACAGAAAGTGGAAAACTGTGTCCAACGAATATACAAATCCGCTGGAATAGGTTCGGCTCCATGATACCCTGCTATATCAGAGCCGACAACACAATAACCTAATCTCGCACTACGAAGAATACAATGAATGGCCCGTTCCAATCCCCGTTTTTCATAATCCCATTCATGCTTATTATCTCCTACCCAATTAACCGTAGAAGCATCCAACGGAGCGAAACCTTCAGGATGGGCCCATGGAGTAGGGGAATCTATCGAACGGGCTAATGTAACAAATTCAGGATGTATAGACCGGCCATATTTGAGTTCTTCACGATAATAATAATCCAT